>Ga0265295_1000230_pt1 | contig 116639 bp, 102 predicted proteins | sample Munlansysbiofilm_FD_192503 | JGI IMG/M metagenome (GOLD analysis project Ga0265295, IMG submission 192503) | Leachate microbial communities from a municipal landfill in Southern Ontario, Canada - Methane capture system biofilm | ecosystem: Engineered > Solid waste > Landfill > Unclassified ...
TGAAGTGATGATACCAAAAGACTGCAATAATTTATAGCATTTTCTGCTCCAACACGCTGTTTTTATATCATTTCATACCGATCTGAATTGGGCGCTTTTAACGCATAACTATCGGATACTCCCGTCGTTATGATTATGAAGGGTCGCAGGTGAGCGATTACACCACCGTCACCATTGGATTGGAAAAAAAACTGAACGAACAATACAGCATTCTGGCCTGGGTCGGGCCGTCGCTCATCGAGACGGACTATGACAACCCTTATCTGCAGGCAGATAAGGAATGGGGGGTGACGGCTCACTGTTCCGTTGATGCGGAATTTGAAACATCCTCCTTGAGGCTGTCCCTGACCAACGAAGTCGCCCCCGACAACTTCAGCAACACCACTGTCGAAAGGACGACCGTAGGAGGAGGATGGTCAAAACAAGTTTCGGCTGACATGAGGGTCGGAATATGGAGCAGTTATTTTCTCAATGAATCGTCCGGGAGCGATGCCGTTTTCAATAGAAATTCCGGGAAAAAAACACTGAATATTTTACCAAGAATTACATATAAAATTTCTGATAATTTTACTGTTGAAGCTGAGTATGGTTATTCTCGCGTAGAATATACGGATTACGATAGCAATATAGAAAGAAATAGTTTTTTTATCAATTTTAGATGGGGAATTGATAATATATTAAAATAATTTTTAATAAAATTTTTGATTTTAATCGGATAAAAAATAGTTGAAAACTTATTTTGAGGAATAAAATTGGAAAATAAATCGTTACGTATGCAAGATGTTGTATTGATAATTAAGAGAAGGAAATTTTCCATCATTGTTCCGTTCTTTTTTGCAGTTATATTGGCAACAATCTTGGTGTTTGCTCTTCCTCCCGTTTATTTGTCTTCCTCGACTATACTTATTGAGGACCAAGAAATACCAAGCGATTTTGTGAGGACAACTGTTACCAGTTTTGTGGAAAAGCGTCTTCAGGAGATTAAACAAAAGATAATTAGTACATCGAGGTTACAGGAGATTATAGATAAGTATGAATTATATGCTGATGCAAAAAAATATAAAACTAAAGAAGAGATTATTGAAAATATGAGAGACGACATCAATCTTCAGTTAATTAATGCTGAGGTTATTGATAAGCGTACTGGAAGAAATACAAATGTCACGGTGGCTTTTACCTTATCCTATGAAGGTGAAAATGATCCCGTTAAGGTTCAACGTGTTGCCAGTGTGCTGACATCTCTTTTTCTGGAGGAAAATATCAAGGTTAGGGAGAGGCAAACGAGAGAAACTTCGATATTTTTTGAAGAAGAAAAAAACAAGATAGAGAAATCGATTTATGAAATAGAAGCTGAAATTTCCTCTTTTAAAGAGAAACATATCAATGAATTACCCGAGTTGATGCAAGTCAATACCCAGGAATTGCATCTCACGGAAATGAATATTGAGAGATATCTTGAACAGCTTCGTAGTCTTAAGGAGAAAGAAGCTTCTTTCATCGCGCAATTAAGCTCAACTTCGCCACAGCTTGCCGATGAGGAAAGAATGAGTAAGTTGATGCTTGAATTAAATCGGCTTAAATCTTTATATTCTGATGAATATCCTGAGATCATTTATTTGAAGAAAGAAATTGATGAATTGGGTAAAAGAACAAATTATCAAATAAATAAAAATAATATTTCCAATACTGTTGGCAAACCAACGAATCCTGCATATATAAATATTGCATCTCAATTGAGCAGTGCTCAATCTGAAATTCAATCTGTAAAGCAGCAAATTGCCAATTATGAAAAGAAAAGTAATTTATTGCGTGAATATATCAAATCTACCCCAGTCGTTGAACAGGAATATCGAAAATTGCTCATGGAGCGGGACAGCCTTAAAATCAAATATGACGATCTCATGCAGAAATTTATGGAAGCCCGTGTCGCGCAAGGGCTTGAAAGCGATCAGAAAGGTGAACGCTTCACCTTGATCGATCCGGCTCTGCTCCCTGAAAAGCCCTACAAGCCGAACAGGCTTGCTATTTTTATCATCGGCATAGTTCTCGGAATTGGTTGCAGCATCGGCTTGACGGCCATTTTAGAGATTACCGACGATACGATTCGTGATGCGAGACAATTGAGTCTACATGCGAACGTTCCGGTTCTATCCGTTATTCCAGTCTATTATAATGCAAGAGAAACTGCGGAGCAGAAGAAACGCCGCAATATACTCATGATATCAGGCCCGGTTGGCCTGGTTGTTGTTCTCCTGATTTTTCATTTTTTTGTGATGGACCTTTATGTATTTTGGGCAAAGGCAATGCGTAATCTGACTTTTTGATGAGTTTTCTGAGCCGAGAAGTTGGTGAGAACATGAGCCGTGCCGACAGTCCCATTGCAGAATTGAGGAAATTGACATTATGAAAACGGATGGTTTCGTGGAGAAGGCCACAAGAGATGCCATTGCAGGGAACTCATCTGGATCTTTCGATCTCTCAGGCGAACTCCCTCTCAAACGGCAACCTTTCATGTATTCTCTGACCAAGCAGGTCGTTGTCGATAAAAAAAGATTCAAGGAGCAACATTTGGTCGCTGCGTATTCAGAGGATCCTGAGTCCGATGCATACAAAATCCTTCGAACGCAAGTGCAGCAGCGGGCAAAAAGCCAGGGCTGGAACACGATCATGGTGACCAGTCCGCGTCCAAGGTCTGGAAAAACAGTGAGTGCTGTCAATCTCGCTCTTTCAATGGCCCAGGAGTTTCATCAGACCGTCATGCTGGTGGACTGCGACCTGGCCAAGCAAGGCATCCATACGTTGCTGGGGTACGAAAGCAATCGGGGCATTGCCGATCATCTTTTGGAAAACATACCGCTGTCTGATCTCATCGTTTGTCCGGGGATAAGCAAGCTGACGGTGATCTCTGGCGGCAAGACCATCGGCGGTAGCACGGAACTGCTTGGTTCCGCGAAGATGGGGCAGCTTGTGGCAGAAATGAAAAACAGATATCAGAATCGCTACATCATTTTTGATGTCCCCTCCTTGTTGGAAGGTGCGGATGCCATAGCCTTCCTTCCCTATGTCGACGCTGTCCTGATGGTCGTCGAGTCGGGCAAGACGTCGATGACGGACTGCACGACCGCTGTGCAGCTCGTTCCGCAGGAAAAATTGTTGGGATGTGTGCTGAACCGCCATGCAGCCATTTCCCGCTGAGCAGCTTTTCCCCGAAATGCCCTGCTTCCCCGTGCCGCTCAATACGGCTGGAACCGTCGGGAGTTCGACCTGCCTCCACGGCCATCTATTCGGCACGTAAAACAATGCGTGTGATTTCCGACGGTACGCCGAGCCGGCAGGAAAATCCTGCCCAGATGCCGGTTCCGGGACTGACATAGAGTTTCATCCCGTTCACATCGTACAGCCCATTGACGAATCCTTCGTTGAAGGCCGCTACGAGCGGCTTCAAAAAGAACAGATGACCGCCGTGGGTATGGCCTGAAAGCTGAATATCAGCGCCGATATTATCGGCGGCACCGCTCGGTTGGTGAGCCAGCAGAATTCGCACCGCATCCGGCGCCCCCTCAAGGGCCTTGCGCGCATCCGGTCCATGACCGCCGAATCGCAGTGCTCTCGGGTCGGGTATACCGGCGAGCACCAGTTCGGCACCGTTGACCGACACGGTCCTGTGCTCATTCTGCAGCATGTCCACGCCCAATTGTCGAAAAACAGGCAGCCATTGTTCGGCCTGAAAATAGTACTCATGGTTGCCGGTCACGCCGTACACGCCATAGTGCGCGCGCAGATCGCCAAGCGGAGCGATGTCCTGCTCGAGTTCCCCGGGGGAACCGTCGATCATGTCGCCGGTCAGCACCACCAGGTCAGGCGCAAGGGAATTGGTCTTCCGCACCACCTCGGCGAGCCAATCCTTTTTCAAGAGAAGGCCGATGTGAATATCGGAAAGTTGGATGAGCGTGAAGCCATCCAACCTGTCGGATAATCCCGCCACGGGAATTTCCACGGTGCGGACGTCCGGAACCCGTATCGACTGCCAGGCCCCCCATCCACCCAAGATCAGAGCGGCCATCACTATCCCCGTGTCCCTGACAGCGGCCGGGAACGGCAAGCGCCATGACGTTCCCAGGCAGCGACTGATCCACAGCAGCAAGGTCAGGCCATCTCTGGTCAAGAGCAGGAAAAACAGAAGCACAAAAACGGCATACAGGACTTCCATGGAAAGAAAAATCGGTAACGGCAGGCGGGGGGCGAGAAAGGAGCCTCCGATTTTTTCGTACAAGAAATATTTCTGGCTGACGACAAGCAGGACGATGCCAGCCGCCACTTTGACAGAAAGGCGGCAGGGCAGGAAAGAAATCAGGCTTACCGCTATGTAGAGAAGCAGAAACAGGGAGGAAATAACCAGGCGCATGGGGATTCTACTTCTTTTTCTTGCGTATCGGAGGGGAAAAATCAGAGGGGAGAAAAGGACTGTTTGAAGTGAGGGCGCCACTGCGCAACGTTGTGCATGTCGTGGAAGCACCCTCCGGTCGGAAGGCGGAGGCGCTGCAAATTCAGAATTTCCATTTTCAACTCAGACGAAACACGATATGGTGGGCAAAGGAAAATCAGCGGACAGTCCGATCAATTTTCTCACAAGATGGATTGATGCGGATCGTTGCCGCTTTAAATTTTCTGCGGCAGTTTTATCCTCTGGAGCAATGCATGCAAATTGGTGTTGAACATAAAAACGGATTTATCGTCGCCACGATCGCCGGCAAGATTGATGCAACCACCTCACCGGAGTTCGAAGACCGGATGATGAACCTGATCGACGATGGCGCGAAATACATCATTCTCGATTTGGGCGAGGTGCCCTATCTGAGCAGTGCCGGTTTGCGCATCCTGATACTGCTCGCCAAGCATTTATATGGGACCGGCCAGCTCGCCCTCTGCAACGTGCGGGAAACCGTCGACGAAATCATCAGCATGGCCGGATTCAAAAACTATATGCTCTTTTTCTCCACCCGCGAGGATGCGGAAGCCAACATCTTCAATTGACCGGGGCGCGTCGCGCTTCTCGATCCCCCCGTTTTTTCTCCGAAGTCCCGCAGCCTTCCGTTTCCGGGGAGCGGCCCTCAGGCACGGTTGAAAGCCAACCGCAAAACATTCTGATTCCGCACCCGCCGGTAACTGGCGCTGTCCGACAGTTTCCGGATGAAGTGTATCCCCAGGCCGCCAATTTTTCGTTCCACGATACTCGCGGTCAGGTCCGGCTCAGGGAGCGACAGGACGTCGAAGGGGTCGCCCGTATCGGTGATTTCCAGCACAAACAGCTCGCCCTCGCCGCCACAGAGGAGAGCAACGTCCCCTTCGCCCCGGGGATAGGCATAGCGGCAGATATTCACAAAGGCCTCTTCAAGCGCGAGGAGCGCTCCAAACCTTTTTTTCGGATTGAGTCCGAAATGCACCGCCTTCTCCTCCACGAATTCCATGGCCCGGTTGAGATTCTCTATCCTGGCGGCGATGCGGAGTGTATCGAATTCCATCATGGCTCCTCAACCGGCGGTGGCGAAAATGCCGTTGTCCCGGTGTTCGTGATCCGGGGCCGCGGCGGCATCCAGCTTGGATTCGAAGGGCAGGGCACGTTCGTTTCTCCTGTCACGTTCTTGTTCGCCTGTCCGCGCGAGCATGATCGGGCTCGTCCGTTCCTGCGGCAAAGTGCCGCTCCCGGGTCGAATGCGGGGCATTGTCCGTCGGTGCTCCCCGGTATTGGATGGCCACCATGGTCACGTCGTCCGATTGCGGCGAGCCGTTGGCGAAGCGGGTCACGTCGTCGCGAATGGAATGGATAAGGTCGGCCGGGGTGCTGCGGACGTGGTGTTGCAGTTCGGCCAGGAGCCGTGTTTCTCCGTAGAGCGCCTCTTCCCGGTTTTTCGCCTCGGTAATGCCGTCCGTATAGAGAAAGAGCGTATCGCCCGGCCGCATGATCATTTCTTCGGTCGTGTAGACCGCATCCGGCATGGGGCCCAAAACTATGCCCGGGATGACGTCAAGGTAGCGCGCGTGCCCTCCGGCGATCACCGCCGGGGGGTTGTGACCGGCACTGGCGAAACGGAGCGCTCCGCTCCTCGTATTCAGGATGGCACAGAACACGGTGATGAACATGCAGCTCTCGTTGTCCGCGGCAAGAATGCCGTTGACGCTGCCGAGCATCTGGGCCGGTTCGCCCAGGCGCTGTCCTTCGGCCTTGAGCAGGGTTTTGGCCACCATCATGTAGAGGGCGGCTGGCACGCCCTTGTCGGCGACGTCGGCAATCAGGAAACAGAGATTGACGTCGTCGACAAAAAAGAAATCGTAAAAATCTCCGCCCACCTCCTTGGCCGGATGCATCAAGGCGTAAATGTCGAATTCGGAGCGATCCGGGAAGGGGGGGAACAACCGGGGGAGCAGATTTGCCTGAATCTCCGTGGCCATCTTGAGTTCGCTCTGGATGCGCTCCTTGGCCGCCGTGGTTTCTGTCAGGTTGCGGATGTACTCCTTCAAGGCCCCGTTCATGGCGGCAAAAGCCGTGGTCAGCATGCCCACTTCGTCCTGTGAGCGGACCGGCGGCAGCTCGGCGTCAAAATTTCCCGCAGCGATTTCCTTGGTTGCCTCGGCAAGCGCGCAAAGCGGCGCGGTGATGGAACGGGCGATCAGGAAGACCGCGATGGTCAACAAAACGATGCCCCCCAGGGCGATATGGGCGGCGATCAAGGTGAGGGAGCGCTCTCCCTCGTACATTTCGGATTCGGGAAAAACCACGGCCAGCGTCCAGCCGGTGGAGGGAATCGGGGCGTAATACATCCAACTGCGGCCGTTCTGGGGGTCGGTGTAGGGAGCGAACCCCGATTCGCCGCGCACCATCTTGTTGCCGATATCGCGCAGGGCAGGGGCGCCGCGCGACTCGGCAAGGCTGAAGATGGTCTCGTTCATGACGAATTCCTTGGTGGGATACGTCATGATGGTGCCGTTGCGGGAGAGGAGGAAACTGTAGCCGGTTTCCAGCACCTTGATGGAGGAAACGAGTTCCGTCAGCCAATCGAGGGAGACGTCGGCAACGACAATGCCGCGTATTTTTTTCTTTTCTTCTTCGCCCGCACGAAAAGGAACCGAGTAACTCGTCATCAGCATTGCCCCGCTGCCTTCGTCGAAATACGGTTCGCTCCATGTTTTTTCGCCCAGTTCCATCGGGATGCGATACCAGTCCAGGGTGAGATACTGAAAATCCTGCTCGTTGGCATAGATCAGTTGCCCGTTTTTTCTATAGAAATAGGGGACGACAGGTCGAGGCGGCTGGACGGTGGTGTCCGGTTCGAAGGCGGCGCCAAGGCCGTACATATCGTTATTTGCCGCCAGCGTCTCCCTGAGGAGCGCGGTTGCCGATTCCTTCCCGAAACAATCCGATTCCAGCGACCGCGCCACCCCTGCCGTCACCTTGCCGATGGAACGAAGCGTGGCTTCCACCCTGTTCACCGAGGCAAGCACCAGATTCCTGGCATCGTCCTCCATTTCCCGTTCGAGAGAGACGCAGGAACGGTAATAAAACCATCCGATGGTCAGTAAAAAGATCAGGATGCTGCAAACGGTGACGACAAGCGTGAATGTGTGGACGATACTTTTTGTTCTCAGCATCCGGTCTCCTGTACGGTCTTCGATGCCACGGCTTTCCCCATCCCGGCCGCGCACAAAGACCCGCCTGCTTTCCGGCGGACGACCAATGGCGGCCTAAGGCGCAAACTGGCCGACAGCACAGAGAAAAGCAAGAAAAATCCGTCGAATGTCCGGTCGTTCGACTTCAGCCTGGCCGAAGGGGAACAACGTGTGGCGGCTCGATGCGGATCATTCCCTCCCGTCCATTCGACAGCCTGGCCGAATCGGATCTGCTGCAATCGCGGGCCTCCCGTCGATGGGTCGACATGAAAGCGGATCGCGCACGGCCACCACAGGAGACACCGTCCGGGAAAGGGACAGCCTTTCCGGTCGCGGCACAGGAATTCAGGAAGATATGCGCGTCCATGTAGTAACCCCCTATATTATTTGACAGATCAGGAAAATTTTCTTTGCCATTCATTTTTTTTTGGCAGAAAATAGAAGGCAGCCCAAAAAATGAAACAAGCGTCAACACATACGGTTCGAATCCTCGCGGCGGGGCATTTTGCCCTGTCAACTTTTTTTTCGCCACACCGTGCAAATGATTGCAGCATTTTCCTTCTTTATAATACTATCAGACCGGTTCATCGGCCTCAAAGCAAATAGTTCAAAGGTGGTGCGTTCATGAAGGGATGGGGGGGATCGATCTGGTGCTGCGCCTTGATATTCGCGCTGACGGCCTGTTCGGGGTCGACGCCTCCGCCGGAACCCACCTGGGCCATGGCGGAAAAGGGGATCGAATTGACCTTTCATGCCGATCCCTCCGTCAACTTCTACGACGGGCAGCCGCACACCATCGCTGTGTGCGTCTTCCAGCTTGACGATTCGAGTGCATACCAAAAAATGCTCACCTATCCGAGCGGTGTGCAGAAATTGCTGTCGGGCGGCACGGACCTGCCGGCCAACCTTGCCGTCGATCGTTTTTATCTGGAGCCGGGAGCGACCCGGCAGAAGGTGTACGACCGGGCTGCGGGCGCAAAATGGGTCGTCATTGTTGCCGGTTATTTCTCTGCCCCGCCGGAAAAGGCGGCCGTCACGAAAAAGATCGACTTTGTGGTTGAGCGGAGTTGGCTCTCTTTCGACAAACAGGCCGTCATCCCGACTTTTCAAGAAACGGTCCATCTCGACCAGGATGGCCTGCGCATCGGGAAAAAACCATGATCCAACCGAGCCGACCCATTCTTTGGCATCAGGGACTGTTCCTCCAGCCGCAACATCTGCAACAGCTCGATTTCGCGGCGCAGGAGCGATTCGCCGCCCTGCAGAGACAACAATCCCCCCATGGGTGGGGCATCTGCAAGCTGCAGGTCAATTACAATGCCCTGCAAGAGCGGGTGGTCGACATCCAGCAGTGCGAATTGCTGTTTCCCGACGGATCGTGGGTCGCGTGCCCCGGCAATGGCCGGCTTCCTGCCCGGTCGTTTCAATCCATCCCCCTGGAAGAGGGGGAAGGCGCGCCGATGACCGTCTATCTCGGCCTGCGCCGCTGGAAGCTCGGGACTGCGAACGTCGCGGCCCCCGCCGCCGGTGCCGAGCTGCAGAACCTGGAAAGCCGTTATCTGAGTCAAGTCGATCCGATCGAAACCGCTGACCTGCATCTGGGCGGTCCCCTGGCCCAGGTTCGGTATCTCGACCATCTGGTCAAGATCATCTGGGCCGATGAAGTCGCCGACAGCGGCGACTACATGCTGTTGCCGGCGTTGCAGATCCGCCTCGACGCCAACGAGGTCCGTGTTGTCCAGGATTTCATTCCCCCGGTCGTTTTCCTGAGCGGTTGTGAGGAATTGCCGTATCTGCTCAAGGATATCCGCGAGCAGTTGCTTTCCCGCGTTCGGGTTTTTGAGTCGTACAAGCTGTCCGGGGGCATTCAGTCCTCGGATTTCGAGGCGCATTTTCTTCCCCATCTCCTGGTCCTGACCACGCTCAACCGGTATTTGGCGGAATTGGTCTATCTGGTCGAGACGCCGCACATGCATCCGTGGCACGCCTACGGTTTCCTGCGTCGGCTCGTCGGTGAACTCAGTTCCTTCTCCGAGCGGGTCAACGTCCTCGGCCAGCTCAAGGACGGGCGCTCCCTGCTGCCATCCTATGATCACCTCGATCTCACGTCCTGCTTCCATGCCGCCCATCAACTGATCGAAGAACTGCTGAACGAACTGTTGATCGGCGGCGGCAATCTGATCACCCTCAAACGCAAGGACGCCTTGTTCCAGGCCGATATTCCGGCCGAAGATTTCGATCCGAGCAACGTGTTCACCCTGGTGGTGAGCAGCCACGGGGCCCCGGAGAACATCATCCAGTCATTTCAGGCGGCAAAGATCGGCGGGCCGGAGGACATCAAGCATCTGGTCGCCCGCGCTTTGCCCGGTGTCCCCTTCCGGCATCGGCTGGCCCCGCCGCCAGGGTTGCCCAAGCGGAGCGAGGCCTCCTATTTCAAACTTGACCACAACAACCGTCAATGGCTCGGGGTCCGCAATGCCCGCAGTATGTGTCTGTTCTGGGATGAAGCCCCTGAGGATGCCGTTGTCGAATTGGTCATTTCCAGGGTCTAGCTGCAATGGGTGAGGCACCGTATCGTGGCACGCTGCTCGATAGCTACACGGAAATACTCAGTTATGTTCTCTACCTGACGCATGATCCCAGCCTGGCGGGGAGTGCGGATGACGGCGCCGCCGTACTTGAACGGTTGCTGGCCCGCTCCCGCAAACTGGCAAGTGACATCGGCTGCGCGGACAACCTGTGGCTGGCTGGGCTCTATCCGGTGGCGGCCTGGGTGGACGAACAACTGCTCAATCTCGATTGGGCCGGCAGGGATGCCTGGGTGGGGAAAAGCCTGCAACGGCGTTATTTCAATACCACCTTGGCCGGCCGCGATTTTTTCGAGCGCCTGGAGCAGTTGGGCGAGATCGACATCGAATTGCGGGAGGTGTACGATATCTGCCTGGCGCTGGGTTTTCGCGGGCAGTATTTCGACGCTGACGACAGTTCCCGCCTCAGGGAGATTGCCGAGAAGAATCTCGGCAAATATGTCAGGGAACTGCCGCTGACAATGGAGGGGGAGTTGTTCCCGGTGGCCGCATTGAGCATGGAGCATGGCCGCAGGCCCTTCTTCCGTTTCCTGCGCCCGCTGCTGCTGGCGCTGCTGTGGCTGGTGCCGGTCGTGCTTCTCCTCGGGCTGTATTGCTGGTTGCAGGCCAGGCTCCTGGCCCCCGTTTGAAGGGGGAAACGAATGCCGCCCTTTTCAACAGAACGTTGCGCCCATGCTTAAAACTATCCTGAAAGTGCTGCTCTGGTGCGCGCTTCTGCTCGGTTTGGCCGGCCTGCTCTTCTGGGCCCTTCTGATCTGGGAACTCCCCTGGTGGGTCGGCGTGGCCAGCTATGCCGGTATTCTCGGTTTGTTCTTTGGCCTCTGTCTCCTCCGGCGCCTGATGGTGCGGAGACGGCAAAAAAGGCTCATTCAGCATGTTGCCGCAGCGGATTCGTTGCCTCCGGCGGAGTTGTCCCCGCAGCATGATGCCGAACAGGAACTCCGCACTCATTGGGCCAAGGCCCTGCGGGATCTGAAACAATCCTCCCTGCGGCGCGCCGGCAACCCGCTGAAGGTCATGCCGTGGTATCTGATGCTGGGCGAGTCCAGGGACGGCAAGACCACCGCCATCGAGCATTCCCGGACCAGTTCGCCGCTCACGGATATAGATCCCCGTGCGCAGCGGCAGGGAACTCGCAATTGCGACTGGTGGTTCTGCGAGCAGGCGGTCATCCTCGATACCGCCGGCCGGTATTCGATCCCGGTCGACGATGTGCAGGATCGCAAGGAGTGGGAAGTCTTCCTCGAATTGCTCTTCAAAACGCGCCGGCGCAAGACCCTGCAAGGGGTGATCGTCAGTGTCGCCGCCGACCGGTTGCTGCGCGAAGACGCCGCCACCCTGCTGCGCAAGGGACAGACGATCCGCCAGCGGTTGAACCAGTTGATGCAGTTGACCGGCAATCGTCTGCCGATCTATCTGCTGATCACCAAGATGGATCTGGTGCACGGCTTCAACGATTTCTTCCAGGGGTTCGGCGACGACCAGGTCGAAGGCAGCATGGGCGTCGTCAACAGCACGCCCGATTGCCCCTGGCAGCAGACACTCGACCAGGCCTTCGGTACCTTGCGCCGACGTCTGCATGGCCTACGCCAGATCCTGGCGCATACGGTCAAGTTGGAATACTACCCCGGTGCCGTGCAGTTTCCCAATGAGTTCCAACTGTTATTGGAACCCTTGGGTCAGTACGGCCAGGGGCTGTTCGGTTTCGATCAATATCTCGAAACGCCCTTTTTGCGCGGTATGTATTTTTCCAGCGGACAGCATCAGGGGCAGCCTTTTTCGCCTTTCCTGCATTTGATCGGCTATGCGCCTCCGCCTGCCGATGCGGCTGAACAACGGGCCAGAAATGACTGAACAACGGCTACACGACGAGCGCGGCGAACAGCGGCTGCCATCCCGGCGCAGCCTGTTTCTGCGCGCCCTTTTTCAGGACAGGGTGCCACGCGACCGGGATGTGCACCTGCCGTTGGCCGGGCGGCTTCGTTCGATGCGCACCACCCTGGGCGTGGGGTTGTTGGCCTGGTATCTTTTGGCGGCCGGCTTCGCGGGTTGGCTCGGATTCACCTATTACCAGAACCATCAGGCATTGCAGAGCGGCCCCGGCCAGCAGCAGGCAAGCGCTCCGACCGAGCCAGCGTCCGTTTCCTTGCAGGACCTCGACCGGTTGCGTCACGATATCGAAACAGTGCACGGAAAAAACCGGACCCTGATCATCAGCCGCTTCGGCTTCGACCAGTCGCTTCGGTACGAGCAGGAACTCAAACAACGATACGTCAGCCTGTTCGAGAGCAGCGTGCGCCGATTGGAGGCGTTGGCCCTGGCCCATTGGCGCGCTGTCAACAAGGATTTCTCCGCGGAACAGAAACAGGGATACGCCAGGTTTCTTTTGGGACAGTGGCGGCTGCTGTCCGGAGTTGTCGGCGACAAGGCGGCGGATGGGCAACAGTACGCGGCCCTGACCGATCCTTTCTGGCGCGTCCTTTTTCCCGAGGCGGTCGGGGTTCCCATCGGTCCTCTCTACCGGGCCTATCTGCAATGGCGGCCGGCGTCTCACGGCGATGACGCCGTCTATGACTATCCCTCGGAGATCCAGAACCTCCTGAGCCGGGTCCGCGGTCAGGAAGCGGCTTGGCTGTGGGCTTCGCCGGAAATCACCGCCTTGCCGGTGGCCATCGAAGATTTCTGGATCGATTTTCCCCAGCCCGGCTGGATCGAAATTCCGGGCGGTTTCACGCTCCAGGGCCGCACGCAGACGGAGACGTTTTTCAAGCAGCTTGTGCAGCCACTCGACAAGAAAGATGCCGAAGCCATTGCCGCCCTTTTCTGGCAAAGTTACTGGCAGCAGTTTTTCACGGCCTGGGAACGGTTTACCAGTGAGTTCATCGAGCAGGGGAGACTGCTCTCGGAATCCCCGGGAAATATCGTGGCGGCCGGTTCGGTTTTGCGTCAGGACGGTCCGTATTTTCGGGTTTTCGTTCGTTTTGCCGATGAAATCAAGGGGCTCGCCGATCAGCAGGACCGGCCGGCCTGGGTGCGGCAGTGGCAGATATTGGCCGCGGGCTGGGATCGATTCATCGAAAATCAGACCAGCAAAACCGGGGGCGTGACCGAGAAGCTCACCGCGCTCACCGCGAATGTGACCCACAAGGGCGAGGAACTGACCGGGCAGCGCATTGCCCTATCCGTGTCGGTCAGGGACCAACTGGCGGAACTCTGGGCCAGTTATCTTGCCGATTTGTCGGCCCTCTCTCCGGTGACCGTCCATCGGGAGGAACGTGTCGATCAGTTCGGCAAGTTTTTCCGGGGATTGCAGCAGGGCGAGAGTTCCGGCTTTTTTTCCGCCTACGCCGATTTCCGCAAACTGGTGACCCTCGAGACCGGCGGCGCCGACGATACCCTGGCCACCCGCCTGGTGTTCGCGCCCCTGGATTTCGTGCTGCAGGTGGCCCTGGGCGAGGCAGCCGACGTGCTGCAACGGGAATGGACGGGGACCGTGACCGCGCCGTTGGGCGCGCAGGCCGCAGCGCCCCAGTTGGCCGCCCTCTTTTCCCAGGCCGACAGCCCGGTGCCGAAATTTCTCGCCGGCCCGGCGGCGCCGTTTCTTGAACTGACCAACAGCGGCTATCGCCCCCGCACCACCTACGGGATGAGCCTGCCGTTTCGCCAGGACGTGCTCTCCTTTTTGTTCGAGGGCACCCGGGCAAGCAAGGACTATGCGAAGGAGTTGACCGTCACCTTGAGCAATCTGCCCTTGAACGTCAATCCCGAGGCACAAACCCATCCGTTTTACGCCAAGATAGAGATGCAGTGCGCCAGCAGGCAATACGTGCTGGAAAACTGGAACTATGCCGACCAGGCTGCATTCACCTGGACGCCTTCGTCCTGCGGTGACGTGGTCATCACCCTGAAGTTCCCGGGCGAGACGACATTGAGCAAACGCTATCCGGGTGCCTTGGGATTCCCCCAGTTTCTCAATGATTTCCAGGACGGACGCCAAACCTACGCCCTCAAGGATCTGGCGGGGGACAGCAAGGGGCTGCTGGAGCAGAAGGTCGAGCAGGTGACCATTGCCTACGGTATCAGCGGCGCCCCGGATGTGCGCCAGTGGCTGCAGCGCATCCCCACCGCCATCCCCGAGAAGCTGTTTCTGGAAAAAGTGCCGCCCGTGCATCATGCGGACGCCTTCGATACCGTGCCGCTCCATATCGAAACCGTTCGCCCGGCCTCCGACGCGATTTTGCGGCTTCCAGCCGCAGCCGTCACTGCGCTCCATGCCAAGAAAACGAGCATTGCCCTCCGGCCTCCTGCGGTGGCGGATCGCGCCGCAGCCTCCTGTGAAGACTCCGCCTCTTGGATTCAGGGACAGCCGGCCGGCGCCGTGACCATCCAGTTGATGAGCCTGCGCTCGCAGCAGGCCCTCAAGGGATTGTGCGAGAAATACGCTGACATTCCGGTCCACTGGTACCGAAAGCACGACGCGCAGGGCACATGGTTCGTGGTGATCGGCGGTTCCTTCGCCTCCAGGGAAGAGGCGCGGGCCGCCATCGCCCGGTTGCCGGCCGCGCTGAAAACGAGTGCGCCGTTGCTCCGCACCTTTCAATCCGTCCAGACGGAGATGGAGTCGAGTCGCGGCCCCAAGCCGGATGCAGGGAAGAAACAGCCATGAATCCGATGGAATACACTGATTTGGGTACAGCCCCGATCTCGGAAGCCTTGCCGGCCGGCATCGATCTCGCCACCGAGCCGCTCTACGAGCAGCTCTCCCTCGAGATCAAGAAGCTTTCCTCGCCGACCGCCGAGGGCGGCATCGACTGGCAGGCCATCCAGAACCTTGCCGCCGAGATATTGCAGACCAGGTCAAAGCATATTCTCGTCGCCTGCTGCCTGTCCGTCGCCTGGCAGCACACCGGCGGCTGGCGCGGCTTTGCCCAGGGCGTTCGGGTGGTCAGGGACCTCCTCCTCACCTATTGGGACCAGTGTTTTCCGGAAAAGAAACGCATGCGGGGCCGGCGCAACGCGCTGGTCTGGTGGAAGGAGCAGATCGACAAACTGATCGAGGCCGGCACCGGCGAGCAATGGGACCACGAGGCGCGGCAGGCCCTGCTCGACGACCTCGAAGAAATCGACCGCTTCCTTGGCGAACAGTTGGAGGATTCGCCCCTTTTCCGGCCGACCATCCAAGCGCTCGGCACGCTGATCGCCGAAGCGGCGATTCCGGAACCGCAGCAGGATCCGGAGCCGGTGGCCCTGGAAACGCCAGCTGTCCCTGCGACTGCCACCGAACCCCGTCCGCCGGCCCAGTCGCTGGCGAGCGGGCCGCGCCACGAGGCTCCGGCGCCCTCGGACAGCGCCACCCCGGAAAAGAACCTGGCGCGCGGCAGTGAATTTCTGCGGGTGGCCGCCACCCAGTTTCTGCAGAACGATCCCTTTCATCCGCTCGCTTTTCGCTTGAACCGGATCGTGGCCTGGTTTCCCGTCGACAGCCTGCCGCCCGCCAGCGATGGCACCACCCTGGTGCCGCCGCCCGACGACCAAGTGGTATCGCTGGTGCGCAGCCTGGAGGAAAGCGGCAATTGGCCGGCGCTGCTGCAGACGGCCGAAGCCCAGCTGCGCCAGCATCTGTTCTGGCTCGACCTGAACCGGTATGTCGCCGAGGCCCTCGACCGCCTGGGCAAGGAACTGGCCAGCGAAGGGGTGGCACACGAGACCCGGCTGCTGGTCAGGCGGCTGCCCAGTATCGAAAAATTGTCCTTCAACGACGGCACTCCCTTTGCGGATCAGGCCACCCGGGCTTGGCTCAAGGAATTTCGCATCACCAAGGGGACGGACGGCACAGTGGTGCCCGACGAGGCCCAAGGCGAGCGGGGAGGCATTGCGGCGAAGCTGGCGGCGGCGTGGGCGCTGGCCAAAGACGGCAAGCTGACCGAGGCCCTGAACGAACTGCGTCACGGCCTGAGGACCGCCGGTGGCGGTCGCGAGCAGTTGTTGTGGACAGCGGAGATCTGCCGGCTGCTGTGCCGGCAGCAACAGGCGGCCCTGGCCGTGCCCTTTGCCGAATCCCTGGTGGCGCAACTCGACCGTCATGGCCTCGAGCAGTGGGAACCGGAACTGGCGGAAGAGACGCTTGAGGTGGTGTACCAGGCGCTGCGCCTCCAGGAAAGCAACGAGCAGGCCTCGGCACGGATGAATGAGGTCCTGCACCGGCTGGCCCTGCTGAACCCGGCGCGGGCCCTGGATGTCAAGTAGTCGGCTGGAAACGGATCACGGTCTTAACACACAGAGATAAGGAGAAGGATGCCATGGCAAAGGAAGGTTCGGTAGCTCCCAAGGAAAGAGTGAACGTCGTGTACCGACCGGCAATCGGCGACGCGAAGCAAGAGGTCGAACTGCCGATGAAGATTCTGGTGATGGGCGATTTCACCCAGAAAGAGGACGGTCGCATGGTCGAGGAGCGGGCGTCCATTAACGTCGACAAGGACAATTTCAACGAAGTGCTCAAGGCGCACGACCTCAACCTTAAAACCACGGTCGACAACAAGCTGTCGGAGGAAGCGGACGCGGTCATGAGCCTTGACCTCGACTTCAAGAGCCTTGCCGATTTCGAACCCGACTCCATCCTGCAGAAGGTGCCGGAATTGAAAAAACTCTACGAGTTGCGCGAGGCGCTGAAGGCGATCAAGGGTCCCCTCGGCAACATCCCGGACTTCAAGAAAAAGCTGACCCAACTGGTCGCCGACGAGGGTGCCCGCGAAAAGCTGCTGAAAGAATTGGGCATTGATTAACACGCAACTCAACGAGAGAGACGGCCATGACAGAGAAGCAACAAGAAGCACAACGTTCCGAAGCCACTGAAACCGGCGCGCAGGCGACCCTGCTCGACGAGATCGTGCAGGCCACCAGCCTGAGGCCGACGGATGAGGGATATCAACTCACCAAACAGGGCGTGCAGGCCTTTATCGATCAGTTGCTCAAGCCCGAAATGGCGGGGGTCAAGATCTCCCAGGGCCTGGTCGACGAAATGCTGGCCGAGATCGACCGCAAGCTGAGCATCCAGATGAGCGAGATTCTGCACAACGACCAGTTCCAGGCCCTGGAACGGTCCTGGCGTTCTCTCAAATATCTGGTGGATCATACCGATTTTCGCGAGAACATCAAAATCGAGATGCTCAACGTCAGCAAGCAGGACCTCCTGGACGATTTCGAGGATGCGCCGGAAATCACCAAGTCGGGTCTGTACAAACTGGCCTATACCGAGGAATTCGGCCAGTTCGGCGGCCAGCCCTACGGCATGATGGTGGGCGACTTCGAATTCGGCTACGGCCCGCAGGACATTCAACTGCTGCAGAACATCGGCAGCGTCGCCTCCATGGCCCATGCGCCGTTCGTCACTGCCGCCGGGGCCGGGATGTTCGGCCAGGAGGATTTTTCCGGGCTGCCCAATCTCAAGGACCTGAAGTCGATTTTCGAGATGCCGCAGTACGCCAAGTGGCAGTCGTTCCGCGAGTCGGAGGATTCCCGCAATGTGGCCCTGACCCTGCCGCATTTTCTGCTTCGGCTCCCCTACAGCGCCGAAACCAAGTCGGCGAAAAGCTTCGACTTCAAGGAAGACGTCTCCGACGGCAACGACCGGTTCTTATGGGGTAACGCCGCCTTTGCCTTTGCCGCCCGGGTCACCGACAGCTTCGCCAAGTACCGCATGTCGGCGAACATCATCGGGCCGCAGGGCGGCGGCGCCGTCGAGGATCTGCCGCTGTACCAGTACGAGGCGATGGGGGATCTGCAAACCAAGATCCCGACCGAGATTCAGATCTCCGACCGGCGCGAATTCGAGCTGGCCGAGGAGGGCTTCATCGCCCTGACCATGCGCAAGGGCAGCGACAATGCCGCCTTTTTCTCGGCCAATTCGGTACAGAAACCGAAAATGTTTGGCAACTCTCCGGAAGGGAAACAGGCCGAACTCAACTACAAACTGGGCACGCAACTGCCCTACAACTTCGTGGTCAGCCGCCTGGCGCACTACATCAAGGTGATCCAGCGCGAGAACATCGGCACCTGGAAGGATCGCGGCCAGCTCGAGGACGAGTTGAACAAATGGATAACCCAGTATGTATCCGATCAGGAAAACCCGAGCGCCGGGGTCCGGAGCCGCCGGCCGCTGCGCAAGGCGCAGATCACGGTGAACGACGTGGAGGGCGAACCCGGCTGGTACCGGGTCTCCATGGCGGTGCAGCCCCATTTCAAATACATGGGCGCCTCGTTCACCCTGTCGTTGGTCGGCAAGCTGGATAAATCATGATGTTGCCCGATGTGCGGGCGAGATAGAGCAACTTACCATCCATTTTTACAGCACAAGGAGACACAACCATGGCAATGACATCGTATTTGAGTGTGACTGGCGCCAATCAAGGCGAGATCAAAGGCGGATGCACCCAGGCCGGGCGTGAGGGCAAGATCCTGGTGTACGGAATCGACCACGCCGTGGAAATTCCGCGCGACACCCACACCGGTCTGCCGACCGGGCAACGGATCCATCGTCCCCTGACGATCACCAAGGCCAAGGACGGCAGCAGCCCCCTGCTTTTCCAGGCCTGCTGCTCGGGGGAACGGTTCACCGCCTGGGAGTTGCAGTACTACCGGATCAACGACAAGGGCCAGGAGGAACTCTATTTCACCATCAAGCTGGAAAACGCGATCATTGTCGAGATGCGGGAGTACACGCCGCTGACCTTCCTGCCCGACAACAAGCCCTATCACGATATGGAGGATGTCTCCTTTACCTACGAAAAAATCTCCTGGACCTACGAGACCGACGGCATCGAAGCCGAGGACGACTGGAAGGCGCCGAAGGCGTGAACAGGGGACGCCTCGGGACGCGGATGACCCTTCGTCCCGTTCGCACCGTCCGGAAACGGGCGGCGAACGGGATGGGACGGTTCTTCCGCCCGATGCCTGCCTCGGCAGGTATCGGCACCCTGCGGCACGACGCGGGGCGGTGGTTCCGGCCGCCGCCTTGCGCCCGTTGTCACCGGACGGTAGCGAGCTTCGCCCATGACCATTTTTCGCGAACGGTTTCTTGAGCGGCTGGTCCGCGCCGGCCAATCCGGCGAGGAAGATCAGTCGTGCACCTCCGGCCAGGAGCTGGCTTCCGTCATCACGCATCTCCAGAAGCTGCTCAACACCCGCCAGGGCAGCGTGCAGATCGCGCCGGACTACGGCCTGCCCGACATGACCAGCGTGCACAGCGACAGCCTCGTCGATACCGGTCGCCGCATGGAGCAGGTGCTGGTCGGCGTGATAGCGCGGTTTGAACCGCGCCTGACCAATGTGCGGGTGACCATGGAAAAAAGCGAGGGGGTGCAGTTGGAACTCAAGTTCAAGCTCGAAGCCGCCCTGGCCCGGCAACCCGATATCCCGGTGGTGTTTGAAACGATCATCAATGCCAACGGCAGCATTCTGGTCACCAACTGATCATTTATTGGATGCATTGTGAGTCAACGCTACTACCAGCAACAGCTCCAAAACCTGCGGGAACTCGCCAAGGAGTTCTCCCGCGTGCATCCCGCCGTGGCGCCCTTTCTCGGCGGGGAGTCGCGGGACCCGGACGTGGAGCGGCTGCTGGAGGGGGTTGCCTTTCTCACTGGGCTGGTCAGCGAACGGATCGACGACGAATTTCCCGAATTGATCCACACGTTGACGGGTCTCGTTTTCCCGCACTATCTCCGCCCCATTCCCTCGCTGGCCCTGGTCGCCTTCACGCCGAAGCCGAGCGTGATGGAGTCGGTCCGGGTACAGCGGGGCACGGTATTGGCGAGCCGGCCCGTCGACGGAGAATCCTGTCAGTTCCGGACCTGCTTCGATCTCGAGGTCCATCCGTTGCGCCTGCTGCAAAGCGAATATGTGCAGCAGGGCCCCGGAACCAGCAGCATCGTTCTTGATTTCGAACTGTTCAATATCGATCTCGGCCAGTGGCAGCCGGACCAGTTCCTGCTGTACCTCGGCGGCCCGCTGAACACGGCCGCCAACCTGTTTTTCCATCTCACCAGGAATCTCGAGGGAATAACCCTGGAAGCAGGCAACGGCGGCGAGAGTCTGCGTCTGCCCGCCCGCATGCTGCGGCCTTTCGGCTTCCAGAACGAGGGGGCGCTTTTTCCCTATCCCCGGCGGGTCTTCGCGGGATTTCAGATCCTCCAGGAATATTTTTCCCTGCCGCAGAAGATGCTGTTCCTGCAACTGGACGGCTGGGACCAGTGGCGCGGGCGCGGTGCCGGCAACCGGTTCCGGATCCGGTTCGACCTGGGCCGTTTGGCGGAAAACCATCCGGTCCCGCCGCTGCAGGCCGACAGCTTCATGGTGGGCGTCACGCCGGCGGTCAACCTGTTCTCGCTCGATGCCGAGCCCGTGCCGCTCGATCCCACCAAGCCCAGGGTGCGGATCAACCCCTCGCAGCGCCGGCCCCACGCCTTTTCCGTCTACACCGTCGACCAGGTGGTCGGCTTCACCCGGGGCACGGTGCAGCAGCGCGTCTACCGGCCGGTCGACGATTTTGCCGAGGTCGAACGCGACGCGCCGGTCTACCAGGTGATCCGCAGGATCTCGCCGGTTCACGGCCAGGTGGAAACCTTTCTCGATTTCAGCTATCCCGGCACCAGCATCTTTCAGAACGACGAAACCCTGGCCGTGGACCTGACCTGCACCAACGGCCGACAGCCGGAGCAGTTGCTGCTCGGCGACATTTGCCGGGAAACGGCGAACAGTCCAGGTTTGCTCAGCTTCGCCAACATCACCACGCCGACCCTGCAGATCGACCCGCCGATCGGCCAGGGCAGCCTGTGGAAACTCCTGTCCCATCTCTCCCTGAACCTGGCCTCGCTGGGGCACATCGAGGGAGTGCGTTCATTGCTGGAGGCCTACCTGGCGATGCACGACCGGGATCGGCAGAAGGTGGCGGCCATGCGCAAGCGGATCGAGGGGCTGGAAGAGATGAGCATCCGACCGCTGGATCGCATCGTGCAAGGAATCATGCTGCGCGGGCAGGAGATCGTCGTCAGGGTGCGAAGCGCCCATTTTTCCGGGGTCGGCGATCTCTGCCTGTTCGGTTCGGTGCTCGATCTGTTTCTCGGTGAATACAGCGGACTCAACTGCTTCACCGAATTTGTCATGGTTGATGTCGACTCTGGGGAGGAGTTCCGATGGCCGGCCCGCCTTGGCAGCAGACCGCTGATCTGAAAGACATCCTCGTCAGTCAGGCGCGGCGCTTTCCCTACCAGCAGGCGGTGCGCCTGCTCCACCTCCTGCTCGAGCACGAGGCCGGCGGCATTTTGTCGGACGAGGAACGCAGCCGCTCGGTCCGCACCCGGCCGGAACTCTCGCTCTCGTTTTCCTCCTCCGATATCGCCGCCATCGATGCGGTCGAGGAGGAGCCTTCGCGGTTCCAGTTGACCGCGACCTTTCTCGGGCTGTACGGAGCCTCCTCGCCGCTGCCCACCTTTTATACCGAGGAACTCCTGGATGAATGGCGGGAAGGTCAGGACCTGTCGCGCCGTTTTTTCGATGTGCTCAATACCGGCCTGTACGACTTGTTCTTCCGGGGCTGGGCCAAGTACCAGCTCGCCTACCAACTGCACGAACGGCAAAACGCGGAAACGCGCGAACGGCTCTTTGCCCTTTTGGGGCTGCCGGAACAGGTGTGGCGCGACCGCGTCCGCCATCCCGTCCGCCTGCTGCGCTATATCGGCCTGACCACCCAGGCGCCGCACAGCGCGGCGGGATTGCAGGCCATGATTCGGGATTTCCTCGACAGCGATCAGGTCGAGGTCCGCCAATGCGTGCAACGCCTGGTGGCGATCCCCGTCCAGCAGCGGCTCCTGTTGGGCCAACAGGGCCACAGCCTGGGCGAAGACACTGTTCTCGGCCAGGAGATGGCCGAGCGTGGCGGCAAGTTTCAACTGCACATCGAGGCGCACACCGCCGAGCAGTTTCACGATCTGCTGCCCGACCGACCCGCCTTTGCCGAGGTGGTGCAACTGGTTCGTTTCTATGTGGATCGCCCGTTGGCCTGGGACATGGTCCTGTCGCTGCCGGCGCGCGATGTCCAGGCCGTCACGCTTGGGGGCCGGCAGTGGTCGCGGCTCGGGTGGAACACCTGGCTGCAGACCGAGAGCTCCAGTTCGGCACAACCCTTGGCCGTCACCCTCGCCGGACCGGAAATCGGCGCTCACACCCCTTCAGATTCGGTCCACTCCCACCGCTAAGGAGAAAAGCATGATCAAAGTCGATATCAAGTCCTTGCTTCTGCGTCTCAATCCCTATCTGACCACCAGCCTGCAAGCCGCTGCCGGCCTGAGCGTCTCCCGGACGCATTACGAGGTCACGGTCGAACACCTGTTTGTCAAACTGCTGGAGGACATGCGCAGCGACTGGGGCTTGATCGCCGCGGCCTGCGACATCGACACCGGCCGTCTGAGACACGCCCTCGAAGCGGTGCTCGAGGAGTACAAGACGGGCAACTCCGGTAAGCCGGCCTTTTCCCCGGCCCTGCTGGAATTGCTGCAGGACGCCTGGCTGACGAGTTCGGTCGACCTGCAGGAGCGCTCCATCCGCTCCGGCGGGGTGCTGCTGGCCTTTCTGGCCAAACCGATCGCCTATGGCGACGGTGCCTATGTCGACATGCTCAAAACGATCAACCGGGAAAACCTGCTTCGGGATTTCTGGACCCTGACCAAGGGCTCGCTGGAAAAACCGGCGCCGGCGGCGGCCCCGGCCTCGGGCGGCGATGTGGGGCAGGGCCGGGCCGGCGACAGTTTTATCGCCCGTTTCTGCAACGATTTCACGCAAAAGGCGCGTGAGGGCAAGATCGACCCGGTCTTCGGCCGCGATCAGGAGATCCGGCAGATGGTGGATATCCTGGCCCGGCGGCGGAAAAACAATCCCATCTGCGTGGGCGAACCGGGGGTCGGCAAGACGGCGGTGGTCGAGGGGCTGGCGCTGCGCATCGTCGAAAACGACATCCCCGAGGTGCTCCGGGACAACATCCTGCTGGAGCTGGACATGGGCCTGCTCGAAGCCGGCGCCGGCATGAAGGGCGAGTTCGAGAACCGTCTGCGTGGCGTGATCAGCGAGATCAAGGCGTCGGAAAAGCCGATCGTTCTGTTCATCGACGAGGCCCATACCCTGATCGGCGCCGGTGGCAGCGCCGGCGGCAGCGACGCGGCCAACCTGCTCAAGCCCGCCCTGGCCCGCGGCGAACTGCGCACCGTGGCGGCCACGACCTGGAGCGAATACAAGAAATATTTCGAGAAGGACCCGGCCCTGGCCCGGCGGTTCCAGCCGGTCAAGCTGGACCCGCCCAGCGTCGACGACACCATCCTCATCCTGCGCGGCCTCAAGGAGGGCTACGAGCGGTCGCACGGGGTCATCGTGCGCGACGACGCCGCCAAGGCGGCGGCCGAACTGGCCGATCGCTACATCACCGGCCGGTTCCTCCCGGACAAGGCCATTGATCTGCTCGACACCGCCTGCGCCCGCGTCAAGATCAACCTCACCACCAAGCCGCCGGAACTAGAAGACCTCGAACGGCAGGTGCAGGCGGCCGAGCGGAGCAAAAAGGCGCTCGAACGCGACCGGACCAACGGCGTCGCCATCGACGAGGAGGCCCTGGCCGGCATGATCGCCACTATCGAGACCGCCACCGGCAAGGCCGAGCAGTTGCGGCAGCGCTGGCTGCAGATCCAGGAACGCGCCTGCGTGGTTCTGGAACTGCGCAACAAGATGCGGCAATCCGAGGAGGAGGGCGGCGAGGCCAGGGCCGCCGCCCAGCGGGAACTCGAGGAGGCCAGTGCCGCCATGGACGCGCTTCAGGGCGACACCCCGCTGATGCACATCGAGGTGAGTCCCGACATCGTGGCCAAGGTGGTCTCCGACTGGACCGGCATCCCTCTGGGCAGGATGCTGCGCGACGAGGCCGGCACCATGCTCGTGCTGGAAGAACGGCTCGGCGCGCGCATCAAGGGCCAGGATCAGGCCCTGGTCACCCTGGGCGAGGTGCTGCGCAGCGCCAAGGCCGGCATCAAGAATCCGAACCAGCCCCTGGGCGTCTTCCTCTTTGTCGGCCCGAGCGGCGTCGGCAAGACCGAATCGGCCCTGGCCCTGGCGGACCTGATGTTCGGCAGCGAGAAGAGCACGATTTCGATCAACATGTCGGAATTCCAGGAGGCGCACACCACCAGCCGCCTGATCGGCTCGCCGCCGGGATACGTGGGCTACGGCGAGGGCGGCATGCTGACCGAGGCTGTGCGGCAAAAGCCCTACTCGGTGGTTCTGCTCGACGAGGTGGAAAAGGCGCACCTGGACGTGATGGAGCTGTTTTACCAGGTGTTTGACAAGGGCACCATGACCGACGGTGAGGGCAAGGAGATCAACTTCAGGAACACGGTCATCATCCTGACCAGCAACCTGGCCTCTGATGTCATCCAGGAGATGACGGCGGGCAGCGCCGACCTGGCCATGGACACCCTGACCGGGGCCATCCGGCCGATTCTTTCCCACCATTTCAAGCCGGCCCTGCTCGCCCGGATGACCATCGTGCCCTTTTTCAGCCTGGGCGCCGAGGCCATGCGCGGCATTGTCCAGCTCAAGCTCGGGCGCGTGCGGAAGACGCTGTGGCAGAACAACAAGATGGCCCTGACCTTTGCCGACCAGGTGATCGATGTCATCACCGCCCGCTGCACCGAGGTTGAAACCGGGGCGCGGAACATCGATTATATCCTCAACGCCAACGTGCTGCCGAAACTGTCGCAGGCCATTCTCCACCATCTGAGCGAGGGGGAGATGCCCGCCGCCGTCCATCTCGACGTTGACGACGACGGCACCTTCCAGTATCACTTCACAGACGAGGGCGGCGGAGAGCCGGAGGAGGGGGCATGAAGCAGGTCTGGGTGACGTCGCTTGACAAGGATCCGGCCGTGGTCGGCTCCCTGCTCGCCACCATCAGGCAGTACGGCCTGGCGGCCGAGGGCCATTTCTGGACGGACGATCTGGGCAAGATTGCCTGGAAGGGAGCGCTGGACCGGATCGTGGACCCGGCGGTCGCGGTATGGGTTGTTGTCGGCGGCAGCAAGCCCGTTGCCGCCAGTGTCGGTTTCGGGCTGACCCTGCTGGCGCTCAGCGCGGCGCAACAACGCCGGCAAGGGCCGGTCCTCGTCTGGCTCGATCCCACGGGCAAGATGGCCGCAGCGCAACTGCCCACGCCGTTTCAGGGTGCGGAGATCTTGCCGCTGACGGCCCCGACCCTGGGCGCGAAATTGGTGGCCATGGCGCATCGCCCGCCCGCGGCAGCGCCACCGTTGCCGTATCGCCTGGGGGTCCATGCCCACGAGGGCTACGGGACCTGGCTCGAAGTCGGGCCCATCGACGCCTCCTGGGCAGGCTCCTTGGTCGGCGTCGCCCCGGAGGGAAAAATCGTCTTCCAGGGGGTCGGTCCGGCTGGGCAATTGCCGCAGAAGGCGGTGCTCGAATATCCGGAACAGGGGCTGACGCTTTGCCTGGGCGAGACGGAATACAGCGCCTGGGCGGTGCGCAACGAGATCACCCCTGCGGATTCGCATTACGTCAAGATCGACGGGGCGCCGGCATCGCTTCTTTTCGGTCCCTATGCCGCCGGTGACGTGGCCGAGGTGTTCGTGATGCAAACCGCCTGCATTCCTTGAGATCACGGTAATACCCATGCGCGGAGATTTCCGGAATATCGCCGTCCTGGCTCCCTTTGCCGCCGGCATCGGCCGCCGGCCGGGCCATGCCGTGCGGGCGCGGGAGGATCTTGCCGAGGCGATGGCCGCCCTTGGCGGGCACTGCGTGCTGGAGGTCCCCCGTGAACTGGCTGCCGACGGCCGCATCGCCGTGGCCCTGCACCCTGCCGACGGCCTGACCCCGGCGGGATGGGTGCCGCGCACCCCACCCCTGGCCGATCTTGCCGCGGCCCGCGCGTATCTGCAATCGGCTGACCAGGGAACCCCGCCGGCGCGCATCGCCGCCGAACTGCGGCAACGCTGGCCGCAATTGACGGGCGACTGGCTGGATGGTGCGCCTGACGACAACGGTGCAGTCGCCGCCGGCCGCAGCGCCGTGGACGACCTGCTCGATCTGGTCGCCTTGCCGCCGGGCAGAGAGGATGCCCCTGGCCAGGCACCCGCCGTGTCCGCCTGGCGCCGCGACATCGACAGCCGGCTTGCCGTGCTGCTCGAACACATCCTGGCCCATCCCGACTACCGCAAGCGGGTGGCGACATGGCGCGGCTTGGGTTGGCTGCACGACCTCGGCCAGGGCCGGCTGCAATGGCGCCTGGTTGATGTCGACCGCGACGATCTGCCCGAACTGCTGCCCTCGCTTGTCGAGGAACTCGTCCAGGATGAGCCCGACCTGGTGTTGGTCGATCTGCCCTTCGATCATACCCCGCGCGACCTGGACAGCCTCGCCGCCCTGGCCGGCTTGGGCGACCGCCTGCTGGCGCCGGTGTTCGTCTGGGCAGGGGTGAACTTCTTTTCGCTCTCTTCCTGGCGGGAGCTGCCGCGACTGCCGTATCTCGCCACCCACATGGATCGGCCCCAGTATGCCAAGTGGCGGTCGCTTCGCACCAAGCCCGAGGCCCGCTGGCTCGCCCTGTCGGTCGGGCGTTTTGCCACCGGCGGCCCGGATGCCCTGTGTGCGGACCTGGCTATCGCCCCGCCGGCGACCGAGCCAACATGGCTCAGTCCGATCTGGGTGCTGGCCGCGCTCGTTGTGCAGCAGCAGGAGCGAAGCGGCCTGCCCTTTCCCGTGGCGGACCAGGCCGTCGCCTTGCCGGGCGGAGAGGCGGCCATGGAGGTGGCGTCCTCCGGGGATCGTAGCGAGCAGTTGCAGCGGGCGGGCTTTGCCCCCTTACTGGCCCTGGGGCCGCACCGGCTGGGATTCGCCGCCATGCCGCTGGCCGACGGCACGGATCTCGATCAGCAGTTGCTCGTCCGGCGGCTGCTCAACTGGCTTTTTGCCGAACAGCGGCAACAGCCGCTGGCGACGGCATCGCAGCTTCGCGCCGTTTTTCTGGAAAGTCTGCATCAGGCCGGCCTGGCCCCTCCGGACGAGTTCACGCTGGCAGTCGAAAACGGAACCTTGTCGTTGACCATGCACCTTGCAGGCAGAACATCCCGCACGGCTGGACAGGTCACCCTGCACCTGCCCTGGGAGGAAACGCCGCCGGCCGATGCCAACCGGGGAGAGACGCTATGAGATTCCTGACGGAAAAACGGTTCAGTTTCGTGAGTTCAGCCTTGGCCGAGGACAGTTTCGGCGTGGTTCATTTCACCGGGACCGAGGGGCTTTCTTTTCTCTACGAATTTGACATCACCCTGATCACCGACGACCCGGCCCTCGATCTCGACGCGGTGCTCCAGCAGCCGGCGACCTTCACCATTCATCGCCCGGACGACCAGAAGGTCGATTTCCACGGCATCCTGGCCCATTTCGAACAGCTGCACGAATTCAACGATTGCATCTTCTACCGGGCCCTGCTGCGGCCGCGCCTCTGGTGGCTGACCCTGACCCAGCACAACCAGGTGTGCCTCGACCTGCCGATCGTGCCGCCGCCGCAGGGAGCGGCGCAGGGCAGCGTGCTCGGGCAGGTTCTCAGGGACGGCGGCTTGAGCGATCTCGATTATGCGTTCCGGACGCAAAAAAGCTACGCCCCCCTGGAGTATGTCTGCCAGTACGGCGAATCGCACTACGATTTCATGGCCCGCTGGCTCGAACGGGAAGGCCTGTACTACTTTTTCGAACAATCCGCTTCGGGCGAGCAACTGGTGATCACCGATTCCGCCCTGAGCCATGTCGATCTGCCCCAGCAGGGGCAGTTGCTCTACACGCCGGCCTCGGGGCTGGATGCCCACCATCACGAGGAGGCGATCAAGGTGCTGACCTGCCGGCAGCGGATGCTGCCGAAGAAGGTACTGTTCAGGGATCACAATTACGAACGGCCCACCCTTGAGGTCTCCGGCGAGGCGCAGGTCGATCCGAAGGGACGGGGCGAGACCTATGTTTACGGCGAATATTTTTCCACCCCGGAAGAGGGGAACCGCCTGGCGGCGATCTATGCCGAGGCTCTGCTGTGCCGCAAGATCGAGTTGTACGGCGAGAGTACGGTGCCCTTCCTGGCGCCCGGCTACACCTTCAGCCTCGATCGTCATTACCGGCGGGATTTCAACACGAAATACCTGATCACCGAGGTGCGGCACGAGGGCAACCAGACCGGTTATCTCGTCTCCGGCCTGCAGGGCGCGCTCTCCGATGTCGAGCAGGCGGTGTCCTACCGCAACAGTTTCACGGCCATCCCGGCCACCGTGCAGTTCCGGCCGGAACGGTCGACCAGAAAACCGCGCATCGCCGGCACGCTGCACGCCAGCATCGATGCCGAGGGCAGCGGCCAGTACGCCGAACTGGACGACCAGGGCCGCTACAAGGTGCGCCTGCCCTTCGATCTCAACGACGAGCACCAGGCCGGCAAGGCCTCCTGTTTTTTGCGCATGGCCCAACCCTATGCCGGGCCGAAACGGGGCATGCATTTTCCCCTGCCCAAGGGCACCGAGATCCTGCTGACCTTCATCGGCGGCGACCCCGACCGGCCGGTCATCGCCGCCGCAGTCCCCAACCCGGAAGCCCCCAGTCCCTCGACCGCGCGCAACCAGACCGAGGCGGTGATCTGCACGGGCGGCAGCAACAAGGTGCGTCTCGAGGATCGGCAGGGCAGGGAAAGCATCGTTCTGGAGAGCCCGACCGCCGATTCCTGGGTGCGCCTCGGCGCGCCGCATGACGGCTCGATCCACGACAACGGCGTCAACGGCATCCGTCTGCACACCACGGAAGAACTCTGGCTCGAGGCGGAAGAGCGGTTCGGCGAGTATCACAGCGGCAGAAATGGAGCGGCCCCGAAGAAAGCCAGTGGGGAAACCGTGCCCAAGACCGGGGATCTGCTGGCGAACTTCGACAGTGTTTACAAGCCGTCAGGCATGCTGAGCCGCCATGGCGGTGCGGCGCAGCAATGGAGCGAGGTGGTGGATGCGGCCCATGTCTCGGTGTCGAGCCTCGATACCGTCAATACCCAGGAAGGCAATATCTACGATTTCGGTGGCTACTGGGTCTACAACCTGGGCAATTGCTACGTCGAAAACCACATGGATCAGAAGGCGACGCTGAACGGCACGCTGGACCATGACCTACTGGACAAGGGCGGGCCGAATTTTACCAAGCTCGAATTCCCCACCCTCAAGGATGGCGCTTCAAGCGCGCTCGATGGGACCTGGCCGCCGGCACAGGGTATGTGGGTGGAGAAAAAGGTCGGCAATTCCTATGACTATGCCAAGGGAGACTCGGTGGAGGTCAGGGCCGGCAGTTCCCTGGACATCCGTCATGGCGGCCGTCATATCGAGGTTTCCTACCGCGGCGACGGCAGCCTGGCGTCGTGGAGTTGGAAGGAGAAGGGGGTTACGGAAGAAAGGATATGGACGGAGGACGGGATCTGCATCGAATACAAAACCTCGGATTTCAATGCCTCCACCTCGTCGAAGACGGTTTACGACTGCAACACCGGAACCCTGGCCTCCTACTCGACGGAAGCCAACACCGGCGGCGGCCTGGCCAGTTTCGGATTGACCATGGTCGCCAAGGCCACCTCGGACATCAAGCTGGCGGCGGTGTCCGCGTTTTCCCTTGAGGTGGCCGGCAAGGTGGAGATTGCCCTGTCGGCGGCGGCCAAAATCAAGATAGGCGTCGACGCGGCCCTGCAGCTCGAGATGTGGACGAATCCTGCCGGGAAACTCCAACTTAAAAACAGCAAGTTCGAATACCATGGCCTCGGATCGCAACTGGACAAGGAAGAAGCGGTCAAGGCAGGGATAAAAACCTTGTATCTCGAGCAGAAACTCGGATGGATCACCCAGGATGACTTTGAGGCACGCAAACAGAGCTTGACCGTGAGGGTACAGAACCTGGGCCTGGACTCGGGCATTTACATGATGGGATTGTAGGAAGCGAGGCAAAAAATCGCTTCCTACATGTTCGACGTTCTACACAGTATGGCGCACCTGCACCTTTCCGGTGAAGTATCCCGCAGGGGCGGGCGGTTCGCCCTGCAACCACCCCGGGAGGAAACCGGTGGTAACCAGAAAGAGGAGTCATGCAATTCCTGACGAAAAAACGATTTGATTTTGTGAGTTCAGCCACGCCCAAAGACAGCCTCGGCGTGGTCCATTTCACCGGGACCGAGGGGCTTTCTTTTCTCTACGAATTCGATATCACCCTGGTCACCGACAACCCTGACCTCGATCTCGACGCGGTGCTGCGGCAGCCGGCGACCTTCACCATCCAGCGCCCGAACAACCACCAAACCAATTTTCACGGCATCGTCGCCCATTTCGAACAGTTGCACGAATATAACGGCTACATCTTCTACCGGGCGCTGTTGCGGCCGCGCGCCTGGCGCCTGACCCTGACCCGGCACAATCAGGTGTGCCTCAATCTGCCGATCGTGTCCTCGTCGCAGGACAGCGTACTCGGGCGGATCCTCAAGGACGGCGGTCTCAGCGATCGCGACTATGTATTCCGTATGCAAAAAAACTATGCGTCCCTGGAATATGTCTGCCAGTACGGCGAATCGCACTACGATTTCATGGCCCGCTGGCTCGAACGGGAGGGCCTGTACTATTTTTTCGAACAAACGGCTTCGGGCGAGCAACTGGTGATCACTGATTCCGCCCTGAGTCATGTCGACCTGCCCCAACAGGAACAGTTGCTCTATGCACCGGCCTCGGGGATGGATGCCCAGCATCGTGACGAGGTCATCAAGGTACTGACCTGCCGACAGCGGATGCTGCCGCAGACGGTGCGGTTCAAGGATTACAGCTCCGAACGTCCCACGCTCGACCTTTCCGGCACGGCGGAAGTCGATCCGAAAGGATGGGGCGAGACCTATGTCTACGGCGAATATTTTTCCACCCCGAAAGAGGGGAACCGCCTGGCCGCGATCCATGCCGAGGCCCTGCTGTGCCGGAAGGTCGAATTCCACGGTGAAAGCACGGTACCTTCTCTGTGCCCGGGCTTCACCTTTGCGCTTGCGGGTCACTACCGGCGGGATTGCAACCGGAAATACCTGATCACCGAGGTGCGGCACGAGGGCAACCAGACCGGTTACCTCGTCGCCGGTCTGCGGCACGCGCTGGCCGATCTCGAACAGACGGTGTCCTACCGCAACAGTTTCACGGCCATCCCGGCCGAGGTGCAGTACCGGGCGGAACGGTCGACCAAGAAACCGCGCATCGCCGGCACGCTGCACGCCACCATCGACGCCGAGGGCAGCGGCCAGTACGCCGAACTGGACGATCAGGGCCGCTACAAGGTGCGCCTGCCTTTCGATCTCAACGATGGGCATGCGGCCGGTAAGGCCTCCTGCTTCGTGCGCATGGCGCAACCCTATGCCGGGCCGGACGGGCGGGGTATGCACTTTCCCCTGCCCAAGGGAACGCTGGTTCTGCTGACCTTCATCGACGGTGACCCCGACCGGCCGGTCATTGCCGCGGCGATCCCCAATCTGGAAACGCCCAGCCCCTCGACCGCAACCAACCAGACTGTGGCGATGATCCGCACCGCCGGCGGCAACGAGATCTGTCTCCAGGAACAGGCGGGGCAGGAAAGTATCGTTCTCGAGAGTCCGACCGCCGATTCCTGGCTGCGTCTCGGTGCGCCCTATGGCGGGTCGACTCATGACAACGGCGCCAATGGCATCCGTCTGCACACCAAGGAAAAGCTCTGGATCGAGGCAACGGAGCGGTTCGGCGAGTATCGCAGCGGCAGAAATACCGAGGCCCCGAAGAAAGCCAGTGGGGAAACCGTACCCAAGACCGGGGATCTGCTGGCGAAACTCGACCAGGACTACACGCCGTCGGGCATGCTGAGCCGCCATGACGGTATGGCGCAGCAATGGAGCGCAGTGGTGAATGCGGCCCATGTCTCGGTGTCGAGCCTCGATACCGTCAACACCCAGGAAGGCAATATCTACGATTTCGGCGGCTACTGGGTCTACAACCTGGGCAATTGCTACGTCGAAAACCACATGAACCAGAAGGCGAAGTTGAACGCCGTCCTGACCCACGATCTGCTTGTGGGAGAAGATGGAACGCAAAAGGGGGGCCCCAATTACACCAAGTTGAGCTTCCCCACCCTTAAGGACGAGGCTACCGCCGACCTCACCGGAACCTGGAAAACAAAGGATAAGGATGGGAAAGATGAAGATGCCTCATGGAAGAACGGCGGCATCTGGGTGGAGAAAAAGGTCGGCGATTCCTATGACTATGTTCAAGGGGACTCGGTCTCGGTGGCGTTTGGCGGTTCCCTGAATATCCAGCATGCCGGCCGCCATGTCGAGGTGAGCTACCGGGCCGATGGCAGCCTGGCGTCGTGGAGCAAAAAGGAAGGCGGTGTCTCAGACGAACGGGTATGGGACAAGAATGGTACCTGTCTTGAACACAGGACCGCCGATTCCAATAACGCGACCTCGTCGAAAACCGTTTTCGATCGCAATACCAAAAAACTTGCCTCCTACTCGACGATGGCCAACAGCGGCGGCGGCTTGGCCAGTTTCGAGTTCACCATGGCCGCCAAGGCCATCGGCCAGATCAACCTGTCGGCGGTGGTCGTGGCTTCCCTCGACGTGGCCGGGAAGGTGAAGGTTGCCATTTCAGGGGCAGGAAAGCTGGATTGTATCATTTCAGGAGGGGTGGAGGGTTGTATAAAGCTCGCCCCGAAATGGAATTTGAATAATTCAAAATTTGAATATCATGGTTACGGCTCCGAGTTGGACAAGAAAGAAGCTTGTAGGGTGGAGATAGGGAATATGCTTGTCAACGCTGCGCAGGGAGTGATGCATTACAGAGAATTTCACATAGATAATAGTGAACTCGGATTGAGTCGCGGGACTCTGAGGCTGAGTCTGAACAATCTCTTGATGATGGGGTAACCGTCATGCCGGAGTTCATCTCGCCCCGGAGAACAATTCCGGAGAAATCCGACCGGGGATGTACATGCATGAGACATTTGAATATTTCATGATCGTGACAGAATAATCCATGCAGACCATCACCCCGCTCCAACTCGATATCAGGACCAATGTCTTTGAGCATGACCGGCGCTTCTACTGCGCGGTCAGCGCCACCCTGGCCACCCATCTGCTCGGCGGCGAGGTCGTGATGCCCTTCGACTATCTCTCCGGCCTGCCGGAGGGGAGTGACGGCGAGATGCCGCTGGATACCGGCATGCCCAAACCCCAGGGCGAATATCTGGTGACCGGCAGCTTCCACGCCCCCAAGGGACAGCCGGTGCCGGCCGGCGAGGTGGCCCTGGCGGTGGGGGCGCTGCAAAAACGGTTGGCAATTTTCGGCGAGCGCCGCTGGCAGGGGCCCATTCCCAGCCCGCCGACCCCCTTCACCACCTTGCCGCTCATCTATGCCCACGCCTTCGGCGGCAAGGACTTCGCCCGCAACACCGGCGGCATGGGGCACAAAGACGGCCTGCTGCCGCGCATCGAGCATCCCGGGCGGCTGGTCGGCGGCAGGGACGAGGAGCCGGAACCGGCCGGAGTCGGCGCCATGGGCATGGACTGGCCGCAACGAAGCCAGTATCGCGGCACCTACGACGGCCAATACCTGCAGAACTATTATCCTGGTCACCCGGCCGACTTCGATTGGCGCTTTTTTCTCACTGCGCCGCCGGACCAGCGGTTGCAGGGCTTCTGGCAGGGGAACGAACGCTACGCCCTTCACAATCTGCATCGGCACCAGACCACCATCGAGGGGCAACTTCCCGGTTACAGGGCGCGCTGCTTCCTCCAGCGCACCGGTCCGGAGGCCGGATTCGCCGAACTCCCCCTGCGGCTCGACACCCTCTGGTTCTTTCCCGGCCAGTTGTTGGCTCTCCAGATCTGGCGGGGCGTGCTCGAAGTCGTCGACGACGAGGCCGCGCAGATCAGCCATCTGCTGGCGGGCTACGAGGATGCGGCACACCAGCCCCGCGATGTTGGCCACTATCGCCAGGCCCTTGCCCTGCGGCTCACCACCAGGGATCCGCTCCGCAACAGCCTCAACACCGCCGACCTGATTCCCGAAGGCGCCCCGTGCGCAATGGAGATCCTCCAGCAGCGGGCATTCGCCGACAGCGAACAGAGCCCCCTGGTCGCCAATATCGAGGCCAAGGTAGCGGAACTCAGAAAAATGGCGGACGAGAAGATCGAAGAGGCGCTTCAACAGGTTGAACAGCAGGTGGCTGCGATCGATACGCCGGGCATGGAGCCGGTCGACATCCGGGCCCTGGCCCAGGCCGCGCGGCAGGGGGAGGCCGACCCGGCCCAGCGGGCCCTGACCGACAAGCTGGAAGCGATTTTGCCGGGCATCACCGGCGGCGATCCGAAACAGATCGAGTTGAAAGAATTTTCTTTCGACAAGATCGACCAGATGATGCAGGTGGTCCGGGACTTCGCCGACGACAAGGAACAGGAGGGCAAGCGCCTGGCCAAGGAGGAGATCGCCAAGGCCCAGGAGACGCTGACGGCGCAATTGGCCGCGGGGACACCGGGCGAAACGGGCATCGGCGTGGACGAGCGGGCGCGGCTCGAGCAGGAGATGCGGAAACTTGCCGACCTCGATCTCGACCATCCCGCGCCCGGACCGCTGCCCCGGGTCGACGCCGAGGCCCTGATGGGGCAACTGGCCCCCATCGACCCGATGATGCAGGAGGCGATGCAGCATGTGGCCAGCATGCGGGCCACGGGGAGCGAGGAGGCGCAGATCGCGGAACTGGAGCGCCGGATCGGCGAGATGTACGACGGGCGGATGACGGAAATCGAACAACGGCTCCGGGAAGCGGAAGGCCACTTCAAGGAGGCCTATATCCTGGGTGCCCATTTCATGGCCGAGGGCTTGCCGCCCCACAAAGAGTCCCTCGACGAGGTGCGGGCGCGCTTTCTTCGGGCAGTGGCCGCGAAAGAGCGGGTGAGCGGCTGCGATTGGGCCTGCCTCGATCTTGCCGGCCAGAACCTGGACGGGATCGACCTCAGCGACTGTTTTCTCGAACAGGTGAATTTCACCGGTGCGAGCCTCAAGGGCGCCACCTTGGCGCGGGCCATCCTGGCGCGGGCCGTGCTCACCGATGCCGACCTGAGCGGCGCCAATCTGCACGGGGCCAATATCGGCGCGGTCTTCGCGCACGGCGCCAATTGTTCCGGAGCCGATCTGCACGGCGCCAAGCTCTCTAAAGGGGATTTCACCCGCGCCAATTTCACCGGCGCCAACCTGGAAGAGGTCGAAGCGCTGGACATCGTCGTCGCGGCGGCGGTGTTCGACCAGGCCCGCCTGGCCGGGGTGCAGTTCATCGAACGGCAGTTGACCGGCGTCCGCTTTTGCGGGGCCGGGCTCGCGACGGCGCTGTTCTACAAGTGCACCGTGCGGGATGCCGATTTTTCCGCGGCCGCCATGCCCCATTCGGTCTGGGCCGATTGCTCCCTGGAGACGGTCCGCTTCGACGGCGCCGATCTGTCCGCCGCCTGTTTCGTGGCCACGGAAGAGGGGAAATCGATCCTGCGCGGGGTCCATTTTCCCGGCGCCCGGCTCGACCGCGGCACCTTCCAGCACATGGGCATGGCCGGCGCCGACCTGGCCGGTGCGTCCATGGAGGGCACCCTGTTCAACGGTAGCGACCTCTCTGGCGCCGACCTCCGCGATGCTGCCGCCAAGCAGGCCCAGTTCCGCAAAACCGACCTCAACGGCGCCCGGCTCGACCGCATCGACCTGCGCGAGGGTTCGTTGGCCAAGGCGCGGCTGACCAACGCCTCGTTGACCGGCGCCAATCTGTACGCGGTCGACTGCCTGCGCTGCACCATCGGCAACACCGATTTCAGCGGCGCCAATCTCGACGCGACCCTGCTCGAAGACGGGAGTGGACAATGATGACCGGCCAGGAATTGAGCAACCAGGTCAAGGCGGGCGAAATTTTCGCTCAAGTGGATTTTGCGGACCTCGATTGCCGGGGGCTCGATTATGCCGGCGCGATTTTCAACGAGGTGCGGTTCGCGGGCTGCGATTTCAGCGGCGCCAAGCTGCGCGAGGCGACCTTCAACAATTGCACCTTCGACCAGGGGCGCTTTGACGGCGCCGATCTGAGCATGGCCAATTTCATGCAATGCCGGCTCCCCCAGGCCTGTCTGGATGGCGCGATCATGGATTTCACCAAGTTCATGCAGACGGAGATGGCGGCCGCCCGCTTCGACCAGGCGCGCCTGACCACCACCGTCTTCACCAAGTGCGACCTGACCGGGGCCTCGTTTGCCCGAGTCGCCTCGGAGGTGTGCGTGTGGTATGAGTGCACCCTCGCTGCCGCCGATTTTACCGCGGCGCAAATACACAAGGCCGTCTTTTTCGAGTCCGCCTTTCGCGGCAACGGCTTTGGCCAGGCCAGGATTACGCTTTCGTGCTTTTTCAAGGCAGACCTGGCCGGCGTCGATTTCAGCGGGCTCGATCTCTCGCAAACCCAGTTCATGGAATGCGAGTTGGCCGAATGCCTGTTCCGCGGCAGTCTGCTCAAGCAGGGGGGATTCATGCGGGCGAATTTGCACAGCGCCGTCTTTGACGATGCCGATCTGGAACTGGCCAACTTCTACGAGGCGAATCTGACCGGCGTCAGCATGAAAAAGGCGCGACTCGCCAAGGCGAACCTGCAAAAGGCGCAACTGACAGGGTCCGATCTCGGCTCGGCCCATCTGGAAATGGCGCAGTTGGCTGAAATGACGGCCAACCTGTGTGTGTTTGCCGGGGCCGATTTCACCTACGCCGACCTGGCGCATGCCGATCTGCGGGAGTCGGACTTCACCAATGCCGGCCTGTTTCAGGCCGATCTCCACAAGGTGCGGGCCGAGAAGGTCATCTGGAACGGCACGGACCGGGCCTTGGCCAAGGCCGGCAATGCCAAACGGGAAAAAGCGGAAAACTGGAGGCAGCAATGAGTGCAATAATCGGAAACAGGGTTCCCCTGGTCCGGCAACCCGAGGCAGGGTTTGCGCACGGCCAGGTGGCCGGGGTGAGGGAACGGGAGGTGCTGGTGGCGGTCGCCGGGCAGCAATGCCGGGCCACGGTCGCGTTCAGTTGCCTGGTCCAGCCGGAACCCGGCGACACCGTGCTCTGCGCCGGCGACGATCAGGGGCGTTGGTTCGTCCTCGGTATCCTCGAGCGGCCGCAGTCGACCAGAACGGTGGTCCAGTTCCCGGGCGATGTCGTGCTCCGGGCCACGTCGGCCAGCATGGTCAGCGAGGGCAACCTCAATTTCTTCTCGGCGCAGGAGATTCACAAAAGCGAGGCCGCGGTGGTCGACGTCCGGGAGGTCACGGCCACCGGTGAAAACTTGCAGGCCACCTACCGGAGCATCCGCTTCATCGGCCAGTTGATGAACATCATGGCGCGCCACCTGGTCAAACGGGTGCACACCTACCTGCGCCGCACCGAGGGGCACGACCAGATCAAGGCCGGTCAGGCGACCCGCACGGTCGAGGGCCTGTATTGCATGGATTCGAACTACACGGTCATGGTGAGCAAGAAGGACACCAGGATCGATGGCGAGCGGATCCACATGGGTTGACTTTTTTTTTAAGGAGAAACGCATGTTTGCCAACTGTTCGCTGTCCGGAACGCAGTTCGGCTTTCCGGATGTCTGCCTGACGCCGTCACCGGTGGGGCCCGTGCCCATACCGTACCCCAATATGGCCATGCTGCCGATGGCCCTGCCGCCGACGACATCGCTCAAACACCTGATTTCCATGATGCCGGCGCACAACATGGGCACCACCGTGCCGATGAGCAATGGCGATAACGCCGGCGTGGCGGGCGGCGTCGCCTCGGGCATAATGATGGGACCGGCCCGCAACATCATGGGCTCGGTGAAGGTGTTCACCGGCGGGTTGCCGGCCACCAAATGGCTCTCGCCGACATTGCAGAACATGACCAACTGTCCGGGCGGCATGACGCTGGTGCCGTCGCAGTGCAAGGTCATGATCATGACCTGACCTCTTTCCCAATGCAAGGAGCAGCATGCCGCACAATCAGAACGACAAACCGCAGGACCGGCAGGCCGCCGGAGAAGAAGAACGCGTCCAGGTGCATTTTCATCTGCCGCAGGACCTGGAGTATGTCTACCGGGATATTTTCAACGTCTATGTCGGCACGGGCGACGTGGTGATCGAACTGGGCAACCTGCACCGCTCGATGCCCGGCCACGCCACGATCTCCGACCGCATCGTGGTTTCCGTCAGCAACGCCTATGTCCTCGTCCAGACCTTGCAGCAGGCCCTGCAGGCGGCACAACTCCAATTGCAGCAGCAGATGAACCAGGCCCGCAAAGACGGGCGCTGACGCCAGCGGAAAACAGGGGCGATTGGCCTCCGCCGCCCGCAGCAATCGCCCCCTCTCGCCGAGTCCCGTTGTCCCACCGATCGCCCGCAGGGGCGCTCATCCCCTCATCAAGATGAAACCGGACCGGTCAGCCCCGGTCCGGAGCGTGCCGCCGCCGGCCCTGAGCCGGCCCGGCATGCGGCAAGGAGAGCCGATCCGGTAGAAAGCCTCGTCTGCCGGCTGCATACGGGGTTTTTTGATCAGGCCCTTGCTTCGTACGGTTTCTGTCTGATTTCACACCACACATTCTCCCTGGCAACCAGGCCGTAATGACTGTCATCCGCCAGGGCCACGGCTTCCTCGTCGCTTTCGGCATAGGCAACGCACCATTCGGTGCCCGCGCTCTCGTAGTGATGCCAATCCTCGCTGAAGGGTTCCGCTTCGCCCTGCGAATTGTACGTTGATACAAAAGGATAGGTGTTCAATTCGTCGCGATCGATGGCTCGTGCCTCGCCGTTGTTGACCAAAAAATAATGCTTCATGACTAGACCTCGCGTTGATAAAGATTCCTGTTGCTGTGTTAGAGATTCCTAAGATAAGGAGGCCGGCAGGGCGTGGCAAGGGGGCAACCTGGAAAAGCACGCATCCCGGAGAATTCGGGTCGACATGATCGGCCTCGACGCATGCCGACACATGGGTGGGAAAAGCGCGGCCATTGGTGCCGTCGTGCCCATGTACCGGTGCAACCTGGATGCGTTCGAGGGGCTTCGGTAATAGGGGAGCTGAAGCGCCGCTCAACGGAACTGGAAAAAATCCTGCTGAAATATCGTTCATTCTTCTCCGTCCGCGTCCGATGGCGATAGATCGGTGAAAAAAAGCGTTGACATTTGGTGGCGCGCACTGTACTTAGGGGCATCTAACTTAGCAGTTTCTAACTCTGTTGTTTGCTAATAACATCGGAAGTCATCACTCTAAATATTGACCATGACCCACACACCGGTTTGCAGCCTTCCAAAAACGGAAGCGGAGGCTGAAAGCAAGAAATCCCCGTCATACCCTCTGGTTTTCGCCAGCGAAGGGGAGCGGGTCAAGGTTGTCAGTCTGCACGGCGGCTGCCTCATGCGGGAACGCCTCCTCAGCATGGGCATCAACGTCGACGACGAGATCCTCGTGGTGCACAAGCAGGAGAACGGGGCGGTTGTGATTGAGAAGGCGGGGTGCCGATACGGCCTCGGCGGCGGCATGGCCCATAAGATTAATGTGATCAAGGCATGATAATGGAAAAAACGCTCAGTGAAATTGCTGTGGGACAGGCGGGTACGGTGGTTGGATTCGTCAAGGGAAGCGACACCTATCGCCAGAAACTGTTGGCCATGGGCCTGCTCAAGGGCACGGCATTCAAGGTGGTTCGGGTCGCGCCCATGGGTGACCCCGTGGAGATCACGGTGCGCGATTTCAGTCTCAGCCTGCGCCGGGACGAAGCCAAGGCCCTTTTGGTGCGGGAGGTGTGACAATGAGCGCGAACAGGCTGGCAATCGGCATCGTCGGCAATCCCAATTGCGGCAAGAGCACCTTGTTCAACTGCCTGACAGGGGCCAAGCAGCAGGTCGGCAACTGGCCCGGCGTCACTGTGGACCGCAAGACGGGCTGGTATCAGGATGGCGGCCGCAAGGTCGAGGTCATCGACACCCCCGGCATTTATTCTCTGACCGCCTCCAGCGTGGATGAGCAGGTGGCCCGCGATTTCGTCCTGTCGCGGGAGGCCGACCTGATCGTCAATATCGTCGATGCCTCCAACATCGAGCGCAACCTGTATCTCACCAGCCAACTGCTGGAGATGGGTGTGCCGCTGCTCATCGCCCTCAACATGATGGACATGGCCGAGGAACGGAAACTGGCCATCGATGTGGCTGGCCTGGCCGAACGGCTCGGTTGCCCGGTCGTTCCCCTGGTCGCTTCAAAAAATAAAGGGCTCGAGGAACTCAAGGCGGCGATCCTCGCCTCGGTTGGGGCGACGAAGGTCTCCACCGCGGAGTTGGTGTATCCGGAACCGGTGCAGTTGGCACGCGAAGCCCTGGCCTCGGAGGTGCAGGATGCGTGCGCCATCAGGAAAATCGATCCCTACTGGCTGGCACTCAAGCTGCTCGAAGGCGACCCCCTGGCCGCGTCCTATGTTCCTCTGGGAGAGGCGACCCGAGCCAGGGTCGATGCCCTGCGGACGCAGATCGAGGAGGAGATGGAAGAGGAGGCCGATATCGTCATCGCCTCGGCCCGGTACGGGTTCGTTTCCTGGCTGACCCGCGATCTGGTCAAGAAACAGGGACAGGTCAACAGAACCCTCTCCGATCGGATAGACCGGGTGGTGCTCAGCCGGGTGCTCGGCATTCCCATCTTTCTTGTGGCCATGTACCTGATGTTCATGGTCACCATCAACCTGGGCGGCGCCTTCATCGACTTCTTCGATCAACTGGCCGGCACCATTTTTGTCGACGGTTTCGGCGAACTGCTCGCCGGCATGCACGCACCGGAATGGCTGATCACCGTCCTGGCCACGGGCATCGGCGGCGGTATCCAGACCATGGCCACCTTCATCCCGCCCATCGGCTTCATGTTCCTCTGCCTCTCCTTTCTCGAGGATTCCGGCTACATGGCCCGGGCCGCCTTTGTCATGGACCGGTTCATGCGCTTCATCGGCCTGCCGGGCAAGGCCTTCGTGCCGATGCTGGTCGGCTTCGGCTGCAACGTGCCGGCGATCATGGCCACCCGCACCCTGGAGAATGAACGCGACCGCACCCTGACCATCATGATGAACCCCTTCATGTCCTGCGGGGCGCGTCTGCCGGTCTATGCCCTGTTCGCCGCCGCCTTCTTCCCCACCGGCGGGCAAAATCTGGTGTTCCTGCTGTACCTGATCGGCATCGGCTTTGCCGTGCTCACGGGCCTGATCCTGAAGAACACCCTGCTCAAGGGCGAGATCACGCCGTTTATCATGGAGATGCCACCCTATCATCTCCCCACGGTCCGTTCGGTCGTCCTGCGGGCCTATGACCGCCTGAAGGCCTTCCTTTTCCGGGCCGGCAAGGTGCTCATTCCGGTGATCATGGTCCTGTCCATCCTCAATTCGGTGGGCACCGACGGCACCTTCGGCAACGAGGATACCGACAAATCGGTCCTGGCCGCGACCAGCAAGGTCATCACCCCGGCACTTGAGCCCCTGGGGGTCACCGAGGCCAACTGGCCCGCCACGGTAGGCATCTTCACCGGCATCTTTGCCAAGGAAGCGGTGGTCGGCACCCTGGATGCCCTGTATGCGCAGATCGACCAGCAGGCCCCGGCGGAAGAGGGCGAGGGCGAGAGTGAAGAGGAGGCCTTCGATTTCTGGGGTGGCATCACCGGCGCCTTTGCTACCATCCCGGAGAATCTGCTGGGCGTGGTCGACACCCTGACCGATCCCCTCGGGATCTCCGTGGGCGATGTCAGCGATACCGCCACTGCCGCCGAGGAGCAGGAGGTCAACGTCGCCACCTTCGGTTCCATGGTGCACCTGTTCGGCAGCAAGACCGCGGCCTTCGCCTACCTGCTCTTCGTGCTGCTCTATTTCCCGTGCAGCGCCGCCATCGCCGCGGTGTATCGGGAAACCAACCTGGCCTGGACCGCCTTCGCCGGATTCTGGACCACCTTTCTCGCCTTCATTGCCTCGACGCTGTTTTATCAGGTGGCCACGTTCAGCGCCCATCCCGGCTATTCGGCGGTGGTGATCGCCGGCGACCTCATCGCCTTTGCCGGCGTGGTCCTGATGCTGAAACTGGTCAGCAGCGCCAAGGAGCGGCAGGCCAAGACGGCCCTGGCCGCTGCCAGCCCGGTGACCCGGGTCGCGGAGCAAGGATAAGGACAAGGACCGAGCGAACCGATGGATCTGATCAGCCTGAAAAACTATCTGCGCGCGCGGAAAGTCGCCCCCTTGCAGGACATGGCGCTGCATTTCCAGACCGAGGCCGAGACGGTCCGTCCTCTCCTTGCGATCTGGATGCAGAAGGGTAAGGTCCGCAAGCGGTCGGATGATGCCGCCACGGGCTGCAAGGGCTGCTGCAAGTGCGATCCCGCCACTATCGAACTCTACGAATGGATTGAGTGAATTTCTTGATTGCGTTCAAGGCGGCAATTGCAGTACAAAAATTCGATTGTTATCAAATTATATTTTATAACACCAACATTCAAAAGGAGCGGAAACATGACCAAAGGATTCAAACGGAGCCTTGCCTTGGCGGCAGCGGGCACTTTCTGCCTGCTGCCTCTCACCTCTTCCCTGGCGGCACCTCCTGCCAAAAGCGAGATCGAGCAGCTCAAGCAGCAGGTGCAGCAGTTGATGCAGCAGAATCAGCAGCTCAATCAGCGCCTCAATGAAATGGAAAAGGGCATGCAGGCTCAGCCGGTTGTTGACAAGACGGCCATCGAAGAGGAAGTCGCCCGCCAGGTGAAGGAGAAAAGCAGCGGTCCGGGGATCAACGAGTTCGTCAGCCTGAGCGGCGTCATCGAGGGCGATTACAAACTGGGCAAGGATTTCCAGGGCGACCATTCCAGCGAATTCGTCCTTGACACCGTTGACCTGATCTTTGATCTCAAGGTCACCGATTGGGCCACCGGCAAGATCGTGGTCGAGTACGACGGCACCGAGGGCAACGAAGACATCTATATCGACGAGGCCCATGTCACCCTGGGCAACACCGAGAGCTTCCCCTTCTTTCTCACCGGCGGCAAGCTCTACGTCCCGTTCGGCGATTTCTCCACCAACATGATTCAGGATCCCCTGACCCAGACCCTGGGCGAGACCAATTCCGCCGGCGTCATCGCCGGTTTCGAGAAGAACGGCTTCACCGCCACCGTGTTCAGCTACAACGGCATGAACGAGGGCGACGATCCGGCCGACGAGGACAACGACAGCATCAACGGCTTCGGCGCCTCGCTGGGGTATAGCTACGAGCAAGAGGAGATGGGATTCAAGGTCGGCGGTGCGTGGATCAACAATATCGCCGATGCCGACAACACCACGGATATTCTGGAAGACAGCGGCATTTATACCCTGAGGGATCAGGTGCCCGGCCTCAGTCTCAACCTTGGCGCCAACTACAAGGCCTTTTCCCTGATCACCGAATACATCACCGCGCTGGACAGCTTCGACGCCGGCGAACTCGCCTACGGTGCGCCCGGCGCCGAGGTCGGCGCGGAACCGGCCGCATGGAACACCGAACTCGCCTATGCCACCGCGATTCTGGACAAGGAGACCGTGTTCGCCATCGGCTATCAGCGTTCCTGGGAAGCGGTCGCCCTGGAGTTGCCCGAGCACCGCTACATCGCCGCCACCTCGTTCGGCATTTTCGACGGCACCACCCTGACCTTCGAATATTTTCATGACGAGGACTATTCGATTGCCGACGGCGGTACCGACAACAGCGGCCACGGCTTCACCACCAGGCTGACGTACGAGTTTTAACTAACGACTGCACCACCCCCTCCCGGAAGTCCGTCTTCCTGGAGGGTTTTTTAGGGGATTTGTATTAGGCTTTTCTAATTTAATGGAGGAGTCCTAAAATGGAACGACTCGCATTGCCGCGCAGAGTACTGCAAGCCAAAAAAATCTGGGAGATCGAGCCGTGCTACAAGTGCTCGCTGATCGGTGCCTGCCTGACCCGCACGGAACTGCGGACCCTGGCCAAGGAACGGATCTTTGCCATTGAATCCGGTTACGACGACTACCAGTTGCACGCTGAATTCATCCGCATCTCCGACCGCGCCGATGCCCAGGGCAAGGCGCTGCACAAATATCTGGCCAAAAAATACCAGGGCCGCGCCAGGAAATATCTGCGCGCCGGTACCGATCAGGAGATCAGGGCGCTGTGGGACAAGGACATGGCCGAGGGGCTGCTGGACAGCGCCTGGTGGTCGGTGCTCATCCATCCGTCGGCCTCGATCTACCTGGTGGGCCGGCTGTACGGCTCCCTGCACATGCTCGGCCATGACGCCCTGAACAATCACCACAAGGACAGGCAGCAGGGCGACCGGTTGCGCGCCAAGATCACCATGCTGGAGGAGGTGCTCGGCTCGGAACGCCAGCACTACCGCCAGGAAAAACGGCAGCAGCAGGAGGAAATAGCCGCCCTGCAGCAGACCATCGTCCAGCAGAAGGCCATGGAGCAGGAAAACGGAGCACTCCGCGGAGAGACCGCCAGACTGCAACGGGAACTCCAGGAGATGCGGGATGGCAAGGGGTATGCGGCGCAGCAGCAGGAGATCGACGACCTGCGGCAGACGAACAACGGTCTGTGCGGCAGAATCGACGAACTGACCGGCGAACTCGCCGCGATGAAGGAACAGATGGCCACCACTGTGCGGCAACTGGAGGACATGGAGCGGCTGCGCCGGCGACTCGAACATCACGAGGCCGAACAGACGCGGGAGATCGCCACGCTGGAGAGCCTGCTCATGCGCCACATTGTTCAGGAGGCACCCTGCTGCCAGTGCGCAGACCAGCACACGGCCAACTGCCCCGGACTGAGCCTGTGCGGCAAGACCGTGCTCTACGTGGGCGGCCTGAACAACATGATTCCCCATTACCGGCAGTTGGTCGAGCAGTTCGGCGGGCGGTTTCTCCATCACGACGGCGGCAAGGAAGCCTCGCGCACCCTGCTGCCGAAGATGCTGACCACCGCCGATGCCGTGCTCTGCCCCATCGATTGCGTCAGTCACGATGCCTGCAACTGCGTCAAGAAAATGTGCAAGCGGTACCAGAAACCGTTCGTCCTCATGCGCAGCGCGGGCCTGTCCTCGCTGGCCAAGGGACTCAGCGAGATCGTGCAATGATCATTTTGAAGAAACAACGGAAAAACAGCAAAAAATAAAATGTTCTTTGTCGAGGAGAAAGCCATGAAATACAAACAACCCGTCGACGCCGCCTACCGTAACGGCAATCTGCACATCAACCTCAACGGACCGTTCTCGTCCGAGACCGCGGTGGAATTGTCCAGCACCATCGCCATGTTCTACGAGGGCAGAGGCAACATCTTCATCCACACGGCCAACGTCACCTCCGTGGAGCCGACGTCGAAATCCGTGCTGGCCGACCACATCAAACACCTGGGCCTGCCGTGCGAGCGGCTGTACATGACCGGGACGAAGGGCCTCGACATGAGCCCGGACAACATCAGGGTGATCGTCTACGAAAAGAAAAAGAAGGGATGCTGCGGCCGGTGCAAAGACTGCGGCTGCAACAGCGAGCATTGACATAGGGGCGTTCCCCATGTTTCATTCATAATCCACCATCAGGAGGAAAGTATGTCCAAGGCATTGATTGTGTATGGTTCCACCACAGGCAACACGGAAGCGACAGCCAAGCAGATCGGCGAGGTGCTGAGCCAGCAGGGAGTGGAGGTCACCATTCAGGATGTCACGCGCACGCAGGTGGCGGACCTGGGGGGCGATTTCGATCTGACCCTGTTGGGTTCCTCGACCTGGGGCGATGCCGACATCGAGTTTCAGGAGGATTTCGCCCCGTTTTACGACACCCTGGATCAGGCGAACCTGAAAGGCAGGAAGGTGGCCCTGTTCGGATGCGGCGACTCGAGCTACACGCATTTTTGCGGGGCCGTCAACATGCTCGAGGAGAAGATGGAGGAGCTGGGTGCCGCCGTGGTCAACGATCCGCTGCGGATCGATGGCGATCCGGGCGATGCCAAGAGCGATATCGTCGACTGGGCCAAGGAAGTGGCGTCCCACGCATGATGGCCGGCAGCGCCGGCCGTTTCCGTGGCAATGGATTGTCTTGACCAGTCACCCGGAATGCTCGGGACGTGAGGGGTACAATGGATCGCCAGACCTATCAAGCATACCGCACCGCTCTCCTCGCCGTGCGCCGGCAGGTTCGCATCGTTCACCACCTGCCCGGACGCATCCGCGTGGAATTCCGACCAGACGGAGCGGATGCCACCTCGCTGCCCGTCAACGGTTCCGGAGGACTGGCAGCGGTCCGGGCGTTGCTGCCGGGCATCCGCTCGCTCCGGCTCAACGCCCTGGCCGGTTCCGTGGTGCTTGAATACGACCACCAACTCTATCCTGCCCATCTGGTGGATGCGTTTTTCCGCACCACCAGTACGGAGGAGGCCGGCGATCTGCTGGATCGCCTCTATTCCAGAAACCTCAACACAAAGGAGAACGCCCATGAATGAATCAACCCAGAACCTTTTGATTTTCCTTGGTGGCGTCGCGCTCGGCTCCCTGGCGGTCCTGGCGCTGTCCAAGAACAAGGAAGGCCTGCGGCCCGCCCTGGCCGACCTGACCGCCAACGCCCTCGATCTGCGCGACAAGGCGGCAGGCGCCTTTCAGCGCACCAAGGAGGATCTCAGCGATTTCATGGCGGAAGTCGAACACGCCCGGGCCGAGAAGGGCGAGGCCCAGGCGCCGAAGGGGGAATAATCCCCGATGACCGTGATGATGAAGCCCGTGTCCTTGGCCATCGTGCACGATCTGCCTGGTCGCCTGCGGCTGCGTGGCGGCTCGACCCGGGAGGCGACCCTCCTGTCTCGGGGCGTTTCCCTGCAAACCCATGCCGGCGTGCTCGCCATCCATCACTCTCCTGTGGGTAGGAGCCTGTTGGTGCTGTACGATCCTGCCGTCATCGGCCGCAGCGACCTGCTTCTTGTCCTGTACGATGCCCTGACCCGGGAACCGGCGCCGGACGCAACCGCCCTGTCCGCGCCGGTGCAGGACCGGGGAGGCCCAAGCCTCCTCGGCCTGATGTTTCCGCTGGCCCTGAGGCCGCTGCTGCCGATGGGCCTGCGCCAGATCGTGGCGTTCAAGACCGCCTGGCCCCGCCTGCGCAGGGGGCTGGTCAGCCTGGCGCGCGGCCTGCTCGACATCGACGTGCTCGACGCGGCGGCCATCGCCCTGTGCATTGTCCGCCGCGATTTTCGTACCCTGACCACCATCACCGTGCTGCTCGGCCTGGGCGAATTCCTCGAAAGCTGGACCAGAAAGCGTTCCGAGGCCAGCCTGGCCGATTCCCTCGCCAGGCATTCGATCAGGGCCAGCCTCCGCCAGGGCGACACGGAGCGGCAGGTGGACGCCTCGGCCCTGCGCGCCGGCGATATGGTGGTGGTCCGCCAGGGCAGCTTCATTCCGGCCGACGGCGTGGTCATGAGCGGCGAGGGGCTGGTGGACCAGAGCCTGATGAGCGGCGAGGCCAAGCTCCAGGAAAAGCGGGCCGGCACGGCCGTGTTCGCCGGGTCGCTGCTGGAGGAGGGGGAATTGCTCATCCAGGCGACCGAGGACGGCGACAAGACGGTCTGGCGCCGCACCATGCTGCTACTGCACGACGCCGAGCAACGCAAGGCGTCCATCCAGGGGCAGGCGGAACAACTGGCCAGCCGGCTGGCGCCCTTTTCCCTGCTGCTGGCCGCGTTGGTCTTCCTGGTCACCGGCGATCCCCGCCGGGCGGCCTCCGTGTTGCTGGTCGACTATTCCTGCGCCATCAAGCTGGCCACGCCCCTGGCCATCCTCGCCGCCATGCGACAGGCGGCATCCCTGGGGGCTGCTGTCCGCGGTGGCCGGCATCTCGAGGACCTGGCCAAGGCGGATGTCTTTGTCTTCGACAAGACCGGTACCCTGACCATGGCCGCGCCGACCGTCAGGGAGATCGTGCCCTGCAACGGCTGGAGCCGCGACGAGGCGCTCCGCCTCGCCGCCTGCCTGGAGGAGCATTTTCCCCATCCCGTGGCCAAGGCCGTGGTCCGCCAGGCGGCCAGCGAGGGGCTGGAACATGCCGAGCGCCATGCCACGGTCGAATACGTCACCGCCCACGGCGTCGCCAGTTGCCTGGAGGGCAGCCGCGTCCTGCTGGGCAGCCGCCATTTCGTCGAGGAGGACGAAGGCGTGGACATCTCGCCCCTCGAAGGGCACGTCGCCCGCTGGAACGACCAGGGGCACACCATCCTGTACCTCACCATGGGCGGCGAGCTGTTGGCCGGCTTCGCCCTGGACGACCCGCCCCGGCCCGAGGCGGCGCAGGTCATTGCCGCCCTGCGCGGCATGGGGGTCCGGCGCGTCATCATGCTCACCGGCGATCTGGACGGCATGGCGGAGCGCATGGCGCGGGAACTCGGCATCACCGAGTGGGTGGCCCAGGCCCTGCCCGACGACAAATTCCGCTTCATCGGCGAATTGAAGCGCGAGGGCCATGTGGTGGCCATGGTCGGCGACGGGCTCAACGACGCCGCCGCCCTCGCCGAGGCATCGGTGGGCTGCTGCATGCGCCGGGGGGCCGACATGGCCCGCGATGCCGCCGACATCGTCCTGACCCACAACGAACTGATGACGCTGCCTCTGCTCCGTTCGCTGGCCACCGCGACCCTGTCGCGGGTGCAGAGCAATTTTGCCTGCATCGTCGGCGCCAATACCCTGCTCCTGCTCGGGGGGTTGTTCGGTGTGACCTCCCCGGCCCTGGGGGCCTTCCTGCATAATTCGACGACCGTGGCGGTCGCCGTCAATGCGCTCAGGCCCTATACCCTTCCCGCTCTCGCGGCCAATCCCGTCGGAGGTGAACGATGATCGTCCATGCGCTTCCCGGCCGTATCCGCCTGCGCCATGCCGCGCCCCCGTCCCGAAACGAACTGGATGCGCTCGGCCTCTGCGTCCGTGCGGTCGCCCCCTCGGCCAGGCTGACCCACATGCCCAGCTCCGGCAGCACCCTGGTGGAGTTCACGGAACACGGGCTGACGGACGCGGTCCTGTCCCTGCTCCAGGGGCCGTCCTGCGGCTGTACCGCACCGGATCGCCCTGCGGCGGTCCGGTCTGCGCCGGCGGCGGGCAGCGCATCCGCCCGTGTTTTCCGCTGGCCGTCGATGTCGGTGGTCAAACGGGGGATGACCGGGTCGTTGCTCGTTTCCCTGGGGTTGGCCGTCCTGCGCCGCGAAGGCGGCCACGTCCTCACCGGCGGGATTTTTCTCGTTTTCCTCTCCCGCCACCTGTGGGTGTACCGAAAGCGGCTGTTGAAATAACGATCCCTGTAAACAATTGCATCATGGAGAAAGAGATGAACAAAGGAGAACTCATTGACAAGGTGGCCCAGGAATGCGGTCTGAGCAAGCATGCCCTGCACAATGTCCTGGATTGCCTGCTCGACACGATCACCGCCGCCCTCGCCAGCGATGGCGTCGTGAAACTGAAGGGATTCGGCACCTTTTCGACCCCCGAGCGGGCGGCCAGGGAAACCCGCAATCTGCATACCGGCGAGATGATCCGCATTCCCGCGCACAAGGCGATCAGGTTCAAGGCGGGGGTGAAATTGACCAAGGCGGTGCAGTGAGGAACAGACGCGACCATTGTCCGTTCCCCCCTCCATTGCTCGCTTGAGGCGATCCCGAATCCGACGGGATACGCTCCGAGGCATCCTCACCAGGTGATGGGCACCAGCTCATCACCTGTTTTTTTTCGACCCGCCACGACCCGGCATTCCACTTTCTTTCCCCCGCTTTCCCCGTGACGACCTGACACGCTGCCCTGGGAGCAGGGTGCCGACAGGCGCACGCCTCCGTCTGTTTCACGTTTTTATCAGGACGATTTCGAAGGCCGCCGGTGCGGCGTCGCCGCATCGAACGGGCGGACATGCCTGAGCCATCAAAAAAAAAATCAAAAATCTGAAAAATCTGACCCGACTGTGATCTACGTCACAGAAATAAATGGTGAATCGGGTATAGTGGCACGATTCGGGATGGCGAAACTCATCAGGGAATCCTGATCCAACGGCCGCGGCTCCCGCTGAAGGGAACGTCGGCCACAGCCGGAAAACACTCGGGCCCCGTGCCCCATACTGGTTGTGTCCATGGTCACCGGGTCGAATGGCAACCAAGGAAAGGGGGCGCCGGGAACGGGCCGCAGAGGCGTTTTTTTGCATTCGGAGGCAACACGATGAAAAAAAGAGGTGTATCGGCCGCTGCGGGTGGATGGCTCCCCGCCCTGGCGCTGATCGGCATTATGGGGCTGTCCGGCATCTGCGTTGCCCAGCCCTCGGAATCGGAGGTGCTGGTGGCGCTGGCAGACAAAGGCGTCGCGCCCAGTCTCAAACAGGCCGCGACCGCATCGCGGGGGCTGGCCGAGGCGGTCCGGCAGTTGTGCGCGCAAAAGGACGCGGCGCATCTGGAGCGCGCCCGCGCGGCGTGGCAAGAGGCGTTCCTGGCGTGGCGGCGGGCCGAACCGTTTCAGTTCGGCATCGGCAAGGGAGGAAAGCAGGACCGGTCGATCGACGAATGGCCGGTCAACGCCATCGTCCTCGATCAGGTCGCGGCCACCAAGGATTTCGCACATTTGCGGGAGAGCAAGGACATTCGCGGATTTTCCGGGGCCGAATACCTGCTGTTCGTCCCAGCCGACGCCACTGCGGCGACGGCTGCGGAACGCTGCCCGCACCTGCAGGACATCGCCGACGAAATCGCCGGGCGCAACGCGCGCCTGTACCGGCAATGGCAGGAGGAAGACAGCCGCCGGTTCGTTGCCGCCGGCGACGGCGAACCGTTTCTGATGCCGGAAGACGCCTTTGCCCCGGTCTTCGCCCGCATGCTCAATGTCACCGAGCGTCTGCTCCGGGACCGGATCACCATTCCGAGCGGTTCTGACGAAATCGCGGCCAAGCCCGAGGCGCTGGAAGCCTGGCGCAGCGCTTTGACCAGGGACGCCATCCGGGCGACCATCGCCGGTCTCCGCCTGGCCCTGGTGGGGGACGGCAGGACGGGCATAACCGGCCTGGTCGCCGTCAGGGACGGGCTGGTGTCGCAGAAAAATCCCCAGTTGGCCGAGGCGATCGCGCATCAGCTCGACCGCATCGACAAACGCCTCGACGACCTCGGCGGCGGCCGGACGCTGTACGAGGCCCTGACAAGCAAGACCACTGTCCTCAAGCCGCTGTACGACGACATCGAAACGCTCCAGAAACAGATCGTGGAGGCCTCGCTGACACTGGAGGTCGATGTGCGCATGCCCGGCGAACTGTAACCAGCGAGGATGAGAAGGAAAAAAAGCAATGAAGACACCTGCGAAACCACACACGTCAGCGAAACCACACAAATCCAAGCGGCGCCTGCCGACCGCACAATCCCTGGTCCGCATCGCCGTGCTGCTCGTCCTTGCCGGGATCGTCTGCGCCGGCCTGCTGCTGTACCGCGACGAGGCCGTGCGGACGACCGTCCAGGACTACCTGACAGCCCGAAAGATCGACAAGGTCATCGTCGATTACACCGACAATGTGGTCGTGCGGACGCTGGCCGACGTCGCCGACAAGATCGCGGCCCTGCGCGACGCCACCGTCCGCCTGCAGGCCGAACCCTCCGAGGCCGCCATGCGCGCGGCCACCGATGCCTGGCGTGCCGCCCGCGCCCAGTGGCAGGCGATCTACACCTTTGCCTACGGTCCGAACGCCTTTTACGATTTCGACAAGCAGATAGCCTCCTGGCCGCTGGACAGGCCGATGATCGACCATACCATCGCCGAGATGGCCGCCGGCCGGCTGCAACTCACCTCCAGGTATCTGCGTGAGCAACAGTATTCCACCCTGCGCGGATTCTTTGCCGCCGAATATCTGCTGTTCCGCGACGGCCAGCCGCGCAAGGCCGGCGACCTCGGCCCCTTCGAGTTGCAGTACCTGACGGCGGTCACCCGGGCCATGGCCGAGGAGAGCCTGGATTTCCAGGCCGCCTGGGTGGGCACCGACCGTCTGCCCGCGCCGGCCGTGGCCGCGCTCACGGAAGCCGGTCTGCGGCCCAGGACGTCCTATGCCGAGGAGTTCAAGCATCCGGGCCAGCCGGGCAGTCGGTATGTTTCGCCCTCCATACCGCTCCAGGAAATGTTCCAGGAAAGCCACTCGGTGGTGGAGGATGCCTGCGCCATGATCGAGGAGATGCTCGCGTCCGACGACCCGAAGGACAGCGAGTCCCGCTACAGTCGCAACGTCTCGGCCGACATCGTCAACAGGCTCAAGGGAGTCGAAACAGCCTATCTCGGCGGGATCGAAGGCGTCCGCCGCCATGCTCAGGCCGACCTGGTGGCGAACAAGAACAGCGTGCTCGACCGGCGCATCCGCATTTCCCTGGCCAGGGCGCAGCACAGCGTCGCCGCCGTTGGCGATCCCTATGGGGAACACCGGGAGGACAAAGAGTTGAAGGTGCGGCGGGCCATGGCGGCCTGCACCAAGCTGGCGGACAACTTTGCCAGCGCCATTCCCGTGGTGTGCCTGGACCCGGCATCCAAGCCCTGGGCCGCCTACGGCAGATGAGGCGCTGCCTGCGGACAAACCGGAAGAACAGAGGAGAACAGAATCTATGAAACCTTTCCATACATGGCAACGACGAACCGTGGTCGGGGCGATGCTGTCGCTGCTGGCGGCCGCCGAATGCCTGACCGGCGGCTGGCAGGCGGACCTGCACGCCCACGCCCAGATCGGCGCGGTGCCGAAGGGACTGGCCGAGGAATATTACACCGGCGGCCGGGGGGGCACGGTCTTCAGCACCACCTCCCGGTCCTTGGAGCTGCCGGCGCCGGCGATCAGCGCCAATCCGGAGTTACAGGAAAAATTCGATCGGGGCGAGGCCGTGTTCGAGGCCCTGTACGTCACCGACCCGGAGTCGCAGTACGGCGGCCTGGGGCCCGTCTATCTCAACAATTCGTGCCGCAACTGCCATCCCAACTATGGCCGGGCCCGACGGGTGGAGAACTTCAAGACCCAGTTCGGCAACGGCTACACCGTGTTCGTGCACACCCCCGACGGCAAACTGGTGGACGGCTATGTCTTCATGCTCCAGACCATGGCCGTGCCGCCGTACGTGCCGACGGCCAAGGGCGTGGACATCACCTGGCATCCCTTCGTCGACGAGCACGGCAACACCTATCCCGACGGCACGCCCTACAACAAGGGCAAGGCCACCGAGGGCACGCTGATCTACCCCACCGCCGACATCGTCGAGCCGCTGCTGCCCCTGCCGCCCGACTACAAGGTCAGCCTGGAGGCGACCATCGGCATCTTCGGCACCGGCCTGCTCGACGCCCTCCGCGACGAGGACATCATCGCCGAGTTCGAGCGGCAGCGGGACCAGCCCGGCCCGGTCAAGGGCCAGCCCGGCAAGTGGGTGGAGGGACCGGACGGCACGAAGCGCCTGGGCAAATTCACCTGGCACTGCACCCGCGCCACCATCGACGACGGCCCCGGCAGCAACGGTGTCTGGAACGTCACCAACGTCAACCGCGCCGACCGGCCCAAGCTGTTCGCCAGCCAGCAATGGATCGACAAGCAGGCCGAACTCGGCCTGGACATCGCCCCGTTGGCCGCGCATCAGCCCGTGGAGATGAGTACGGAGGAATTCGAGGACTTTCTCGTCTGGCACCGGGGACTGGGCGTACCCGCGGCGCGCGGTCTCGACAAGGCGGAAGTGAGGCGGGGCAGGGAACTGTTCCATCTCGCCGGCTGCGCCAACTGCCACAAACCGTCGTGGGTCACCGGCGACTACCCGCAACTGCCCGGTTTTTCGAAACAGAAGATCTGGCCGTACACCGACATGCTGATGCACGACATGGGCGAGATCAACCACGGCGTCAGCAAGCTCTTCCGCACGCCGCCGCTCTGGTCGCGCGGCCTGATGTACAACGCCGTCGATCACACCGACATGTTCCACGATCTGCGCGCCCGTGACTTCGAGGAGGCGATTTTGTGGCATTTCGGCGAGGGGCTGGACTCCCGCGAGGCCTTCCGCAAGCTGCCCGCCGAGGATCGGGCCGCGTTGATCGAGTTCCTCAAGGCGATTTAAGGGGGCGCGTCTCCGTCGGCCGGGCTGCGCCTGCTGCGCGGTATCGGTGCGCCCGTATAGGTCGCGGGACCGGAAAAGCCGGGTAGGTTGGAGTTGAGCGCAGCGAAGCCCAACGTTCAAGAGGGGGGATTGCGCCGTTTGTTGGGTTGCCTTCGTCAGCCCAACCCGGCTAAAAAAACCGCTGTGACCCGGATCACAGTTTTGCACTTTTTGAGGGAGATTGTACGCTTCTCACGTTCATTCCCGTGGATGTTTGAACCCGGAAAGAGGCTGTTTCATTTCGCAGTTCTTGTCATTGACCGTAAAGGGAGGAAAAACCATGGAAGTCGAAATTACCTGGGGCAGAATTATCAGAGTCTGGTGGGCATATCTTTGGCGCAACCTCATCGCGGTCATCCTTGCCGCGATAACCGGATGGATCATCGGATTCATTCTCGGCTTCATCATGGGTGCCATGGGTATCGCGCCTACGACAAGCCAAATCGTGACTGCACCTCTCGGAGCTCTTTTTGGATTGGCGTTTTCAGTCATTCCCATGAAGATGATTCTTGGCAAAGACTTCGGGCAATTTCGTCTTGTCTTGGTTTCGAAGGCCTGATCTTTGCTGATTGCATCAATAAAGCCCAACACCCAACATTTACCGCTCAACCCGGCCTACGCCCTCCGGGGCTGCCTTGCGCTTCTCCGGCGGATCGGGCCGCGGATACCGTCTTGGCGGTCAAGCGGTTTTTGACAATGCCACGAAAACGCGCGGTGTTCATGCTCCATTGCCTGAGACAGGAGGGAAACCACCAGGGTGTTCATGCTGAGCCTTCCCGACGGGCCAGGGCCGCCGGGCGGGCGTGCAGGCTCTTGGGCACCCTGGCGACAAACGTGCCGGAGATACCGCCGGTGTCCGGCTCTGGAATCGGATCGTCGAATTCCCTGGCCGTCTCGGTCCAGAAACGGGCGACATCGTAGGTGGCGCGCAGCGCATCCTCCACCGTCTCGCCGTCGGCCACGCGACCGGGCCGATCGGGGAAAACCGCCAGAAAATGACGATGGGATTTCTTCCTCCGGGCGAAATGACCTTTTCCCTTATATGACAGCCGGGTAGGTTGGGCTGACGAAGGAAGCCCAACGGGCGGCTGCACCCAACGGAGGGCTGAATGTTGGGCTTCGCTGCGCTCAGCGCCAACCTACGAACAACCCCCCCCCCGGCGCAATCCAACGGACGGCTCTCAAATCGACCTCCCCGTGGGACGTTGAGCTTCGTTGCGCTCGGCGCCAACCTTGCATCAACCTGCCTCGGCGCCGACGAACGGCGCCGCCCAACGGCGCAACTACCCGGTGATACTGATTTTTTTCAGCCCCTCGACATCGAGAATATCCACCACGCCGTTCTCGACCCGGATAAGCCTCCGCTCCTGCAGGCAGGAGAGCGCCCTGGAGAAGGTTTCCCGCGCCGTGCATATCTCGGCGGCGGCAAGATCGAAGGGCCGCAGATCCGTTTGCACTTTCTGACCCTTTACCATGTCCTCCGGGTTCAGGGACAGATGCCGGTATTTGCTGAGCAGGTATCCGGCCACCTTGGCCAGGGCCCGGCTTTTGCGGCACAGGCAGGCGTGCCGGCAGAACTGTTCGACGTGCTCGGCCAGGACCCTGCTCACCTGCAGGGCGACGAGGGGCTCCCGCCGCATGATGTCGCGGAATTCGTCGAAATGCCAGGTGAAGCACCGGGCCGCCCCGATTGCCTGGGTCGAATAGGTGTGCACAGGCGCTTCGGTCAGCATCAGGTGCAGGGAAATGTACTGGCCGGGCAGGACGACCCGCCGCAGGCATTGATCGTCGGCGCCGGCCGGATAGTACTCCTTCAGCCTGCCGGCCAGCACATAATAGAAGGCCGCGAGTTCCTGGCCTTCCCCAAACAAATGCTCGCCCCTGCGCAAGGATCGGGTCGCGCCGATGCGCAGCAGCAGGTTCTGGATTTCGGAAGGCAGATTCTGCAGAAGCGGGGAATGCAGCACCACCCGGCGGTCATGGGTTGTGGCCGGCCGGATGTCGGCAGGCAGCTCGCTGAGCAGGGCAAGGTCTTTCATGGCGATCCGATAAGCTGTTTTAAAAAATGACGGCGATGCGGGGCGACTGTTCCTGTCAGGAGACGCCGGATATTACGGTTCCGTATCTTAGGGTTACCGCAAAATATTGTCAAATTCTAAAAACGAACCGAATCGGTTGCTATTCCTCGACAATCATTGGGAGGAACAGGGGAGATTTGCATGGTTTGGTTGTTCCGCGCCGCTCAGGAACACAGAAAACCATCGGGGGCAATCGCAGCAGGTTTCCATGGTAATAGAGTGTTTTTATACACAATAATTCTATCGAACCGGCGATTGCCGCGCGCTGTCATTTTTTTCATTTTTTTTCACAAACTGTGATCTAGGTCACAGCAATTTTCTGCGGATGTGGTAGAGTGGCTCCATTGTTAGCTATGGCTAATACTAATCGGTGACGCTAATCGATCATTCGCCGGATCGGATGCCGTCACCCGCCGATCGGCGGGTGGGGCGGGAAGAGTTTGGCGGATCGTGCGGTTTTTCCGTATTGAGCCATGGGCGAAAACAGTGGGAGCAACGGCTGGTTGTCCGCATGGGAACAATTGGTTGTTCCATGGGAACATGTTGTTTTTCCATTGAAAAATTGCTCATGGCGCGGGCGGATGATCGGAAAATGTCATTTTTTTCATTTTTTTTTGCAAACTGTGATCTAGGTCACAGCAATTTTTTGAGAGCATGGTATAGTGGCTCCGCAATTAGACATGGCTAATACTAATCGGAGTTGCTAATCATGATTGGGGAGCCCATGGTAGCCTGGACCAGCCATGGGCGGAAGGATTTCCGGAAAAATGGTCGATGGCCGGGGTGAGCCGCGCCGGCCAGGTGGAACGAGAATGGAAACGGCAACCAACCAAGACGTGCTGAAACAGTTCGAGGCTTTGTATCACGAGGTGTTTGCCCACGACGGCTATGGCGATATCCGCCTGGAGATGCGGATTCTCCGTCGGGGGCAGAAGGAGGTGATCATCCACTGCGGCAAGCAGTACCGGTTCGTGGTGGATTTCATCAACAAGAGCGACCATGAACCGCCGTCGAAGCGCGACCCCAGGATTGAGGTGGGGCGCGACGCCTCGGCGGCGTGAAGTGTGAACCACGGCGATGGCGTGCGGCCATGCCGGCAAGCGAAAGGCATCGCAAACGTGAGGGACGTTCGATGCCGCAGCGACCAAATGTATGCAGCACATCAGCAGTGCAACCCATGGCTGTCGGCTCCTCGGGGTGGAGCGAAGTCGAACAACACCATCCTTTAGGAGGAAACTAGGAATGAAGGCTTTCGCACAGAAAATGAAAACCCTGCTCGAGACCAGAAAACAAATGCTGGAGAGCAAGAAACGCAACAACGACGGCTTCACCCTGCTCGAGCTGCTGGTGGTCGTGGCCATCCTGGCCGCCATCGCCGGTACCGCCACCATCGCCCTGCAGGACACCGACGCCCGCGCCGCCGCCGCCGCCCACGTGGCCATGATGGACGAACTCAACAAGGGCGTGGGCATCTTCCGCGTACTGCAGCGCAACGTCCTGCCCAACAACCTGGATTCGCTGATGTCGGTCACTGGCGACACCTATGCCCTGCTGCCGAACCAGCCTGGCGAGATTTTGGGGATCGAGGCTCCCGCTTCAGATGATATGGGTGACCTCGGTGCGTTCACCGTGGACACCATTACGGTGGGCGGCGTTACCGATGGCAAAACAATATTTGAGGTCATGGGAGACATCGGCATGACCGATCTGCGCTACATCAACATCGATGCTACTGGTGACGCCCTGCCCGATGGCGTGGCCAGTTGCGCCGTTGCCAATGATAATTTGCAGAATGTCATCAACGACCGCGGCAACGCGGTGGTGGCCGGCAACATCTTCAACGGTCCCGCCGGCAGCGGTTGCGGCATCAGCGTTGAGCTGGATACTGACGACCCGCCGGCAGTGGCGCTGTGGACCGGCACCGCCGAGCGCATCCTCGGACCCGGCGACTACGGCACTTTTAAGGTCGCGTCAAGTGAAAGTGGGGCTCCTGTTGTCTTGGCTCCTGCCGTTCTTGAGGGTACCGCCAAGGACGGTGAAGTTGGTGTGGCCGCGCCGATCATGCTGGCCGTGGGTTTCGGTCCCTCCTCCGACCTGTTCAACGTCCAGAAACTGGGCGGCATGACCTCGGTGCCGGTGTACCGCCACGTCAATCCCGACCAGTACAACCGGTTCATCGGCCTGTTCCAGATCGCCACCGCCTACTCAGGAGCTGCCGGCGCCTATTCGGCCGGCTCCATCCAGGCGGTTGACATGATCACCTTCCTGGGCGTGGTCGACGGCGCCGGCGACACCAAGGAAGAGGAATTGGGCGAGTGGGACGGCACCCGCAGCACCATCTAATCGCCTGACCTGAACCTTCCCGGCGGCAAGGGCCGCCGGGAATACCTGGGACAGCGGGCGGGGCGGCGAGGGCAGTCGAGTCGGTTTCGCGTCGCTTCGCCCCTGTTCGCGGCATGCAACCCCTTTGGGCCGCGCCCTGGCCGCGGCGGGTGCACTTCCCCCCGCGTCCACCACGGCTGCCCCTGCCCTCCGCAGGGGGAGGCCCGAACAAACCAACCCGGAGCCGGCGGCCGGAGCAACGCGCCGCTGCCGAGGAACAGGCACCGCAGCCCCGTGGCGGCGAAACCACCACGGGGCTGTTGTGTGTCGGGCCGTCGCCACGGCCCCCCCGATCACCCATTCAACCGTTTCAGCCAAAGGAGAGGGTCCTTGGAGGAAAGAAAGATGCGCACCATGAGACGAAATTCGCTGCTGTTGTTGTTGACCGCCGTGCTCTTGTCCGGCTGCGGTCCATCGCCCGATGTCGAGGCCATGAAATCGGGATTGATCAAATCGGGCATGCCCGCCGACCAGGCGGCCTGCTATGCCGAAACCGCCGGCAAGACGGTCGATGGCGAGCCGTACAACTACATGGCCGAGTTGATGAACGCCGGGCTCGCGGAAAATGAAGCAGCCAACAAGGCCAGGCGCAAGTATTCGGCGGAATTCAGGAAACCGCTGATCGAGGCCAGGAAGGAATGCGTCAAGGCTGAGCAGAAGTAACGCTGAACGGCGGATTTGCTTGTACTCCCGAACGATGGGCAGATTGCCCGGGCAGGATGACGTGCAAGGAACCGGTGTACAACAGTTGCGCAGTTCCGCAGGCCGGGGCGGAAAAAGAGCCGCATGCCCGCCATGGTCACGTGGCGACGGCGGGTGCGGTAAGGGCATCCGCCCTTGTCCTGCGGTCTGCCGGCAGGGCTTCACCCTGCTCGAGCTGCTGGTGGTGCTCGCCATCCTGGCGGCCATGGCCTTCATCGCCACCGGAACCTTCCGGGGCGCGAACGAGCGTGCCGAGGAGAGTCTGGTCCGGGCCGAGATGCAGGAAATCGTCAAGGCTTTGCGCCAGTTCCGGCAGGATACCGGCTATTTCCCCAGGCAAGGTCCCTTTGCGCTTGGTGCTGTGGGCACTCTCAATATTGTCACCGATGCCGACCTGCAAACCGTCGCCCACAGTGGCACTACGGCGGCAGAGCGCGCTCGCTGGTTCAATTCTCCGGCCAACTTCTACCAGTTGCTGGTCGGGCCGTTGCTCAGCAACCATGTCCAGGGCCTGGAGCAGTGGAACGCCGAAACCGGCCGGGGCTGGCGCGGCCCCTATCTCAGTGGGTTCCGCGACGGTTGCGTCGACATTGGCGATGACATTAACCCCGGTCAGAACGAAGCGGACGGCAGCCCGACCGCGGGCGTATCCATTCCCGACGTCAACGGCCTGGCCGACCCCTTTCTTCGCCGGCCCGTCGCCGGCGGCGGAGTGACGGTCGGAAATACCCTGCTCGATTGGTCAAGTTTGCCGCGGCCCAACCGCAATGCACTCAACCAGTGGGGGAGCCCTTATCTGTTTCTGCAGGTCGACGGCCGCTGGAGTCTGGTCAGCATGGGCCCGAACGGCAGGTATGAACAAGGCGGCGGCGACGATATCGTCCTGCCGGTGGAATAACACACAACACGAGATCGAGTGAGTCGACACAATGCAATTGCGACACGAGAAGGTGTGGGCGCTGGTTTTCTGGGCCTGCATGGCATTGCCCCTGTGGGTGGGGGCCGAGGAGCAGCCGCCCTCCGCCGAACAACCGGCCATGGAACAACCGGGTGCGGACCAGCAGGCCAATCCTGCTGCCGGGCAAGCGGTCGAAGCCGGGCAGACGCCGGCACCGCACGACGATATCGGCCCGCTGCCCACGATGCATCCAAGGCAGGCCGACGTCAGCAATGAAACCTTCGCGACGATCGAGCTGGACCGGTTCATCGAACAGGAACAGCGGTTGGTCAATAACAGCAAAAAACTCATCAAAATGGCCGCGCCGGTGACGTTTGAGGCCAAAATGAAACGTCTGCCCGAAGAAAAGAAGATGGAATACATCTATACCGCTCTGGAGGTGGCCGGCGTTTCGCCCATGCCCAAGGTGCAGCACCGCATGTTTCTCGAATCGCGGGAGGGCCGCATCCTTCCGGTCTATGTCGAGGAAAATGCGGTGAAGAAACTGAACGCCGGGCTCAAGGAAGACGTGACCGCCCGCTTCCAGGGGTACCACGTCTACACGTACGCCAAGGGGCCGGCCATCCTGGTGGTGGACTTTGCCGCGACTCCCTGAGCCATACCGGACACCTCGCCGGGCAGGCGGCGGTCAGGGCGGTTTCACCCTGCTCGAACTGCTGCTGGCGGTGACCATCCTTGCAGCCGTGGCATGGATGTCCCTGGGGGTGGTCAACAACAACAACGAACAGGTTCGTTTTGAGGACACCCGCAACCGACTGGCTGCCATCCGCCGGGCCATCATCGGCGACACTTCCCGCACCGTGAATGGACAGCCCGAGGTGCGCGGCTATGTGGCGGACATGGGAGAGTTGCCGCCAAACCTGCAGGCTCTGGTGAGCCAGAACTACTGCCAAGGGTTGCCTACACAAACGACATCGGCCACATGTACCGCCAAGGGCGGCACCTGGATTACTCAGCCGGGGTATGTGGCTGATGACAGCTATAATCCCGGTGAAGTTCCACATACGGGTCTGAGATACGGGTGGAATGGCCCTTATCTTCCCATTGAGGCTCTGACGATGATCAACGGTCATCGTTTCCTTGATGGCTGGGGCAATGATGATGGCGGTCGTAATTTTGGCTGGAATTATCAGTTCGTTAATGAGGCTGGTCAGGTGCACTTACAGGTGCAGAGTCTGGGTATGGATGGTCTGGTGGATGCAATCCCGGAAAACACCCCGCTTTACGAGAAGGACTATCCACCGTCGCCTGCACGCGACAACTTAACTGAACCACTTGAATCTCCGCCGCCGTTGATTCGGGAAAATGAATATTTGGTCCAGATCACTGATGCCAAGGATGTTGCCCAAGGCGATGCCGTCGGTGGACTGAAAGTCGATTTTGGCGCACCGGCATCGTGCTGGACTGGGGGCGAATGTTCTGAATCCGCTGCTGAACACAAGCGCAGTGCGTGTTCAGCAGCAGCATGGACCTGGAAATCGGGAACCTGTTCCAACCCGGCGTACGAGACGGAACTCGAATGTGCGCAAAATGATGCTGGATGGACTAGGTCCGTTCCGAAGCCACAAATTAACAGCGAGATAGATTGTCACAACAGCACACATGGTCATTGGCGTCCCAGTCATACCCTCGGCTTCATCATCACGCGGGTCCACAATGGCAATCTCGAACGTCTCGTCTCCGACCCTGTGGAAGTAACCTGGGATGGATCCGAAAAGGTCCCGGAATTTATTTTCGAAGGCGTTCAAGAAGTTTCAGGCGTGAAACTGTACGATGTTGACACCTACCTCTATCAGGGGCGAATGGCCTGGGGCGTATTTGAATGCTCGGGAATTCCGTTGGTCTGCAATACAAACAAGCCCTTTCCCGCCGGCTCGCCTCCCTGGAAAATTTTTACCTATGTTCCCGGAACAACGCTTGTGCCGTTTGAACGGCCGATCAATCCGTAATGAACGTTGGCGCCGGTGGGCGGCGCGGGTCTATCATGCGTAAGTTGAACATCCCCAAAATCGGGATTGATTTCAAACAGTTCAAAAAACTCGGCAAGCTGAGCAAACCGGGCCGGGTACTGGTGTTCGAGGACACCGGCACCAGCCTCCACGGCGCGGTGGCATCGTGCACAACCTCGTCGGCCTTTGCCCTGGGTGCCACGGCCCTGTCGTCAGCTCCCGACAGGACCGTGGCGGTCGGCGAGGTGCTGGCCCAGCTCAAAAGCCAGTCCAGAAAGCGGCTGCCCCGAACCGCCGTCCTGCTCACTCCCTGCGCCGCCGGCGCGCTGCTCTCCCTGCCGGTCAATCCGAAAAAGCCGCGTCCCGACGCCCAGATGGCCGAGATGGTCCGCTGGGAATTGGAGGAACTCGTGGTCCAGCAGAACGAACTCTGGACCCTGGGCGCCCTGCTCATGGGCCGGGGCCATCTCAGCCACGAACAGCGGCGCGAGCTGGAAACCCGAGCCCAGGCCGAGGGCCGGCGGCTCAATGCGGCCCTCTACGGGGAAGTGGTTGCCAGGGAGCATCTGGAGGAATGCCTGCTGCTGCAGGAACAGCTTGCCGCCGGCGACGAGGAACTGGCCACCGGCTGGTTCGGCCAGGCGGCGGGCGAGGAGGAAGAGGACGGCTTTTCCTGGCTGGTGGCCGGGGTCGGTTCGGGCCTGTGTGACGGCTGGGCCAGGGCTTTCAAAAAACACGGCGTCTTCCTTGCTCGGATCTATCCCCGGCTGGGGGCCTGCCTGCCGCTGATCTCTCCTGAGACCGACTGGCTGCTGGTGGATGCTGGGCCGGAACAGTGGAGCCTGTTCCTGGGCCGGGGCCGCCGCATCGAAGCCCTGCAATTGAAATCTTGCGCCCACGGCCGGGCCATGGCGGCCGAGGTGGTCGAGGCCGTGGGCGACTTGTTGCCGGCCCTGTGCAACCGGCTGTACCTGAGCGCGCCCGGCGACCAGTGGCCGGAGTTGGCCGCTGCCCTGGATCGGGCCTACGGCCGCCGGGGACTGCGGGTGACGCCCCTGCTCGGCGACAGTCCGCAGCCGCTGGATGGAGATCGGTTGGCCGCCCTGTCCGGCGCGGCCCGCCATCATCTGGGGCTGGGCGGCAAGGGGATGCCCCTGGCGCCGATTGCAGCCCAGCCGCCCGCGCCGCCGCTGTGGAAGCGCAGGGATCTCTGGCCCTGGATGGGAATCGGCCTGATTGTGCTGACCCTGGGGGTGGTCGACACCGTGATGCGGATTCAAGGCGCCAGGTATCAGGATGAGCTGGATCGACTCGACGTGGAATACGCGACAAAGATGCAGCTCAAGAAACAGGCCGAGGAGATGGCGGCGGAAGCGAGAAAGGCACAGGCCGCCCTTGCGGCCAAGGAACAGGAACTCCGGGAGGCGGAACGACAGCGCGACATCCTCGACAACGTCATCCGCCACCGGCAGGAATTGATCCCCGGCCTGCTCCAGGTCCTGGGCGAATCCATCGGAGAGCTGGTGCTGCTCGATTCCCTGGAAGAGAGCGCGGACCGCAAGGGGTTCTATCTTGCCGGCTGGGCCCTGACCGATACCGATGGCCAGCAATTCGCCAACACCCTCAACGAGCAGTTGCAGCCGTGGAAGTTCCGGGTCAGGGATGTCAAGCTGGCCCGGGCCAAGGGCCGACTGGGCCTTGATGGCTACCAGCTCAGTATCTGGCTGACCCAGGCCGCGGCACCGGCCGACAACAAACCCGGTGTCACATCCCCTCCACCCGCCGAGAAGGGGCCGGCAAAACCGGCACAGTCGAAGTCGGCCCAGAACGCCAGAAAATCCAATGCCAGAGGCTCCAGGTAACATGCTCGAGAAATGGCGTAAAATGTCGCCTGGCGACCGGTTGAAAGTACAGGTCATCATCGTTTTCCTGATCATCGGCCTGTACGGCATGCTGCTGTATCCCCACAGTTTCAAAAAATATTTCGAAGCAAAGAAGATGGTCAGCCGTCGGGCAAACCGCATCGAGGTCCGGACGGATACCGATGTCAAGGCGCCCACCGTCGACCCGAAGATCATCAATCGCAAGGCTGAGGAGACGGACGAGAAACTGCGCGAGATCAAGGAGTCGTTCAATGAGTTGGATACCGGCTTCGCGCCGCTCGACTCCAGCGACATGCGCCAGCAACTGCTGCTGGAAATATCGAACCTGGCCCGGCGTACCGGGGTGACGCTGACCTCGGTGGTCCGCAAGGGACTGGAGGGCAAGGGTGGCGCGGAACTGCTCGGCCGCGGGCAGCAGCAGCATGAGGGAGGCTCCGCGCAGGTGGCATTGGACCCGACCCTGGGACGGCCCCTGCTGGTGGTCCGGGCCGTGGGGCAGTATCAGCCCCTGATCGCCTTTCTGCGCGGCCTCAAGGAGCTGTCGTTCTATGTCTCACCCATGCAGGTGCGATTGTACGCCAGCCACCTCAAGGGCTCGGGCACGGGAGGAAGCGCAGCAGCATCGCCCGCCGGCCCGGACGACGGCACGCTCAATGTCTTTCTGGAATTGTCGATGTGAGTGCGGTCAGAGAGGAAACAGGCCCAGTGCGGGATCGGGCCGAGACAGGCAAAGGAGCCCGCCCTCGGGCGGAACGGACGAACGTGGACGGATACGGCGAACAGCTGGACGGTCTGCTGCGCCGCTGCGTCGAGCAGGGGGCCTCGGACATGCACCTTTCCAGCAACAAACCGATCAGTTACCGGATCAACGGCAGGCTGCGGGCCTCCGGCGAGACTGTCTACACCGCCGAGGCGGTGGCCGCCATGGCCGACGCCGTCATGAGCGAGGCGCAGCGGCGCGAGTTCGCCGAGCGCTGGACCGCCGACCTGGGGCACTCGTCCAGCGACGGCGAGCGGTTCCGGATCAACTGCTATCGGGAGATGGGCAAGCCGGCCATGGCCGTTCGCCACCTGGATCAGCACATCCTCAGCCTGGAAGAACTGGGCCTGCCCTCGCGGCTGCGCGAGCTGGCCTATCTCAAATCCGGGCTGGTGCTGGTCACCGGCGCCACCGGCAGCGGCAAGTCCTCGACCCTGGCGGTCCTGCTCGACGAGATCAACCGCAACCGCGAGTGCCACGTCCTCACGGTCGAGGACCCGGTGGAATTCGTGCATCAGAGCCGCAAGAGCCTGGTGCACCACCGCGAGGTTCACCGCGACGTGCCCAGCTATGCCGAGGCAGTACGCGCCGCCATGCGCGAGGACCCGGACGTGATCATGGTCGGCGAGATGCGCGACCTGGAAACCATGCAGGCCTCGATCATCGCCGCCGAAACCGGGCACCTGGTGTTCTCGACCCTGCACACCGGCGAGGCCATCGGCGCCATCGAGCGGTTCATCGGCTACTTCTCGGGCGAGGAGCAAGGCGTGGCCCGCCATCGCATCTCCATGGTGCTGCGGGCGGTGATCGCCCAACGGCTGGTGCCCTCGCTGGACGGCACGGGCCGGGTGCCGGTGGTGGAGCTGCTGATGGTGACCACGGCGGCGGCCAACCTGATCCAGAACTCCAAGACCAGGCAGCTCTACTCGATGATGGAGTCCGGGGCCAGGGACGGCATGTGGACCCTGGACCAGGAGTTGGCCCGCTTGGTGAAAAACGGCAAGATCGGCAAGGAGATCGCCCTGGATCTCTGCAACGACAAGGACGGCTTCAAGAAACACCTGAGCGTGGCCGGAGGAGAACGACGCTGATGGCGGTCACCGAGACGACCCTGATCGAGGCCGGCATCCGGGTGGGGCTGGTGGAGGCGGAGGCGCTCAAGGGCCTGCGCCTGCAGGCCAAGCGCGAGCGGCTGCCGCTGCTGGAGGTGATCACCCGGGCGGGTCGTTTCCCCGAGGCGGCCCTGTACCAGGCCCTGGCCGATACCCACCGCATGCCCTTTCTCCAGCCGGACGAACTCAAGGCCGACCGCGAGGTCTTGGCCCTGCTGCCGCGCACCATGCGCCAGCAGCGGCCGATGCTGCCGGTGTGCAGGGGCGGCGAGCGGCTGCTGGTCCTGGCCGACCCGGAAGACCGGCTCACCCTGGAGCGGGCCGAACGGGCCGTGGGGCAACGGCTGCTGCCGGCCCTGGCCGATCCCCGCGCCCTGCGCGCGGCCGTGCTGCGCAGCGGCGACGAGGGGCCGATGGCGGCGAGTGTCGCCACGGACGGGGAGAACGACCCTGTGCAACTGCTCGACGATATCATGAAGGAGGTCTATCTGCGACGGGCCTCGGATGTCCATTTCGAGCCGATCGAAGGGGCGATGCGCATCCGCCTGCGGGTGGACGGCCGGATGCAGAATTATAGCCGCCTCCTGAGCCTGGCCGAGGAAGAGGCGCTGATGAACCGGATCAAGGTCCTGGCCGGGCTCGACATCGCCGAGCAACGCATGGCCCAGGACGGGGCCCTGAAGTACACCATCACCAACTGGGACATTCCGGAAACCGACATCCGCGTGGCCACCATTCCCACCCGGTGGGGCGAGCGCGGCACCATGCGCATCCTCGGGCAGGAGACCGGCAACCTGAGCCTGGAAGACCTGGGCATGCCGGAGGCGATCCTCGCCGAGTTCCGCGGCGCCATCGCCCGGCCCTACGGTATGATCCTGGTCACCGGACCCACCGGCAGCGGCAAGTCGACCACCTTGTACGCCGCCATCCGCGAACTCAAGGTGGACCAGATGAACGTGCTCACGGTCGAGGACCCGGTGGAACAGCCGATCGAGGGGGTCAGCCAGGTGCAGGTGAGCGGCAAGGTCAACTTCGCCCAGGCTCTGCGCTCCTTCCTGCGCCACGACCCGGACGTGATCCTGGTGGGCGAGATCCGCGACAAGGAGACGGTGGAGATCGGCCTGCGTGCCGCCATGACCGGCCACCTGGTGCTCTCCACCCTGCATACCAACGACTCGGTGGGCGCGGTGACCCGGCTGGCGGATATCGGCGCCGAGCGGTTCCTGATCGGCTCGACCCTGATCGGGGTCATGGCCCAGCGGCTGGTGCGGCGGCTCTGCCGTCACTGCCGCCGCCGGCGTCCGGCCGAGCCCGAGGAACTGCGGCTGCTCGGGCTGGCCGTGGACAGCGGCGTGGAGATCTGCGACCCGGTGGGGTGCTCGTTCTGCCTGGGCACCGGCTTCCGCGGCCGGATCGGCATCTTCGAGGCCCTGTGGATCGACCGCGACCTGCGCATGGCCATCGCCGAAGGGGCCGGGGAAAAGGACATCCATCGCATGGCCACCGGCCTGCGCACCCTGTGGCAGGACGCCTGCGCCAAGGTGATGGCCGGCGAGGTCGCCCTGCGCGAGGTCCTGCACCTCCGCGTGGAGGGCTAAGCCATGCCGGTCTTTTCCTACACCGGCCTCGACGGCCGGGGCCAGAACCAGCAGGGTCAGGTCGAGGCCAAGGATGTCAAGGAGGCGCGGCGGCTGCTCAGAGAGCGGGCCATCTACGTGCTCGAACTGCGCGAGGGCACCTGGGCGCGATCCGGCGGCGGCCTGCGCGCCCGGCTGCGCACCGTGGCGGCGCTGCTCAACCCCGGGCAATACCTCAAAGTCAAGGCCGGCGATCTGGTCGTCTTCTTCCGCCAGACCGCGCTCATGCTGCGGTCCGGCTATACCCTGGTCACGGCCCTGGACGCCAACTGCGAGATGGTGGCCAAGATCCGGCTCAAGCGGGCGCTCAGGCGGATGAGCGACGAGATCCGCAAGGGGGCCGGTTTCTCGGCGGTGGTGGCCCGGGAAAAAAATATTTTTTCGCCGATGGTCGCCAACCTGATCGCCAGCGGCGAGCAGAGCGGCAACCTGGATTCGATCCTCGAACGCCTGGCCGACAACCTGGAAAAGAGCCGGGAGTTGAAACAGCAACTGTTCTCGGCCATGCTCTATCCCTCGTTTGTGCTGATCGCCGCGGTGGGGGTGGTGATCTTTCTGGTGGTGGGGGTCATTCCCCGGTTCGCCACCTTTCTCAGTGCCCGCAACGCCACCCTGCCGGGCTCGACCCAGATGCTGATGGACGTCTCCGCCTGGGCGCTCGACCATGGCAAGGTGCTCGGCATTGTCGCCGGCTCCGTGATTTTCGGCATCCTCGTCGCCATGACCCAGCCCAAGGGCAAACAGGTCATCGACCGGGTGCTCCTGGCCATCCCGGTCATCGGCGGGGCGATCCGGGCCTCGGCGATGGCCCAGGCCGGTTGGTGCCTGGCGATGCTGCTGTCCAGCGGCGTCACCGCCCTGGAGTCGCTGCGCATCACCGGCGGCGTGATCGGCAACCTGGCGGTAAGCCACTGCTTCAGGCGGGCGGCCGAGGGGTTGCTGGAGGGCAAACCCCTGTCCAAGGCCTTCGAACAGCCGCACATCACCCTGATGATGCGCAACATGGCGGCGGTGGGCGAGAGTTCCGGCCAGTTGGACACGGTCATGCACGGAGTGGGCGAATACTACCAGAAGGAACTGGCCGCCAAGGTCAAGATGATCTCGATCATGATCGAACCCATGCTGATCGTGATGGTGGGCGGCATGGTAGGCTTTGTCTATTACGCCTTTTTTCAGGCGGTCATGTCGGTATCCAATCGGGGGATGTGAGATGAAACGACGCGGATGGAAAAGAATGCTGCCGGTGCTGCCGGTCCTGGTCCTGGCGCTCTGCTGGTTCCGGCCAGGGGCCGGGGCGGTGCCGGGAGATAGCGATATTGTCCAGCCACAGCCGCTGTTGTCCCTGGATCAGGGGGAAATCCCGGCGACGGCGACCGGGATCCTCGGTAGCCTGGGCGGATCGCAGGGGCCGCGCAATCCCTTCGCGCCCTCGGCGCGGTTGCTGTTGCTCAAGGATCAGCCGAATGCGGCGGCCGCCTTGGTTGCCCAGTCCGAGTTCACGCCGGTCAAACAGCCGGACAAGGTGCCCACGATGCGGCTGCGCGGCCATCTCCAGGGCAAGGACGGTGAAGTGCTGGCCCTGCTGGAGCTGGTCGGCGGCGATGTCTATATCGTTCGCGAGGGCGATACCGTGGGACTGCACGATTTCGCCATCGACTCGGTGATCCGGGTGCAGAAGATCGACCGACTGCACCTGGTGGTGGAGTATGGCTCGTTGAACCAGAGAATCATCGTGCGCTGAGGCACGAGAGGAGAGAGGCGCGCATGGTGTGGCAAAGTTCCCTGTTCCGTCGGTCATCGACCTGCTTTCGGCCGGTGCTGCTGGTGCTGGCGTTCTGCCTTTTGGCCGGAACCTGGACGGCCCACGGTGCCGAACGGAGGGAATGGCCCCAGGGACAGGGAAATGCCCGGGCCGAGGCGATCTCCGTCAGGGAACTGGAATTCAAGAAAACCAGGGTCCTGGATGCGGTCCGGGTTATCTCCGAACTGACCAGGGTGAACATCGTGGCCACCACCGCCGCCGGCGAGAAGCAGATCACCTTTTTCATCCGTGACCTCTCGGTGACCGACATCGTCGACAGCCTGTGCCGCATCGCCGGGCTCTGGTACCGCTACAACAGCAAGACCGGCACCTTCATTATCATGACCACCGAAGAGTACGGCCGCGACATCGTGGTCTTCCGCGATGAACCGGTGCGGGCCTTCAAACTCAAGTACCTCAATGTCGGCATCGCGGCCCGCACCATCGCCGACCTGTTCGGCGAGCGGGTGCAACTGGAGGGCAAGGCCAACCGGTTCCTGGGCGACGATTACACGGTCGGCAGCGCTTCGGGGGCCTTTGCGGAAAACATGGATGACGGCACCATGGACGATGAAGATGAATCGAGCAGCTCCTCGTCATCGAGCAGGAATCGGAGGAGCAGGGACAGAACCGATAGCAAGAGGGGCGGCAGCGCCGCTCAGCAAAAAACGGACGCGGCCGACCTGACCACCGCCAGACTGGCCCTGCTGGAGGAGATGCAGAAACGGCAGCCCCAGATGATCTCCGAGTCGGCCCTGGGCCAGGTTTCGAAGCAACAGCAGGAACCCACCATCTATGTGACCATCAACCGGATGCACAACATGCTCTTTGTCCGCACCTCGGACGAGAAGGCCATGGAGGAGATCGCCCGCATCATCGAGGAGTCCGACCTGCAGGTGCCGGAGGTACTGCTGGAGATGAAGGTGCTTGAGGTGCAGTTGAACGACGAGTTCCAGTCGGCCTTCGACATCAGCAGCATCAGTGGCAACCAGAAGCGGGGACCGGACGATGGCCAGGTGACCAATCCGTTCAATGCCGATGCCACCACCGTGGGCAGCACGGCGGTGGGCTCGGGCAATTTCGACCTGATCGGCGACAGCACCCTCGTCTTTCAAGCCCTGAGCGGCAACCTGCGGGTTCGGCTGCAACTGCTGGAGGCGGAGGGCCGGATCAGTTCGATCGCCACGCCGATGCTGCTGGCGGCCAACAATCACCCGGCCAAGCTGTTCATCGGCCAGGAGCGGGTGATGACCACCGGGTTCACCACCGAATCGGTCGACGTCACCGAAGCCACCGCCGAGGTTGTCCGGGTGACCTCGGTGGTCGTGCCCGAAACCGAGGTGCGGAGCGTCGGCGACACCCTGAGCATCCTGCCCTCGATCAACGCCGACCGGTCGGTGGTGATGCGCATAGTCCACGAGAAATCCAGCGTGGCTGAAAACAGCGGCAAGGTCCCGGTCGTGGTGGGCAACACCCTGGATTATGCCACGATCGATTCCGTCAACACCTCCACCCTGGAGGGTACGGTCCTGGCCCACGATGGCATGACCGTGGCCGTGGGCGGCATGATGCGCACCACCAAGAACGACGCCTCCAGCAAGGTGCCGGTGCTGGGCGACATTCCCCTGCTCGGGTTTTTCTTCCGCGAGGATGCGAAGACCAATGTCAAGACCGAACTGGTGCTGCTGATCACCCCCCATGTGCTCAGCGCCCCCAGCCAGGGCGAGGCCATCACCCGCCAGCGCCTGAGCAAGCTCAGCAGCCATCCCAACGAAATGGATCTGTACTTCGACGAACTCGACAAATCCCGCGAAACCGCCAGGGGCGCGGCCGGCGGCAAGGAAATCGACGGATTGAATCAGAGCTTCATCGAACTGACCCGGGTGGCGGCCAAGCAGGTGCGCATGACCCTGCTGCTGCGCAAGCCCGAGGGCAGCGTCAAGCCGGTCCATCTGCCGGCTTTGGGCGAAGTGGCGCTGTTCCCCCACAAGGGGGTGCGGGTGACCCCGATGGCGGCTTGGCATAACGGCTTTCACTACATCACCGCCCTCAAGGTCGAAAACACCACCAGGAGCGAAGTGGTGCTCGACGTGGGCACAATGCGCGGCACCTGGAACGCCGCCACCCTGGAGACGCAGCAGCTGGCACCGGCCGGCAGGGAAGGGGATTTCACCTATCTGTATCTGATTTCGGAGCAACCGTTCGCCAACACCATGGGATTGGGGGGGAAATGATGCATCATCGACACGGAAGACCGCAGCCGTCGGCGCGCAAGGCGATGCTGGCCGCGTCCGTCCTGCTGGGCAGCCTGGGGACGGCCATGGCCGGCGCCGCCGACCAGCCGCCGGCGGAACTGAAAATGATTTTGTCGCCGGGGCAGGGCAGAAGCGACGTGATCACCTTCAGCACCGATGGCGAAGACCAGCCGGCGACGAAAGAGTCCCGGCCGGTGGAGACGGCCGAACCCACACCGATGACGGTGCTGCCGCCCGAGGCCACGGCCGAGTCCGCCGCCGAGCGGGAGGCCTTGGTGTCGGGGAAAAGCCGGCCGCGCACCAAGCGCGAGTCCAATCGACCCTCGGTCAGCCTTGGCGTGGGGTACAGGTGGGACGATCTGGACTGGAATATCGCCGGTTTTGGCGGGAGCCCCAATATCCGATCTGAACTGACGTTTGATGAAATGGAAAGTCTCGTTTTGTCGGGAAATTTCCGTTGGCGCAGCGAATCGAACCTGTATTTTCGCGGCGGTGTCGACATCGGCACCAGATTGGATGGCGAAGTCCAGGATTCCGACTATGACGGCAACAATCGAATGTTTGAGTTCTCCCGATCCTATTCGGAGGCGGATGGGGGATCCGTCCTCGATGCCTCCATGGGCGTGGGGTACCTTTTTGAAGTGCCTTTGCAACAGCAGGACATGGTCTTCCGTGTGGCTCCGTTGCTCGGATACTCCTATCATCGGCAGGATATTGAAATAACCGACGGATGGCAGGTTGCATACGAGCCATATTATGGAGTCGTTTTCGATCCACTCTTGGGGTTGGACAGCAGGTACGACGCCAAATGGACCGGTCCCTGGATCGGACTAGACTTTGAATTGGAACTGAACCAGCGGCATTCCATACAAGCCTCCCTGGAATATCACTGGGCCGACTACGACGCAGATGCCAACTGGAACCTGCGTAGCGATCTAGCCCATCCTGTCAGTTTCGAACACGATTCCGACGGTGACGGTTTCGTGGCCTCGCTCACCTATACAAATAATTTTGCACCTCAGTGGTTTTGGACCTTGGGGGCGAACTACTCGAAATTCAAAGCCGATCCAGGGAAGAACCTCATGTATTTTTCAAACGGTTATTGGCTTAGCACACGGCTCAACGAGGCGGAATGGGAATCGTACGCGGTTACCGTCGGCCTGGGGTTCAAGTTCTGAACTGACGCTCCCTTGGCAAGGAAGCCGCATGGACCCGGCAATGTGTTGGGGTGGGCGGTTGGATTGAGAGCCGTTTTTGTTGGGCTTCCTTCGTCAGCCCAACCTACCGCCGAGCCGGACGACGGGATTGATTTCGACCGGGCCGGGATGCTCAGCGTGCACACCCGACCGCAACGACGAGGCAAATGGACCGACGAGTGTGTCGGTCATCAGCAATTGAAAAGGACGAACATGAACATCATGACAACAGACCATGACGAGAAGACCACCGGGGCCGTGCTGGCTCCGGTGCTGGCGCAGCTCAACCGCATCATCCTGGGCAAGGAGGAGCAGATCGAGATGGCCCTGACCTGCCTGCTGGCGCGGGGGCACCTGCTCATCGAGGACGTGCCCGGCCTGGGCAAGACCGTGCTCGCCCACGCCCTGGGCAAGGTCCTCGGCCTGAGCTACCAGCGGGTGCAGTTCACCAGCGATCTTCTGCCCGGCGACATCATCGGCTGTTCGGTCTACGACCGCAACAGGGGCGAATTCTTTTTCACCCAAGGGCCGGTGTTCACCCAACTGCTCCTGGCCGACGAGATCAACCGGGCCACGCCCAAGTGCCAGAGCGCGCTGCTGGAGGCCATGGAGGAGCGGCAGGTGAGCGTCGAGGGTGCGCCGAGACCGCTGCCGGAGCCCTTTTTCGTCATCGCCACCCAGAACCCGACCGAGCAGACCGGCACCTTCCCGCTGCCCGAATCGCAACTCGACCGCTTCCTGCTGCGGATCGCCATGGGCTATCCCGGCCGGGAGGCCGAACTCGAACTGCTGCGCGGCGAGGACCGGCGGCGGCTTTTGGAGTCCCTGGAGCCGATCGTGACGCCGGCCGAACTGATCACGCTGCAAAGCCAGGTGGAACAGGTGCACGCCTCGGACGCGGTCCTGGAATATCTGCACCGGCTGCTCGAATTCACCCGCACCTCGAACCTGTTTCAGGCCGGACTGTCGACCCGGGCCGGGCTCGGCCTGCTGCGGGCCGCCCAGGCCTGGGCCCTGCTGCACGGCGAGGACAAGCTGCTGCCCGGCGATATTCAGCGGGTGCTGCCGGCCCTGGCCGGACACCGGCTGGCGCCGCTGGCCGGCGGCATTGCCGCCGCCCGCATCGGCGAGGAGATCCTGGCCCAGGTGCCGGTGGAATGAGCGCCGACTCCGTTTCCATGCGGTCGCTGCTGCAGATGCAGCTGCGCTGGCCGCTGAAAGGAAGACGGCTGCGGCTGCGCCTGGCGCCCGCCGGCTGGGGTTTTCTCGGCCTGATCGCCTGTGGCTTTCTGTTGTCGATCAACTTCAGCAACAACCTGATTTTTGCCATGACCTTCCTGCTGGTCGCCATCGCCCTGGTGGGGTGGTGGTTTACCAGGGCCAATGTGGCCGGCCTTATTGCCGCCGACTGGCGGGTGGAGCCGGTCTTTGCCGGGCAGCAGGCCGTCTGCCGGCTGGAAGTGGAGAACCGCGGCGGCCAGGATCGCTACGGCGTGCGGGTTGGCGCGCGGGGACTGCCGCCGGCCGGCGAGGCGCGGCTGGCAGCCAACGGTCGTGCCGAGTTGGCGCTCAGGCGGCCGGCTCCGGCGCGGGGACGACTGCCGCACCTGGCGGCCACCATCCGCAGCGCCTTCCCGCTGGGGCTGTTCGAGGCGCGGCTGCCGGTCGGCGACCTGCCGGCCATCCTGGTCTATCCCGCGCCCAGGGGTGAGCAACCCCTGCCGGAACTTCAAGCCAACCGCAATGCCCATCAGTGGAGGGAGGCCGGGTCCTACACCGACATGCGGCGCTACGCCCCCGGCGATCCGCTCTCCCGGATCTCCTGGAAGGCGCTGGCCCGGTTCGACGAACTCTACACCAAGGAATTCGACGGCGCCCAGGGGCAGGCGGCCCTGTGGCTGCGCTGGAGCGACGTGCGCGCCGCCGGGGTCGAGGACACCCTGTCGCAACTGTGCCGCTGGGTCCTGGACGCGCACCGGCAGGGCCGGGAATACGGCCTGGAACTGCCCGGCACCGTCCTGCCGCCTGCCGCCGAGGAACAACACCTGCGCCGCTGCCTGGAAACGCTGGCGCTGTACGGCACGGAGGAGCGGGAAGGCGCATGAACGAATCGCGACATTGGGTGCTGCTGACCCTGGTGATGGCGGCCCTGCCCAGTTTCATCCGCCTGCCCTGGTGGGTGGCGGTCATCGGCCTGGCCGGCGGCCTGCTCCAGTATGCCGGCACATGGCGCCGGGGCTGGTACGGCCGCGCTGCCGGTTTGGTGCTGCTGGCGGCCGCCGTGGCCGGCATCTGGTTCAGTTTCGAGAGCTGGTTTGCCGGCGACGCGGTGCTGAGCTTCTTCATTACGGTGGTCTTTCTCAAGTGGGGCGAGGCCCGCACGCGGCGCGACTTCCTCCTGCTGATCTTCGCGGCGGTGATCCTGGCCGCGGTGGGCGCGCTCTCCTTCGAGAGCCTGCTCAACCTGCTGCACATGCTGGCGGTGGTGTTCGCCCTCACCCTGAGCCTGATCGCCATCCACATGGAGGGCGGCAAACCGCTGTTCCTGGTGCGGCGGGCCGGGTTGCTGGTGGTGCTCGGCCTGCCGCTGATGCTGTTGCTGTTTCTCACCTTTCCCCGCATTCCGGGGCCGCTGTGGGACATTGGCCTTGCCTTCGGCCTGCCGATCAAGGCGCTCATGGATCGGACCCCCGGCGACCACGGTAAAGCGACCGCGTTGCAACCCGGCGGCGTTCAACTGGCCAAGCAGGAGAACAACAACGTGCTGGTGGCCGAATTCGAGGGCGCGGTGCCGTTCAAGAGCCGGCTGTACTGGCGCGGCCCGGTGTTCTGGGACTACGACGGCGAGAACTGGACCCTGCCCGACGACTGGAATGATCGCGGCCGACTGCTGAAAGGGTCCATCCGCTCCAAGGCCCAGCTCGACCGGATCCTGCACACCAGGGACACGCCGGTGCGCTACACCCTGCGGGTGATGCCCAACGGCGGCCGCTGGCTCTACGGCCTCGACGTGCCCGCCGCGCCGGCGCCGGAATCGATGATCTCCGAGGATCTGCAGCTCCTGAGCATCCGCCGCATCGACGATTTCGAACCCAAGCTGCAGATGCTCTCCTACCTGGACTACAGCGCCGGCGACCGGCTGAGCCCCGAACAGCGGGCGCGGGCCCTGGCCTGGCCGGAGAACACCAATCCGCGCCTGCTGGCCCTGGGCCGGCAACTGGCCGGGGAACACCGCGATGCGGGCGAGATCGTCCACCAAGTCTATACGACGCTGGCCGCCGGCGGCTACCGTTTCGAGCAGGCCCACATCGTGGAGCCGGGCGCAAACCTGCTCGACCGCTTTTTCTTCGATGAAAAACGCGGCGGCGTCGAATACCTGGCCGGCGCGACCGCCATGTTGATGCGGGCGGCGGGTATTCCGGCGCGGCTGGTGAGCGGGTATCGGGGCGGCACCATCATCGCCCTGACCAACTTCGTCATCGTCAAGCAGGCCGACGCCCATGCCTGGGTGGAGATCTGGCAGGACGGCCAGGGCTGGAGCCGGGTGGAGGCGCTGGACATCGTCGCGCCGCCGCCGGAGGAGAAGAGCGCGGCCGCCAAGCCCAAGGAGACGCCGCAGCCGGCCACGGTGGTCGAAATGAAGCAGGAGGGCCAGGCGGCGGAGCAGCCCAGGGAGGCGAAGCGCGAACCCAAGGCCAAGGCGCCGGCACCGCGTCCGGACAAGGGCTGGACCCTGCCCGACTGGGCCTCGGTGTTCGGTTCCATGCAGAAATGGGTGATCAACTACAACCCGGACCGCCAGATGGAGCTGCTCAAGGGCGTGGGCCTGCCGGACAGCAACTGGGCCGACCTGCTGATCGGCGGCGTGGCCGGCGTGCTGGGCGTGCTTTCGCTCTACGGCGCCGTGGCCTGGCGGCGCAGCCGGAAGGCCATGGACCGGGTGGCGCGGAGTTGGGCGGGATTCTGCCGGCGCATGGCCAAGCAGGGCGTCGCCAAGACGGCGCAGGAATGCCCCCGCGATTTCCTGGCCCGGATTCGCCGGGAGCGGCCCGAGCTGACCTCGGCGGCCGAGGACATCGTCGGCCGCTATATCGACATCCGCTACGGCGGCAACCACGACCCCGGGGCCGCGCAGTTGTTCCGGCGGCAGATTGAACGATTCCTTTCCATGACGTGAGAACCATGCACACACGAATGCTCCTTGTTGTCCTGCTCCTGCTTTCATGGGCCGGCTGGGCCTCGGCCGCCGGCAAGGCCACCGAGAACTACGGCCCGGTGGTCGAACAGATCGTCCAGCGCGGCGACGCGGCCCTGGCCGCCTATACCTCCGGCACCGGCGTGGCCACCGGCAACGAATTCTCCCGGATCTACTTCGACATCTTCGAGACCAGCGGCATGGAGTTCACCCTGGGCCTCAAGGACAACGCCTTCATGCTCAAGATCGAGTCCGGTTTCAGCCTCCTGATCAGCCAGGCCATGCGCGGCCAGGACAAGCAGGCGCTGGCGGCTACCTGGGCCTCGCTGAAAACGGATCTCGATTACGCGGTGGTCCACTATGCGCGGGCCGACGGCGAAACGGGATTCTGGGGCCGGGTGCTGCAATCCTTCATCATCCTGTTCCGCGAGGGCGTGGAGGCCATGCTGGTGGTGGCGGCCCTGGTCGCCTATCTGCGGCGGTCCGGCTTCGGCGACAAGGTCGGGGTGATCTGGCAGGGGGTGGTCTGGGCCCTGGGGGCCAGCATCGGCGCGGCCTGGCTGCTGAACACCCTGGTCAAGACCTCCGGCGCCCAGCAGGAGGCCATCGAGGGCGTCACCATGCTCATCGCCGCCGGGGTGCTGGTCTACGTCAGCTACTGGCTGACCGCCAAGCGGGATGCCGACCGCTGGCAGGCCTTCATCAAGGAGACCATGGACCGGGCCCTGAGCCGGGGCAACCTGTTCGCCCTGGGATTTGTCGCCTTCCTGGCGGTGTTCCGCGAGGGCGCCGAGACCATTTTGTTCTACCAGGCGCTGATGGCGGGAACGAGCGGCGAGTTCCACGCCATCGCCGTGGGCATGGCGCTGGCCGTGGTCGGCCTGGCGATCGTTTACCTGGTGGTGCGGCTGGCCTCGATCCGCCTGCCCCTGGGCCTGTTTTTCGGCGGCACGGCGGTGCTGCTCTACCTGATGGCCCTGGTTTTCGCCGGCCAGGGCATCCTGGAATTGCAGGTCAGCGGCTTGCTCCACACCACCAAGCTCGAGGGCTGGCCGATGATCAGCTGGCTGGGCGTGTTCCCCACCGTGGAGTCCATGCTCTGCCAGGCCGTGGTGGTGGGGCTGCTGCCGCTGGGCTGGATCTGGCTGCGCGTCAGGCGGAAGCCGGGCGCGGACGGCGTGGCCGCTGCCGACGTGGTCCGGCGGGACGCCCCCTCGCAATGAACGACATTCCCGGCAGGGGATGCCGCAGCCGCGAGGGAGGGCCGGCACCTGACCATGGGGTCGGTGGCGGGCGCCCATGAATGCGACCGTCGTCGGCATGCTGGTCGTCATCGGGGCCATGTCCGCCGTGGCGCTGGACGTTCCTGAACGGTTCAGGGCCATCTCCTCCGAAAGCGTGGCGGCCGCCCAGCAGGTGATCACCGCCGGCGACCTGCGGTCCATGGCGGTGATGCTCGACGCCACCTATCTCATGGACCGCCGGCTGCCGAAGGAGGAGGAATTCGCCGACTGGCTGGCGGAAACCTTCAAGGAAAACAACGCCAAGGATCTGGCGGAAGACCATTGGGGCCATCGGTACCGCTACACCGTGACCAAGGGCAGGCGCTACGAACTCCGCAGCGTCGGGCCGGACGGCGTGGCCGACACCGAGGACGACATGTCGATAAGCGGCCCGTGAACCACGAGAGGGACTGAACGGATGAAGATCAACATACATAAGCTGAAAAAATTGAAGAACAGGTGGCTCACCGGCAAGGGCGCCATTCTCTTTCTGCTCAACCGCAAGGTCGCCGCCATGACGGGCGACGGCGATTTCGGGGAATTGACCGACCTGCGCCTGGACCGCGCCGAGAAGAACCTCGTGCTCGAGGTCAGCCGGGGGCTCCATGTCAACACCATCGCCATCAGGGGATACGGCGTGGTCACCCGGCGGGGCACGCCGTATCTGACCTGGAAATCGGCCCAATGCGACGGGCCGGACAGCGAGCGGTACGCGCAGGTGTTCCGGCAACGGGACGGAATCGAACTGTCGAAGCGGTCTGTCGCCGTGGTCGAGGCCATCCTGTGAGCGGGTGCCGTCACCGCAAGATCCTGGTGCATCCCCGCTACCAGTTCGTGCAACTGGCGCTGGTCCTGGTCACCAACATCGTGGTGACGGTGACGATAAGCGCCCTGCTGTCCTGGTTCTATCTGCTGGCGTGGGACGGGGCCGTGGCCTACAACCACAACCAGCACATCCCCCTGTATGTGGCCCTGTTCGCCCTGGCGGTCACGTCGCTGACCGTCTTTTTCAGCCTGCGCCAGAGCCGGGCCATTGCCGGGATGATGCACAAGATCTACGAGACCCTGGACGATGCCGACCGGGGGGTGTTTCCCGACGGCAGGCTGGAGTTCCGCGCAAACGATTATTTCCGCCAGATGGCCGATCCGCTCAACCGCTGCCTGGACCGGCTGCGCCGCGGCCGTGCCGACGCGATCCTGCGGGCGCGTCTCGACAACCTGGTCGGCGAGATCGACAGCGGCGCCGTCGAGCCGGCTGCGATCCGACAGGCCCTGCACGCCATCCTGCGCGAAAGCGCGGATCGGGGCACCCCGCCCGGCGCCGATTAGCCGGACAACGCCCGCGCCCCGCACCGTGTGCCGTCGATTGCCGGCGCCGCCGCTGCCTGCGGGCTGTTGCGTTGCCGCAAGGGGAGTTGTCCCCCTGGCTCAGGGGCGGGGAAAGGGATGCGCTGCGAGGCCGGGGACTGTTCCCGGCAGGCGACGACCGGCATCAGGACCCATCGGCCGGCGGCTCGGCCATCCCTGCGCACGGTGCCGCCGCCGTTTCCGGCAATGGCGCCGATTTCGCTTTTTTCGGGCCGAACCCCGGCCCATTGACCCATCCAATCACGAAAAGGACCAAACGTATGAAGTCTATCAATACAACCCTCAACAACGTGGCGATCGATGTTTCCTGGTTTCAGCGGCAGAACACGGCCGAGCTGCACCTGGCCGCCCGCGCCTGCGAACCCAAGCGCTTCGACCGGGAACTGGAAGAGGTGTTCGCGGCAATGGCGCTTTTTTTCGAGCAGGAGGGCATTCCGTTCACCACCGCGGTGTTCCTGCGCCTGTTCGTCAGCGATTTCATGAACCAGGAGGACAGCCTGGGTGCCTTTGCGCAAAACGGCATGAACAAATTTTCCCGGGCCGCCTGTTCCGTCGTCGAGCAGCCGCCGCTGACCGGCAACAAAGTGCTGGTGTGGCTCTACGCCATCGTCGATCACGGCGCCAAGGGATTGTCGGTCGACAGGAGCGAAGGCCAGATCGTGGTCAAACGGGAAGGGATGGCCCATATCTGGAGCACGGGCATGCGGGCCAAGGAACCGGGGTGGGATTCCCACGCCCAGACCTCGGCGGTGTTCGCGCAACTGGAGCGCCGGCTGCGCGACCTGAACTGCACCGTTCAGGACAACTGCGTCAGGACCTGGCTGTTCGTCAAGGACATCGACTTCAACTATCCGGGGGTGGTCCGCTCCCGGCGGGACCTGTTCGAGACCCTGGGCATGACCAAGGACACCCATTATATCGCCAGCACCGGCATCGAGGGCAGGCATGCCGACCCCGGCACGTCGGTGCTGATGGACGCCTATGCCATAGCCGGCCTCGCCGGGAACCAGGTCAGGTATTTGCAGGCGCTGCAGCACCTGAATCCCACCCACGAGTACGGCGTGACCTTCGAACGGGGTACGAGCGTGGATTTCGGCGACCGGCGGCACATCTACATCTCGGGCACGGCGAGCATCAACAACAGGGGCGAGATCGTGCACAAGAACAACGTGCGCCGGCAGATGGAGCGGGTCATCGAGAACATCGCCGCCCTGCTGGCCGATGCCGGGGCGACCCTGGCCGACATCGCCCACATGATCGTCTATCTCAGGGATCTGTCCGACGCCCCGGACGTGGAGCGCTACTTTGCCGAACACTTTCGGGAGACGCCCAAGGCCGTCGTGCTGGCGCCCGTCTGCCGGCCGGGTTGGCTGGTGGAGATCGAATGCATCGCCGTTATGGCCATCGACCGGACCGATGTGTGCCGCTTTTGAGTGAGCGTCCATGGGATCGATAGGTACGGCGCTGCATGCAGCGCACAGGTGCGTCCGGCCGTTGCTGCCGGCGGTGTTGTTGCTGCTGGCCGCCTGCACGGCGGACACCGGCAGGGAGATCAGTTTTTCCACGGCTATCCAGCCGATTCTCGATGAGAAATGCGTGGGTTGCCATTTCGGCGGGCGGGCCCCGTTCGACATGACCAGGGGCGATGCCCACCAGGACCTCATGAAGGGCCGGTACATCGTTCCGGGCAAGGCCGAAGCCAGCCCCCTCTACGTCAAGGTCAAGGGCGGCCACGCCGCGGTGGCGCCCCTGACCTCCCAGCAGTTGAAGGACCTGAAGATGTGGATCGATCAGGGGGCGAAAAGAAACTGACCGCGGCCTACGGGCACAATCGGTCGCGGCGTCGGGGACGGTGCCGGTGGCGCGGCGGCCCCATGATCAGACCCGGCACGGCCGGGATGCAGGCGGGTCGTCGTGTCTCCCGGACCGGGCGATGCGACGGCTGCCGCCGCACAAAGCCGGCAGCCGGCTGATTCCCGCGCACACACCGCTCATGCGGCTTTGTCGCCGACGGTGAGGGCCGGTTCGGGACGGGTGCCGAGGCGGGAGGCGGCGGGGCGCGCCATGCCGGGGCAGGAGGAGCGGCCGGTTTCGGTGGCGCCCGATTCGCCGGAAAAATTCCGGGGACGGTGTTCGAGCAGGTCGAGGAACAGATCGCAGATTTCGGGGTGGAACTGGGTGCCGCGGTTGCGGCGGATCTCCTCGAAGGCCTGTTCCGCGGTCAGGGCGGCCTTGTAGGGCCGGTAGGTCGTCATGGCGTCGTAGGCGTCGGCAATGGCGATGACCGACGATTCCAGCGGAATCGCATCGGCCCGCAACCCGTCCGGATACCCCTTGCCGTCAAACCGTTCGTGATGGTGGCGGATGACGTCCGCCATCCTGTCCAGGCCGGGCAGGTTTTCGAAGATCGAGGCGCCGATCACCGTATGCTGCTGCATCAGCAGGTGCTCCGCCGGCGACAGCTTGCCCGATTTCATCAGAACGCCGTCGGCGATGCCGATCTTGCCGATATCGTGCACATGGCCGATCACGTGCAGGTATTCGCACTCCCTGTCCGTCCTGCCCCATTCCCTGCAGATGTGCTCGGCGATCTCGGACACGCGCCGCGAGTGGCCGGCCGTGTACATGTCCTTGAGTTCGATGGTGCGGGTCAGGCTCTCGATGAACAGGTGAAAGTCGATATCTTCAAGGCAGATCATACAATACTCCGGGATATGCGCCGCTTGGGCGGGAGCGCCCGCAGAGGAAGGCGGCGGTCGGGAACATGCGGTGGTCCTTTTGGTGTCCGTTGGCCGACGACGGTCGGCGCGGCCCGGCCAAGGCGGTAAGGACGTGCACCGCGCCGATGTCCGGACGCGCTCAGGCGGTCGACACGGGCGGCGCCGGCCGGGGGGACGCGGTGTTTGCGGGTGGGTGCGGGCGGCACAACGGGAAAGGCGCGCGGATGCGCAAGCCGTTCCGGCAGGCGGACGTGTTCGGGGGAAGGGGAATGGTCGCCGGATGAGCGGTCATGGCATCACGAGTTCTTTTCCATCGATGGGTCGGGCCGTTGCCGCGGATCGTCGTCGGCGCCGCAAGGCTGCTTCATGGACAGCTCCGCCGGGTCGGCAGGGGTCTCCGGGGCGGGCGGCCAGTCGCCGGTGTCGGTGGCCTGGCCGGTGAGCGCCACCTGTCCGGCCTCCCTGACCGTGGTGGTGTAGGTGATCATGCTGTCGAGGATCTCGTCGCTGATCACGTGTTCGATCCGGCAGGCGCCGATGTCGGCGGTCCGCGGGTCCACGCCGAGCACCTCGACGAAGAAGTCGCGCAGGGTTTCGTGGCGGTGGAGGATTTCGCGGGCCCGGGCCTCGCCCGCCGGCGTCAGGGTGATGAGCGAGTAGGGCACATAGTTGACCAGGCCCCGGGAGTCCAGTGCCCGCAGTGCCTCGGTGACCGAGGCGGCGCTCACGGAAAGTCGCCTGATGACATCCTTGCTCCGGGCCGTGCCCTGCTCCCGGACGATCAGGTAGATCGTTTCGAGGTAGTCTTCCAGGCTGCTGCTGAGGTTGCGGCGCGCCGTCATGCCCGGCCCTGCTGCGGTGGTGTTTGCCGGAGCGATCCGGTGTTCGGCACCTGCCGCACCGTCATGGTGCCGGTGGATGCGGCCGGTACCGGGCCGGGCGCGGCGAGCAGGGCGGCGGTGGGAATGGTCAGCGAGGTGGAATGCCCCACCAGGATCAGATGGTCGATCAGGTCCGGGGTCAGGCCGGCGTGATGGCCGACGAGCAGCGTGGTCTTGCCGGGCTGGGCGCCGTGCCGCCGGATGGCATCGTAAACCACGGCCCTGGTGCTGTCGCCGAAGGTGGTGATCCAGTCGTCGAGAATGAGCAGGTCCGGATTCCGGGCCAGCAGCACCGCCAGGGCGACGAGGGCCCGCTGATGGTTGTGCAGGTTGCTGATCTTCACCCGTCTGGAGACGCCGAAACCGTCGGTCAACCGATAATAGGTCTCGTTGTGCCACTCGGGATAGCAGCCGTTGAAAAACAGCGCCGTCTGCCCGATGGTCATCACCTCGTAGATGCGCTCGCCGTTCTCGAGGATGCCGATTCGCTGCTTGGCCGCCAGCGGCAGGTTGTGGGCCTCGTGGCCGTCGATCAGGCAGGTGCCGGCGGCGGGCCGCTGCCGGCCCGCCAGCAGATCGAGCAGAGCCGCCTTGCACAGGGCGTCGCGGGGGGCGAGCACGGAAACCGCCCCCTTGGGAACGGCGAAATGCAGATGCTCGCAGACGGTTTTGTTCTGGCAGACAATGGTCAACTCCGCGCCCGTGACGCTTGCCGGTGGCTGCGGTCGATTGATGCCGGCGTGTGCCGGCGCGCTGCCCGTCGGTGCAGATCCCGGCAGGTGGTCGGAGGCGACATGCCCGCGCATGGAGGTGGCGCGACTGCTCATGGCGTGTTTTTTCATGGGGACACCCGTTCAAAGGCATGGTTGTCTATTTTAGTTGCATCTAATAAAAAGAGGGTATATGAATAATGCTTGGTCGTCAATAGTATTTTTGCACGGCCACCACAATTGCAGGCGGAACGGACGCGCGGGGAGGCGCGTTGCGCGTGGGATGCGGGATGGTTTCGCGAAAAGGAAAGAAGGAGGGATACGGGTGAGGGAAGACGAACGCAGGCGATATGCCGGGGGCCTCCGGAAAGGGGTGCTGGCGGCGTTGGTGTGGGCGCTGCTGGTGCCCGGGCCGGTCCAGGGTAGGCAGATCAGTCATTATATTCATAAATACAAGACGATCGAGCTTTCCTCCGTCCAGATGAAGCGCATCGCCGAGTATGACCGGCTGATCGTCGCCTTCAGTTCGATCGCCTTTATCCGGCCCGGCTACAAGGTGAATCCGGACTTCATCCGGGCCCTGATGCTGACCGAATCCGGCGGCGACCCGAACGCGGTCTCGCCCAAGAACGCCCTCGGTCTCTGCCAACTGCTCTACCCGACGGCGCAGGCGGCGGCCAGGGAGCTGCTGACCCTGGGCATCACCTTCCGCCATATCCCTTCCAAACGACTGCGCAGCCTCCAACCCGAAGATCTGTTCGATCCCGCGATCAATATCCTGCTGACCTGCTATCTGGTCGCCAAATACAATTTCCTCTACGACGGCCGGCTCGACCTGGTGGTCGCGGCCTGGAACGCCGGCGAAGGGGCCATCGTCGACAACCGTCCGCCCGACTATCCGGAAACGCTGGACCTCATCGGCAAGGTCAACGGCTACCTGCACGCCCTGTTCAGGGAACGGCGCGGCCGCCTCATGGGCTGAGCCCGGCGCCGCACCGGCCGAGCCGCGGCAAAAACGTGGTATTCGTTGACGAACCGGCACCTTTTTGTCATAACAACGCAGTCGATTTCAGGCCCATTGTTCTTGAGTCTCGTGGAGGAGCGGATAATGAAGGGAGTGCGTGCGGTACGGATGGTGCGGGTGGCGTGTGTGTGCGCCGTGGTTTCGTTGCTCATGACCTCGTATGCCCTGGCGGCGGGCATCAAGATCGGCGCCATCCTCGCCGAGACCGGGCCGGCGGCCTTTCTGGGCGGACCCGAGGTCCGGTCGCTCCGCATGCTGGTCGACGAAATCAACGCCAGGGGCGGCATCAACGGCAAGACCGTCGAACTGATCGTCAAGGATTCGGGCGGCAGTCCGGAAAAGGCGGTCTCCTTCGCCAAGCAGTTGATCGACGAGGAGAAGGTGTTTGCCATCATCGGCCCGTCCACCAGCGGCGAGAGCCTGAGCATCAAGAAGATTGCCGAGGAGGGCAAGACGATCATGATCTCCTGCTCGGCGGCCGAGACCATCACCACCCCGGTGGCCCCGCACGTGTTCAAGACCGCGCCCAGCGATTCCTTCGCCGCGCAGCAGATTTTCGCCACCATGCAGAAGAAGGGGATCAGGAACATCGCGGTGCTGGCCGGCAACGACGGCTTCGGCAAGGCCGGCAAGGAGCAGCTGGCCAGGAACGCCCCGGACTTCGGCATCGCCATCGTCGCCGAGGAGGTCTACGACAAGAGCGCCACCGATCTTGCTGCCATTGTCGCCAAGCTGAAGGCCAACCCGAAGATCGAGGCGGTGGTCAACTGGTCGATCGTGCCGGCCCAGTCCATTCTGGCGAAAAACATCCGCCAGGCCGGATGGGACGTGCCCATCTACCAGAGCCACGGTTTCGCCAACATCAAGTACGCCGAGGCGGCGGGCGTGGCCGCCGAGGGCATCATCTTCCCGGCCAGCCGGCTGCTGGTGGCCGATTCCCTGCCGGCCGGGCCGCAGCGGGAGTTTCTCCTCACCTACCGGGATTCCTACGAAAAGAAATTCGGCGAGAAGATCTCGACCTTCGGCGGCCATACCTATGACGCCATGACCATCCTGGCCAAGGCCATCGAGGTCGGCGGCGAGGACCGGGACAAGGTGCGCGCCGCCATCGAGAACATCAGGGACCTGATCGGCACCGCCGGCACCTTCAACTTCTCGCCCGCCGACCACGGCGGCCTGGGACCGGACGCCTTTGCCATGCTGACCGTCAAGGACGGCCGGTTCGTGCTGCTGGAGCGGTAAGCGGCCGGAAGACCGTCGGGCGCCTGGCCGCCCGGAAGGATCGAGACGGGGGTGCATCCGGAAGCAACCGGGTGCATCCCCTTTTTTGTCATCGGCGGCCATCCCGCGGTCCCGCGAAAAGAACCGCCGTCCCTGTTGCCCTCGTGCCGGGTTCATGGTATAGCAGGCGCACATTTGCAAACCGCCGCTTCCGCAGCCATCCGCGAAGCATTGCCATCGATCACCGCCCAGCAAGGAGAACGCCATGGAACGCACATTCGCCATCATCAAGCCCAATGCCTTCAATGCCGGCAACGCCGGCAAGATCATCGCCCGCATCTATGCCGAAGGTTTTACGATTGTCGGCATGAAGAAGCTGTATCTGAGCAAGTGCGAGGCCGAAGGGTTTTATTATGTCCACAAGGAGCGCCCCTTTTTCGGCGAGCTGACCGATTTCATGTCCAGCGGCCCCTGCATCGTCATGGTGCTGGAAGCCGAAGGCGCGATCAAGAAATGGCGCGACCTGATGGGCGCCACCAACCCGGCCAACGCCGCCGAAGGCACCCTGCGCCGCGAGTTCGGCGAATCCCTGGAGGCCAACGCCACCCACGGCTCCGATGCCCCGGAAACCGCCGCCTTCGAGATCGGCTACTTCTTCTCCGGCCTGGAGTTGCTCGTCTGACAGGCCGGCATCTCTCCGCATTCCATCGCCCAATACAAAAGGCGGCTCGCATGAGCCGCCTTTTGTCGTTTCGGGGGGTCTTCCACCGCTTTCTAGTCCGCCGTGCCGACCGTCTCCGGCAGGGCGCCTTTGCGCCGTTTGAGCCACTGCTGCAGATCTTCCATGTACAGATAGAACACCGGCGTCACGTAGAGGGTCAGGGTCTGGGAAAAGAGCAGGCCGCCGACCACGGCCAGCCCCAGCGGCTGACGCGATTCCGCACCGGCGCCGTAGCCGACGGCGATGGGGATGCCGCCCATGAGCGCGGCCATGGTGGTCATCATGATCGGCCGGAAGCGGATGACGCAGGCCTGGTGGATGGCCTCGACGGCGCTCTTCCCCTCCTGCTGGGCGGCGATGGCGAAGTCGATCATCATGATGCCGTTCTTCTTCACCAGGCCGATCAGCATGATGATGCCGACAAAGGCGTAGATCGACAGGTCGACCCGGAAGAGCAGCAGGGTGATCAGGGCGCCGAACCCGGCGAAGGGCAGGGCCGTGAGGATGGTGAGCGGGTGGATGTAGCTCTCGTAGAGGATGCCGAGCACGATGTAGATGACCACGATCGACAGGGCCAGAAGCCAGCCCATGCTGGCCTGCGAGGCCTGGAACTGCTGGGCGTTGCCCTGGAACGAGGCGGTGATGCCGGTGGGCAGGAGCTCGTCGGCCTGCTGCTGCAAGTCGGCCAGGGCCTGGCCCAGGGCCACGCCGGGCTTGATGTTGAACGACAGGGTCACCGAGGGCAGCTGGCCCGAGTGGTTGATCGACAGCGGCCCCAGCCCCTGCCTGAGGGTGGCCACCGTGGAGATCGGCACCAGCGGCCCCTGGTCGGAACGGATGTGCAGCAGGTCCAGGGCCGAGGCGTCGTTCTGGAAGTCGGGATGAAATTCGACGATGACGCTGTACTGGTCGTTGGCCCCGAAGATGGTCGACACATCGCGCTCGCCGTAGGCGCTGTACAGGGTGTCCTCGATCTGCTTGGGCGAGACCCCGAGCAGCAGGGCGCGGTCGCGGTCGATCTCCACCCTCAGTTCCGGGTTGTCCATCTGCAGATCGCTGGAAACGTCGATCAGGGTCGGGGTGTCGAGCATGATCCGTTCCAGGGTCCGGGCAGTGGCGTACAGCCGGTCGGTGTCGATCCCCTGCAGGGTCAGCTGATAGAGACTGCGCGAGCGGCGGCCGCCGATGTTGATCGGCAGGGGGTTGACCAGCATGGCGCGGATGCCGGGCACGCCGTTGAGCTTGGGCCGCAGGGACAGGATCACTTCGTCGGCGCTCAACAGCCGCTCGTGGCGGGGCTTGAGCACCAGCAGCATGAAGGGCGTGGTGGTGGCGTTGACCATGAAGCGGTCGACATTGGGGTCCTGCTGCACGATGGCCGCCAGCTCCATGAGATGGTCGACCTGGGAGATCCAGGAGGCGGACTGGGCGCTCTGGGTGGAAACCATGATGAAGCCGCGGTCCTCCGAGGGAATGAAGCCCTTGGGCACCACCGCGAACAGGTAGGCCGTGGCCGCCAGGATGACCAGGGAGACGAGCATGGTGGTCCGCCGGTAGCGCAGCACGGCGAGCAGGCTGCGGTCGTAGATCCGCACCATCCACTGGTATCCGGCCTCGGTCAGCCGGTACAGCCGGTTCTGGCGGGTGTGGCCGCCCTCGCGCAGGTAGCGGCTGCACAGCATGGGCACCAGCGTCAGGCTGATCACGCCGCTGACCAGCACCGCCACGCCGATGGTCACCGAGAATTCGCGGAACAGCCGGCCCATGATGCCGCCGAGGAAGAGCAGGGGGATGAAGATCGCCACCAGGGACAGGGTCATGGAAATGATGGTGAAGCTCACCTCGCGGGCCCCGTCCAGGGCGGCCCGCATCCGGCTCTTGCCCATCTCCATGTGGCGGACGATGTTTTCCAGCACCACGATGGAGTCATCGACCACGAAGCCGACGGCCAGGGTCAGCGCCATCAGCGACATGTTGTTGAGGCTGTAGCCGAGCGGGTACATGACCGCGAAGGTGCCGATCACCGACATCGGCAGCGACAGGCTGGGGATGACGGTGGCGCTGAGCCGGCGGATGAAGAGAAAGATCACCAGCACCACCAGGAACAGGGTGAGCAGCAGGGTGAACTGGATGTCCAGGGCCGACTCGCTGATGGCGGTGCTGCCGTCGCGGAGGATGGAGAGCTTGACCGAGGCGGGCAGGGTCTCGGCCAGTGCGGGCAACATGGCCTTGACCGCGTCGGCCACCTCGATGGTGTTGGCGCCGGGCTGTTTCTCCACCGCCAGCATGATGGTCTGAGCCCTGGTGGTGGGGGTGAAGAACCAGGCGCCGGACTTGTCGTTCTCCACGCTGTCGATCACCGTGGCCACCTCGGCCAGGCGGATGGGCCGGCCGCCGCGCACCGCCACCACGATGTCGCGGTACTGGTCCGCCACCTTGAGTTCGCCGCTGGCCTTGAGGGTCAGGGTGGTGTGCGGCCCGCTCAGCAGGCCCATGGGCTGATTGGCGTTCTGCCGGTCGATGGCCGTGGCCACCTCGTCGGGATCGAGGTCGAAGCCCTTCATGGCCTGCGGGTCCAACTGCACCCGGACCGCGTACTTCTGCGTGCCGCGCAGGGTGATCTGGGCCACGCCGCTGATCATCGACAGCCGCTGGCTCATGGTCTGGCCGTACTGGTCGAGCAGGGAGAGCGGCAGAGTCGGGCTGTTGAGGGAGATGAACAGGATCGGGTCCGAGGCCGGGTTGGTGCGGCGGAACGAGGGCGGCGACGGCATGTCCTCGGGCAGCCGGCGGTTGGCCAGCGAAATGGCGGTCTGCACGTCCTGGGCCGCGGCGTCGATGTCGCGTTCCAGGGAGAACTGCAGGGTGATCTGGGTGGAACCGGTGGTGGAGACCGAACTCATCGAGTCGAGGCCGGCGATGGTGGAAAACTCCTTTTCCAGCACCGTGGCCACGGTCGAGGCCATGGTGTCCGGGTTGGCGCCGGGCAGGGTGGCGGTGACCTGGATGGTCGGAAAATCGACGTTGGGCAGGTCGCTGACCGCCAACTGCTTGTAGCCGATCAGGCCGAAGAGCAGGATGCTGCACATCACCAGCACGGTCATGACCGGCCGGCGGATGAAGAGATCGGAGATACCGTTCATGGCGCGCTCCGTCTGCCCTCGTCACCGGGCTGCGCGCCCTGGCCGCGCACCTCGATTCTGACCCCGTCGGCCAACTGCAACTGGCCGTCGATAACCACCCGCTCACCCGCCGCCAGCCCCGACTCGATCACCGTTTCCCCCTGGTGGAGCATGCCGGGGGTCACCGGGCGGTAGCCCACGGTCCGGTCGTCTCTGACCACATAGACGTAGGTGCCTTCCTGGCCGACCTGCACCGCCTGCGAGGGGACCACGACGCAGTCAGGCCGCCGGGTGAGTTCGATGCGCACGTCGACCAACTGCCCCGGCCACAGCCGGCGGTCGCCATTGGCGAAGCTGGCCTTGAGCCGGAGCATGCCGGTGGTCGGGTCGACGGTGTTGTCGACGAAGACCAGGTCCCCGGCCAGGGGTGGGTCGTTCGCGTGTTTCTGCAGGGTGGCCAGCACCTTGAGGCTGCCGGCGGACTGATAGCGGGCGATGTCCTGGAGATGGTGGCCGGGTACGGTGAAGGCGGCCAGGATGGGTTGCACCTTCTTGAGCGTGACCATCGGCGTGTCGGCGTTCTCCTTGATCAGGTTGCCCTGGTGGCTGAGCAGCTCGCCGGTGCGGCCTGCGAACGGGGCGCGGATCGAGCAGTATTCCAGCTCCAGCCGGGCCCTGTTCGCCGCCGCCTCGTCCGCCTTGACCGTGGCGGTGAGGGTGGCCACCAGGGTCGCGGCCTGATCGGCCTGTTCCTGCGACACATAGCCCTTCTGCACGGCCAGGGCGTAGCGGGCGGCTTCGCGGCGGGCATTGTCCAGCTCGGCCCTGTCCCTGGCCAGGTCGGCCTCGGCCTTGGCCAGATCGGCGGCAAAGGGGCGGGGATCGATGGTGAACAGCAGTTCCCCGGCCTTGACCGAATCGCCCTCGCGGAAATGGACCGTTTTCAGCGTACCGGTGACCTGCGAGCGGATTTCCACCGTGGACTCGGCCTCGACATGGCCGGTGGCGGTCAGCTCCACGGGCAGCGTCTTTGTGGTGCTCTCGGCCACGGTGACCGGGATGCCGGCCTGCCGTTTCTGGCCGGCCTGCCCCTCATGCTCCGGTGAACAGCCGGCCAGGACGAGCAGGGCGAGCAGGCAGGTCAGCAGGCACAGGAGGGGGGACGGCGGCGCGACCGGGGCGTGGCCGCGAGGCGCCGGAGGAAAGGCGGGGAACGACAGCTTCATGGGGTATTCCTTGCAAGGGGCGCGGTATCGGGACCGGAGAAGAGCGGGGCCGTGTCGGGGGAGTGGAATTGCCAGCCGCCGCCCAGGGCCTTGTACAGGGCGATCATGTTGACTGCCAGGCGCTGGCCGCTCTGCGCCAGCTTGTCCTGGGACTGATAGAGGGCGTTTTCGCTCTGCAACACGTTGAGAAAGGTGGTGAGCCCGGCCTGGTACTGGCCGTGGGCGATGTGCATCGCCCGCTGGCTGGCGTCCACGGCCGTTTTCAGCATCTCGTGGGTTTCCCGTTCGCGGTCCAGGGCGACGAGCGCGTTTTCCGCCTCCGCCAAGGCCGTGAGCACTGTTTTTTCATAGGTCAGTTCGGCGCGCCGGCGCTGGGCTTCGCTGGCCTCGATCGCCGCCCGGATCCTGCCACCGGCGAACAGGGGCCAGTTGACCGTGGGACCGGCCGACCAGAAGCGGCTGCCGCTGGTGACCAGATCGCCGAGCGACGTGCTCTGCAGGCCGATCAGGGCGGCCAGGGAAAAACGGGGAAACAGCTCGGCCGTGGCGACGCCCACGGTGGCGGTGGCGGCGGCCAATTGCCGCTCGGCGCTGCGGATGTCGGGCCGCTGGCGCAACAGTTCCGAGGGCAGGGAAAGGGGCAGGCGCGGCGGCACCGGCGGGGTGGCGCCCGCCGGGGTCAGTTCCGCCTTCAGGGTCTGCGGCTGCTGGCCGAGGAGCAGGGCCAGCTGATGCATGGCCTGGGCCGCGCCGCTTTCCAGGGCCGGCATCTCCGCCCTGGTTTCGGCCAGCAGGGTTTCGGCCTGGGCCACCTCCAGGTCGCCGCCCAGGCCAAGCCGGAACTTGCCGCGCACCAGTGCCACGGTCTGTTCCTGGATACGGCTGTTTTCCCCGGCTATGGCCAGCCGCTGCTGGCTGGCCCGCAGTTCGACGTAATTCCGGGCCACCTCGGCGGCCAGCGAAACGAGGGCGGTCCGCCGGTCCTCCTCCGCGGCGGCGAGGTTGGCCTCGGCCGCCTCCATCTGCCGCCGGACGGAGCCGAACACGTCGATCTCCCAGTTGGCGTCGAACTGGGCCTGGAACAGGTCCTGGGTCCGGGCGTTGTCCCGGTCCCGCACGTTCTCGCTCTGGCGGCTGTTGGTGAAGCTGCCGCCCGCATCCACCGAGGGCAATCCCCCGGCGACGGCCTGCCGGTACAGGGCCCTGGCCTCGCGGATGCGGGTCTCGGCGATCCTGAGATCCGGGTTGGCCGCCATGGCCCGGTGAATGAGGGTGTCGAGCAGGGAATCGTGGAACAGGGACCACCAGCGGGCAAGCGCCTCGGCAGGGTCGCCGCTGTCCGTGGCGGCGGCCTCGCCCCAGCGGGAGGGCATCTGCGGCTGCGGGGCCTGGTAATCGGGGCCGACCGGAGCGCAGGCGGCCAGCAGTGCGCTTCCCCAGGCAAACAGAAGGCAAAGGCGGAATCGAAAGGGGATGTGGCGGCGCATGGGCCCGGGTACCTACCTGACGGAAGAGAAGCGTACGAGGCGGCGGCCGACTTGGCCCGCCGCACAATTCCGGACACTATATAATTGAACATCGGGATTCGCCAACAGATTCCGTGGCCCACCCGGCGGCCGGCGGCGGTTCGTCCCCGCTGTCATGCGCCAACTCCGCGATATGACTGCCCGCAGGGCACCGGCATCGGTCCATGTGGTTCGCTTCTTTTTTTAACTTGTCGAATTATAATGAAAAAAATGAGGGCCATCCGTGTTTTGCCTCTTTTGTCAGAAAACGGTGAGGATATTGTTTTTTTGGTGTCAGAATTCCGTGAGGAAGGTAAAGTCGGTGCGGCGCACGACGCCCATGACGCGGTGGTCGAGCTGGAACCGGGGGAGAGACGAAAAAGAGCGTAATGACGGGTTGTTCCACCGATCGTTGTGCCGCCGCGCCGCTCTCCAGCCTTGCATTTTTTTCGAGGAGGAACAACGAACATGGCCATTGGTCTTCTTGCCAAGCTGCTGCCGCCGCCGGAGAACAAGTTCTACAATTTTTTCGAGGACGGGGCCGAGGTCATCGAACTCTCCTCCCAGCTCTTCTACCAGATCGTCCATTCCGACCTCAAGCAGCGGGAAGAGTATCTCATCCACGCCAAGACCTACAAGCGGCGGGCCGTCGAGGCCATGGAGGGCAGCCTCACCCTGCTCAACGCCTCTTTCATCACGCCGATCGACCGGGAAGACATCCAGCTCATTTCGACCAACCTGTACAAAAGCACCAAGGTCATTCTCAAGGCCTGCGTCAATCTGCGGATTTACAAGATCGACTCCTACAACGACATCGTCAAGACCCAGGCCGAAGTGCTGATCAAGTCGGCGGAGGAGTTGCGGACGATCATCTCGATGCTGAAGAAGAACGCGCCGCTCAAGGAGATCACCGCCTGCAACTACCGGATCAAGGATATCGAGAATCGCGGCGACGAGATCCTGTTCACCGCCACCGAGGAGATCTTCTCCGGCAAATACGACGCCCTCTACGTGCTCAAGATGCGCGACATCTACAAGGGCATCGAAAACGCCATGGACATCTGCTCGGTCATTTCCGACCTGATCGTCAACATCGCGCTCAAGCACAGCTGACCGTACGCCATTGCTGCACCCCGACCGGCGCGGCAACCGTGCCATCCGGCGGGGGGCACGGAAAAGAGACACGACCCCATGGTTCTCACTCTGCTCATTTGTGTCATCCTCACCGCGCTGGTCTTTGAATACATCAACGGCTTCCACGATTCCGCCAACGCCATCGCCACCGTGGTGTCGACCAAGGTGCTCACCGCCCGCGCCGCCGTCGTCTACGCCGGCGTGCTCAACGTCGCCGGCGCCTTCATGGGCACCCATGTGGCCAGCACCATCGGCATGGGGATCGTCGACTCGGAAAGCGTCACCCAGGGGGTCATCCTCTGCGCCCTGCTGGCGGCCATCATCTGGAACCTGATCACCTGGTACTACGGCATCCCCTCCAGTTCCTCGCACGCCCTGATCGGCGGCCTGATGGGCGCCACCATCTCCAAGGCGGGCTATCACGTCGTCCATTTCGACGACGTCACCAAGAAGGTGCTCATGCCCATGATCACCTCGCCGGTCATCGGCTTCGGCATCGGCTTTGTCTGCATGATCGTCATCCTCTGGCTCTGCTCCCGGGCCCGCCCCAATTCGGTCAACAACTGGTTCCGGCGGCTGCAACTGGTCTCGTCGGGCATCATGGCGCTCAGCCACGGCAGCAACGACGCTCAGAAGACCATGGGCATCATCACCCTGGCACTGGTCAGCTACCACACCCTGCCGACCTTCGAGGTGCCCTACTGGGTCATCCTGGGCTGCGCCGTGACCATGGGCCTGGGGACCATGGCCGGCGGCTGGCGGATCATCCGTACCATGGGCAGCAGGATGATCAAGCTCAAACCCGTCCACGGATTCGCCGCCGAAACCTCGGCCGCCGCCGTCATTCTCACCGCCTCCCACTTCGGCATTCCGGTCAGCACCACCCATATCATCTCGACCTCGATCATGGGCGTGGGCAGCACCAGGGGGGCCAACGCCCTCAAGCTGGGCATCGTCGGCAACATCGTCATGGCCTGGGTTCTCACCATCCCGGTCTGCATGGTGATCGCCGCCATCCTCTACCGCGTTCTCCCGGTCTGACCGGTCGAACCGCGCCGGGACGCGGGCGCAGAAGCCGGGTCGATGGACCCGGCTTTTTTTGTCCTTTCTTCCCGCCCGCGCCGCGGGCCGCATACCGCCGGGTGATCCGGGCGATTGCGCGTCCCGAAATCGCGGCGATTGCGCCGGCGGCCCGGCCGCGATACAGTGGGCGGGTGGCCACGCGGGCAGCGCGCCCGGGCCGTGGCCGTTTCGCGTCATGAACAGTGAGGCCCGATGGGAACTTCCCGCCGCCCCATTTCCCTGCATCGTTTTGTCTACCGGACCCTGACCCTGCGGCTGGCCCTCATGGCCGCCGCCGCCGGTCTGTTGGCCGCCGGCCTGGTCTATGTGGCGCAGGAGCGGCATCTTGGCGCCCAGGTCATCGAGGAAACGCACAACGAGGTGGGGCTGCTGGTCCTGCGCACCCAAGCGGTGAGCCGGGAATCGGGGATGGACGGGCACGCCGCCTTCCGGCAGGCGCTGGCCGAACGCATCCAGGCCTACCGGGAAGGGGAGAGAGGGGCTTACGTCTATGCCTGTTTCTCCGGTCCGGACGCTCCTGATATCGTCGAACTGCGCGACCCTGGCTATGCGCTGGCCGAGGAGGTGCGCCGGTTCATCGCCTCCCGGCCCCGCCCGCACCCCGGAACCGGCGAATTGGCCGAGATCGTCTTTCTTGGAGAACGGATGCATGTCCATGTGGTGGTGCCGCTCCAGGACCAGGCGGGGCAGAGGATCGGCTCTGTGCAGGCGATCTTCGCACCCTCCGAAGCCACGCTCGCCGGCATTCGCGCCACCTTGCGGCGCGCCGTTTTCCTGACCGTGCTGGTCGTGCTCGCCACCAGCGGTCTGCTCTATCCGGTCATTCTCAACCTGGTGGGCAGGCTGACCCTTTTCTCCCGCACCCTGCTGGAGGCCAACCTCGAAACCCTGTCCCTGCTGGCCAGTGCCGTCGCCAAGCGCGACAGCGACACCGACATGCACAACTTCCGGGTGACTCTGTGCGCCGTGCGCCTGGCCGAGGCGCTGCATCTGGGCACCGGCGAGATCCAGGCCCTGATCAAGGGCGCCTTTCTCCACGATGTCGGCAAGATCGGCATCCGGGACAATGTCCTGCTCAAGGCCGGCGGATTGACCGAGGAAGAACGCGGTCTGATGCAGGAGCATGTGCGGCACGGCATGGACATCATCGCCGGTTCGGCCTGGCTTCGCGACGCGGCCCCGGTGGTCGCCAGCCATCACGAGCGCTTCGACGGCAGCGGCTACCCCCAGGGCCTGGCCGGCGAGGCCATCCCCCTGTTGGCGCGGATTTTTGCCGTGGCCGACGTCTTCGACGCCCTGACGTCGCGCCGGCCGTACAAGGAACCGCTGTCCTTCGAGGCGGCCATGACCATGGTGCGACAGGGGCGGGGCAGCCATTTCGACCCCGCGATTGTCGATGCCTTCGAAACCGTTGCCCCGGAATTCTCTCTTTTTTGCACGACCCGTGGAGATCAGGGCGTGCGCGACGAACTGAGGATGGTGGTGGCCCGGTATTTCAGCGAGGGCGCGGTGGTGCTGTATTGAAACGCCGGCACCGTGACGGTGGCGGCGAGAGCCCTGTCCCCTTTCCTCTGTAACAGCGCGGTGTTTTGGTTTTTCCGAGCGCAAGCGGGTTTGCCCGACATACCGAGTGGCCACGCCGCGCCGCTTCCGCCCTGACCGGGAAGGGCGTTGGCTGAGCGGTGGTTGGCGCTGAGCGCAACGAAGCCCGACGTGCAGCTTTATAGGGAAGGCGGGCGGGCGGCGGGGCCGAACAGGCCGGTCAGTCGGCGGACAAGATGCCTGATGCCCCGCCAGAGCAGGGGCAGCAGGCAGAGGCAGGCCAGCACGAAGAGGCCGAGACAGACGAGGAACAGCCAGGGGTGCGTGACCGCGATCCACAGGCCGGCCAGCACCGCCGCATCCTCGCCGATGGAAAGCGCCCAGTTGGAAAAGGGCTCGGGCGACGCGTTGACCAGGATTCTGGTGCCGGCCTTGAGCGCGTGGGCGCCGGCGGAGACGGTCCCGCCGACCAGGGCCGCCACGGCCGTGACGGCCGGGTCGACCTCGCCGATTGCTCCGGCCGCCAGCACGGCTCCGGCCGGGATGCGGATGAGGGTGTGGAGGCTGTCCCAGACCGAGTCGACCCCCGGCACCTTGTCGGCCAGGAATTCAGCGAGATACATCGTGGCGGCCGCGCCGATCACCCAGGGATGGGCCAGCACCTGCAGATCGGGGGGCAACGGGATCGCCCCGTTCGCGGCCAGGAGTCCCACCACCAGCAGGGCGGCATAGAGATTGATGCCGCTCGCCCAGGCCAGGCCCGTGGCCAGGGCGAGCGTGCCGGTGATGGGGTCGGCGGTGGCCATCCCCGGGGTGGGTGCCTAGTTCTGGCGGATGGGGTTGATGACGATCACCACGCGCCGGTTGACCGCGTCGCTGGAGGAGATGGGCTGCGACTTGCCGTAGCCGACCGCCTCGATGCGCCGGGAATCGACGCCGCGCTGGGCCAGGGCGTTCTTGACCGACTCGGCGCGGCGTTCGGAGAGCCGCTGGTTGTACTCGACGCCGCCCTTGGTGTCGGTGTGCCCTTCGACCCGGATGGTGGTCTGCGGGAAGTTGTTCAGCACGTTGGCGACCCGGTTCAGCTCGCTGTAGGCGCCGGGCTTCAGTTCGGCCGAGTTGAAATCGAAGAACATGTCGCTCTTGAAGGTGGCGGTGAGGACGTCGTTGTCGCGCTGGATGCTGGCCGCCTCGATCTGCTGCAACTGTTGCTCCTGCTGATCCATGTAGGCGCCGATCTGGTTGCCGGCGATGCCGCCCAGCACGGCACCGATGCCGGCGCCGACCAGCGTGCTCGTGGTGTTGTGGCCGATGGCCTGTCCGAGCAGGGCGCCGATGCCGGCCCCGGCGGCGGCGCCGACCCCGGTTCCGGTCTGTTGTTTGTTGGCGCCGGCGCAGGCGGTCAGCATGGCGGCCAGAGCGAGAATGGCGGAACATCTGATCACGTGATTCATAACAGCTCCTTTGGTCGAATTGTGAAATGAGGGGAAATCCGGCCGGTCGACAAACCTGTCGGCGATCCGGAGCGCATCCCTGCGGCTTGAGCGATGACAAATCATAGCATCTTTAACGGAAATGGAAAACGAAATCCCCGCCTCCGGCCGGGGGACGGCCCGCTTTGCCGGAGGCACGCCCAGATTCAGATCGGCTGATCGAAGCCGGCGCCGGCTTTGTCCCGGCGCGGGCTCCTGCCGAAGTCGGGCCGGTGTTCCACGGCGTCGCAGGCGCGGCGGAAGGTGAGCAGCGTCCTCTGCGCGAGGTGGAGCAGGCTGCCGGCCGGATACATCCCGTTTTTGTTGGCGCGACCGGCGGGCATGCCGGTGAGCAGTTCCAGTCCCTCGGTCACCCGTTCCACGGCGTGGATGTGGAACAGGCCCCGGCGCACGGTGTCGACGACCGCATGATCGAGCATCAGGTGGCGCCGGTTGCGGTGCGGGATCAGCACTCCCTGGCTGCCGTTCAGGCCGGCGGCGGCGCAGAGCCGGAAAAACCCTTCGATCTTTTCGTTGATACCGCCCACCGGCAACACCTCGCCATGCTGGTTGAGGGCGCCGGTCACCGCGATTCCCTGCCAAACCGGCACGCCCGCCAGCGACGACAGCAGGCCATACAGCTCGGCGCAGGAGGCGGAGTCGCCCTCGATGCCGCTGTATTCCTGCTCCAGGACAAGGGAGGCGCTGAGGGCCAGCGGCGTGTTGCGGGCGAAGAGCGCCGCCAGATAGTGCTGGAGGATGAACACGCCCTTGTCGTGGATGGGGCCGGACAGGGCCACCTCGCGCTCGATGTTGACCAGGCCCTCCTCGCCGGCATGGGTGCGGGCGCTGACCCGCACCGGATGGCCGAAGCGGTGATCGCCCAGATCGACCACGCTCAGGCCGTTCACCTGGCCGACCTGCCCGCCGTCCAGGGAGATGAGCACCTCGCCGTCGGCCACGGCCTCCCGCATCAGCTGCTCGGGATAGTCGTGGCGCCAGGATCGCGCCGCCAGGGCCGCTTCCACATCGGCGGGCGCGACCGGGCCGTCGTGCCGCTGGCGGCACAGGGCCGCGCTTTCCACGACCAGGGCCGCGGTCCGGCCGAAGAGCGCGCTCTGCCGGGTGCGGTCCTCGGCCTCCCGGTGGCTCTGCTCCAGGAGGCGCGCCACGGCGGCCGCGGAAAAATGGGGCAGGCCGAGTTTGGCGCAGGTGCGGGCAACGAAGACGGCGGAGGCCCTGCGGGTGGCATCGGTGGCGTCGAACCGGTCGGCGAAGTCCACCTTGACGCGGAAGCGGCGGGCAAATTCGGGATCGTCCTCCTGCAGTTCGTAATAGAGATCGCGCGAGCCGATGAGCACGATCTTGACATCCACGGCCACCGGTTCGGGCGCCAGGGACACCGCCGCGATCGGGGCATGGGCCGTGCCCGGTTCCTCGATCCGCACCTGGCCGTTGCGGAGAAAACGGCGCAGTTTTTCCCAGACCAGGCCGTCGGCCAGCAGGTCGCGCAGGTACAGGAGGAGAAAGCCGCCGTGCGCCCTGAGCAGGCTGCCGGCGCGAATGCGGGAGAAATCGGTGACCAGCACGTCGTTTTCCCCCTGGTATTCGATGCTGCCGAACAGCGAGCGGTACAACGGGTTGTCCTCGACGATCACCGGTGCCCCGCAAAGGCCGTCGTTGTCCACGATCAGGTTGACCCGGTAGCGGGACAACACCGTATCGAGCGTCTCCGTGGCCGCTTCGTCGTCTGCTTCGGGAGATTTGAACAGGTCAAGGTGGTCGAGGATATCGCTTCTGACCTGCGCCAGATAGGAGGCGAGGGTGCGTCCGGCCTCGCTCTCGCCGTCGATTTCCGGAAGAATCCCGCCGCATTCCCGCTCCAGCAGCGGCTCGACCGTCCGCCGACGCAGGGCGGCCAGCGCTTCGTGCATCGCCTGTTCCAGGGGCCTGGTTCGCTCGAAATAGCGGTTGATCTCCGCCAGCAGTTCCTGCTCCTTTTGTTCGATCTCGTTGCGTTGGTCCCTGGGCAGGGCCAGCATGTCATCCTCGCTGAGGGCATGGCCGTCGGGGCTGCGCAGGGTGAAGAGGATGTTGTCCGCCTCCCGCCGCATCGAGAAAGCGCGGGCCTCGGCAAAGGCGTCGAGTGTGGTGAAGGCGCGGGATTCCTCCTGCTTGTACGACTGGACGAGGCGCTCGCTTTCCACCTTGAAGTCCGGGCCGCCCAACTGCTGCGGGATGGCGGCGAGCAGGGTCCTGATCATCCTGGCCATGGCCTGGCGCAGGACGCGGCCCTGACCGGCGGGCAGCCGGAGGGCCTGCGGCCGCTCCGGGGCGTCGAAGTTGTGCAGATAGCAGAGGTCCGGCGGGGTTGGTCGGCGGGCCGCCGCGGCCTGCATGGCCTCCCTGAGCAGAGAGGACCGGCCGCTGCCGACCTCGCCGAGGACGAACAGGTTGTAATCGGCCTGTTCCATGGCCAGCCCGAAGAGGGCGGCGCTTTCCGCCCGCTCCTGGCCGATCCAGGGGAGATCGTGGTGCAGCAGGGCCGAGGTGTCGGCGAACCCCAGGGAGTCGGGGGCGATGGTCAGACGCAGTTCGGCAGGAGTCAGGGTGGTCATGGGCATGGGTGCGAAACGTTTGCGTGGAAAGGAGACGGGACGGCCGGGCAAGGATCGGGAACGGCCGCAGGGCCTGGCGGCCGGCCGTGCCCGCATCCCTTCGGCATTGGAGAGGTACAAAACGGGCCAGGGGAAGTCAACAGCTTTTGCCGGCGGCGCGGGCATCGGGCCGGGCGCGGTTCCAGCGCCGGCCGCGCGGGGCTATCCCTTATGACAGACGATTTTCCCGGTCAGGCTCAGGTCGTAGCCGCGCAGGGTTCGTGCGGCCTCCTTGAACGGTTCGGACTGGAGCAGCCCGATAAAGGCCTGAACCGATTGTTCGGCAACAATGTCCCCGGCCATCAGCAGGTCGAACCGCTCCCAGCACAGGGGGATGAAATCGAGGTCGAGGCTGCCGGCCACCGCCTCGATTCCCGGTCCGGCATCGGCCCGGCCGGCCAGGATTGCCAGGCCGACATCCAGGTGGTCCGCCAGTTCGTGGTGATAGCCGGCGATGCCGTCGCCCGCGATCCCCGCCCGCTGCAATTCCCGGTCGAGCAGCCGGCGGGCGGTGGTGCCGAGCGGGCGGTTGGCCAGCCGCAGGCCGGCACGGCCGAGATCGGCCGCCGACAGGATGCCCAGGGGATTGTTCTTCCGCACCAGCAGGCCGTGCAGGCGGCGGCAGAAAGTGATTGCCACCGGCCTCGGCGCGGACGGCCGAGTCTGGTCGGGAACAGCGGGGTCGGGCTCGTCCTCCGGGAGGGCCTGGCTGGTGGCGATATGGCAGAGGTTGGCGCGCAGGGCCTGGAGCCCGCCCATGCCGCCGACATGGCCGAACACCGCCAGATGTCCGGCATAGGTGCGGTTGAACAGGCTGATGGCGGTGTCGAGCAGAAGGTCGCGGCCGCCCGCCAGCACGATCAGCCGCTGATTCGAGGCCAGGGGCCGGCCGGGGTCGGGAAAGTTGATGGTGTTGTTCTCCACCCACTGTTCGATCAGGTGCCGGGGAAAGAGCCATTTGCCGGCGATCTTGGTGGCGGGCATGCCCTTTTCCGCCACCAGGGTGTAGACCATCTTTTCGTGGATGTTGAGGAATTCGGCAACCTCTTTGGTGGTCAACAGGGGATGCATGGCATATCCGTGAAAAAAAAATGGGGCGGCCGGTCACGGGAACAGGAGCACCGTCGCCTCCGTGCCCTGGTCCAGACCCGCGATGTCGCGGCCGATGGGCAGCAGGCCGTCGGCCCGGACCAGCGGGCTGAGCAGGCCGGGCTTGCCCGGAACCGGAAGCACCAGGGGCAACATGCCGTTAGCTTGCGGTTCGAGGCGGACGCGGACATAGTCTTCCCGGCCGATTGCCGAGGAAAGCGATTGGCCGAGGATCGCCCGCACGGCCGGCAGCCCCAAGGTCGCGCCCAGACCGGTGTAGTGCCTGAGCAGCGGACGGACGAAACAGATGAAGCCGATGAGTGCCGAGGCCGCATGGCCGGGCAGGCCGAACAGGGCCTTGTTGCCCTGTCGGGCGAGGATGGTGGGCTTGCCGGGCCGGACCGACACGCCGTGCACCAGGACCTCGACACCGGAGATGGCGGTGAAGACCCGGCCGGTGAAGTCGCGCTTGCCCATGGAGCTGCCGCCGGTGAGCAGCAGGACGTCGGCCCGGGCCAGCGCCTCGGTGCAGCGGGCGAGCAGGCGGTCGAAGTCGTCGGGACAGATGCCGCCCGGCAGGGGCAGGCCGCCGGCTTCCTCGACCAGGGCCGTCAGGGTGGTGGAATTGACGTTGCGGACCTTGCCCGGCGGCGGCGTCTGCTCGGGTGGCACCAGTTCGTCGCCGGTGGAGAGAATCGCCACCCGCGGCTGCCGATGGACCGGCACCGAGCCGATGCCCAGGCTGGCGAGCAGGCCCAGGTCCTGGGGTCGCAGGCGGCGGTTCGCTTCGAGTACGACCGTACCTGGCCTGCAATCCTCGCCGGCCCCGGTCACGTTCTCCGCCGGCGCCACCGGCCGGCACACGGCCACCGTTTGCCGGTCAGGGGAGTTGGTCTGCTCGATCATGACCACGGCATCGGCCTCCTGCGGCAGCTCGCCGCCGGTGGAGATGCGGACCGCCTGGCCGGGCGCCAGGGTTAGCGCCTGGCCGGAACTGCCGGTGACGATCTCGCCGATCACGGCCAAGCGGACCGGGTTCGAGGCGGAAGCGCCGCAGGTGTCGGCGGCCCGGACCGCGTAGCCGTCCATGAGCGAGCGGGAAAAGGGCGGCAGCGTCTCGCCGCTGACGAGCGGTTCGGCGAGGACGCGGCCCCGCGCCTGGACAAGCGGGATCGTCTCGGCCGTCAGCGGGGCGAATTTGGCGAAATGGCCCATGAATTCGACCGGAGGAAGCTGCGCGTAGGTATCGTTCATGTCGTGGTCCGGGGCGTCCGCTCCGTTCAGTAGCCGTCCTGGCGGAAGAGATGACGGTGGCGGCTTTCTCCGGCCGAGGTCACCAGGATGGCCGCCGCGCCGTCCAGCGGGCATTTGTTTTCGCAGATGCCGCAGCCGATGCAGAGGTCGTCGACCACATAGGGCTGCCGGACCAGGACCCGTTCGCCCTTGCTGTTTTCGGTTTCGATTTCCCGGAACTTGATCGCCTTGTCCGGGGTCGGGCAATGCTCCTCGCAGACGATGCACGGCGTGCCCGAGGCGTAGGGCAAGCAGCGGTTCTTGTCGAAATGCGCCCGGCCGATGATCACGGCCTGTTTGTCGATTCTGCCGAGTTTTTTGATGGCGCCGCTGGGGCAGACCTGGCCGCAGAGGGTGCAGTTGTACTCGCAGTAGCCGAGGCGGCCGATCAGCCGGGGAGTGAACACTCCTTCCAGGCCGGCCTCCAGCCAGGCGGCGTGAAGGGCGTTGCCGATGCAGACCTTCATGCATTCGCCGCAACGGAGGCAGAGGTCGAGGAAATCCGGTTCGGCCAGGGCGCCGGGCGGCCTGATCAATTGCGGATCGCCGTGGCGGGCCAGCGGCCGGGAGGGCAGGGCCAGCGGGGCCAGCGCGCCCGCGGCCAGCGACGCCAGGATCGCGCGGCGGGACAGGTTGGCGGTTTGCCCGTTGGTCGCGGCCTGGCCGTTGGCGGCGGCAACACGCTTCAACCCGTAGCCGATGCGGGAACGGGGACAGTGGCTGACGCAATCGAGGCAGAGGGTACATTCCGCCGTGGCGATTTCCCTCGATTCGCCGATGGCGGCCATGGGGCAGACCAGGCGGCACTGGGTGCAGCGGCCGCACTCGGCCGAGCCGCCGCGGAGGCGGAATAGGGAGAACCGGGCGGTCAGGGCCAGCAGCGCCCCCAACGGGCAGACCTTGCGGCAGAAGAAGCGCGGCTCCAGCCGGCTCAGCCCCAGCACCGCGAGCAGCAGGAAAAGCGACAGGACCGAGAGGTTGTATATTTTGGCGCTGAAGGGGAGGATGGAGCGCTTGAGCAGCGCGTAGGCCGGTTCGGTCGCCGCGTTGACCCAGTCCGGCGCCTGCTGGTAGGTCCAGGTGAAGAGGATGGTGGCGGCGTGGTCCAGGGCCGGCTGCACCGAAAAGGTGAGGCCGCGCACCAGGAGTGAAAAGGGATCGAGGTAGCCGGCCAGGGGCAGGCCGAGGCAGGCGGCGGTCAGGAGAAAAAGGAGCAGCAGATACTTGAGATGCCTCCGGCCGGGCTGCGGCAGGGTGGTGGTGGCGCGTCCGACCAGGCGGCGGCTGGCGTCGATCAGGCTGCCCATGGGACAGACCCAGCCGCAGAAGAAGCGGCCGAAGAGCAGGGTCAGGCCGAGGGTGAGCAGGGCCGGCAGCATGAGGGCGATGACCGCCCTGGCCGCCAGCATGGCCGCCGCGGCGAGAAAGGGATCGATGCGGAAGAGGAGGTTGACCGCCCAGTTCAGCTCGTCGACACCGGCATAATCGGTTGTGACGAACAGGGTCAGAAACAGGAGCAGAAACAGGGTCTGGCCGAGCGCGCGCCAGGTGGACGGCGCCGGGAGTAAGGCGGGCCGCCGCATCAGGCCTCCATCACGGTGATGCGGTCGAGCGCCATCTCGCCCAAGCCCAGCGCGTGGGCCGCCACCGTGGAGGCGATGGCCTCGGGCTGCAAATCGAACAAAGTGGTGGCATAGGCGTCGGCGGCCACCGGATCGATGGCGGCGATCAGGGTGTCCATGCGGCGCACATCGGCGAGATTGCCGCCCTGCGGCCCGTTGTCGAGCAGGATGCGGGTGGCGTCGATGAGGGTCAGCCTGGGCCGGACCACCGTGGCCAGGTCGGCCAGGCTCTGGCCGAGATCGTGGTGGAGCGAGCCCCGGTTGCCGCCGATCACGCCCATGGTGTTCTTCAATCCCAGGGTCAGCCGGGACAGGCCGTGGTGCTTGGCCACCGGCAGATTGATGTAGCAGTCGCAGTCCAGGGCGTCCTTGTAGATTTCCCAGCGGGTGAGCGCCTTGCCCCTGGCGATGTCCACCGGCACGAACTTGCGCTGGTCGATGTGCTCGATCACCGCGCGGCTGTCGTTGAGGTCGCGGACCGCCCGCTCGATGCCGCTGTTGGCGTAGCAGCGCCGCTGCTCGTTGCAGGTACGGTCGAAGACCAGCACCTTCTTCGCTCCCGCCGCCAGGGCCTGCCGGACCACGGCCTGGACCACCTGGGGATGGGTGTTGGCCCCCTGTTCCGGGTTGCGGTCCCAGCCGATGTTCGGCTTGACCACCACCCGGTCGCCGGGCCGGACGAACCGGCCCATGCCGCCGAGCGGTTGCAGCACCCGCGTCACCAGAGCGCCGTAATCCCCGCCCTTGGCCACGCCGAGCAGGGGTTGGGGGGCATCCTCGGCCAGGGTCTCGGCGAGGACGGTGAACCGGGGCACGGCCAGGGTGGCGCCGGCCGACCAGAGCAGGACATCGCGGATGAATTGCCGTCTGTTCATGGATACCTCCAGCGGGCATACGGGGTGGGCACGGTGTGGCGGCAACGGGGCCGCAGGGGCGCGGGCAGGGGCAACGGCGAAATTGTACCCGGTGGCAGGGGGAAAAACAACGAATTACAGCCCCCCGGAGACGGCCGGCGGCCGGCAGCGGCTTTTCGCCGCTCATTCGATGGCGTATTCGAGCAGCTTGCGGTAGAGGGTCTTGCGGCTGATGCCCAGGGTATCGGCGGTTTTCTGGCGGTTGCCGCCGTGGAAGTCGAGCATCCGCAGGATGTGCTGCTTCTCCACCGAGGCCAGGGTGAGGTCGGTGCCGCCGGCATCCGCCGACTCCACCATCTCGCGCGGCAGGCAACGCTCGGTGATGATCCCGTTTTCGGCCAGGATGATCGAGCGCTCGATGACGTTGCGCAACTCGCGGATGTTGCCCGGCCAATTGTAGTTGAGGATGCAGGCCATGGCCCGCTCGACGATGCGGTACTGGGTGGAGTCCGGGCTGAGGCAGGTGAGGAAGTAGTCGACCAGCAGGGGCAGGTCCTCCTTGCGGTCCCGCAGGGCCGGGATCTTGATGCTGAAGGCGTTGATGCGGTGGAAAAAGGCCTCGTTGAACCGGCCCGCTTCCACCTCCTCCGCCAGGTGGCGGTTGGTGGCGAAGAGAAAGCGGATGTTGACCTTGCGCTCCTCCTTTTCGCCGACCCGCCGGTAGGTGCCGGTTTCCAGCACCCGCAGCAGCGAGGCCTGCACCTCCATGGGCAGGTCGCCGATTTCGTCGAGGAAGAGGGTGGAATCGTGGGCAAAGGAGAGCAGGCCCTCCCGCGATTCGTTGGCGCCGGTGAACGAACCCTTGACGTGGCCGAACAGTTCGCTGCGGGCCAGCTCCTTCTGCAGGGTGGCGCAGTTCTTGACGACCATCGGATGGCCGGCCAGGGGGGAGCGGCTGTGGATCAGCCGGGCCACCACGTCTTTGCCGGCCCCGGATTCGCCGGTGATCAGCACCGGAATCCGGGCCGGGGCCACCTTTTCGGCCAGGAAATGGATCTCGCGGATGGCCTGGGAGTTACCGATGAGCCGGACCTGCTGCCGCCGCTCGTGGCCGGTGGAGTGGCGGAGCATGGCGTTTTCCCGCGACAGCAGCACCCGCTGGTGGGCCTTTTCCACGATCAGGTCGAGACGGTCGAGGTTGAACGGCTTGCGGATGAAGTCGCAGGCGCCCAGCTTCATCGCCTCCACCGCGATGTCGACGTCGCCGTGGCCGGTGATCATGATCACCTCGATGTGGGGGATCGATTCGCGGATGCGGATCAGGAGATCGAGGTCGGAAACGTCCGGCAGCCACAGATCCATGATGATCACGTCGAACCAGTGGCTGCGCACCATGGCCATGGCCTCGGCGCCGTCGGCGGCGGTGAGCACCTCGCGGTTCTTGTTGCGGAGTTCCTTGTGCAGCAGCCGGCGGATCGATTCCTCGTCGTCGACCACCAGAATGGAATATTTTTCTCTGTCCATCATGCCTCCATGCCCGGCAGGGAAACCTTGAACGACGAGCCCTTGCCCACGGCGCTGGTGACGCTGATTTCCCCGTTGTGGTTGTTGACGATCGAATAGCAGGTGGACAGGCCGATGCCGATGCCCTTGCCGACCGGCTTGGTGGTGAAAAACGGTTCGAAGAGTTTGTCGTGCATTTCCAGCGGGATGCCGCAGCCGGTGTCCTCGATGATGAGGGTGACGCGGTTGTTTTCCTCGGTCTGGGTCCGGATCAGGATGCGGCCGCCGGCCCCGGTGGCGTCGAAGGCGTTGGTGAGCAGGTTGATGATCACCTGCTTGAGCTGGGATTCGTCGCCCAGGATGAGCGGCAGATCCTCCCGCAGGTCGGTGTGCAGGGTCAGGTCGTGATGCTCCTTGAAATGGTGCTTGAGGATGAACAGGGTGTCAGTGACGCACTGGTTGAGATCGACATGGCCGAGGCTGGGGGCGGTGGGGCGGCTGAAGGTCAGGAGCGTCTGCACGATGTCGCGGCAGCGCAGGCATTCCTTGATGATGGTTTCGGTGTACTCCTTGAAATCGGCGTGGAGTTCCTCGTCGACGAGGCCATTCAGCTTGGCGTTCCGACGCTTCAGCCCCTCGGCGAACCCGAGGATGGCGGTGAGCGGATTGTTGATCTCGTGGGCCACGCCGGCGGCCAGGGTGCCGACCGTGGCCATCTTCTCGGCCTGGTAGAACTGGGCCTGAAACTCCTTTTCCAGGGTGACGTCGCGCTTGAAGAGCAGCACCTGGCGCTCGCCGGTGCCGGTCTTGAGCGGCGAGGCGATAATCTCGTAGTGCTTGAAGGCATCGCCGACCTTGTAGATGCACAGGTCCTTGACGATCTGGTCGCTGTCCAGGGCGCGCAGGGCGGGACAGTCGTCGCAGTGGCTGTCTTCGCCCCGGAAGATCCGGTGGCAGTGCATGCCCATCGGGTCGATGCCCGGAAACCACTCGGTGAAGACATGGTTGACCCGCTGGATGGTCATATCCTCGTTGAGCACCACCATCAGGTCGGTGATCCCGTCGAGCAACGCCTGGATTTCCTTGCGTTTTCTTTCAAGCTCCAGGTTGGAGCTCTTCAACTGCTCCACCTTCTGCTGCAACTCCTGGTAAAAGCCGAGCTTGCAGTGCTCGATGCCGACCAGGTCTTCCAGGGTGGTGGTGTGGGGCATCACCAGACCTCCTCGCAGATGCGATGAAATTCCTCCCAGGTGGCCGGGCGGGGATTGGTCAGGTTGCAGGCGTCGAGCACCGCCATCTTGCACAGGTTCTCCAGGTGGTGCCGTTCGCTCTCCGGAATGATTTCCGAAAGATGCAGGGCGACATCGAAGGAGGCGAAGAACTCGTCGAGCTTCTCGATGCCGGCCAGGGCGGTCGCCCGGTCGGAATGGAGGCGGCGGTTGAGGATCACCCTGCCGATTTCCGCCATTTTTTGCGGGTTGATGTCGAGGTTGAAGCGCATGACGCTGGTGAGCAGAATGGGGTGGACGACGCCGTGGCGCATGTCGAAGTGACCGCCCAGGGAGTGCGCCAGGGCGTGCTCGGCGCCGAGGCCGGCATTGGAAAAGGCCATGGAGGCAGACACCGAGGCGATGGACAACTGCTCCAGGGCGTCGAGCGAACGGGTGGCCACGGCCCGCGGCATGTTGGCCAGGATGAGGTCGATGGCTTTGAGCGAGTGCATCTCGGTGAAGGGCGAGGAGATGCGCGACATGTAGGCCTCGATGGCGTGGGCCAGGGCGTCGACCGCGCTCTGGATGATCAGGGACTCGCTCTTGGTGCGCAGGATCAGCGGATCGACGATCGAGATGTTGGGCACCAGCGTCCTGGTGATGATCGACATCTTGACGCCGCGCTTCATGTCGGTGATGATGCAGAACTGGCTGATGTCCGAACCCGAACCCGCGGTGGTGGTGATGAGCATCATCGGCGGCAGCGGCCGCTGCACCCGGTTGGCGCCCTCGTAGTCGCGGATCTTGCCGCCGTTGCTGGCGATGATGGCGATGCCCTTGGCCGTGTCCATGGCGCTGCCGCCGCCGATGGCGATGATCACGTCGGTGCCGTTCTTGGCGTAGAATTCCGCCCCCAGCTCCACCTGGAAATCACGGGGATTCGAGGTGACGCCGGGATAGTAGACCCATTTGATGCCTTCCTTCTCGAGGATGTCCATCAGGCGCTGGAGCCAGCCGGCCTGCTCGATGCCCTCGTCGCTGACGAGGAAGACCTTTTTGGCGCCGAGCCGCAGGGCGCATTGGCCGGCATAGTTCAGGCTGCCCCGGCCGAAGATGATTTCGGGGATGGCGAATTTGGTGGTGTCCATGCTGCTGTCCAGTGCTGGTGGTGTTCGGATGTACCGGCGTGCCCGCCGCGAGCGGAACGGAACCGTGGGAATCGTTCCAACCCGGTGGCCGGGTGTGCCCGGAAAGAGGGAGCATCTTTCATGCCGGGTGTCGGGTATGATGCGCCAGATCGGCGGTTGGGCGCCGGCATGGAAGAAATGACCCGTTTCCGGCCCGGTAGCGGGGTGGTTCGCCGGATTTCAGCGGGAATCATACCCGGAAACCGGCGACGCATGGAAGAAGAATCGGGTCGTTGTGACGTGTTGAGTGCGGGAATCGGGTTGTTTTGACCCGTTCGGCGCCGGGGTGGCCCGTTTGACGGGCAGAAAAGGGGAACGGCAATGATCATCAGCGCCAGCAGGCGGACCGATATTCCGGCGGTGTACGGCGAATGGCTGCTCAACCGGCTGCGCGAGGGGTATGTCCTGGTGCGCAATCCCTTCAATGCGCACCAGGTGTCCCGGATCGCTCTGGACCCGCAAATGGTGGAGTGTATCGTTTTCTGGACCAAGAATCCGGCGCCGTTGCTGCCCCGTCTGGCGGAAATCGGCCGGCTGGGCCATCGTTTTTACTTCCAGTACACCCTGACCGCCTGCGACCGAATCATGGAACCGTTCCTGCCCGCACGACGGGAACGGATCGCCGCCTTCCGCGCCCTGGCCGACCGGATCGGGCCGGAACGGGTGCTGTGGCGTTTTGACCCGATCCTGTTCACCCGCCGGCAGGGGCCGGAGGCGGTGCTGCGCGCATTCGCCGAATTGGCGGCCGGATTGCGCGGACATACCCGTCGGTGCACCATCAGTTTCGTCACGCTGTATGCCAAATGCCGGCGCAATCTGGAGAATATGGGCCTGCTCTCCGTCGACGATCGGGAAAGGATGGCCTTCGTCGGCCGGCTGGCCGCGATCGCCGCCGACCACGGCATCGCCGTTTACGCCTGCTGCGATCCCTTCCTCGACGAATGCTGCGGCATCGAGGCGGCCCGCTGCATCGACGACCGCCTGGTGGCGTCGATCCTGGGCCGGCCGGTGCGCATCCCCAGAGACAAGGGGCAACGGCCGGGCTGCGGCTGCGCGGCCAGCGTCGATATCGGCGCCTACGGCACCTGTCCGCACGGCTGCCGCTACTGTTATGCCAATGGCAGCGGGCGGACCGTGGCCGTCAATCGGGCGGCCCACGATCCCGGCTCGCCGCTGCTGGTCGGCAACCTGACCGGCCGGGAAACCGTCACCGAACGCACCGGCATCTCCCACTGTCCGCCCCAAGGCGTGCTGCCTCTGGCCGGGCCGCTGCATCCCCGCCTGGCTCCGGTCGCTCCTTTCCCGCCGCCCCCGTCGGCTGAGCCTTGACAGTGCCGGCAAATGGTTGTAATGCTTAACCTATTGAAAATGCGCCCGCTCGCGTCATCCGGCCTTGCCCGGAAGGACGCCGGCGGCGCCGACAACCCGGAGTCCTGCCGCCACTGAGCGGAGAGAAGGTACTATGTATACCATACAGCACGAAAAAGACGAAATGGTCATCCGCTTCGAGAAGGATCTGGTCGACGGCGAGACCCTGTCGCGATTCCTGAGCCATATCAACCTGCAATCCATGCTGAAGAAAAGCGCCGGCGGCGATGCCAGCGCCCGCCTGCGGGCCCGCAACCGGGTGGCCGGCCTGCCCACCGGCATCACCCTGCTCCGCGATCCGACCCTGAACAAGGGCTCGGCCTTTACCCTGGAGGAGCGCGAGACCCTGGGCCTGACCGGCCTGCTGCCGCCCCGGGTGCACACCATCGACGAGCAGGTGCAGCGCATTCTCGAGAACCTGCGCAAGCAGTCCACCGACATCGAGCGCTACGTCTACCTCATCGCCCTCCAGGACCGGAACAAAACCCTGTTCTACCGGGTGCTGCTCGACAACATCGAGGAACTGCTGCCCATCGTCTACACCCCCACGGTCGGCCAGGCCTGCCTTCAGTTCGGCCATATCTTCCGGCGGCCGCGCGGCATCTACATCACCGCCCGCGACAAGGGACGGGTGGCGGAACTGCTCGGCAACTGGCCGTACAACGACATCCGCGTCATCGTGGTCACCGACGGCGAGCGCATCCTCGGCCTGGGCGATCTCGGCGCCGACGGCATGGGCATCCCGGTGGGCAAGCTGGCCCTGTACACGGTCTGCGCCGGCATCCACCCCTCGCTCAGCCTGCCGGTGACCCTCGACATGGGCACGGACAACGCCCGCCTGCTCAACGATCCGCTCTACATCGGTCTCCAGCATCCGCGTATCCGGGGCGAACTCTACGACGAGATGATCGAGGAGTTCATCCTCGCCGTGCAGCAGGTGTTCCCCGGCTGCATGATCCAGTTCGAGGACTTCGCCAACCGCAACGCCTTCCGTCTGCTCCAGCAGTACCGCGATCAGGTCTGCTGCTTCAACGACGACATCCAGGGCACGGCCGCGGTCACCGTGGCCGGCATCTTCTCGGCCCTGCGGATCACCGGCGGCGCCCTTAAAGATCAGCGCTTCCTGTTCCTCGGCGCCGGCGAGGCCGGGCTGGGCACGGGCGAGCTGCTGGTTTCGGCTCTGATCGAGGAGGGGCTGTCCCCGGAAGAGGCCCGCCGCTGCTGCTGGTATTTCGATTCCAAGGGACTGATCGTCAAGAGCCGCACCGACCTCAGCGGCCACAAGCGGCTCTACGCCCACGATCATCCGCCCGTCGCCGACTTTCACGACGCGGTGCAGGCCTTGGGACCGCAGGGAATCATCGGCGTTTCCGGCCAGCCCCGGCGGTTCACCCCCGAAATTCTGGAAACCATGGCCCGGATCAACGAGCGGCCGATCGTCTTTTCCCTTTCCAACCCGACGTCGAAATCCGAGTGTACCGCCGAGGAGGCCTACACCTGGACCGGCGGCCGGGCCATTTTCGCCAGCGGCAGCCCCTTCGGACCGGTGGTCGCCCACGGCCGCACGTTGTATCCGTCCCAGGGCAACAACGTCTACATTTTCCCCGGCGTGGGTTTGGGGGTGATGGCCAGCGGCGCGGTCCGGGTCACGGACGAGATGTTCCTCACCGCCGCCCGGGTCGTGGCCAGGGACGTTTCGGAAGCGGATCTGCGATTCGGCAGGGTTTTCCCGCCCCTGCCGCGCATCCGCGAGGTGTCGCTCGATGTGGCGGTGGCGGTGGCCGAGGCGGCCTATGCCAGCGGCCTGGCCGGCAAGCCCAGGCCGGACGATTTGACCGAGACCATCCGCTCGCTGATGTTCGAGCCGGTGTATCAGAGCTATATCTGAGGCGTCGCGCAGCGGTGTTTCCCTTCCTCCCGGCGGATGTCCGCCGGGCACCGGTTGCGCGTTGCGGCGCCCCATGCCATGCAAGGAGGAACCCATGGAAACCTGTGCAGCCATCACCCAGCGGCGGGCGGTCAAGGCCTTCGATCCCACTCACCGCATGAGCGAGGAGGACATCGAACGGTTGTTCGGCCTGGCCGTATTGTCGCCCACGGCCTTCAATATCCAGAACTGGCGATTCGTGGTGGTGCGCGATCCGGAGTTGCGGCGGCGGATCCGGGAGGTGGCCTGGGACCAGGCCCAGGTGACCGACGCCTCGCTGTTCATCGTGCTCTGCGCCGATCTCATGGCCTGGGCCAAGGAGCCCGAGCGGTATTGGCGGGAGGTACCCCAAGGGGTGCGCGACTTCGTGGTACCGGCCATCGACAGCTACTACCGGGGCAAGACCCAGGTGCAGCGGGACGAGGCCATGCGCTCCTGCGGCATGGCGGCCCAGACCCTGATGCTGGCGGCCAAGGACATGGGCTACGATTCCTGCCCCATGGACGGCTTCGATTTCGAGGCGGTCGCCCGTTTGATCAATCTGCCGGCCGATCACGTTATCGCCATGTTCGTTGCCATCGGCAAGGGCCTCGCCCCGCCGTGGCCGCGGGGTGACAAGCTGCCGCTCGGCGAGGTGATGGTCACCGACCGGTTCTAGCCGCAGACAAAGCGCAGGGACTTCTTTGACGGGAAACGGCCGCCCGCGCCGGGTCCGGCCGGTCACCGCCTGCGGACAAAATCCTCCAGCCGGGGCGCGATCATGGGGCAGCCGCCCATGCAGTCGCCGATGGCAGCGATCTCGGCCTCTTCCAGGTCGACGAGCGCGGCGATCACGTCCGCCTCGCTGGCGCCGGCAAAGACGCCTTCGGCCGTGAACCAGCCGCCCCCCTCCCGATGGTGAAACCGGCTCCTGACCGCTTCGATCTGCCGCTCTCTCGGCAGGTCGACGAATTTTTCGTGCAGCATGGGCATGCCTCCCGAGGTGCGAGGAGCGGGCTGTCTGCGCCCGTCTACCAAGCGCCTGGCTCGACCTTGCCGAGAAAGATCCGGGTGCAGATCAGAATGTTGCGGGCGTTGTCGCCCGCCTGGATGCGGAGCAGCCCCTCGCGGATGATGATCTTCTTCAGCAGTTCGCGGCCGTTGGATTCGTTATAGTAGATGTCCGCGTCGAGGATGTCCTGGACGTTCTCCGGTTCGGTCTTGTCGACGATCAGTTCGATGCCGAGCTTGAGCAGGGGGTCCCTGATCTGGGGCAGTTCGCCTTCCAGGGCCAGCAAGCCCCGTTTGCAGGCGACCTCGCCCAGGTCGCGGAGTTGTTTGACGATCGGCACCAGGCTTTCCTGGTCCTCCCGGCTGCAGGCGGCCTTGGCGGCCAGGGCTAGATCTCGAAGCATGGGATGCACACACCTTTGGTGGCAACAGTGGGACGCGGGACCGGGGTGCACCATGCAACCCGCCGCTGGCCTCTGTCAGTCATTGTACCGCAAATCTCGTCGGCGCGACCAATGCCGGCCGCCCAGGTCACGCCGTCACGGCATGATGGTGCTGCCCAGCACCTTGAGAAAGGCGCGTATCCATTCCGGATGGGCCGGCCAGGCCGGACCGGTGACCAGGTTGCCGTCGACGTAAGCGTTGGAGAAGGTGTCGTTGACCTCCACCCAGGTGCCGCCGGCCCGGAGGATGTCCGGCTTGACCGCCGGGTAGGCGGTGCAGGCCCTGCCTTCGAGCACGCCGGCGGCCACCAGCACCTGCTGGCCGTGGCAGACCGCGGCGATGGGCTTGGCCGCGGCGGCGAAATGGCGGACGATCTCGAGCACCCGCTCGTTGAGGCGGATGTATTCCGGCGCCCTGCCGCCGGGAATGACCAGGGCGTCGTAGCTCGCCGGGTCGATCTCGTCGAAGGTGGCGGTGACGGCGAACCGGTGCCCCGGTTTTTCGCTGTAGGTCTGGTCGCCCTCGAAATCGTGGATGGCGGTCTTCACCGTGTCGCCGGCCTTTTTCCCAGGGCAGACCGTGTGGACCTCGTGCCCCACCATCACCAGCATCTGGAACGGCACCATCGCCTCGTAATCCTCGACAAAATCCCCCACCAGCATCAAGATTTTCTTTGCTGCCATGCTGACCTCCTCGGATGAATTGGTTGGTGTGTTGGTGGCTGTCGTCCCGCAGGGTGCGGGGCCGACACAAGCGCATCAATTATCCTGCACCCGGCGGGAAAAAGCAATCCTTCCGGAGGCAATTCCGGACAATGGTCACGACAGGGCGCCGTTTTCCGTCACCAGCCGATAGCAGGGATTGTAGGCCGTGGTCGGCAGTTTCATCCGCCGCTGTTCGACAAAGGCGGTGAGCAAATCGTCGAGCGGCCGCATGATGGCCGCGTCGCCGCAGAGCTCGAACACGCCTTTTTCCTCGATGGCCCGGATGCCGGCATCCTTGACGTTGCCGGCGACGATGCCGGAAAAGGCCCGGCGCAGGTTGGAGGCCAGCAGGTGCGGCGGCTGGTTCCTGTGCAGATCGAGGGCGCGCATGTTCCCGTGGCTGGGCACAAAGGGGCGTTGCAGGCTGAGATCGATTTCGAGCAGCCAGTTGAAATAGAAGGCGTCGTCGGTCTTCAGCCGGAACTGGCGGACCTCTTCCACCCCTTCGAGGATCTTCCTGGCCACGGCTTCGGGATCGTCGATGATGATCCGGTACATCTGCCGCGTGGCCGGGCCGAGGGTGTCGGTGATGAAGCGGTCGATCCGCTCGAAATAGCCGGCGGCGTCTGCCGGACCGGTGAAAATGAGCGGCAGCGGAATGCGCGAGTTGTCCGGATCGAGGAGAATGGCCAGGATATAGAGAATTTCCTCGGCCGTGCCCACGCCGCCGGGAAAGACGATCACGCCGTGGCCGACGCGGACAAAGGCCTCCAGCCGTTTTTCGATGTCCGGCATGATCACCAGGTCGTTGACGATGGGGTTGGGCGATTCCGAGGCGATGATGCCCGGCTCGGTGATGCCCAGGTACTGGCCGTTGTAGATCCGCTGCTTGGCATGGCCGATGGTGGCGCCCTTCATGGGCCCCTTCATGGCGCCCGGCCCGCAGCCGGTGCAGATGTCGAGGCCGCGCAGGCCCAGCTGGTAGCCGACTTCCTTGCTGTAGTCGTATTCGGCCGGGGTGATCGAGTGGCCGCCCCAGCAGACCACCAGGCGCGGCTCGGTGCGCGGCCGCATGATGCCGGCGTTGCGCAGGATGTGAAAAACGGCGTTGGTGATCCCGTCCGAGGTGGCGAGGTCGAAGCGGGGATTGTTGTTGATGGTGTCGTCGACATAGACGACATCGCGGAGCACGGCGAACAGGTGCTCGTTGATGCCCCGGATCATCTCGCCGTCGACAAAGGCGCTGGCCGGGGCGTTGCGCAGGTCGAGCTTGATGCCGCGCTCCTCCTGGATCACCCGG
>Ga0265295_1000231_pt1 | contig 116584 bp, 112 predicted proteins | sample Munlansysbiofilm_FD_192503 | JGI IMG/M metagenome (GOLD analysis project Ga0265295, IMG submission 192503) | Leachate microbial communities from a municipal landfill in Southern Ontario, Canada - Methane capture system biofilm | ecosystem: Engineered > Solid waste > Landfill > Unclassified ...
TCAGCTTAACCCAAGGAAGATATTCTTCCATAGACTTTCCATCTACATAATTAACATCTATTCCTGTACAAAAGTTCTTCCCATTTGCATTAATAACAACAACATTTACATCAGAATCCTGATCAAAATCTTTTAAAGCCCCATTCAATTCTGTTGCCATTTGAATATCAAATGTATTATTCACTTCAGGACGGTTTAGTGTAATTGTACCAACCTTATCTTCAACTGAAAGTATCACAGTAGTATAATCCATATTTACCCCCTCGTATTTTTACTATTGCCCCAAAATTATAGATGCAGCTATCAATGCTATTCCTATAGCAGCAAATATTAACATAAGCTTAAACCTTGGATCCATTTTATCATTTCTATTTAATCCACTCATAAAATCTCTCCTTTGACATAATCTTAATATAAATTATATCATATTAAGAGTCTTTTAAAATCAAAAAAACACTAAAATCTAGACTTAAATCTAGGTTTTAGTGCTTTAATTTTATTTCATAAATTTATTTAGGAATATGAATAGCATGTCCAAATACTGCCTCACTAGCTTCATGAACCGCTTCACTTATTGTAGGATGAGCATATATAGTTGTCAGCATCTCATCAACAGTACTCTCTAGTCTAATTGCAACTGACGCAGTAGAAATCAACTCTGTTGCAGACTCACCTGCTATATGCACTCCTAAGATTTGTTTGGTTGCCTGATCAGCAACTATTTTAACTAAGCCTGCTACGTCTCCAAGTATTACTGCTTTTCCATTTGCATACATAGGAAATCTTCCAACTTTAACTTTATATCCTTTTTCTATAGCCTCCTCTTCTAAAAGTCCGACTGAAGCTAATTCAGGTTTTGTATATACACAATAAGGGATAGTTTTAAAATCAATCGCTCTTGCAATTCCATTTATCAATTCTGCAACCATCAATCCTTGTGCTGATGCTACATGTGCTAATTGAGATCCGCCAATACAATCTCCAATTGCATAGATATTAGAAACGGAAGTTTCAAATAGCTTATCTACGACAATAGCTCCTCTATTTATCACTACTCCCATTTCTTCTAGCCCCATATCATTTGTGTTTGGTTTTCTCCCAGTCGCAAGTAATACTTTTTCAGCAAATATTTCGCCTTTACTGCTGTCTTCTTTATGAATCTTAACACCATACTGTCCATCTTTATTTACTATTTTTTCTACCTTAGTTGATTTATAAATAACAACTCCTTGATCAGTTAATGCAGTTTCTAAACAATCAGTAATCTCAGAATCCATATTTGCAACTATTCTAGGAAGCATTTCTACTACGGTTACCTTTGTACCTACATTTGCATATATATTAGCAAATTCAGACCCTATAACTCCCCCTCCTATAATTATCATACTCTCTGGTATTTCTTCAAGGCTTAAAACCTCTCTGCTAGTCATTAAACCTTCTAACTCAATACCCTCAATAGGTATTTTTATAGGAGTTGACCCCGTTGCAATTATAGCCTTATCAAATGATAGATTTTGAGTGCCACCATTTTTTAAATTTATCTCTAATTGGCTTTTTGATATAAACTTTGCCCTACCTTCGATTACCTCTATTTTGTTTGTTAACAGAAGATTTTTTACTCCCTCCACAAGTTGTTCTGAAACAAGATTTTTTCTTAGCTGTAAACTATCCCAATCAATAGCAAGATCTTTAAATTCCAATCCCAAACTAGTTCCTTCATTTTGAAGCTGATTAAATATCTTTGTTGAATTCAATAATACTTTAGTAGGAATACACCCAGTATTTAAGCAAGTTCCTCCAATGAACTCTTCCTCTACTAGATAAACTTGAGCACCTAACTCAGCCGCTTTTATTGCTGCAACATAACCTCCTGGGCCTCCTCCTATAATCGCTAATTTCATAATATCCTCCTTCTATAGAAGTGTCCCTATCGGATTTTCTAAAGCTTCTTTCAGTTTCGATAAAAATATTGCAGCTACCGCTCCATCAACTGTTCTATGGTCAGCCGTTAAAGATAATTTCATCATAGGTCTTATACATATACACCCATCAATAACTTTTGGTTCTTCAATAATCGCATTAATACCAAGTATCGCGGACTCTGGCTGGTTTATAATAGGAGTAAAGCTTTCAATGCCAAACATCCCAATATTAGTTATAGTAAATGTTCCACCTTCTATCTCATCAGTCAATAGTTGATTTGTCTTTGCTCTGTAAGATAAATCTTTTATTTCTTCGCTTATCTCTCGAATTTCTTTAACATGAGCATTTCTTAAAACTGGAACTAAGAGACCTTCTGGTAGTGCTACAGCTACTCCCATATTTACATAGTTTCTAGTTATTATTTCTTCCCCCTCGATACTTGCATTTAACATAGGATGTTTTAATAAAAGATTAGATGTAATTTTAATTATCAAATCTGTATAGGTTATCTTGGCATCTTTATTTAAATCTGATCTTAATTCTTTTAGTTTTTGAGTGTCTACAGATATTGTAAAGTTTACAGCAGGAGCAGTTTGGGCACTTTCACTCATTCTTTCCCCAATTATTTTACGCATAGTTGACATTTCTTTCCTAGTATCAGTCGGACTTGCTAATAGATTATACCAAGCTTGCTTGTCTTCTCTTATAATATCATCTTTTAGAATACGACCATCCTTGGAAATGCTTCCTATATCAATACCCATTTGTTGAGCAAAAGCTGTGGCTGTAGGTGTTGTTGAAACTTTTTTCTTATCTTCTATTGCTTTTTCAACATCTCCTAAAACAATACGCCCTTTTGGTCCAGTACCTTCTATATTTTCATAGTCAATGCTCTCTTCTTCGGCAAGTTTTCTTGCCACAGGTGATATTCTAACTTTTTCACCTGATTCTTTTTTCTTAGGAATTTCTTTAGTTTCCACTTTTTGTTCTTCTTTTTTAGTGCTTACTTCTTTAACATCGTCGCTTAAAGTCAATTCAGATAATAGAGATTCTATATCCTCATCTTTCCCACCCATTATTGCAACAGGTTCCATAATCGGCACTTTTTTACCAGCAGTAATTATTATTTTCCTTAGTATTCCATCAGTTGTCGCTTCAGCATCGTTAGTAATTTTATCAGTTTCAATGCTGAATAATTTATCACCTGACTTTATTTTATCTCCTTCTTGTTTATACCATTTAACAAGCTTACCTTCTTTCATCGTAAGCCCAAGTTTTGGCATAACCACTATTTTTGCCATATTTTTTAGTCCTCCCCCTTTGTTATCTTATAAAAAATCCATTCTCTTGAGCTGACTCAAGTGTATTCTTAATATTAACTCTATAGGGTCCCATTCTAGTAATTCTATATTTAAACACCTGCCCTTTTTTAAATGGAATTTCTCGCTCACCATCTAAAGCCATAATGCCTTTATCTTGCATCTGGATTGAAAAAAATTCATCGAGCTTATGAACCACAGGTTCAGCTATCCTAATTGACCTCATAGTTCCTGCTGCAATAGGCGCAACCATATTGTTTTCTCCTGTATTTACATCAATTGAAGCTCCGAAGTCTGAATCTTCACCTACTATAAGTTTAACTCCTACTATTGTAGAAAAACCGATTGATGCTGGATGGGCACGAGAAACGATTACCTTTTGTATATCATCAGGATTCCATATAGCCTTAGAACCAATAAAAGTTTGCCTAGATATTACACAATCTACTAGTGCAATATCTATCATTTCATTATCTTTAAATATTTCTATCCTTTTATCCCTCATGCAAGTATTTCCAATATCACAAACTTGAGTAGAAATAGCAGCTGCAGCCATTCCAGCTACTGTTCCCTCTAGCATTTGTGGGTATACATTATTCGTTCCCGTAGAAATACTAATTAAAGGGGTGTCTTTGATAGTTTTTGCAACTGCTCTACTTGTTCCATCCCCACCTAGGGCGATTATACAACCTACCTCTTTTTCTTCCATAATGCTTGTTGCTAAAATGCTATCTTCAGCACTTCCTCTAACATTCATTTCGATTATTTCTACCTCTGATAAAAGCTCCTTAGAACATTTAAGATCATCTATAGCTTTGTAACCAATTAAGAAAGTGTCAGGCATAATATATATTTTTTTCACACCTGCTCCCTGAGCTGCTAAGATTATTCTCTTCACAATATTTACTTTTTCATTATTATCTATAACTGTCGCATGTGATACTAATCTCCTAATATCTTTTCCTGATGCTGGATTTGCAATAATTCCAATAGTATTCATCGTCTCACTCCTAAAAGAGGCAACTTATATTGCCTCTTAATTTAGAACATATTTTTAACAGCTTTTACAATATCATCTGATGATGGAATATAGTATTGTTCTAGAACAGGAGAAAATGGCACTGGTGTATTCATTGCACCTACTCTCACAATTGGACCATCTAAATAATCGAAAGCTTCTTCTGCAATCATTGCAGCTATTTCACCTGCATAACTACCTCTTTTGTTTTCTTCTGTAACAATTAACACCTTATTTGTCTTTTCAATGGATTTGTATATAGTCTCCTTATCTAGTGGAAAAAGTGTTCTAGGATCTATAATCTCAGCTTCTATACCATCTTTTGCTAATTCTTCAGCGGCTTTCAAAGCTTCATGCACCATTTTCCCTGTAGCCACTATAGTTACAGATTCTCCTTCTCTCTTAATATCTGCTACACCAAATTCTATAGGTTCCATATTTTCATCAAACTCATCAGAATATCCATAAAGCAACTTATGCTCAAAGAATATAACTGGATTATCATCTTCTATTGCTTTAAGTAATAGCCCATAAGCATCTCCAGCTGTTGATGGATAAACTATTTTCAACCCTGGAACGTGGGTTAACCAAGCTTCAGGAGATTGAGAGTGCTGTGCAGCAGCACTTATACCTGCTCCAATTGGAAGTCTTACAACCATTGGAAGATTAATTTTACCTCCAAACATATATCTCATCTTTGCTGCTTGGTTAACTAGTTGGTCCATTCCAACAGTTAGAAAGTCAGCAAACATCAATTCTGCTATTGGTTTCATACCAGTTGCAGCAGCTCCAACAGCACAACCAATTATTGCACCTTCAGAAATCGGAGTATCTCTAACTCTTTCAGCTCCAAATTCATCGAGCATTCCAGCCGAAACTCCAAAGCAACCACCAAACGCTCCTACATCTTCTCCAAATAAAATAATATTTTCATCTTCTCTCATTTTTTTGCTCATAGCTTCTCTAATTGATTCCATCATAGTCATCGTTTTCATTTATCTTACCTCCTCTACAATATCAGTGTAGACATCTTCAACTATTGATTCTAAAGAAGGAAGAGGACTTTCTTCAGCAAACTTTATCGCAACTTCAATTTCTTCTCTTATCTCTAAATCTATCCTTTCTACTTCTTCTTTGGTTAATATATCATTATCCAAAATATAATTTGTTATTCTTGGGAGAGGATCTTTTGCCATCCACTGAGCTACCTCTTCGGAAGGCTTGTAAATTGCAGGATCTCCTTCAAAATGACCTTTATGTCTATATGTTTTACATTCTATTAATGTAGGTCCTTGTCCATTTCTTGCTCTTGCAACAGCTTCAGTTGCAGCTTCATACACTGCAAGCACATCATTCCCGTCTACAACTACTCCAGGAATATTATACGCAACTGCTCTATCCGCAACATCCTGAATAGCTTGATGTCTAGACTGATGCATAGAAATCCCATAAAGATTATTCTCGCAAATAAATACAACTGGCAACTTCCAAATACTAGCCATATTTAAAGCTTCATGAAATGTACCTTGATTAGTTGAACCATCACCGAAAAAGCATGCACAAACCTGGCCAGATTTCCTGTACTTTACACTTAAACCTGCTCCCACTGCTATATTATGCCCAGCTCCTACAATACCATTTGCACCTAATATCCCTTTAGTAGCATCAGCTATATGCATTGATCCACCCTTACCTTTGCAATAGCCAGTTTCTTTCCCAAAAAGCTCAGCCATCATAAACTTTGTATCTCCGCCTTTGGCAATGATATGTCCATGACCTCTATGAGTACTAGTAATATAATCTTCGCTTTCAAGAGTTTCACACACGCCTGTAGCAATAGCTTCTTCCCCAAGATATAAGTGAACAAAACCTGGTATAGAGCCTTCAGCAAACAATCTACTTGCATTTGTTTCAAATTCTCTAATCCTTTTCATTGTTGTATACATAGCAACAATCTTCTCTTTAGTTAAATCCAAAATAATCCCTCCTCCTAAATTATCTCTACCTCTACACATGCAATCGCAGCTTCTATACTATCATTCTTATCTCCAAAATCTGGAATAAACAATCCTGGAATCTTTAATCCACCTTCTTTAACGGTAATTCTTTTTTTCCCAATGGGAAGACATGCCTTTACTCTATCTTCATCTACTTCCTCAGGTCTAGTAACAGCTAGAGTCACATTAATTGCAACTGCATCATTGAGATTTTTAATTTCCAATACTTCTTCGAGACCACAAAGACAACTTTTAGACACTGCATCTAGTACTGCTTTTTCTGCCGCTCTAGTAACATCTTGTCCATGAAAATCTACACCCATTCCAAACTCAATAATATACCTTTTCATAAGCATTCCCCCTCTTTCTATTTAACTAATTTAGATTTCTCTACAATTATATATTGCAATTACTATGCCAAATTTATTTACTGCCATACTCTTGTAAATTAACCTCTTTAAAAACTATCTCGAATCTAAAATTCAGAACAATTCCCACAAATGGGAATTATTAGTCCTATTTGTGGGAATTATTAAAATAAATATTTAAGTTTTGTATTTTTTTGGATTTATATCATATTGCTTTATTTTTCTATAAACTGAAGATTTACTTAATCCCAGCAACTCTCCAGCCTGAATTACATACCCACTAGAATTTTTTAAAGCATTCTCTATAACTTCTTTTTCTTTATCCTTAATAGACAAATATGATTGTTTAACTCTATTGTTAATAAAAATTATTTCACTAGGAAGGTAGCTTTCTGTAATTAGGCTATTCTCACATAAATAGAAAGCTCTTTCAATAATATTTTCTAATTCTCTTACATTACCAGGCCATTTATATTCTTTTATCCTAATATAGAAATCCTCTGATAATAGTTTATTTGTTCCATGTGTTTTATTAAGTCTGTTTAAAAAATGATTTGCAAGAAGTATAATATCTTCTGGTCTTTCTCTAAGCGAAGAGATGTTTACTTTAAATACATTTAATCTGTAATACAAATCTTCTCTAAATCTCTTCTTTCTAGTTTCTTCTAATAGATTCCTATTGGTTGCAACAACAATCCTCACATCGAGTGTTTTGGAATATTTTCCACCTATTCTAGTTATTCTATAATCATCTAATACTCTAAGTAGTTTAGCTTGTAAATCAAATGGCAATTCTCCAATTTCATCTAAAAATAATGTCCCTCCATTTGCAAGTTCAAATTTTCCTACCTTCCCTTCCTTAACTGCTCCAGTAAATGCTCCCTTTTCATAACCAAAAAGCTCACTTTCAACAAGTTCTCTAGGCAGAGAAGCACAATTTAAAGCCACAAATGGTCCATTTCGTCTGCTACTGAAATTATGAATCGAGTGTGCAAATAGCTCTTTTCCAGTACCACTTTCTCCTTCTATTAATACACAACCTTTTGTTTTAGAAAATTTCTGAGCCTCTTTAATTGATTTTTGCATATTTATACTTGTAGTTATAATATTACTAAAATTATATGTTGCTTTATTTCCAGAAACAATATTCACCGTTTCATGTACATCTTTCATTTCTCTAAACATTATTGCCATACCCTTTAAGTTGTTATCCATCATAATTTGATTTATTTTTATATTGCATGGAATTCTCTTGTTATTAACTACAAAATCCCAATCTATTCGTTTCTGGAATGAATCCTTTTCACTAAAGATAGTATTGCCTAAAATAGCTCGTATATCCATCTTGTAAAGTTTTTCTTTATCAAGTTTAAGAATTCTCTGAGCTGATTTATTTGATCTTCTAATTTTATAGTCTTTATCAATAATAATCATTCCATCTAAAATACTCTCTACTGTAGTATCCATCATTGCATAAGTTTGAGATAGCGAAAGCTGATTTTCTATTGAATACGCAGCTGCTACTACAATTCCTAGTGTATGCTTATGTGCAGTATCACTTATACCAGACATGTTAAGAACTCCAACTAATTCCCCTTCTGGATTCTTAATTGGAGCAGCAGAACAAGTCCACGTATGGTGTGTTTTACAATAATGCTCTGCACCAATAGTTTGTATTAGAGTTCTTTCCTCAATGCAGGTTCCAATAGCATTGGTCCCTACTTCTTCTTCTGACCACCTAGAACCTTTATTGAAGTTTATTTTTTGTGCTCTTTCCTCAATGCTTTTTTCACCAACTACATTTAGAAGAATGCCATTTTTGTCAGTAAGTACTAACACAAAACCTGTTCCGAGTACTATACTATTTAGATTATTCATAATTGGGATAGCTATATTTATTAATTCTTTATTCTCTAGAAGCAGTTTGTCTAATTCCTCTTGCGAAACACTCTTACCAATACCTCCATAAGGATCAATATTTCTTTTTCTACATCTTTCCCAAGAATTAAATATTAAGTCACTTACACAGGTTAATCTTTTACCTTCAGTAATATACTTATCCCATGCCTCCTGAATTTCCAATTCAAAACTGTTGAGCATAAAATTCCCCCTTATGACTTAAAAAATAATACCACCTTTAAATTTCTAAATCTATAGCGGATACCACCAAGTATATGGTTCTTCTGAACCTACAACACCTAAAAGTATTTCTTGTCTTTTGTTTTTAAAATAACTAGCTAGAATTATTTTAATAATTGGATGAAACTCTTTTTCTAAAACATCTTCCTTATCTACCCAAAATAATTTACCTTCATCACTATCTACAAATTCTTTTGAGTCTAGGTTTCCAAAAAATATATGATTCACGATTATCTCATTTCTATCAACATCTCTATTATATACAATGTATTTTAAACTGAAATTAGACACCTTTTCACTAGAGATTCCTGTTTCTTCTAAAATCTCTCTATAAATTGCTCTATATGGATTGTTAATTTCTTCAGGTTCTATATGTCCACCTACACCAAACCAATAACCAGGCGCTATTTCCCTATCCTCTCCTCTTTTCATTAATAGAACTTGATCTTCATAAAAAAGAAAAGCTGTAACTATATTTCTAAAGCAGAGCATGTTCTCACCCCTTCTTTTTTAAGTATACCCAGATTTTAAATTTAATCCCATCTAAGATAATTGAAAAAGACCACAATAAGAATTAAAATGCACCCTTTATCAAGGACATTTTAAATAAACATATCGCTGGTCTTTTAAAATCATTATATATATAGTTGGGGTTTTCTATGTTTTAATAAAGGTAATTCTTCTCTCACCTTTTTAATAAATTCTAAATCTATATCTATATATAGTATTCCTTCTTCTGTTTGAAGCTCATCAATAATCTCACCCCATGGATTAGCAGCTAAACTATGTCCATATGCTAAGTAGCTTGCATTTTCATTCCTTGACTGTGAGCAAAGTAGAGTATAGACTTGATTATCTAAAGCCCTTGCTCTTGCAGTTAAGTGCCAATGCGCAGGTCCTGTTGTCATATTAAAAGCTGCTGGAACGATTATAGCTTCCGCTCCCTCTAGCACAAGTTTTCTTGCTAATTCTGGAAATCTTATATCATAACATATTATAAGCCCAAATTTAATTCCATGTGACTCGAATAATGTTACTGAATCTCCCGCTGTAAGTACATCAGATTCTTTAAAAAAGATCTTTCCTTCTACTGATATATCGAATAAATGAATCTTTCTATGCTTTGCTATAAGTTCACCCCTATCAGAAAAAACATAAGATGTATTATAAATTTTATAACCATCTTTTTCTGGAATAGAACCCCCAACAATTGTAACTTCATGCTTTTTAGAAAGTTTTTTTAACCACTCAGCAGTTTCTCCTGGGTATTCTTCAGCATATTCAGGAAAATACTTGTTATCATATGGTGTATTAAACATTTCAGGAAGTATAATAACTTTGGCACCGTTTTTTACGGCTTCATTAATATGATTTCTCGCTGTTTCAAGATTCTTTTTCTTGTCATCAACAACTTTCATCTGAATTAATGCTATTTTCTGGGTCATTTAGATTCCTCCTTTATCCTTTTTCAACACACCAAACAAGATCTCTATAATTCTCTGGATCAGTATCTCCTTCGGTACTTATAATCAAGACTGATGAATCCTCATCTAGTTTAAGCTTTTCCTTAATCTCTTCAAATTCTTTTTTCTTCATTACACTATATAAAATACCCATGCCAAGTGCTCCTGACTCTCCAGAAATTATTTTCACATCATCTTTTATTGGATTCCCGAGAATCCTCATTCCTAAAGCTGTAACTTCATCAGAACAAGACAATGCACCATCGCTATAATCTCTAATAATATCCCAACTTATTGTATTTGGCTCACCACATGCAAGTCCTGCCATAATAGTATTCATATCACCATCTACTTTTTCTATCTTCCCTGCAACAATTGAACGATATATACAGTCTGCTTTTTCTGGTTCTATAATATATATTAAAGGATAATCATCATCATATTCTGATAAAAGACAACCAATCATTGCAGCTGCAAAAGAACCAACACCCGCTTGTAAAAAAACGTGTGATGGCTTTTCCTTTATTTGTATCATTATTTCTTTCATAATAGTCCCATAGCCTTGCATTATCCAAGTTGGAATTTTTTCATAACCTACCCAAGCAGTATCTTGTATTACAACCCAGCCGCGTTTTTTTGACATTTCATCAGATAATCTTACTGCATCATCATAGTTGCCATCTATAATAAAAGCTTCTGCACCTTCAGCTTTTATATTACTCAATCTAGTTTTTGAGGATCCCTTTGGCATATACACAACACATTTATGACCTAATCTTTTTGCAGCCCAAGCAACACCTCTACCATGATTTCCATCTGTGGCAGTAACAAATGTAATCTCCCCTAGTCTTTTTTTTACCTTGTCAGAACTAAGATAATTAAAATCGATATCTTCAATATGCTTTTCAAGTTTTTCAGCTAAGTACATCCCAATTGCATAAGATCCTCCCAAAACCTTAAATGCATTTAATCCAAATCTAAAACTCTCATCTTTAACATAAATCGATGATATTCCTAAGTTTTCCGATAGATTTAAAAGTTTAACAAGGGGAGTAGGTTTATATTCATTAAAACATCTATGGAATTCTATTGCATGCTCGATATTTTCTTGAGATAGGTAGTCAAAACTAGCTCCATCTTTAAAATTTTTTCTAATTTCTTTTATATAAGCTTTTATCAAAAATATCAACTCCTATAGGTCTTTTCACTATAATAACATATAACTAATAATTTTGTTTATTCTATTTATTTGAAACATTAATAAATAAATATATTTGATAAACAAACTCTAAAAGTGTATATTTTAATTATAAGCTTTAACAACATAAGGAGAGTCTAAAATGTGGAATAATAATTTAACATTCAATAAAAAAAGAAATAATTTTTCTCTATTAGTATACTTTTTTATATCTATTATTTACATGGAAACATTATTAAGATACCTTACTCTCAAAACAGTAATATCCCCTGCTAGCATTTATTCAACATTATTTGGAGCAAGTTTTGCTTTTGTGTTTTTTATGTTATCTACCCTTTTCCCCAGGAAAATAAATGAAGTCATCACATTCATGATTTCATTTTTACTTTCATTTGTATTTGCAGCTCAACTAGTTTATTTTAAAATTTTTAAGACATTTATGATTGTTTACTCAGTAGGCAATGCAGGAGATGTTATGGAATTTGCAAACGAAGCCTTCAGTGCTATTTCTGCCAATATTTTTCTTGTTTTTTTGTTTTTTATACCGTTTATAACTCTTATGGTCTTATGTAAATTAAAAAAGATTACATTTACACTTTCTAAAAGAAAACTACTTCCATTGATTGGAATATTAATCGGGACACAGCTTGTCGCTATACTATTAATTAATGCTGGAGATAAAAAAACTAATTCTCCATACAATCTTTATTATAATATTCATCAGCCTGAATTTGCAGTACAGAATCTAGGATTGTTGACTTATATGAGATTAGATATACAGAGAGGCTTATTTAGTTGGACACCAAAAGAAGCTATTGCTGCAATAGATACTAAACAAATTTTAAAACCAATTCAAATAATTGAAGAGGGAAAAAACGAATCTCCAATTATCGTGAAAAATGAAACAAAATACGATTATAATTCAATGAATATTGACTTTGAATCCTTTATAAACAATGAAAACGATGAAACTCTAAAACAAATGCATCAATATTTTAATTATATTGAACCCTCTAAAAAAAATGAATACACAGGCAAATTTAAAGACTATAACTTAATCTTTATAACCGCTGAGGGGTTTTCACATCTTGGGGTAAATAAAGAAGTAACTCCGACTCTTTATAAAATGATTCATGAAGGCTTCAACTTTGAAAACTTTTATACTCCGATCTGGGGTGTTAGTACCTCAGATGGGGAATATGTCGCTACAGCAGGTTTAATACCAAAAACTGGGGTTTGGAGCTATAGCATGTCTAGTAAAAACTATATGCCTTTTGCCATGGGCAATCAATTGCAAAAACTTGGGTATACTACAAAAGCATACCATGACCATACCTATACTTATTATGATAGACACCTTACACATCCTAATATGGGATATGATTATAAAGGCGTTGGTAATGGTCTAGTAGTAAAAGAAACCTGGCCAGAATCAGATATCGAAATGATTGATGTTACAGTGCCTGAGTTTATTGATAAAGTTCCATTTCACACTTATTATATGACAGTTAGTGGACATTTAAGATATACTTTCTCTGAAAATTACATTGCTAACAAAAATAAAGGTGTGGTCGAAAATTTACCATATACAGATAATGCAAGAGCTTATCTTGCTACTCAAGTTGAACTTGATAGAGCAATGGAACTTTTATTAAAAAGACTTGATGAAAAAGGATTAGCTGATAAAACACTTATTGCTCTTAGCGCAGATCATTACCCATATGGATTGACACAGGAGGAAACAAATGAACTAGCAGGACATATTGTAGATGATAACTTTGAAATGTATAAAAATGCATTTATATTATATACTAAAAATATGACTCCTAAAACTATAGAAGCTCCTGCATCTAGTCTTGATATCTTACCAACCTTATCAAATCTTATGGGACTAGAATATGATTCAAGACTGTTAATGGGGAGGGATTTATTTTCTACTTCCAACCCACTTGTAATTTTCTCAAATAGAAGTTTTATAACTGATTTGGGAAGATATAATTCTAAAACAGATATATTTACCCAAAGCGAAAATACAGAGCCTCTCACGAAAGATGAAACGAATGAGTATATAACTAATCTGACAAAAATAATTGGTTCTAAGTTTTTTTACTCCGCTAAAATTTTAGAATTAGACTATTACAAAAAAGTTCTAGGGATTAACCCCTAGAACTTTTTTAATATTTATCTTCAACTAACCTATCTACTAATTCATCATCCGCTACAAAAGGTAATGTAATATGCTCCCCATTTTTGGCTTCCTGATTAAATTTGACTACAGTTTCTATCGAATGATCGTTTCTTGCCCAAGCTCTTCTTCCAACTCCGCTCATAACATCCCAAGGCATCGCTAGCTGTAATATTTCATCAACTCTGGCAGAACCATCAAGTACCATCCCAAACCCACCGTTGATTGCTTTACCAATACCTACACCTCCGCCATTGTGAAGCGATACAAGGCTCATTCCCCTAGCAGCATTCCCAGCAAAACAATGAGTCGCCATATCTGCCATTACATTACTACCATCTTTGATATTAGCTGTCTCTCTAAATGGAGAATCCGTTCCCGAAACATCGTGATGATCTCGACCTATCATAATTGGCCCAACTTCACCATTTCTTACCATCTCATTAAATTTCAATGCAATATCTGTTCTACCCTTTGCATCTTGATATAATATTCTAGCTTGGGTTCCAACTACCAGTTTATTCTTTTCTGCATCTCTAATCCAATTGTAATTATCTCTATCTTGTGCTCGTTTAGTTGGATCAATACACTCCATTGCAGCTTTATCAGTCTTCACAAGATCGCTGTGTTTGCCAGATAAACAAACCCATCTAAAAGGTCCATAACCATAGTCAAATAACATTGGTCCCATTATATCTTCCACATACGATGGGAAAATGAATCCATCGGTATCATCTACTCCATTATTAGATATTTCCATAATACCTGTATCATAAATAGCTTTTAAGAAACTATTGCCGTAGTCAAAAAAGTAAGTACCTCGTTCTGCTAGCTTTTGAATAAGCCTAAAATGTTTTCCTAAACTTGTATCTACTCTTTTAACAAATTCAGCTTTATCTTCATACAACATTTTAGTTCTTTCTTCAAAACTCATTCCATCTGGACAATAACCTCCATCATAAACAGCATGACAAGAAGTTTGGTCAGAAAGTAACTCGATCTCAATATTTTGATCAACTGCGTATTGCAATAAATCTATTATATTTCCATGGTAGCCAATAGCACGAGCTTTTTTCTCACCTAAAGCTTTTTTAGCTGCTTGGAATAATTCCGCCAAATCATCATAATACTCATCAATCCAACCTTGTTCAAGCCTTGTATTAACCCTTGATAAATCAACTTCAGCTATAAGGCCAACTCCACCAGCTATTTTAGCAGCTTTCCCTTGTGCTCCACTCATACCACCAAGTCCAGAACTTACAAATAGATGCCCAGCTAAATCTTTATCCTCTGGGATTTCTAATTTTAGTCTTCCAGCATTTAAAATGGTATTAAAAGTTCCGTGAACAATCCCCTGTGGTCCAATATACATCCAACCTCCAGCAGTCATTTGTCCATAGTTTGCAACTCCCATAGCTTGAGCTTTATTCCAGTGCTCTAAATCATCAAATGCACCAATCATAAGAGCATTCGTAATTATAACTCTCGGACTCGTTTTAGAAGATTTAAATAATCCTAATGGATGACCTGATTGAAGTACAAGCGTCTGTTCATCGGTAAGTTCTTCTAAGTACTTCACAGTCAATCTATATTGCATCCAGTTTTGAAACACTTGCCCTGTTTCTCCATATGTTACAAGCTCATAAGGATAAAGTGCAACATCAAAAGATAAATTATTGTCTATCATAACTTGAAAAGCCTTTCCTTCAATACACTTACCATTGTATTCATCGATTGGTTTCCCAGTAATCATAGTATCAGGTCTAAACCTGTATCCGTAAATTCTACCAGTAGTTAATAGCTCCTCCAGAAATTCAGGTGCTATTTCTTTATGAAATTCTTCAGGAATATACCTTAGTGCATTTTTAAGAGCAATTTTAGTTTCCTTCTTAGATAAAAGGAACTCCCTCTTAGGTGCTCTACGTATATACTTACTAAATTCAGGATAATCTGGCAAATAATTATCTAATTTAATCTGCATAGCTTCCCCAATAATTTTATTATTAATCATAAAATCCCTCCTTACTTTATTTTGAATAAACTACTTTACCATCTTTAATGGTTTTATCTGTGTGATTTATACCAAAATGATAAATCATATAATCTAAATTCGGTGCATCAAAAATTGCAATATCTGCTTTTTTACCAACTTCTAGTGATCCTTTTTCTTTTTCGATTCCTAAAGCTGCAGCTGCATTAATGGTAACAGATGTAATAACTTCCTCTGGTGTCATCAATAATTGTAGAGATGCCAAACTCATCATAAGTTGAAGATTCTCGCTTGGGCAACTTCCAGGATTGTAATCTGTTGCAACTGCTACAGCAACACCATTTTCTATCATCTGTCTTGCCTTAGCATAGTTTTTCTTAAGATTAAAGCTTGTACCAGGTAATAAAACTGCAACTACTCCTTTTTCAGCTAAATCTTCAATGCCTTGATCGCTTGCTCCAATAAGATGTTCTGCTGAGATTGCACCAACTTCTGCTGCAAGTTCCGCACCACCTAATGAAACAATTTCATCAGCATGAATTTTTGGAATAAGTCCATTTTCTTTTGCAGCCAATAAAATCTTTCTAGATTGTTTGATTGAAAAAACTCCTTCTTCACAAAACACATCACAAAACCTTGCGAGTTTTTTTTCTGATATGGTTGGAATCATTTCGCTGCAAAGTTTTTCAACAAAACTATCTGGATTTTCTTTATATTCATTTGGAATTGCATGTGCTCCCATAAAAGTAGAAACAATGTCAATTGGATGGTCTTTGTGTAATTTAGAAGCAACTTCAAGCTGCTTTAACTCTGTATTAAAGTCCCCTATACCATACCCAGATTTTGCTTCCACAGTAGTAACACCGAATTCTAGCATTGTGTTCAAACTTTTATAGGCCTTTTCATAAAGTTTTTCAAAACTCGACTGTGCAGTTTGTTTCATTGTTGAATGGATACCGCCTCCAGCTGCAAGGATATCTAAATAGCTTTTTCCAGCTAGTTTCATAGCGAGTTCATGTTCTCTGCTTCCACCATGAACAAGATGAGTGTGAGAATCTATTAAACCAGGGGTTACAGTTTTCCCTTCGCCATTTATTATTATAGTATCCCTATCAGTCTTAATATCTTCAGGTAAACTTCCCTCTCCTATATAAATAATTCTATCCTCTTGCACTGCAATAATACCATTTTGGATAATTTCAATCCTACTTTGCAATTCTCCAGATCTTTTTGCATTATCGCCTCTTATTGTAACAAGCATCCCAATTTTTTCTATCACTAAGGTAGCCTTTTTCATAAAAACCTCCCTAAATTCTCACTATTTTATTACAGTTATTAGTTTCCCTATCTCTTTTATCTCACATTCTACAGTGTCTCCTGCTTTAAGGTATTTAGGAGGTTTAAATCCCATTCCAACTCCTGCAGGTGTCCCTGTGATAATTATATCTCCTGGCTCTAAAGTGATTCCTTTAGAAAAATCTTCAATTATCTCAGGAATATTATAAATTAGCATATTAGTATTCCCATTTTGTCTAATCTCACCATTTACACGAGAAACTACGTCTACTTCTATAGGAAAAGGTAAATTCTTCTTATGCAAAATACTAGGACCCATAATACTATATAAGTCTAAGCTTTTCCCTTTGTACCATTGAATATGTTCTACTTGTAATCTCCTTGACGAAAGATCGTTAAATACTGAGTAACCAAATATATAATCTTCAGCATCTTCTTTCTTTATATCTCTACCCTTTTTACCTATAATTACAGCAAGCTCAGCTTCATAATCTACTTGATCATCAATACTAAAAAATCCTTCAACTTCTTGACCAGATCCTGCAATTTCTATAGCTCGCTTTGAAAAATATACAGGTTTTTGAATTTTATCCAAATCTCCAGAATCCATAGCAGCTTTAGATTCTTTTAGGTGATCTTCATAATTTACACCAAGGCATATAATATCATGTAAAGGCTTAGGTATAGGTGATAGTAATTCTACCTTATCCAAGGATAAATAGGCATCTGTTCCATTTTCTATTTTTTCTTCAATCTTATCCAATTCTTCATTGGTAACTCTAGCAATAAAATCATTCATATCTTTGTATCCATTTTGATTGCAAAAATCGCCTATAAAATATACACCTTGTTCATTTTTATCCAAAAAACCTATTTCAACTTTCTCATTGTATTTAAAGCTAACAAATTTCATATAACTACCTCCTTATTTTTATTATTATCTATATTATACACATTTAAACAAAATAAATGGGCACTCATGTGCCCAAATGCTAAAAATTATTTAAACTTCTTTAATCATCAAGTTGAACCCTTGATCCTTAATAGCATTCAAAATTTCCTTTCTTTTTTCTAATGATAATTTTGATTTCGTTTTAACCTGATCTGTAAAACTATCTACTCTTTTATTAGCATCTCTTAAATCATAATAGCTTTGCATTTCACGGTCATAGTTTTCTAGTTTTTCCAAATAATTTGAGAACTTTATATACTTATTTTCAAAAACTCTTAAACTCATTTCCATTCTTGGTTTTAATTGTGGCTCTTGATTTGGATAACCAATACTAAGACCAACTACTGGGAATGTAAGCTTAGGAAGTTCTAGAAGACTACATATCTCTTTTACATTATTCAATATACTTCCCAAGTAATTAGTCCCTAATTTCAAAGATTCTGCGGCTACAACCATATTCTGAGCGGCTAAGGATGAATCAGTAAATCCTTGAAAAAATTTATCCATATCGTTTGTATATTCAAAATCCAATCCTTTTTCAGTTGAAATTTGTGAATTCCTATACTGGTCTACAATGAATATCAATAATTCAGGTGCTCTGGCAATATACTCTTGATTACAAAGCTTCGATATTTTTTCTTTTATAGCTTTATTAGTAATTCTAATAATTGAATATGTTTGCATTCCATTTGAAGTTGCTGTTCTTCTAGCTACCTCTAAAAGCTCTTCCATTATTTCTTTTGAAATATGATCATTCTTAAATTCTCTAATGGTTTTATGGTTCTTTTGTATCTCTATTGTTTTATTCAAAATATCATCTCCTAATGTTGCTTCATAAATCTCTTATTCGCATACATCAACTTATCTATGCGATCTAAAAAATCCTTTAGTTTTTCATCTCCCATATTAGAAAATATATCGCTTCCAATTGCAACATCGATATTATAATCTAAAGAACTTGATAATTCTTTTAATGCTTTTTTAATTTTTTTTGTGTTTTGAGTAAACATATAATCATCAATGTCTTCTAATATACATGTAAATTCATCTCCACCTAAACGATATATTTTTGCTCTAGAATCAAATGTATTTGTGATAATTTGATAAAATTGTTTGAGCATTTTATCTCCTTCTGCATGCCCGAAATTATCATTTACAAATTTTAAATCATTTATATCCATTATAACAACTCTGAATTGAGTTTTTTTACTACTATATACTAGCCTATCTAAATCTCTTTCATAGGCTGCTCTATTGTTACCTCCTGTTAAAATATCTGTATAAGCAAGTCTTTTCATAACCTCTGCTTCTTTTTCTTTTAGAACTAGTTCATCCAATTGTTTAAATGTACTCCCTGCAATAAAAAAGAGAAATGTCATAATTCCAATGCGAGCAAATACTGATGTATAATTATAATAGCCTTCATAAAAATAATAGAGTTCTATAAGTAGAAAAAGCACCAATATACTTATGTACATTAGGAAGTTTTTCGCTTCTACATTTTTCAATTTAATAGTTTCAACAAAAAGCTGAATAACTATAAACAATAAAAGTATTGCAATCATGGCATTTGTAAAAATTATACTCTCAATAAAATGATTAACCCCCCAAAGCTGAAAGGCAACATTAAAGAAAAGATTCATCATGAAAAACAAAGCGCTCAAAGTTAAAATCCTTTTATTTTTAATAAATATTGCATCTCTTAAATAAAGTACAAATGGTATTGGTATAAGGCTTAACATCATATAACTAATACCACCAATTACAAACCGGTTACCCGTTAAAAGCTGAACTAGTCTCGTTTCTGAAAATACCCATATGCTTATTAAAATAAAAAAAATCCCTAGATACGAAATCCTATTATCATTTAAATTTCTAACTGAAATGGAAATAATCAATGAAAATATACCAAATGCAAATATAAATAATGCCATAAGAAGGCCAATTGTTTGTTCGGAGATAGTTTTATACAACAAAGTTTCGCCTGCACCAGCATAAATTGGATTTATTGTTCCTGAAAAAGCTTTTATACTTGACGATAAATTCATAGTGAGTGTTTTACCTTGAATATTAGATGGAAGGTCTACTATATACCAAACACTCGCTTCAGGAACTTCAAAGTTATTCCAATTAGGCTTAGCTGTCTTAAATACCTCTTTATTTTCAATTGAAATCTGGATATCTTGCATTGATGATCTTATTCTCAATTTAAAATCATCTGGAAAGTTATCTGGTATTTTTACCTGAGCTGTTATTAACTGATTCTTTGGAACACCTAATTTTTGTGGTAAAGTTAAATTTTCAAATGAATTATTGCCATAACTTATTTCCCAACCTTCATTTAGTGAAAATATCTCCCCTTGTCCAAATCTAAGATTATCTGTCGGAATAATCTTTGACAGCATAACGATTAAAACAAATACTGATATAAGGCCTAGATAAAAACCTAATTTTCTTTTTATATTACTATTCTTCATAATAATTCTCCTAACTTTGTATATTTTATAATTATAACATAATCAAGAAAATTATTTCTCCCCTTTATTAAAACATTATAAAGCTATTTTATACTTCTTCTTTTTTCTTGTTTTTATTTCTAAATGCTTCAATATCCTCTGTTATAGACTGCCTGATGACCTTCCCACCTTCTTTGAAAAACAAATCAATAGTATTTTTCAAGTGCCCTTTGGTATCTTTATCCATTTTACCATATGCTTTAATCATAGCTTCTGCCATAATCAGTTTTTCATTATTTAATTCTGCAATCGTCTTTGCCCCTGATTTCTGTAGTATCTCAAATAATGATTCCACAAAATCCGATCTCTCCTCATGGGATAGTTGTGTAACCCAAGCTCTAATTGTTTTATTAATATTTAAACTTTCTTTAGTTAAACCTTCTTTTCTTATGAAAACTTTACCTTCAATCTCCCATAAAAAAGGGTTATGTTGGAATATTGCCACACCTTTACTTTTTACAACTTCATAGTTTCCTCCATGCTCTAACAACATACCAATAATTGAAGATTCTGGTAAAAAAATATTAGCTTTAGCTAAGATACTATTGTATTCTTCTGAATTGATAATTTTTGGCTGAAAACCTGGACCATCATTATTATATATTTTATCGATTCTAGAATTAAATTTTTCATTTATAAATGATGCGGCATATACTCCTAAATTGCCCCCCTTAGAATGACCTACTAATATAAATTTCGAATCCAAAGTCTTCATCACTTTTTCAGTATATAATATTGATTCCTTTTGAGATTGGACTTCATCTAAAAAGCTCATCTGTAAATCTTCTTTCCATCCTATTAAGCTATCGTCAGTCCCTCTATATGCTATAACATGAAAATTTTCTGATATCTTAAAAACTAAAGCAGAGAATTGTTTCGAACTTTCACCATCAATAATATTTGTATAGTTAGAAAGCTCAACTTGCTTAAACCTTTCCGTCTTTGCTGCTTGTTCTAATAAATTAGGTATCTCCTTTAAAAAAGGTAAGTCTTTAATCCCATCAATAACTTTGGTTTCTTTAAATATTTTAGCCGCATCACAAAGTTTAATACTCCCATCTTCTCCTACTATTGGTACAATTCCCCCAAAATCATTGTAACAAAGAACTGAAAATATCAAATTATCAACTTCATTAAAAGGATCTTGACTAAAACTCAAATCACCACGCCATTTTAGGTAATCTAACATATTGCTCATCCTTATGCCTCCATATTAAATTTATATTCTAAAACAAATATACCCCATTTATGGATGGAATATCGTCTTAGCGATTTCACTATGTAACCCTTGATTTTCTTACTATAAAAAAGCACCCTTATAAATATATAAGGATGCCAGATATAATAGCTTATGTTTCTGCTTTTATGAATATATCTGTTCTGCTGAAAAACTTGGATTTAATCTAATATAAAACTCCATAAGCTCTTGTAATGCATATACCGGTACAGGTCCAACTAATTCTGTATCAGCTATAGTAACATTATATCTCCCTGCTTCAGATTTAATGGTCTCATAAACTCTATGAATTGGAGTCTTTTCATAATTGGTAAGGTTCATTGAAACCTGAATCATTTTTCTTTCAGGAATATCAAGAGCAATAGCTCTTACATGTTGATATCCTCCTGTTGCTCCTCTTACAGCTTTAACTATTTTCTTACCAATCTCTATATTGTCTGTATTCAAATTTATATTAAATGCAACAAGTGCAAATCTTGAACCTGTAACAGTTGCACCCGATTTAGGATTAAACTCTTTTGGACCTTCGTCTGGTATCCACTGCTCATCCTTCATTTTTTCCTCTAATCCCTCATATTGTCCTTTACGGATTTTAACAAGATTCTTTCTGTATTCCAAATTTTGTGCCTCTTCGTAATAATAAACTGGGACACCTAGGCTCCCAAGATATTTTGCGTATTCATGTGCTATTTCTACCGCCTCTTCAGATGTAATCTCCTTTACAGGTATAAAAGGAACGACATCAATTGCCCCCATTCTAGGATGGCTGCCTTTATGGTTTCTCATATCAATTAACTCAATTGCTTTTTTAGATAGTCTTTTAGTTCCTTCAAGAACAGCTTCAGGACTACCCTTGTATGTGAATACAGATCTGTTATGGTCTTTATCTGAATTTAATTCCATCAGTTCAAGATCCCCTGCTTTCAAAAGCTCCTCTTTAATTAAATTGATATTATCAAGATTTGTGCCCTCACTAATATTTACTTCTGCCAATAAAACTTTCATCTTAGTATTCTCCCTTACTTTAAGCTATTTATATCCTCATGGAATCCTTTTAAAACTTCTTCGTCCTTAATCATACCTAAATTAGCCTTAATATTTTGTATACATCCATCTACTCCTACTGCAGCAAGATTAACACCTATATTTAGGTCTGAGGCCGCATTAGTATTTGATTTACCCTCAAGTGCTTTACCTACCTCCAATACTTTTTTACAAAGATACGCATTATCCCGAGGTGCTGTTGCTCCATCAATTCCTGCTTGTTGTACTGCAATTTTTCTTAGTGTTTTTTCTTCTTCAGTTGATTTTGGAAGTTTGAAAGCATTTACAATTCCCATATAAGCATCTGCATCTTTTTGAACTCCTTGAATTAACTTTTCATTTAACATATCTAGTTCTTCGGCATAGCTAATATACTCTTTATCAGTCATACCATAATCTTTGCCAACTGATAATCGTGCTACCATTCCAATTAAACCAGCTGCCATAGCTCCTGAAAACGCTGACGCTGAACCTCCGCCAACTGTTACATCCTCTGAACTTAAAATATTTTCTACAACGTTAAAATAAGTCATTATGCACACTCCTATTTATAATTATTCTAAAAGTAAACCATATTTGGTTTATATATTAAGACAACCATTTATTCATTATCTGTTCACAATCTAAGATACCATTAACTAGCTCTAATAATCAAGCACTACATTATAAATACTCCACATATATATTAATCATATTTTAATACTTGATTTGTTATTCTATATTTATATAAAGTACAAAATCCTTACTATTAGATGGAGTGCTTAACTTAGCCTCTATACTTTCAGTTGATTCAATTATTAAAAGCTCTCCTTTTTGAGCTTGTATTTCTTCTAGATCTATTGAGACTTTTATGTCTGCATTGTACGAATAGAAAATATGAAAACTCTTTATATCTGATTTACTTATAAGCTTTATAGTTTTTTCATTATCAATATACAAACTTTCCAAACTTCCATTAACTCCATTTTCTAGCATTAAATTAAAATCCACAACCTTACCATAGCTATGAGTTTTTATATCACCCTCAAATTCATAAATCTGAAAAGGCTCTAATTCTGTATACACTTTAAAATCATGGGTAAGTCTTAGATTATTCTCCAAAGTCGTTATATATCTATATACTCCCTCTAATTTTGTGAAATCAGATTCTTCAAGCTGGATTGTAGCAGAACTGATCCTAAATTTAAAGTCCATATCTTTATAGCTTGACCACTCAGGATAAATATACATTTGAGTTGTCTCTCCACCAGACCATTTTGAAGTTTTAAAATCTTTTTCTGATAATTTTTTTATTTTATAAGCCATTTCTAACCTCCAATACATTGCCATCCGCTCTATTATCTGTTCCACCATATAAGGTATCATCTTCATCTTTCCAAATAATCTGTCCTCTGCCCATTGTTGTAATATCATTTTGGATTTCTATAACATGTCCTTTTGCTCTAAGCCCTTTGATTATTCTATCTGGAAAATCCGGTTCAACTTGAATTGTTTTCCCGCCAACCCATTGCCATCTATATCTATCCAATGCAGCTTGAGGACTCATATTAAAGTCAATTGTATCACTAATTAATTGAACCTGCCCTTGTGGTTGCATAAGCCCCCCTACAATACCAAATGGTCCTATTGCCCTATTCTCTTTTGTTACAAACCCTGGGATTATTGTGTGGTATGGACTTTTATTGGGTTCAAGTGCATTTGGATGTTCTGAAAGGAATGAAAAACCAGTCCCCCTATTATGGAGTGGGATGCCAGTTCCTGGAATTACTACTCCTGATCCGAATTTAATAAAGTGACTTTGCATTAAAGATACCATATTTCCATCTTTATCAGCAGTTGCAATATAAATAGTTTCATTTTTCTTTGGATTACCACAAATAGGTTCTATTGCTTGTACTTTAATTAATCTTCTTCTAGTTATAGCATAATCTTTAGATAAGAGTTCCTCTACTGAATACACCATAGAATTCTTATCACATATATACTTTTCTGCATCAGCAAAAGCTAGTTTTATAGCTTCAATTTGATAGTGAAAAATTTCAACTTCATCAAGATGATTAAAATCAATGCCCTCTAATATATTTAAAGCCATTAAAGAAACTATTCCCTGACCATTTGGAGGGATTTCCCATATATCATAACCTTTGTAGTTCACACTTATTGGATCTACCCATTCAGGTTTATATTTTTCTAAATCGCTTTTTCTAATATATCCACCGTGTTTTTTTGACAAAGTATCTATTCTATCAGCTAATTCTCCACTATAAAGAGCTTCACCCTTAGATTCTGCAATTAACACTAGTGAATCTGCAAGTTCATCAGACTTCCATAACTCTCCTGCTTTAGGCGCTCTTCCCCTTGGTGCGAAAGTCTTAAACCATTCATCGAACTCCGCGCCTTTTAATTCATCTTTATATAAATTATAGGCTTTCTCCCATAGTTTTGAGACAATTGGAGTAACTATATATCCTTCTCTTGCATGTTTTACAGCAGGTTTAAAAAGCTCTTTAAAGCCCAATATCCCAAATCTTTCAGATAAAGCTACCAATCCGGCTATTCCACCTGGTACAGTTACAGGAATCATTCCATACTGTGGAATTGAAGTATAGCCTTTGCTTTTTAGATCTTCAATAGATATACTTTTTGGCGAATTTCCACTTGAATTTAGCCCATAAAGTTTTTCCCCCATCCAAACTAGAGCAAAGCTATCTCCGCCTATTCCAGTAGAAGTTGGTTCTACAACCATAAGTGCTAGTGCTGATGCAATGGCAGCATCTATTGCATTTCCACCTTTTTCAAGTATTTTGATTCCCGCTTCAACTGCTAAAGGTTGGCTTGTTGCAACCATTCCTTTACTCCCCATTTTCAAACCTCCAAGAATCCTTAACCATATCTTCAATTGAAAGTTCTGCCTTCCATCCTAATTCTTTTTGCGCTTTCGTAGCATCTGCGTAGCATATTGCAATATCTCCTGGTCTTCTATCTATAATTCTATTCTTCACATCTATACCATTTACACGAATAAATGCATTTAATAATTCTAAGACAGACGTACCTTTCCCAGTACCCAGGTTAAATATTCTTACACCATTATCCATCATTTCGATCGCTTTTACATGGCCTTTTGCTAAGTCAACCACATGTATATAATCTCTAACTCCAGTGCCATCAACAGTATCGTAATCATCACCAAATATACTAAGTTCATTTATTTCTCCCTTAGCAACTTTAGTTATAAATGGCATCAGATTGTTTGGAATGCCATTAGGATCTTCACCAATCAAGCCACTTATGTGTGCACCAATTGGATTAAAATACCTAAGAAGAGTTACTGCAAAATATGAATTTGCAGATGCAACATCAGTTAATATTCTCTCACTCATAGCTTTAGTTTCACCATAAGGATTTGTTGTAGTCCCTAACTTCATATCTTCTTTAAGCGGTGATTCTACTTCTCCGTATATAGTCGCTGAAGATGAAAAAACAAATCTATTAACACCATATTTTATACAAAGTTTACTTAATACCATTGTACTAACAAGGTTGTTATAATAGTACAAAAGTGGCTTTTCTACAGATTCTCCAACAGCTTTAAGGCCTGCAAAGTGAATTGTACCATCTACCTTGTACTCCTTAAACACCTTCTCTAATTCAGCTTCATTAGTCACATCAAGCTTATAAAAGATAGGTCTTACACCTGTAATTTGTTCTAATTTATCTAATACTTCAATTTTGGAATTTATAAGACTATCAACTATTATTACATCGTGACCTTTTTGGACCAATTCAACACATGTGTGACTACCAATATATCCAAGTCCTCCTGTTACTAGTATATTCATTTGCTAGCTCCTTTCTATTTATATGGGATAGCTATTAGCTTTATTCTATCACCCCGAGAAGACCTTATCAATACAAGTATTTGGATATAAAAAATGCATTAGCTCTTTAGCTAACACATATTTATCATCATTTATTTTATTCTTTTGTAGCTGCCAATTTATCATTTTTTTTAATTAGTCTCACATTCCTAAAATACAATGCCAAGTCTATTGAAACCATAACAAGATTAAGCACATAAAGATAAAACACAAAATCATATCTACCTATTATCTTATTAATAATGCCAAATATATAGCCTAATATTATAACAACTAAAAAATATGGACTCTTTCCTTGAACTGACTTTGATGTATAAGATTTATATATTGATAATGGCCAAGCAGCTCCAAAGCAAATAAGCATTAATGCTTCAAAAATACTCATATACTCCACTCCCTCTTTTAAAAAGCATTGAGGACGATTCATATTGACTAAATCCAAAATTAACCGCCCTAATACCTATTGTATTGTTGTCCCACTTGTACCGTCTATTGCTCCTTTTGCATTTTCTAGGGAACCAATAATCGCTTTTACTCCCTTATTTGTTTTAACAAATCCAACTGCAGCATTTATCTTTGGCTCCATACTTCCTGCCCCAAATTGTCCTTGTTTTGAATACTTTTCTGCTTCTTCAATAGATACTTTATCTAAGTCTTTTTGATCTGCTTTGCCAAAATTGATTGCAACTCTATCAACAGCAGTTAAAATCAACAGTATATCCACTTTTAAAAGTTCTGCTAGCTTTTCACTGGCTAAATCTTTATCTATTACTGCAGGTACTCCTTTGTATCCATATCCATCAACTACTACTGGTATACCACCGCCACCTGCAGCTATAACTATAGTTCCTGAATTAACTAAGTTGTCTATTACTTCTATTTCTACTATGTCCACTGGCTTAGGAGATGCTACAACTCTTCTGTAGCCCCGACCAGAATCTTCTTTAAAAGCATAACCTTTTTCAACTTCTATTTTCTTAGCTTCTTCTTTAGAGTAGAATTTACCGATCGGCTTTGTAGGATTTTGAAAAGCAGTATCCTCTGAATCAACTACAACCTGAGTGATAACGGTTACAACATTTTTTACAATTTTTCTAGATGTCAATTCTCTTTTAAGCGCATTTTGTATATGATATCCAATATATCCTTGACTCATAGCTCCACATTCAGGAAATGGCATATCAGGTGTTGCACCAGTTAGTTTATTTGAATTATCCAATGCTAAGTTTATCATACCAACTTGTGGTCCATTTCCATGCACCAAGACAACATCATGACCTTCTTCGATTAAGTCAGCTATATTCTCTACACCTTCGCTTAAAATTTGTTGCTGCTCTTCTGGTGAATCTCCCAATGCATTTCCACCTAAAGCAATTAGAATTCTACTCATAGTTTGATCTCCTTTTTAATCTATTTTTCTTTGTCAATTGTGTCTTTTAAAAACTTTAAAAACTCTTCTCTTATTTCTTCACGCCTAAGTGCATATTCAACAGTTGCTTCTAAAAAACCTAATTTGTATCCTACATCATATCTCTTTCCCTTAAATACATAGGCATACATTGCCTCTATTTTAGCCAACTCTTTTAACCCATCAGTAAGTTGAATTTCACCATTCTTACCTGGTTTAACATTCTCTAAAATTTCAAATATTGCAGGATTTATTATATATCTACCTAAAATAGCAATATTTGATGGTGCTTCCTCTTTACTGGGTTTCTCAACTAAATCTTTTACCTTGTAAACCCTATCTTCTATACTCTTGCCATCAACTATCCCATATTTAGAAACATCATTCTCATCAACTTCCTGAACACCTAGAATAGTCGTTTTATATTCGTCATAGATTTCTATCATTTGCTTTAAGCAAGGCTTTTCAGGATTGTATACAATATCATCACCCAAAAGAACAGCAAAAGGTTCATTTCCAATAAAACTCTTTGCACAATGAATAGCATGCCCAAGCCCCTTGGGTTCTTTCTGCCTAATATAATGGATATTGACCATATCAGAAATTTTTCTAATCTCTTCTAATAATTCAATCTTCCCTGACTTTTCTAATTCAAGTTCTAGCTCTACAGATTTATCAAAGTGATTTTCAATGGAAGATTTATTTCTTCCTGTTATAATTAGAATCTCTTCAATTCCAGATTCAATTGCCTCTTCAATAATAAATTGAAGTGTAGGTTTATCCACTATTGGCAACATTTCTTTTGGCTGTGCTTTTGTTGCTGGTAAAAACCTTGTACCTAAACCAGCTGCTGGTATTATGGCTTTACGCACCTTCATTTTTTGGTCCTCCTTAATTTAAACCTATATTAATATTTCTATTATACTAAAAATGCATTAAATTTAAAATGTATCATTTCAACCCATTATAATAATTCTATACCATTAAGTACAATATATAAAGCTTAACCTTAGAAATAAAAAGACAAGCATATCATATGATATGCTTGTCTTTTTTAGGATTTAATTTTATTTGGAGAAATCTACATCTTTCATTCTAATTAATTAGAGGTTGTATTGTTCTTTTATTAAGTCATAAATACCTATGTCTTTTAGCAAATTTATTGGAGCTAAAAAAGTTACTGTGGCTGTTCCTGGGTATCTGCCTATTTCTAATGCACCATTTATAGTTGCTCTGTTTTTAACTTCTGGTACTGTAATTCCCAAAGTCTTTGCTGCTCTTTCTAAACCATTATCAATAGCAAGGTTTAAATTTTGCCCTGTTCCTACAAATGATATTGGTGCAGTTACTTCAAGTTTCTTTGCACCCCATTTTTCGCTTAATTTTTCTGCTCTTTCTCTTTCACAATTAGTAATAGGTTTTGCTAGATATGGTAAATCTTCTTCGAGTGGTAAAATTATTGGACCATCAATATTTAAATTTTTAATAACTTTTACCTTTAAATTTACCATTGCTGATACATCAGTAGTATGCCCGGCAATTTCGCCGTCTCCTTGCATTGCATGCACATCCCCAACATATACTCCTCCACCTTTAACCTTAACTGGACAAATGACTACAGAGCCTTGTCTAACGCGGTTAATGTCCATATGCCCATCAGTTTTATGAGCTTTTAATTCTTCATCAGTTAAAGCATATTCATGAGGAGCACCAACTAAAAAGCTACCAAAATCACCAGCGTTATGAGAATCTGGCATTACTATTGATGGTGTTGTTCCTAGCTGTCCAATAAAAGGCTTTAATCTAGAAATATTTCCTACTATATCATGCGGTGCGAAAGTAACAATAGGATTTTGGATTGATATATCAGGTATTGCCATTAACGATTTTGCATCTATCGCTGCCTTTTCGGCATTTTCTTTATCCAATGTAACACCTATTGTCTTATTTTCATCAAAAGCTATAGTATATCCATTTGTAAATTTAAATGAAGCAACATCTGCTCCACATTTAGCACATCTTACTGCTGTTGAACCTATTCCTTCTAATACAGTTTCAGGATACATAGTACCACAGCTTGGGCATTTCCCTGCTACAAAAGGATCCCCCACGTAGTTTTCATCTACTGTAAATTCATTCCCAGAAGCTACAACTGTAGAAGTTATGACAACAGATTTAATGTAAATAGCAATAGCATCGCCAACTTCTGCATTTTCTACATATACTGGTTTAGTAACTTCATGTCCCCCTCTTAGTGCAGGTGTAATCATAGGTCCCCAACATCCTGGAGCAGTATTTGCAACTATTACTCCCCCATCCTTAACAGGCCCTAACATCTTTCCATCTGGATCTAGTAATCCATTGGTTAGTTCATTTACAAAAACGGTTTGATTAGACAAAACATCTCCTCCTTCTATTTATACTACATAATCATATTCGACTTATACCCCTAGTTTTTATTAATAATTGCTAACAAGAAATAAAGCCGTATTTCTTTTCATACGGCTTTATTTCATTGTATCCGATGTTAAATAAATTACTCTATTACTCTACGGTTATGGCACCAACTGGGCATTGTTCTTCTGCTTCTTTAGCCGTACCCTCAACTGCAGTTGGAACTGGATCTGCAATTACAATAGCAATCTGCTCATCATTCATTTCAAATACCTCTGGACAAATTTGAGTACAAAGTTCACAACCAATACAAGTATCCTTATCAACTTTAGCCTTCAAAATACTCACCTCCTTTACTCTTTTAAATATTTATACCCTTTAATACACTAATTATGAAATTGTTTTGCGTTGGCAGTATTGTGGTATTATAGTGTTAAGTTAGATGATGATGCAAATAGAGAGTTGACTACTATTAGACAAGCTAATTATAAAATGGGCTTAGAAACTATCAACATGATGATTGAACATCAAGAAGGTAACTCGATTGAAGAAAGAAATCTAATCTTAAATACAGAACTTATAATCAGAAAATCAAGTTGAAAGGCGTGAACTAAAATGGTGATTGTAGTAGGAAGTTTAAATATGGACTTGGTTGTTCGAGCTCCAAAAATTCCAAGACCTGGAGAAACAGTTCTTGGGACTGACTTTTCGCAGATTCCAGGTGGAAAAGGCGCAAACCAAGCAGATGCCAGTGTCAAGTTAGGTGCAAAGACTAAAATGTTAGGTGCAGTTGGCAAAGATACAATGGGAAACCTCTTGAAACTATCACTCCAAAACGATGGAGTTGATGTAAATGGCGTTTTAGAAAAAGAAGATTATCCTACAGGTATAGCAGCAATTGTCGTGGAGAATTCTGGAAATAACGCAATCACAGTAGCTCCAGGTGCAAATTCACATTTTACCCCAGATGATCTTTCCCAAATGGAATCTGTTTTTGAGAACGCTCACGTATTGCTAGTACAATTAGAAACACCTATTGAAACAGTACTCACAGCGCTTAAACTAGCAAAAAAACATAATTTAATAACCATCCTTAACCCAGCTCCAGCAGCATTATTAAACGAAGAAATCTTTGCTCTAGTAGATATACTTACTCCAAACGAAACAGAGCTTGAACTATTAAGTGGACTGCCTACAGCTACTCTCAACGAGGTTAAAAAAGCTGGACAAAGTTTAATTAAAAAGGGTGTATCCGAATTAATTGTAACTCTCGGAAACCAGGGCAGCATGCATATTACAAAAGATTTTTCAAAGATTTACACAGCATATAGAGTACATGCCGTTGACACAACCGCTGCTGGAGATAGCTTTAACGGAGCACTCGCAGTTTGCACTAGCAATGGATTAACTATAGAAGAATCCATTTTGTTTGCTACAAAAGTAGGTGCAATGACTGTAACAAAGCCCGGTGCTCAAACCTCTCTTCCACTTCTTCACGAGGTTGAGAATTTTGAAGCATGGTATGAAGAAAATAGATTTTATGGTTTTGATTTAGGAAGGGAGAGTTTAAAATGAAAGCTTTACTTGTAATTGATATGCTAAAGGATTTTATTGAAAAAGATGGTGCATTGGAAACTGGTCCTACTGGTAGAGATATCATTCCATTTATAAAAGAAAAAATTCAAGAATTTAGAAAATCAGGATATCCCGTAATTTATTTATGTGACAGTCACGAGACAAATGACAAAGAATTCGATATGTTTCCCCCACATTGCGTAAAAGATACAGAAGGCAGCAAGATCATCGATGACTTAGAAGTATTAGATGAAGATAAAATAATTAGAAAAAGAAGATATAGTGCGTTTTATGGCACAGATTTAGATTTGTTTTTAAGAGAAAATAATGTAAATGAAATATACTTAGTTGGAGTATGTACAAATATTTGTGTACTATATACAGCAGCAGATGCAAGAAACATTTCATACAAAGTAAATGTATTTAAAGACGGAGTAGCTTCATTTGACCAAGAAGCACATAAATTTGCATTAAAAGAAATGGAAAATACTCTTGGATGCAATATTCTTTAAATTATAAATATCAGTGTCGCACTTTTCAAAATTTAGTAATCAACAAAAAACCCTTCAACAGAATTTATCTGTTGAAGGGTTCTTTTTGTGAAAAATTAATTACCTATTGAAAGATTAATATCTCTTCTATTCTCATATGAAGCCTTTATAGCATTAATAATATTACCATGCTCATCTGTTAAACTCATTGTTGCAGATGATGTTACATCAGCTAACATTGCTTTATCATCATCTGATAATGCATCATATTTCGCCTTATCTGCAGCATCTTCAGAAGCATCTTTTAAAGGTCTTCCATTATTATCTGATGTATATTTGCTGTTCCATTCCTCTACTTCTTCTATTGTCATGCCAACAAATAACTCTTCAAATGCATCCATATTTTCAAACCAGATTGTGCCGCCACCCATTACATAGGCGTCGCCTCTTTCTCTCTTAGTTTTCCAACCTTCTATTTCTGCAAAGTAATTTTCTTCTGTGTCAGGAGTCATACCATCAATTTTCTCATCGTGATTCTCATCATAGTTATATCCACCTTGTCCAGGGAATCCACTGAAATGAGGCATTCCATCACCATCATAGTTTGGTGTTGCAAACTCAAGTTGATCTATGTGAAGAGATACTATCTTTCCATCAGCATCAAACATAGTATTTGCAAAAATTTCATTTATACTCCAAACTTGTACATCTTTATCATCTACTCCAGGACCTTTTCTAGCTGAACTATTAAATCCAAATCCTGAAGATGCAGCTTCTGTAATTTCAAGTGGCATTCTACTTTCATAAGCTTTTTTTATTACTGCTATAATATCACCATGAGCATCTGTTAAACTCATTGTTGCAGATGAAGTTACATCAGCAAGCATAGCTCTTTCGTCATCTGATAATGCATCATATTTTGCTTTATCAGCAGCATCTTCAGAAGCGTCTTTTAAAGGTCTTCCATTATTATCTGATGTATACATGCTGTTCCATTCTTCTATTTCTGCTACCGTCTTTCCAACAAATAATTCTTGGAATGCATCCATATTTTCAAACCAGATTGTACCGCCACCCATTACATAGGCTTCTCCTCTAGCTCTTTTTGTTTCCCAACCTTCAACTTCAGCAAATAATTGTTCTTCTGTATCAGGTGTCATACTATCAATCATTTCATCGTGGTTCTCATCATAATTGTATCCACCTTGACCAGGGAATCCACTTAAATGAGGCATTCCAGCTCCATCGTAGTTTGGTGTTCCAACCTCAAGCTGATCTACGAATATGTCAAGAATCTTACCTTCTTTGTCGAATAAAACATTTGCCATTATTGTGTTAAAAGTCCAAACTTGAACATCCTTATCATCTACTCCAGGACCTTTACGACCATAACTACCTATTCCAACTCCTTGTGTAACTTCAGCTGCATTAATATCTACAGGGCTTGTAGGCTCTTTTACTTCAGCTACAAATGGTGGAAATGCTGCTGGATCAAGTGCACTATTTACAGCGTAAATAATTCCATCACTTGTATATGTAGCTCCAGATATAGCATCAACTTCAGTAGAGTTAGCTTCAACTATCATAGCTGGAAGCTGGTCTAATGCAAGTGTTCCTATTCCATCAGTCTCTTCTTCACCAACAACCTCAACGCTTACTATCTTATCTCCTTCTTTAACAACTGTAGCTGTTATCTCTCCACCAAAGCCTTCTCCAGCTCCTGTAAGAGTTACTGCCTCAGCAGCTTCTTCTTTTGGTGCACAAGCAACAACGCTTAATGCCATTGCTAGACATAGTAATAAAACTATCGATTTCTTCATTTATTGTCATCTCCTTTTATATTGTTAATTATTAATCATTAACTTTTATCAATATATCATATTATTCAAATACATTCAAGAACTTAAATATATGCAATGTCTATTTAGCAGCATTTAGTGACATATGTTTTATATTTCCTCCACAATTCACAATCAATATTCAAAAAACAAAACTGCTAATTCTGTAGATAATCCCAGTCTCCTACCTATATTAACTAAGATTACACTTATGAAAAGATACTCTATTTATATGTAATATTAAATAATTTTAACACTTTATAAAAGCAATAAAAAAGCTGAGGTTAAAAAGATTATTATCTTCCAAACCTCAGTTTTTACAATTAATTGTTATATCAGAATGATAAATATAATACTAAGTTAGATACCTATCAAAAAATAAAAAACCCTAGAATATGTAAATATCCTAGGGTTAAAATATCAATTATTTAGAAACGATATTTTCTGCTTGAAGACCTTTTTGTCCTTCAACTACGTCGAATTCTACTTCTTGTCCTTCTTCTAAAGATTTGAAACCATCTTTTTGAATTTGTGAAAAGTGAGCGAATACGTCTTTTCCGTCTGAACCTGTAATAAAACCAAATCCTTTTTCTGCGTTAAACCATTTTACTGTACCATTCATAATGAGTACCTCCTAAATTTTATTTCTTAAACCGATTTTAATAATTCACTAATAAAATCTAGATGTATACTATATTGAATAGTATGTAGTAGAAATATATTGTGTTACTATTTACTCTTAATTTAAGTTCTTACTTAGCATAACATGGATTACAATTTATAGCAAGTGTTTTTATAAAATAGATTCGTACATTTTCATATTTAACAATAAATATCATTAATAGTCACTATATGATAGAGTAAGAGGCGATAACATTAACCTAAATTTAGAAGAGGTGTAAAAAATGAAAAAAAACAGGACTCTAAGGATTATAAGTATAGTTTTATCGCTCATATTTATATTTGGTAGCTTTGTATACGCAGATAGCGATACTGTAGTTACACTTGGTAAAGACTTAGATGATGCACAAAGAAAGCAGATACTTGAACTTTTTAAAGTAGATGAACAAGATGTTAAGATACTAGATGTAAACAATCAGGAAGAAAGAAAGTATTTAGAAGGAGTAGCTACAGAAGCTCAGCTTGGTAAATTGACTTTGAGTTCAGCTTATGTGGAATTATTAGACGAAGGTTCTGGAATAGAAGTTGAAACTTATAATATATCTTGGGTTACAAAAGAGATGTATGCAAATGCACTAGTTACAGCAGGTGTTAAAAATGCTAAGGTAATAGCAGCGGCACCGTTCCCAGTATCTGGTACAGGAGCTCTTACAGGCATTCTAAAGGCATTCGAACAAGCAACTGGGCAGAAGATAAGTGAAGAGCAAAAAAAGGTAGCTAACGAGGAAGTTGTACGAGTTGGTGAACTTGGAGAAGAAATTGGCCAAGATAAAGCTTCAGAACTGTATAGAATAGTAAAAGAAGAGATAATAGGAAAAGATATAACTGATCCCGAAGAAATCAAAAAAATTATAATAGAAATTGCGGGTGGTCTTGATATAAATCTAAACGAGGACCAAATTCAAAATATCGGTGGACTTATGGAAAAAATAACCAGTCTTGATTTAAATATCGAAACTATAAAAGATCAACTTAAGGATATTGGAAATAAATTAGATGATACCATACAAAAAACCGAAGAGGTAAAGTCTCTACTTCAAAGGATCTTTGATGCTATAAAAGATTTCTTTAACTCTATATTTAAATGATATGAATTTATGAAATCAAAAAATGAAAAAGCTGAAGCTAAAAAGATCTTTTTAGCTTCAGCTTTTAAAATTATGATTTGTTGTTAGAATAACAAAATAGTCATTATAAATTTGCTTCCTATATATAGGCACTTTATTATTTGTTTTTCTTTCCTATTATATCTTTAACAAGAGCTACTATATTACCACTAGTAAGCCCAAAAGCCTTCATTAAATCAAGCGGATTACCAGATTCACCAAATCTATCATTAATACCAATAGATTTAACTATAACTGGGCATTCCTCTGCAAGTACTTCCTTAATAGCACTTCCCATCCCTCCAGCTAATTGATGCTCCTCAACCGTTACAATTGCTCCTGTTTTTTTAGCTGCTTCTATTATTGTATCTCGATCTAATGGTTTTATTGTATGATTGTTTATTACCATTGCACTAATACCTTCCTTTGAAAGCTCCTCAGCTGCCACCAAGCTTTCATAAACCATGGCTCCGCAGGCTATAATAGCTACATCTGACCCATCTCTTAAACAATAAGCTTTCCCAATTTCAAATGGTGTGTTTTCATCTGTTATTACAGGTACTTTTTCTCTTCCAAAACGGATATATATGGGTCCATAGGATTCTGCTGCAGCTAAAGTAGCCTTTTTAGTTTCATAATAATCCGATGGTACCACTACTCTCATATTCGGTAAACATCTCATTATAGATATTTCCTCTAGTGCTTGATGGGTTGCACCATCTGGTCCAACCGATATACCACCATGTGCACCTCCGAGCTTAACATTTAAATTACTATAACATACCGTAGTCCGTATTTGATCCCAAGCCCTACCTGCAAGGAAAACTCCATAGTTAGTAACAAATGGTATCTTTCCTGAAAGACTCAAACCTGCAGCAATGCCCATCTGATTTTGTTCAGCTATTCCTATGTTGAAAAATCTTTCTGGAAATCGATTTTTAAACATATCTACTTTCACAGAGGAAGTTATATCAGCGCCTAATGCCACTATGTCTTTATTTTTTTCTCCAGCCTCAAGAAGGCCTTGACCATAACCTTCCCTGGTGAGTCTTAATTCTGGATGCTTTAAATCTATCTTGTTTTCGATTATAAACATAATATTGACCCTCCTTTTCTAGCTTAATTCAGATAATGCAACTTCTAACTCCTCTTTATTCGGGGCTTTACCGTGCCAACCTGGATTGTTCTCCATAAAGGATACGCCTTTTCCCTTTATAGTATTTGCTAATATAATTGTAGGTTTTCCTTTATATTCAGAAGCATTTATAAAACCTTTTTCTATTTCTTCAAAATTATGCCCATCAATTTCTATTACATTCCAATTAAATGCTAACCATTTATCTTTAAACGGAGCAATATTCATTACATCCTCCACTTTCCCATCAATCTGGAGTCTGTTACAATCTACAACTGCACAAAGATTATCTAGTTTATAGTGTCCCGCTGCCATTGCTGCTTCCCAGATCTGACCTTCCTGGGTTTCTCCATCTCCCATCATACAATATACACGATAAGTATCATTATTACTTCTTGCACCAAGTGCTATTCCAGTTGCAATAGAAAGTCCCTGTCCTAAAGAGCCTGTAGAAACATCAAGTCCTGGAGTTTTGTGCATATCCGGGTGTCCTTGTAGTATACTCCCAAATTTTCTTAATGTTTTTAACTCCTTAGGGTCAAAATATCCAACATCTGCTAATATTGCATACAAGGCTGGAGCTATATGCCCTTTTGAAAGTATAAATCTGTCCCTTCCCACCCAATCTGGATTTTTAGGATCATGCTCCATAATATTATTATAAAGTACTGTTAAAATATCAATTGCAGATAATGATCCACCTGTATGACCTGAACCTGCATAATAAAGCATGTTCAATATACTAATCCTTAATTGCTTTGCCTTTTCTTCTAATTGTTCTAAATTTAATTTATTCATTTTAACCTCCTTATTATACAGTTACTAGTTAATTGTAGAACTTTAGCAATAGATTTGTTACTATGTTTCTTATATTGAAATGGCTATACTAACTTAATGAGTCACGGACATTAACAAATAGTTCTAATTCTGCTACAAACAATCTTCTATATTTCAAAATATTACCATACTATAAATCTATTGATTATGTAATTTAAAATAAAAGATTACTTTACATATACCCTGTGCGGGTATATAATCAAATAAAAATATCAGGAGGGTTATATTGAAGAAAAACAACAATAAAAGTAAGGTTAAAAAAACTAAAAAGGCATTCATAATAGAATCAAAATGTGATAAGTCTCCATTTTGCCCAGTAAAGAGAGTTTGTCCAACAGGAGCAGTGGAACGAGCTGGTTTTTTTATGGGCAAGGTAATAATTAATGATGAAAAATGCATTGGTTGTGGTAAATGTATTTCTGTATGTCCTCATTCAGCAGTTACATTTAGATAATTATTACATACAAAAGTGCTACTTGAAATTGAGTAGCACTTTTTATTTTTATGCTATTCCTCGCTAAATTAAAGGCCTTCTAATAATAAAAAACACTCCTTATTTAATTCTAGCAAAACAATTATTTGTTTGCAATATTTAACCAAGTTTATAATTTATTATTAAAAAATTGAAACTAAAAAGATATTTATCTTTTTAGTTCCAGCAATCATTTTCTATATTTATAACTTTTTCTTTAACATCTTTTAGTTTCTATATTTTATTTACTTATCATATCAATAAAAATGTCAACCAATACTGGATTTAATCCAATTCCAGCATCATACCGCAATATTCCTAGGATCTGTTCATGGTCAAGTGGTGGTCTATATGGTCTATTGCTTCTAAGAGCATCATAAATATCTGCAATGCTGATTAGCTGACTAACAAAATGTGGTTTCCATCCATAATCAATCGTCGGGTATCCACCACCATTGTATTTAATGTGGTGTTCCAAAGCAACCAATATTGCTATCCTAGGCATCTCCTGTTGATTACACAAATACATAACACCCTTTAGAGTATGTGATTTGATTATTTCAAATTCCTTGGGTGTTAATGGTCCAGTTTTGTTTAGTATCTCTTTTGGAACAAGTATCTTTCCAACATCATGCATTAATGCTGCATAGATTATATCCAATAATAGCGGTCCACTTATACCAATATGCTCTGCAAAGGACATTGACAGCAAGGCTACATTAATAGTATGTACATATGTATATTCATCCTCACTTTTAATATCCGATAAGTATTTCAATGGACTTACAGAATAGCCGAAAAACTCCATCATATCCGCAGAAAGACTTTTAACTGTATTAAAGTTCATTGGCTTATTCACATCCAGATTCTTTAACATCAAAAGAAAATTTTGAGATGAATCCAAGTCTAGTACTGACTCAACCTTATCCTTATTGATCCCCCTTTTGTCTATAAAGATTTTCCCCAGCAATATATGTGGATAATCAGATGATTTTAAGTCTCCTGAGGCAAAGGTCTCTTTGAGAAACACAGCAAATTCTACCTCTTCCAATCCTTTCAAAAAAACAATTTGATCAATGTCGACTTGATTCAATGCCTTAGTCAGTGACTGGCTGACTTTGCCAATGCCAATAACCGGCTTTTGATTAACCAATATAATTTCATTGAATACACCTATATTTAACTCTTCCTCGGTCTGAAAAATTTCGGATAGAATCGTCACAACCCGCTCAACATATAGTATAGCTTGCGGATGCTTATCAGAGTATAATTTTATAGAATTTATAGCCCCTAGTAGTGCAAGCAAAATCTGGTCATTTTTATCTAGACTTGTGCTCATGACTTACTCCTAACAAATATTTTTTTACGATCTTAAGCTTTTTCGGTGATATCGTAAACCATTTTCTCATCAATTGCTTTTCCAAATTCTGATAAGTTGGATCATCAATTGATGAAATGGTGTCGATTGCTTTCAATATGAATTTCAGATTATCCTCGCTAATGTATATGGTCCTAATTCTACCTATTAAAGCCTCAGTGGATTCTGTGATTTTGTACTCTCTAATCAAATCAAGTAATCCAAAAACCAAATCATCTTTACCATTTTGAATAATATGTTCTATCTCATGTTTAATCTTGTCGTCATTCTGTGTTAAAAGTATCTTGATTGCCAGTAGTTTTGCATCTGCTAAGTCATGGGCTAAAAGTTGCAACGAACAATCATGTGGAATTGCTCCTAAATTATTTTCAATTATTGGCATTAACAATGAAATGTTGCGTTTTGGGTCACTAATAATTTTTTTGATAACTTGAAAGACCACAGTCTCACCAAACAACAAAATCAGACTCAGAATATTCCTTCTGATCGCTACGTCAGATTCTTCAATATATGAATCTATTAGCCAGCTAACATTTTTCGGACCACTCACCTTTAGAATTTCCAAAACATGATCGTCACTGTATGCATTGTTATTCTTGATTTCTTCAGATAATCTGTGAACTGTTGAATCCTGTTTAAGATATGAACTTACCAATTTATTATTTGAAATTGAATGTATAAAATGCCAATCGTGATTCTCCAGAAACTCATCAATAAAATTATGGATACTCTTTACAAAACTATCATACAAATCTTTATCCAATTCATTCTTTGTTAAACGTACCAGTGCCGTTACAATCGTTTTATTAATAAGAACTTTATCAAACAGATCAATTCCGTTTAATTTATCTAAATACCCCATATCAAATGCCAATAGGCTCTGAAGATGTTCCCTGTAATCTTCAGAAACATACAATTCATATGCTTCCCTCTCGATTAGCTTGTTTACTTGACCATAGCTCATCTCATCACCAGATTTAGCTCTTCTGTCATCACCTGCAATTTTTCTGGCAGAATCTAAAGCTCCAAGTAGCTCTAATAGCGAAGGAGAAATGGAATTTTCACTTGCCTTAGCCCTTTTAAAAATTTCCGAAACCACATCGTCTGATAATCCCTCAATAAAATCCGGCACCTCATCCTGTGGCATTTTGATTATATCTTCTATGGCCATGTCAATGAGCTCATTTTCCTTCAGAGAACTGATATTGGGGTTAAAGCTCTCCAAAGCTTCATATAATAGGTTTTTGCTTTTAACACCATCAACAGAATAAATTTGTTCTTCATTTTCATAAGCGTAGTTAATACTACTGTAATCTATCTCTTCAATTTCAATTGAAGAGATATTATGGATGGAAAATTGAATATCTGGATGATATAACAGTTTGCTTCTATTGGGTATGGAATTTAATAAATATAAAAAATCCTGAATAGCTTCCAATTCAATTCCCGGATTCAAGGTTATAGAAAGGATACCACGACCACCAAGTAATTGTGATAAATATGCTCCTTTTTGGTTATTCTCACCATACTCCACATCGTTAATAACCAGATTGTTTCCTAAAGCCTTTATTCTAATCTTGGGTATAGTGTTGTCATACAATTCATTTATTACCTCAAGTAAACCCACAGTGGCCTGATCTACAAAATCATGCCCATGTGCATACAAAAGATATTTCTTCTCTAATATAACTAAATCGTCTAATAACTCATCGTATTTGGCTTTCAAAATAATCTACCCCATATTTTATCTTTCAATATATTTAGCTAATTAAACAACATAAGCATATTCTTACCAAGATTGGTTATTTACTTTTTATTATATCATTTTCACAAATTATATGTTAATCACTTAATAACGGTATATTTATTTATTTAGCTCTAATTACTTCTACTTCATAGCCATCTGGATCTGATACAAAATAATATTTTGGAGGACTTCCAGGTAAGCCTGTTAATTCTGAAACTTTATAGCCCATTTCAATATGTCTTTCTCTAGATGCTTCTAAGTCTGTTGAAGAAACTGCTATATGACTAAATCCATTTCCAATTACATATGGCTTTTCTGGATTATAATTATATGTCAATTCCAAATCATAATATCCATCTTTATCTGTTAAAAATACCAAGGTAAATTCATGTTCAGGAAAATCACTTCTTCTTATTTCAATTAATCCTAGGGCGTTTTTATAAAACTCCACCGACTTCTCCAAATCCATTACTCTAATGCATGTGTGTAACATTTTATATTCCATAATTAATCCTCCTTGCTAGTTGGTTGCACTTTAATTTTACTTAACGTATCTATATTATATACCCATTTAGTTTATATTCTTCGCTTCTATTTTTTTATAGTCTATTAAATATAGCTTTCAATTGTATATTACTATTGGAAACTATTAGAATATTGAGTAGATTATTATGTTAATATATATAATGAGGTGTTTAATATTATGGAAAATATAAAATTGCATATCTATAGCGTCAATGATTTTCATGGAGAGATTGAATCCTTGGTATGGAAAGATAAAGCAGATGATTCTGTATTAAATAATACTGGAGTAAAACTTTTTTCATTTCTGAAAAAGGTAAGGGAAGAAAATGAAAATGCTATTATTCTATCAGTAGGAGATATGTTTCAAGTACAACCAAAAATTTCAAAAGATTTCAATACTTTAACTTCATTATTGGTAAGAGAAGTTGGCTTTGATGGTATGGCTATTGGTAATCACGAATTTGATTGTTTAGCAAATACTGAAGATTATTTTTCAAAACTTGCCTCTATAGTCGAATGCCCTTTAATATGCTGTAATTTATACCACGGCTCGGTGGATAAAAAAGCATCTGGCATTGTAACTAGTAAAATAATTAATGTTTCTAATATAAAACTAGGATTAATCGGAGTAGTTACACCACAGTGTGTTGATCTTTGCACAAAAGAAGAACTAGGCGATTATATAATCAACCACGCAAAGGATGATATTAAGATAGAAATTCTCAAACTCAAGTCCTTTGGTGTTAACTCAATAGTATTATTAGCCCATATGGATATTTATTATAGTGAAGAAAGCAATAAAATCGAAGGAGAGTTACTAGATATTTTAAGCGAATTTGATAATACAGATATTAAATTAGTATTATCCGGTCACTCTCATCAATATATAAATGAAAATATTAATGGTATACCAGTAGTACAAGCAGGTGCCTATGGAGAAGCTTTATCTTATAGTAAAATATCATTTGACCATATGACTAATCACGCAAAAATAGATAAGTTAGAAATAATAAAAATATCCGAACTTAATAATTTTGAAATTCATCCTAAAATTGAAGAAATCACTCTGAGGTATCTAAACGAAAATTATGTTGAAAAACAACTTATCACTAATCTCCCTTTAGATATGGGACCTTCTAATATTCATAACACCGAGTGGATGAAATATGTTGTAGAGTTTATTCGAGAATATACCTTAGCTGATATAGCTATAATTAATCATAAGTTTTTTAGAAAACCACTTCCTGTTGGAGAAATCTATGATCAGGATATATTAGCAAATATTCCCTTTAGAAATTCTTTATTTTCTATGAAAGTAAGTGGAAACTTATTATTGGAAATTTTTAATAACTATGGAAATGATATTTTAAGGGGTGCTATCTTCTCTGAATTTAGCCTTAAAGATATAATTATTGATAAGGAATACACTTTAGCCACCACAGATTTCATTGCAGATGGAGGTGATTCCTTCACTCTACTTAAAAGAGGAACCCAAAGGAATAATCATAGTATTATTATTCAAGATATCATAATGGATAGACTTCTAAACTAATATTAATAAACTAAATAGTATTAATTTATAACATATAGATAAAATCTATATGTTATTTTTTTGTATAAATAATAGTAATTGGACACTAAAATTCCTTAATAGTATAATTAACAAATGTCTTTAACCTAAGGAGTTGAATATATGAATATTAAAATAGAGAATATTTCAAAAAATTTTAAAAATATAAAAGCTGTCGATGATTTGTCCGTAGAAATAAACGACGGTGAACTAGTTACATTTTTAGGACCCAGTGGATGTGGCAAAAGCACTACTCTATTTATTCTTGCGGGATTATACACTCAAGATCATGGAAATATATTCTTTGGGAATGTAAAGGTCAATGATTTGGAAACAGAAAAACGAAATATTGGTATGGTCTTTCAAAATTATGCCTTATATCCACATATGACTGTATTAAAAAATATATTATTCCCCTTAGAAATGCAGAAAATTCCTAAAAAAGATAGTTTAGCTAAAGCAAACGAACTTTTAGAACTACTTAAAATAAGAGAATTGCAGGATAGAAAACCTAATCAACTATCTGGAGGGCAACAACAAAGAGTTGCCATAGCAAGAGCACTTATAAAAAGCCCTCAAGTTTTGTTAATGGACGAACCCTTATCCAATCTTGATGCAAAGTTAAGAGTAGAAACTAGAGAGGAAATCAAAAAGCTACAACAACATCTGGGAATAACAACTATTTTTGTAACCCATGACCAAGATGAGGCAGCTAGTATTTCGGACAGAATACTTATAATGAATAATGGTAAATTACAGCAATTTGATAAACCAAGACAAATATATAATAATCCAAATAATTTATTTACAGCTAAATTTATGGGAAATACACCAATTAATATTTTTTCACTTAGAAAAAACTTAAATGGTTTTTCAATTACAGATACTTCAATAACTTTACCTGAAATTCCTATCCTTAGGGACTTAGGTGAACCTGAATTCCTTATTGGTATAAGACCTGAACATTTTGAAATTTGTACTGTTGAGGATGGAATCCTAGTTGGTATAGTAGAACTAGTTGAAATGCAAGGAAAGGATAATTTAATAACTTTTTCAATTGGTAATTTAAAATGTCGTTGCTTTTCGTCTCCTAAGCTTTCCCCAAAAACAAATGACAAAATAGGTCTGAAAATCAAAAGTGAAAGTATTCTAGCTTTTAACAAAAATACTGGCGATAAGCTTTCAATAAAGATGTGATGATATGAAAAGAGAACATAGTTTAAAAAACTTTTTAATTGGTATGATATATCTTTTACCAGCCTTGGTCATTTTAGTAACATTTCAAATTTATCCAATTTTCAAAGCTTTGTTAATGAGCTTTTACACAAAGTATAACTACTTTAAACATATAGTTTTTGAGTATGGGTTTGATAATTACATAAACTTATTTAAGGATGAGAAGTTTATCCTGGCACTTCAGAATACTTTCATATTTGTAATTGGAGTGGTACCTGCGTCTATTATAATATCCATATTTATCGCAACTTTATTAAATTCAAAAATTCAATTTAAAAATCTTTTTAGAAATATATACTTTTTACCATTTGTAACAAGTACCACAGCCATAGCAATGGTATGGCGTTGGATCTATCATTCTCAATATGGCTTACTTAATTATTTTTTATCACTTATTGGAATAGATCCTATTCAGTGGCTTATTGATCCTAATTGGTCAATGATTGCATTAATTATATTGAGCATATGGAAAACTCTAGGTTATAATATTTTAATTATTTTAACTGGTTTGCAAAATGTGGATGAGCAGTATAACAATGCTGCTAAAATAGATGGAGCTAAGGCTTGGAAACGATTCACTAGAATAACCTTTCCACTTATCTCACCAACTATATTTTTTGTATCTATAACTTCTTTAATTGGATCCTTTAAAGTATTTGGTGAAGTTTATATATTATTTGATAAGATGCCTGGGCCTTTAAATTCTTGCCTGACAATGGTTTATTATATTTATGATAAATTGGCAGTAAAATATTCATATGGTATGGCTTCAGCAGCTTCGGTAGTACTCTTTTTAATTATATTAGCAATAACTCTCATACAGTTTATTATCAGCAAAAAATGGGTTCATTATAAATAGAGGTGAAATATGCATAAAAAAAGTTCTTTCAAAATAATAATATATGCAATACTTATACTCGGTTGCTTGATAACGTTGATTCCATTTATTTGGATGATAACTACCTCATTAAAAAGTGGTGGTGAGATTTATAAATTACCACTAGCCTTTCTACCAGAATCTTTTAAGTGGGAGAATTATAAAACTGTTTTTGAAAAGGTACCTATGCTTCAATATGCTATAAACAGTGTAATCGTAACCACTATAATAACTGTTGGAACAGTATTAACCTCAATCTTAGCTGCTTTTGCATTTTCAAAAAAAAAGTTCTTTGGTAGAGATATATTATTTACATTATTATTAAGTACAATGATGGTTCCCAGCGAGATGCTTATATCTCCCAACTTTGTTACTTTATCCAAATTTGGACTTATAAATAAACTCCCCGCCCTATATATCCCATGGGTGGCGAGTGTTTTTACAATTTTTTTGCTTAGACAATATTTTTTAGGGATCCCTGAAGAGTTATACTATGCTGCAAAAGTTGATGGATGTAGCGATTTTAAATATTTAATAAGAGTAATGGTTCCACTAGCTAGGCCAGGAATTATTACTATTGCATTAATTCGAATAATAAATAGCTGGAATGAATTTTTATGGCCTTTACTTATGGTCAGTACCCCTGACAAAAGAACTTTACCCGTCGGTTTGGCTCAGTTTATAACAGAAGCCGGACCTAACTATAATTTATTGATGGCATACTCAAGTATTATAATATTACCTGTTATAGTAATTTATATATTTTTACAAAAGTATGTTATTCAAGGGGTTGCAAGATCTGGAATCAAGGGTTGATTGATAGATAAAAGAAAATATATGGAGGTTTGTCAAATGAAAAAGATTTTAGCAGTAGTATTAACACTAATATTGGTTCTATCATTTGCAGGATGTACACCAACTGAAGCACCAGTTGAAGCACCCGCAGAGGCACCAGCTGAAGAACCTATGGAAGAAGCAGCACCCGTAGAAGTAGTGGAACTTGAGTTTTGGCATGCAATGGCTGACTCTAATGGAGAAGCATTACAGGCAATAGTAGATAAGTTTAATGCTGAAAATCCTAGCATTAAAATCAATGCTTATTTTCAAGGACATTACAAAGATTTATTTGAAAAGTTAAGTGGTTCTGCTCAAGCAGGAAATCTTCCTACGCTTTCAATGATCTATTGTAATCGATTAACTGCTTATGTAATGAATGACTTGGTTGAGGAACTTGATCCTTACATATTTGATGATGAAATAGGCATCGATGAAGCCATTTGGAATGATATTCCCCAAGGCCTTAGAGACAATGGAATGTGGGATAATAAACATTACTCATTACCTTTTAACAAAGGTTCATATTTAATGTTCTACAATGTAGATGCATTGGAAGAAGCAGGCATAAGTGTACCTACGACATGGGATCAGTTACGAGAAGCTGCTGAAATCCTTTCTAAAGATGGTAAAAAGGCTGTGGCATTTAATGCCAGTGCAGGTATTGATTTTAGTTTTTGGGTAGAACAAGCTGGCGGGCATATTTACGATGATAGCACAGATACTATCCTAATTAATACTCCTGAAACCAAAAAGGCAATTGAATTTGTAACAGGACTAGTTAATGATGGTCTAGGTCAAATTGCTTATGAAGATGGATATATTACAGGACCTATTTCACGTGGAGAATCATTTATTGGATTTGCATCCTCATCAAATCTTCCAGCTATGGAAGAAGCTTGTGCGGCATCTGGAGTAAATTGGGCTGTTGCAGAATTATTAGAAGGAGAGAAAAAAGCTGCATTATTCTCGGGCACAGATATCACAATGTTTAACACTTCTACAGAAGAACAAAAAAAAGCAGCTTGGGAATTTATGAAATTCTGGTATGAGAGTGATGTAACTGCACAATGGGGTTCAGAATCAGGATATATTCCTATGACATCAGCAGGAGTTCAATCCCCTATTTTCCAAGAATATCTAGCAAGTAACCCAAGTAAATTAGTTGCAACAAATCAATTGTCAGTCTCATTTCAAGATCCAAAAGCTCTAAATGCCTATGCTATTCATAGCAATATGCAGGAAGCACTAGACCAAATAGTAGCGGGAACTAAAACAGTAGATGAAGCTCTTGAAGAAGCTCAAATTGGAGCAAGAGCTGAAATGGATGAAGCTATGAATAACTTTGGTCAATAAATTTAAAAGTAATTGCCAACTTTAGCTCTAGGAATTAGGAGGCTATATAGTGAATAATAATAAACGTATAATCGCAGTATCTCATTGTATATTTAATAAACATTCAAAAGTTGAATCTACATCACCTAAAGATCCAGATACAACTAAATTGTTATCATATCTTCTGGATAAAAATATTGGAATTATTCAATTACCCTGCCCAGAAATGCATATGTATGGTATAAAACGGTGGGGACATGTCAAAGAACAGTTTGATACACCCTTTTTTAGGGAAACTTCAAGAGAATTATTAAAACCATTCGGCTTGCAGGTTAAAGACTATACTAATAATGGATACGATTTGATAGGTATAATTGGAATAGAAGGCAGCCCAAGTTGTGGTGCTTTCAACACTTGTAAAGGGCCCGATTGGGGTGGTGAATTTAAAGATATTGATTTAGTTCAACAAAAAGTCTCAACTATCACTTATACAAGTTCAAAAGGTGTTTTTATGGAAGAACTGGAAAATATGCTTAATTCTATTAACATTGAACCTATATTCTTTGGCTTACTTGGAAATGAAGTTGATGATTTGATAAATAGTTTATCTCTACATCTAGAAGGTATCTAATTATATTAGTTTTAAAAAAAGCTAACCATTTGGTTAGCTTTTTTTATGCTAAAAGTATCTGTTTAGTCTTCCTCTAGATATTCAGGTACAATTAAAATCATTTTACTCGAATCTACTTTTTTTCTATACTCGTAAAAACACTCATAATATTTTTTCCTATCAAGGTATGGTAAAAGATGTAGGTTTTAAATAAAACAACACTTTCACTTACAGTGAAAGTGTTGTTTATTATATACTTCTTTTTAAGCCAAGGATCCCCCATCAATTCTATGGGTAGAACCTGTAATATAGGAAGCATCATCTGAAGCTAAGAAAAGTACTAGTTTTGCAACTTCTTCTACTTTTCCATACCTTCCTAGTGGTATAGCTTTAATAAATTCTGCTTCCATTGCTTCAGCATTATCGGGACTAAAACCAGTTTCAATAGATTTCATCATTCTACCTTCTATAGGAGCTGGGTTAATAGTATTAACTCTGATTTTATCATTAGCTACTTCTAGGGCTGCTGATTTTGTAAGTCCAATAACAGCGTGCTTAGATGCAACATAAGGAGATAAACCAGGCGTACCTCCTAAACCAGCAACTGATGAAGTATTTATTATACTACCCCATTTTTGTTTTCTCATTACTGGAATTACATATTTCATACCAAGCATCATACCAGTTACATTAATATCTAATAACTTTTTAAAATCTTCTACTTGAATATCTTCAATCATAGCCATTTTACCTTCAATTCCAGCATTATTAAAGAATACATCGATTTTTCCATACTTTTCAACTGTTTTATTTACATAATTTTTAACATCATCTTCATTCCTTACATCCGCCTTAATAGTTAAAACATCGCCTAAATTTTCCTTAGCCTTTGCTAACTTCTCATCACTTGTTCCAACTATAGCAACTTTTGCACCCTCTTCAAGAAATAATTTTGCTGTAGCCTGGCCAATTTCACCTGATCCACCTGTTATTAAGACTACTTTATCTGTAAATCTTTTTTCCATAATTAATCCTCCTCTTTTAGTTCTTATTAACGCCTACTTCAGTTATATACCCAGATAAAATCCAATTGAACCAAGTTGGCAAACACAGGCTCTTAAGTTTATTACTTCAAAGTTATAAAAAACATTTTAAACATGGATAGAAGAGTCTTTAATGATTTTTCTAAATCAAGTTAATTAATATTCAAACATTCCCTCCGTAACCATCAAAACAACTTAAAAGTTCTTCAAATCCACCTATTTTATTAAAATCTTGTATATTATCTATTACAGTACTTTCTAAGTCAGTTATTCGAACTTCAGTTGTATTTTTAGCCTCCACCAACTGGAGGAAAAAATAAAACCCTATATTCTATTGTATTTCTAAATATTTCTTACGCCAAATCCAAGCTCATCTGCCCCACCCTATTTCTTTAAAGAACTTTGCTATCGTAAAGTTATTAAAAAACGGAGAGAAGTTTTCTGGTCATCTTCTTCATAGCTTAATAAAAGACACCTCCATTTAGGTGTCTTCTAAGTAAAATCTGTATTAAAATTATATCTCTGCTTTTCCTAAAAAGATATCACCTAAAATCTTTAGCAGCTCAGCAAGGCTTGAATTTCTTATACCTAAGTTCTCAATAACGGGTTTCTCTTCATTCATTTGTTTAATAAAATGAATAATATCATTTTGGATTTCTTCGGCTATTTCAATCCTGATTGAAGGCGTTACATTAGCTAAAAGTCTAAATACATCATTTTTATGTTTTCTAATGTTCTTCGAATCAACCTGTTCACCGGTTTCTCTTCTAGCTTTCATATCCAGCCAGGCCTTGATTTTAAACAGGATTACCGTCTCAATTTCTATGATTGAATATCCATCCACCATTTGTTTCCCTTTTACTAATAAATCGTAATATACTTCATTTAACAGTATTGCAGAGAGGCTGACTATACTTTTATCAATATGAATTGGTGTTAATCCAGTATCAAATTTCAATTCCACATTATAAGGCTTCCTGCTGAAAAGCTCAATCATTTTAGGGAAAGATGAATCATTCGGTTGAGTGAAGCGATAGAATTGATTCTCTCCTTCATTCTTCTCACGATGTTTATAACCACCATCTTCAATAAACTCCCAGAAGGTCTCCCCAAACGATGAATCTAGAGCTTCAATTATGAGCACTATGTCCAAATCCTTGGTCGCTCTAAACGGAACACCTAATTCATGCATGAGGATATCACAAGCTGTCCCTCCGATAAAAACATATTGATTTGTATAATCTCCAAAATATTCTTTGAATTTTTCTAGTCCGTGTACCATGGCTCACCTCGCAAGACTTCTTCTAACGCTTGCTCAACCCTTTCATCATTCTCTTCTTTCAAGGATGCATATAAAGACAGTAGATCTACGTGAAGTTTATCAGAAAATAGCTTTGGATCATAATCCCATATTTGAAGTTCCACCAATTGAGCATCCCTAATTACATCCTTATTCTTGATAATTTCAATCTTTTCTTTATCATACTGCTGTCTAGATACTGCTATTACAGGATTCTCTGGTGCATTGAGCATTGATAATTTTGCCAGAGCATCAAATCCAGCAGTCAATGCCCCTAAAGGTGTTGTCTTTGCATAAACCGTTTTCTTTACAGGAGATTTTATATAGATTCTCCCCTTTAGAAAATAATCTGGGTCTGCAATCCTTTTATATTTTTTACTACGCCCTGTTTTACCACCAATCTCATAAGTGATTAAATTAGCCTGATATAAATCGTTTAAAGCTCTAGAAGCTGTCATTTTAGTAAAACCAAACTTCTCTGCAAACTCAGTCATATTAACAATGTCTTGTTTATTATACAAGAAATATAAATACGCAAGCTGTGCAGAAGTCGTAAAATTTTTAACTTCATTTTCAACTTGCTCTTGTGCTTTCTTTAAATCAAGCCCTAAAAACGGCAAATACATTTGCCCATCTTCAATCACAAAAGGAATACGATTTTCAATTAAACTTTTTCTCCTATACCTTGAAATTTCTTTGTATAAGAGTACAATTTGATGATCTGTTAACTTCTCAATTTGCTTAATATGCTTTTGAAGTTTGTCAATGCCAGGCATCTCATCAATTATTTCTATCAAAATACAAAAAGTTCCAAGAATCATCATCTCATAAAAATTGTAACTATTTCTTAGAAATACTGGAAAGATATTGTTTTTAAGCCAAGGTTTTATTGTAATGTGCTCATCAACATTCTCTTTCAAGTAAGGTTCTGCTACCATGACCAATTAAGCCACCCCCCATAATGTAACATTTCTTATTCTAAATATACCATTACATTTGTTATATTACAAGTTTTATTGTTATATTCCAGTCATCCACTGAATAATTTTTATATACTGTAGGGATATAATTAGAAAAGTGGACCATAATTCAACTGGAATAGCTTGATAATGGTCCACTTTTCGAGTGTTAAATACACTCCTATTATTTAATCTCAATATATATTTCTTTTCCAAGGCTTTTCGCAACTTTAATTAATAAATCAAGTGATGGATTATAGGAACCGCTTTCTAATCTAGAGATGTTAGACTTCTGAGTCCCTACTCGTAAAGCTAACTCTTCTTGAGTAATTTGCTGTTTATTCCTTGTTTCTATTATTTGTGATATTACTTCATAACGAGGTCTTAATTTATTATATTCATCTTTAAATTCTTCATCCTTCATCAATTTTTCTTTTACTAAATCAAATTTCACACCTGCTTTACTCATTATCACACCTTCTTTCATAATCCGTTTTATATCTTCTCGCTCTTTCTAATTCGCGTTCTGGTGTCTTATTGCTTTTCTTTACAAATCCGTGTAATAACACGAATGTATTTTGCTTATAACAAAAGTAGAATATACGCGAAATATCTGATGAAAACTTTATACGAAGTTCGTATAAGCCCTTGTTATTATACCCTTTAATCGATTTGACATAAGGTTCTCTAAGGCTAGGTCCATGTTTTTGCAAAAGTTCAATCTCGCTATATGCTTTAGCTCTCATCTTAGGTTCTAATGATAAAAGAAAATCCATCACAGGAATAGATTTGTTTTGTTTTTGATAATATTCTACTTCATAATCCATTCCTATTCCTCCTACTATGATAACATTTGTTCTTATTTATCTTATCTTCATGTTATCATATACGATAACATTTTGCAATGATTTTGTTCTCTTCTTTACTACTTCCCAGGTTGTTATGTTAAGTGACGGAACTTATCTTTACATTATTAAACAATTACTTTGGATTCGTAAAGTCTATGTCTTAAAATTACAGTTTTATGAAAATAAAAAGCTGCAGTCCTAGAGTTTTATTCTCTTGGCCACAGCTTTGAATCCAGGATTATCTGAGACTTAATAAAGTTGTTAAGTTAAGTGACACATATTATAAGTGACAGGCACTGACCTTTCTAATCGAAAACCTAGATTAGTGTCATCCAATTCTTCTTTCGATCTCATCAAGCTCATATTTTATTTTATAATCTGAATACCATTATTTGGTATATTGTTCCATTATCATTAGTTAAACTTCCCGGGGATATAATTTCTATCTTATCTTTAAACATTGAAATTCTAATTGGTGCTTGTATATCCCAAATCCTATGAACAATTCCATTAGCCAACGTAAATGTATGCGTTGCATTTATCGTTGTATAATGCAACGATAAGATACTTTAGTCACAATCCCAAGAGATTTACTCTTAATTTCAGCTATGCACTTCACATTATTACAGAGAGACAGAAACCGCTAATCCACAAGAAAAAATCAAACAAACGGAGCCATCATTCTATTAGCTCAGTTTATTTGATTTTGAAACCGACTCTCTGAATATTAGTCACAAAATCATCATTTTGCGAGTAAAAACCTGTTACACAAAATAGGGAACAAAGCTTCACTTAGATATCTGAATTCAATTCTAATAACTTTCTCAATTCACTAGGTCTCATAAACTCTTTCTGATTCGCACTGGATATATCTTTTAGTCGTTGGATTAGCTGTGTATTTGTAGCCAGTTTTGTTTGCTTTTCATCCAACCAAATATTGTCTTCCAGACCTATCCGAACGCCGTAACCCATTGAAATTGCCAAAGAGTTGCTTTGTAATTGGAATCTACCTACCCCACCTAAAGAAAACACTGATGGTTGAGGCAATTCTTTCAAGATGGTCCCGATATGCAACAAATCCGATTGAGCGCATGCGATGTTTCCTAAAATGATGTTGAAGTAGTAGGGAGGTTTTAAAAATCCCTTTTTTATAAGATAATTCGCATAGTTGGCCATTCCCAAATCAAAAATTTCCAACTCTGGTTTGATCCCTTTTTCTAACATAGTTTTTGCTAATGATTGAATCATATCCGGCTCATTTATGCTAGCCTGATTATTGAAATTCAATGAACCAAGAGTCAAACTAGCCATATCAGGTTTTTCCATCCCTTCTAAATGTAAAACGTTGCTACGCTTTTCAAATTCCGAAAATGTCCGTCCGCTAGTAGTTACACAAATTACTAGATCTTTCGCATAAGATCTGATCCTTGAAATGATGGCACCATAGTGTTCTTTTTCGTATACAGGCACTTGACTTTGTGGATTTCTTGTATGTAAATGAACCATAGTGATTCCCATTTCATATGCCTCATGAACTTGTTCCACAATTTCGTCATTACTAATGGGCACATTAGGCGAATCCTTTTTAGTTGGGATTAATCCTGTGGGTGCAAAATTAACAATAATCTTATTCATGGTCCACCTTCATCCGAATGCCTTCCTCCTTGTGATAACCAATGATTTTGCTAGGATTTCCCACATTTTTTGAATAAGGTTCTGTATGGCGAATGACCAGACTACCTGCACCAATCAATGATTCTTTGCTTATTCTTGTATTGTTAATCACAGTGGACCCGATTCCTAAATAACAAGCGTCTTCAATTGTACAAAACCCACCAATATTGCAACCTACCCCGATAACACTATTGTCTTTAACTAAAAAACCATGACCAAGGTACGCCTGTTGTCGAATAACGTTATTGGAGCCCAGACTTCCTTCGACTCCGACATGACTTTGCCCTAAAATCAAATTGTTGTCTCCCATTTTTACCGTTGGAGTAATGTCACACGTTGGACTTATATAATTTCTCAACAAGTAACCTTTTTCCTTAGCTCGTAAATACATTTCTCTTCTACTTCGCATGTTAGTATATCCTCCACGAACCGCAATCATATCAAATTTGTCCGGTGGATATATTTCTGTGACAATATCAAAAGAAACCTGAGGCAATCCCATAAATGTGTCTTCCGACAAATACTCCCAATCGACAGTAAAGCCCGCTATAACAAAATCCAAATGGTGCTTTGCATCATAATAGAGCATTTCGCTGAGTATGTTGTTACCATATACTATTACTTTTTTATTCATGTGCCCCTCCTTATCTAACAATACACTATATGACTTATTTAATTACACCATTTCAAAAGGCTACTTTTCGTACATATTTTCATAATACCTAACATAATCCCCAGAAGCTATATTCTCCATCCATTCTTTATTATCCAAATACCACTGAATAGTTTCTTTCATTCCCTGCTCAAATGTATATTCTGGTCCCCATCCTAGTTGAGTTGTTATCTTCGTGTTGTCTATGGCGTATCTCCTATCATGACCAGGTCGATCTTTTACATATTTAATTAGGTCTACTGACTTATCCAATTCTTCAATAATAAGCTTCACAATCTCTATATTAGTTTTCTCATTATTGCCACCGATATTGTAAACTTCACCATCCTCACCCTTATGAAGAACTGTATCAATCGCTTCACAATGATCAGCAACATGTAGCCAATCTCTAACCTGCAAACCATCTCCATATATAGGAAGCTTCTTTTCTTTTATACAATTATTAATGATAAGTGGAATAAGCTTTTCAGGGAATTGATATGGTCCATAATTATTGCTACATCTTGTAATGTTAACAGGCATACCAAAAGTCTCATTATAAGCTCTTACAATCAAATCAGCACTTGCCTTTGATGCTGAGTATGGACTATTTGGCATTAATGGCATAGTTTCAGCAAACATACCTGTTTCGCCAAGTGCACCATATACTTCATCTGTAGAAACTTGAAGGAATTTAACTCCTAGTTTATACTCTTTGCAATACTTATCATTTGGATTCACTTTCCAATATTTCTTAGCTGTGTCCAATAACACTTGTGTTCCAATTATATTTGTTGTTAGAAACACCTCTGGATCTTCTATACTTCTATCAACATGTGATTCAGCAGCAAAGTTGACTACATAATCAATATTTTGATTTTTAAAGATTTTATCAATATCCTCATGATCTCTAATATCTGCTTTAATAAATGTATAATTAGCTCTTGTGTCTATATCTGATAAGTTCTCAAGATTCCCTGCATATGTAAGAGAATCTGCATTTATAATATTATACTCTGGATGCTTTTCTAACATCAACTTCACAAAATTGCTTCCAATAAATCCAGCTCCACCAGTTACTAATACTGTTTTCATGTAATAAAACCTCCTATTGCTTCCTTATATTTCTTCTAATAAGGACAATATATATTGACCATAGTCTGTCATGTTTAGACTTTCGCCAACAGCTTTAAATTGATTATCATCTATAAATCCTCTTCTCCAAGCTATCTCTTCCAAACAAGCAATATAAAAACCTTGTCTTGATTGAACAGCTTCTACATATTCAGCAGCTTTAAGCATTCCTTCTGGTGTACCTGTATCAAGCCATGCCATACCTCGACCTAATAATACTACATTAAGATCCTTGTTTTCTAAATAAGCATTATTAATAGAAGTAATCTCAATCTCTCCACGTTCAGATGGTTTTACATTTTTAGCAATGTCAACAACTCTATTGTCATAAAAATATAATCCTGGAACAGCATAGTTAGATTTTGGATGCAAAGGCTTTTCTTCTATAGATAATACCTTTTTATTTTTATCAAACTCTACAACACCAAAAGGTCTAGCATCTTTAACTGGATATCCAAAAATAACAGCCCCCTCCTTAGAAGAAGTAGCTTGATTTAATACCTTAGTTAAATCTTGACCATAGAAAACGTTGTCTCCCAATATTAAACAGACACTATCCTTACCAATGAAATTCTCACCTAAAATAAATGCATCTGCAAGACCTCGTGGTTGATCCTGTACTATATATGTAAATTTAAGCCCAAGTAATGACCCATCTCCTAATAATTTTTCATAAGCATGTGTATCTTCTGGTGTTGAGATAATTAAAATTTCTCTAATTCCAGCTAGCATTAACACAGATAACGGATAATATATCAATGGCTTATCATAAATCGGCAACAGTTGTTTTGAAACTGCCTGAGTCATTGGATATAGCCTTGTTCCTTTTCCTCCTGCAAGTATAATACCTTTCATTCTAAACCTCCTAACCTTTAATTATTTCACAGATTCTATCTACATCTTGTACGCTTAAATCAGCGTACAATGGTAATGCTAATACTCTTTCAGCAATATATTTAGCAACTGGTGTATCATCTACATTAAACTTATCTTTATAACAATCAAAGCTAGTAGTAAGTGGATAAAAATATTTCCTAGCTATAATATTCTCTGTCTTTAATCCTTCAAATACTTCATCTCTAGTTTTCTGGTATCCGTCAAATACTACAGGGAAATAAGCATAATTACTCGTAACACCTGCTTGCTTCTTTAATAACTTAATACCTTCAATTCCAATTAATTGCTTGTTATATCTATCAACTACAATTTTTCTTCTAGCTATTTCAGAATCTACATGCCTAATATTGCAAATGCCCATAGCCGCTTGAAATTCATTCATTTTAGCATTACCGCCAACATACTCAACAGTCTCAGGTCCTGTTATTCCAAAGTTTTTTATATCATTTAGCTTTTGACCCAAAGAAGGGTCATTATATGTTACAGCCCCACCTTCAATGGTGTGAAATACCTTTGTAGCATGAAAACTAAACATAGATGCATCCCCAAAAGATCCTATACCTTGTCCATTTACTCTAACTCCAAATGTATGTGCTGCATCGTATATTACTTTTAAATTATGCTTTTTAGCAATTTTCTCAATTCCCTCTACATCACATACATTGCCATATACATGAACTGGAAGAATAGCACAAGTCTTATCAGTTATAAGAGATTCAATTTTATCTACATCAATAGTATAGTCTTCTGCATTGATATCACAAAATACAGGTTCTAAATCATTCCTCACAATAGCATGTGTTGTAGATGCAAAAGTAAATGGCGTTGTAATTACTTCTCCAGTTAGGTTAAAAGATGCTATTACACATTCTAGAGCTAGGTGACCATTTGTAAATAGTGTAATATTTGATACATTTAAATAATTAATTAATTGTGCTTCTAGTTCTTTATGCTTAACACCCATATTGGTAAGCCATTTGCTATCCCATAGGTCTTTTATCTCTTTTGTGTACTCTCTAAAATCAGGCATTGATGATTGAGTAACTTGAATTAGTTTTGACATATCTAGATTAATCCTCCCAGTATTTATTATTTTCTACTAAGCTATAATAATCTTCTTTTAATATACCCACTATATCTAAATCTCTGAATTTTCCATTCTTAAAGACACATTTTCGTATTCTTCCTTCTACGCTCCAACCACATTTAAAATATAATTTTTTTGAAGCAATATTATCATCAAACCAACTACCATCCAGCCTATTAAGTTGAAGCTCATCAAATGCATACTTCATTATTGCCATTACAGTATCGGTTCCAATACCTTTCGAACGCCTTTTATTATTTGATAATTTTATTCCATGTGTTGCCTTTCTATTTTTCCAATCAATATTGACCAATGTAGCAATTCCAATAGGACCATCTTCCTCTGTTTCTACTATGAATCTCTGATTATTGTTATCATTAATGTTCTTCTCATACCATTGCTGTTGTTGATATTTTGAAACTGGAAATGCCCAACCTACAACTAAACTTTCAATCTCAGGATCATTTAACATTTCTCTCATCATTTCCAAATCTTCTATCTCAATAGCTCTTAATGATACTATTTTACCTTTAATATTCATAATACATCCTCCATAATAATCTAATTAAGTAGCATTTTCAATTGTTTAACTAAGTATTCCATTTCCTTAATCCCATACCTTTGATCACAAGGCAAAGGTAATATATTAGCAGCATAATTATATTCTATACTATCTTCCAAATTATCTCTAATCACATTAGGCCAAAGTGTAGGTATATATATTTTCTTACCTGCTAGTCTTTTTCTAATTTCTACTCCATTTTCTACATACAAAGGATATGCAAAAGCTCCTTCTGATCTAAGCAAATTTAATCTATTTATTTCTTTAAGCTTACTTTCTAAATAGAAATAATTTTCATCTCTAGTTTCTATAACTCTCTGATAATCAATAGCTCCAAGAATATTTTTGGTAAGCTTTGACATGTATTTTAACGACTCAATATTAAACAAGTCATCATTTTCTTGAAAATCACAATAGTAATCAGAAGCCAATCCTTCATATCTACCTAAAATATGAGACATACGATCTTTAGATAAATCAATCTCTAGTTCTTTATATAATAAACAATCTGTAGATAAATATGCTCCATCTGGAACTCCAAAAAACTTTCTGCATGAATAAATAGTATCTATCTTTTCTGTTGATTTTTGAAAAAAGGAATGAGTATTATCTAGAATAACTCTTCCATGCTTCTGTTTAAGATAAAGCACCCTTTCATTTGTTATCTGTCCATAATAATTTACTATATATAGATATTCATCTTCTTCAAGTGCCTTCTCAAAAACTGGATTAAATTCATTATCTATGTGATAGTATTCAAAATCATACTTGTGTTTTTTTAAAACATCAACCACGGAGTCACATAAATAGTAAGGGATGTAAATTTTTTTAATTTTTCTTGATTTTACTAAGTACAATAGAGCATTTCTACCTGTGTTGAGCTCAATCATATTTTTATAATAAGGTCTATCTATAAATTGATCTAAACCAAAATAACCACCTATTTCTTTCATCAAAGCACCTCATAATCATCTAACATCTTATTTATTTCTTCTACACTATTGAACATCATTACATCAATTATCGATAATCCAGGAACGAATTCCTTTATTTTTTGATCATATGGTTTTAGATTTGGTTTAATAAACCTTAAATCAATTCCATTAGCAGCATACTTATCTTTATCATAAAATTCCATACCACCAGGAGCATTCAGGTATACTTTAGCGTTCATAGCTTTTGTAACATTAAGCCCCCATTCATCCGATTCATTAACATCATCAATATTAATATTCATTTCTGATAAAATTTCTAAATTAAATTCTATGTTTAAATATTTACAAGTTTCTTTTATTGTATAATAATTTAATTCTGCTAAACTATCTGTTTCATATTCAAAGCATCTCTTTAAAAAATCACTTACATCATAGTAGTATGGTGCGAATTTCTTATATGCTTCTAATTGTGCTAATATTTTAGATTTCCAATCTTCTTTATAATTCAACTTAATTTCATTGATTGCTGTTCTAACATGAGCTTTATGAATAAGTGCATTAAAGTACATTGGATCACCACTTGATTTTAATATTCTATTTCGATTAACCCATCCCCCCTTCATAAATTGAGCTGTATCGAATATAATGAACTTGTCACTATGCTTTATTAACATAAAATAACCTATATATGGAAAAAAATATGGCTGCATTAGAACTAATTTCATTTCTTCACTTCCCCCCTAATCTTTAGGATATCCTTTAGTGTAAATATCAAATAATCAAAACTCTCTATTCTAAATATCTTCGCTAGTGATATATATATAAAGGCACCTACCGTTACCTGAAATGTTAAAATTAAGCCCATGGGAATATTTAAATAGTTAAAGCTATAAATTACCGCTCCCATAATCAAAGCTATTAATATCGAGGGCAATATATCTTTCAATTGTTCTATGTAACTATATTTAAGTAATCTTAAATTTGGATATGCATTTATAAAGGTAGCAATCAAATCACCTAACAAAGCGCCCCATGCCATAGCATAAATTCCAAAAGGAATACTAACAACTAATATCATTATTCCAATTGTTTTCTTTATAATTTCTAATTTAAAGAATATATCGCTTCTACCTAGGGCATTAATTGCTAGTAAATTTGCTGTATGTATTGGCATTAAGGCATAAGAAGCACAAAATATCTGTAAAAAAGGTACTGAAGGTAGCCATTTATCCGTTAATAAAATTCTCACTAATGGTTCTGCAACCACAGCTAAGCCTACCATCATTGGCAACATTATAAAAGAACTAGTTATAATGGATCGTCTTACCATATCCTTAACCTTTATCTTATCATCTTGATGAACTGACAAAGTTGGTAGCATTACAGATTGAATAGATCCATCAATATTTGAAACAATAAGTTGAGGAAACTGCTGTCCTCTGTTATAAAAACCTAATACCTCCGGGCTATAGATTCTTCCTATAATTAATGTTCTTATATTTATGTATAGAGTATCTAATAATGCTGAGGCTAATAACCTTGACCCATATGAAAAAAGAACTTTGACTCTTTTAAAAGAAAATAATAATTGCGGCCTCCATTTTACTGTAAACCAAAGTATTATTGTTATCATAAATTGATTTGTTAATTGCTGTATTACCAGAGCCCAAATTCCATATCCTGCATATGCAAATATTACACCTAATGTACCCGATACTAGAATTGAACCTAAGCTACTAAAAAATAGCTTTTTAAACATCATATTCTTAGAAACATATGCATTTTGTATTGAATTAATTGCTCCTGAAAACAATGTTATAGATAAAACCCTTATCACCAATATAAGTTGTGAATTTCTATAAAAATTTGCTATTAATGGTGCCGTAAAAAATAAAATTATATATATTATTCCTGCCACAAATAAACTTAAAAAAAACACTGAAGAAAAATCAGCTTCATCTGCATCTTTTTTTTGTATAAGTGCAGTATTAAATCCACTCTGAACAAACACATTTGCTAATAAAATAAAGATAGTTACTAGTGCTATTGAGCCATAGTCTTTAGGTAGAAGTAATCTCGCTAGTACTATTTGAACTATAAATTGAATTCCTAGTGTAGCACTGCGTTCCATTAGTTTCCAGAAGAGAGCTGATAAAACTTCTCTTTTAGATATAAGTATATGATTATTTGATTTATTCATGATTTTATCATCTCAATTTATTTGATTTTTTTACTTTAACTTTTAATAAATTCAACTTTAATTTACGAGCAGTTCGATAGATTAAAGGAATCTTTGAATACAGATATAATCTTTTATAATTTGTTCCAAATAATTTAATATTGATTTGACTTCTAATTCCCTTGATTTTTACTTTATCATTTTTTATTAATGAAATATATAACATATTAACCAAGATACATTGACCAATTGTGTATGAATATTTTCCTTTAGTAAATTTATTTATTTCATTAAACATGAAAATTATTCTTTTTGTATGTTCAATAATTCTAAAATCATTAAATACTATTTCATTAGTCCATGAGTTTATTGCATTTATCCTGTACGCAGACATTACTTCATCCAAATAATATACTTCACCAAGGAGTGATAAATATATCTGCAAAGGATAATCCCCAACTGGAGCACTATAATAAAAATCTGGTAAATTTTCAATTAGTTCAACCCTATAAAGCATTGAATTTGTTGCAAATAAGCCACCACCAGCTACTAACATATCCTCAAAAGTATACTTTCTATTTCCTATATTTGGTCTTATACGATAACCAGTTTGCTTGCCATTATAGTCTACTGTATTTGCTGCATGAACACAAAGACTGCAATCAGTATGTAACTCCATATAATTTACTTGTTTCTGCAATTTATGGGAATCTATCCAATAATCATCTCCTTCACAAGAAGCTATGTATTTACCTAATGCTCTGTTATCATTTAATTTCCCTATTTTTACCCCTTTTGAATACTGGTTTACTGACTGGTAAATTGGCTTAATAATGTAAGGATATTTTTCTTCATATTCCTTAATTATCTCTGCAGTTCTATCAGTAGATGCATCATCGTGAATTAAAATTTCATATTCGAAATTTGTTTTTTGCATTAAAAAACTATCTAATGCTCGACTAATATAATATTCTTGATTATAGGTTATACAAGATATGCTAACTAAAATATTATTATTTTCCATTATTTGCCTCCGTAAAAATTATTTAACTGAAACTGTAAAAGAAAATATTATGATTACTAAAATAACTGTATTTGCTGTCATATAATAATAATTCATCACTGTAAATGGTATACCATATATGAAAAATATGAGAAGAGCTAACCAAAATAAAGAATTTAGTTTATAATATTTTTTCTCAACTATAGACATTGTCAATGCATATAAAGCTGGCCCTATAACTGATCCTAAATAGCCAAAGTCTTTTAAAAAAGCATATAACATTGTTGGTAAAGCATTAAAAGTAATGCCATTACCTATTACTCTTACACGTGATGTCACTTGTGTTATAATGTAATCTGCGCCATTATACTCGGTACCAAATAATAATTTTATAATAATAGAAAATAAACCTAAAACCCATCCAAAAGTAGCTTTCCCAAACATTAAGTTCTTTGTTAATGTATTGTCCTTTAATAATTCACTTAGAAAGGCAAAAGGACCAACAAAATAAAGTAAAGCATTTTCTATAAAACTTTTCCCATAAAAACTTCTTTGAGAAGTTATGTACATTATTGCAGCTAATGAAAACCCTGTAAAAATTATTATAATCTTATACTTTCTTATAAGTTGTAAAATAAAATCTTTAATACTAGTAAAATTGTTAGTTAACAAGATTGAAATTATAATAAACAATATAGATTGAAGAATCATAGCTCTGCCACCAAACAAAATTGTATAAATGATAACATCAATTATTGTAATAATAAACATGCTTTTTTTTTGTCTTTTATAACCAATATCAATCGCAAGAATTAGTATAGTTGCTATAAAAATGGGTTCAATAATGTTTTGAAATATTGTTAACTGATTTGTATTTGCAAAATTATTTGTTCCTATAAAAGAAAGAGATCGCAAGCCGTAAAGTCCCACAGATCTTATGATAGCAATAGACTTCCAGATAAATGGGGCTGAAAATATATATGCAATAATATTAACAAAAACTATAATTCTATAATTTGGTTTTCTTGGAGTATGTCTAGTTCTTACTATTTTTATTATTGATGATTGTTTAATTGAAGCACTCATATATATAATATTGAATATTAAAATACATATAGTCGAAAGAATATGTACAGTAAAAATTGGTTTATTTAATCCATATACACCTAATGACGCTAAGCCACAGGATATACACCAACTTATATTGAACAAGCTATTCAATTTTACTATTGTTCTATATTTAATTTTAGTAACTAATAATAATGACAGTAATAGTAACAAATAATAAATTGCAAGCATATTATAGCTCCATTCATCTTTTATAGTTGTATTTAACGAAACATTAAAATATATCCATTGTTTTTTTAATAAATAATTAAGCATTAACTTTTTTGTACGAAATAATTAATTTTTAACAACTTACTTTACATATAAACTTTTATTATACAACTCTAAATAATCAATAAAATTAGTTTTTTTATCATATAATCGTTTGGTTTTAGCTAAACAGTTATTCAAATAAGTATTTTTACCATTAGCCTTTATAATTACTATTTTATCATACAACTCCATCAAATTACCCTTCTCTACAACAAAACCCGTACCTCTATCTATGCTTTCTATACTCCCTCCAGTATTAAACGTAATAACTGGGATTCCACAAGCCATTGCTTCTAAATTAGTTGTTGGAAAATTATCTTCTAAAGTAGGATTTACAAAAACATCAGCAATTGTATAAATTTTTGCCAACTCTTCAGTACTATTTGTCCTTTTAAAACTTATAATATTGTTTGGTAGTTGTTTTTCTTGTTTTCTTGTTAGCCCCACTAGAACAATTACTTCATCATCTTTTAGAACATTGGATAGCTTTAAAAAGTAATTTATACCCTTTCTTTCGTTCCAAATGTTCGCTACCCCTAAAATAATAAACTTATCTTCCAGGTTATGTTTTTTTCTTAACTCACTTTCTAATGGCTTGAAAACTTCCAAATCTATGCCATTATTTATTATTTTTATCGGGTATTCCTTTAAATAGGACTTCTTAACTAAGTTTGCTAACCATTCTGAGGGTGTTACGATTATGGAGTTATTTATCCCAGTAAATAACTCCTTTTTTATTCTAAAATTATTCCTAGAATTGTCTACTAGAATACTAGATGGATATTCTTTCTTTTGAGGACAATCATGGCATTCATTATGCCATCTATCACATCCTATATAATCAAAATGTGAACAATGCCCTGTTAAAGCCCAACAATCATGTAGTGTCCATACTACTGGCATATTTGTCTTTTTTAAATAATTAAATAATATCTTAATGTTTATATAGTAACCATGTATATTATGCAAATGAACAATATCTGGATTGATTTCTTCTATTTTTGCAATAAATTCTCTAGTAGCATTTATTGATCCAAACCCATGCATATCTAAAAGCCTTGTCTTTAAAACATGGCTATAGTTATCGAACTTAGTACCTATCTTAATCGTATTATCACAGTTTTTCGGTAGATCTCTTCCGTATGCAACATAACTTTCATGCCCTTGTTCAAGTAAAATATTATGAATATCGGTAGCAATTCTCCCTGTACTCCCTATCCCACAAACAGAATTTATCTGCAATACTTTCATTCTTATTTCCCCCAAACAACTCTATTTACATAATCAGTATAACTTAATATTATCCTCAAAATCTTATCAGAAACATTTGGCATATTATAATCCTCTACCAATCGTAACATATCTTTTTCTTGCGTCTCTAACACTTCTAACCCTTGTAGAATTCTTTCTTCTTTAAGTCCTACCATCATAACTGATGCTTCTTCCATAGCTTCTGGCCTTTCATGTGCTTGTCTCATATTCAGTGCTCTAAATCCTAGTATAGAAGATTCTTCGCTTATAGTTCCGCTATCACTAAGAACTGCTTTAGATTTCATTTGAAGCTTTACATAATCATTAAATCCTAAAGGTTTCAGTAATGATATTAAAGAGTTTAGTTCAATATTTTTAGCTTCAATCATGTTTCTTGTTCTTGGATGAGTGCTGACGATTATAGGCATTTCATATTTTTCTGCTATTATATTTAAACTTTCAAATAAATCTATAAAATTATTTTCTGAGCTTATATTTTCTTCTCTATGGGCAGAAACTACAAAATATTTTCTTTCCTCTAATTCTAGTTTTTCTAGGATATTTGATTTCTCAATATCATCTTTTCTAGAGTTAAGCACTTCAAACATTGGACTTCCTGTCTTTATGATTCTATCTGCTGGTAATCCTTCTCTAAGAAGGTACTCTCTTGAAATATCACTATAAGTTAAGTTTATATCTGATATATGGTCAACAATCTTTCTGTTTGTCTCTTCTGGTACTCGTTGGTCAAAGCATCTGTTCCCAGCTTCCATATGGAAAATGGGGATATGTCTTCTTTTTGCGGCTAAAGCACATAAACAACTATTCGTATCCCCTAACACTAGAAAAGCTTCTGGTTTAACTTCTTCAAGAATAGGATCTATTTTAACTAATATGTTTCCTATAGTTTCTACTGCTGTTCCAGTAGCTGCATTAAGAAAGTAATCTGGTTTTCTTAATTTGAAATCTTCAAAGAATACTTCATTTAATTCATAGTCATAGTTTTGTCCTGTATGTACAAGTATATGCTCTATTGCTTCTGATTCTTCTAATTTATTAATAACAGCAGACAATCTTATGGTTTCTGGTCTAGTTCCAACAACTGTCATAACTTTTAACTTTTTCATAATTACTAAACCTCCAAGAAATATGTATCAGAATTTTCCGGGTCAAATGTTTCATTTGCCCACATTACAGTTACTAAATCTGTATCTCCTACATTTATTATATTATGAGTATATCCAGTAGGTATATCCACCACTTCAAACTTATCCCCACTTACCCTATACTCTATTATCTCATCTGAATCTATTTTCCTAAATCTTATTAAACCTTCACCACTTACTACAAGAAATTTTTCATTCTTTGTATGATGCCAATGGTTTCCTTTAGTAATCTCTGGTTTCGAGACATTCACTGATACTTGTCCACGATCAGATGATTTTACAAACTCTGTAAAGGAACCTCTTTTATCTACATTCATTTTTAATTCATATGAAAATTTATCTTCTGGCAAGTAAGATAGATATGTGCTGTATAGTTTTTTAGTAAATAGATCATTCATATTTGGTATGAATAAATCCTGTCTACTATCTCTAAAGGACTTTATTAATTCTGCTATTTTCCCTAGTTTGACCTTGTGTGTTTCGGGCACTATACAAAATTCTTCATCTTGTGTTGGATTACCTTCCATAGCATTGATGAATTCTTTAACTACATCATCAATATAAGATAAAGAGAGATCTACCTCTGAATCATTGACTTGTATTTCTATATCCCTAGCAATATTATAGCAAAACGTAGATACTGCTGAATTATAATTTGGTTTACTCCATTTCCCAAATAAATTGGCTAATCTATATATAAGAACATTAACTCCTGTTTCTTTGCTATAGTTAAATAAAAGGTCTTCTCCCACCTTTTTACTTCTACCATAAGGATTATCTCTTTCTGCTTGAATAGATGATGTGATTAGTATTGGTGCTTTATTTTTATATTTCTTTAGTAAATCTATAAGTTCTGAGGTAAAACCAAAATTACCTTCCATAAATTCCTTTTCTTCCTTAGGTCTGTTTACTCCAGCTAAATGATATACAAAATCACATTCCTTAGTGTATTCCTCTAATAATGATTTATCTGTATCTCTTGTATATTCAAATATATTATCGTAACCTCTGTTCCTTAGCTCTGCTATTAAATTCTTTCCAACAAAACCTTGTGATCCAGTTACTAGTATTTTCATTATTTATTCCAACCTTTCAATTCATCTTTTACATAGTCTAACTCTAAAAGTTTTTCTTTTATTTGCTCTACATTTAAAATCTCTGTATTGTTTGAATTGTATTCATTTTGGGTGGATAACTCTTTGCTTCCATCTATAAAATATTTATCATAATTAAGGTCTCTTGTATCCGCTGGTACCCTATAGAATACACCCATGTCTTCCGCTGGTAAATATTCTTCTTTTGTAAGTAAAGTTTCGTATTGTTTTTCGCCATGCCTTGTACCTATTATTTTAATTTCATTATCTGCATTAAATAATTCCTTTAAAGCTTGAGCTAAATCTCCTACTGTAGATGCTGGTGATTTTTGTACCATAATATCTCCTGCATTTGCATTTTGGAATGCGAATATTACTAATTCTACTGCATCTTCAAGATTCATTAAAAATCTTGTCATATTGGGATCTGTAATTGTCAAAGGTTCACCTTTTTTAATTTGATCAATAAATAGTGGTATAACTGATCCTCTTGAAGCCATTACATTACCATATCTAGTCCCACAAATAAGGGTTTTATCTTGGGATACTGTTCTTGCTTTTGCTACAAATACCTTTTCCATCATAGCCTTTGATATTCCCATAGCATTTATAGGGTAAGCCGCTTTATCTGTTGATAGGCATATTACCTTTTTTATTCCTGATTCTATGGCAGCTGTTAATACATTCTCTGTACCTAGAATGTTTGTCTTTACTGCTTCTAGAGGAAAAAACTCACAAGAAGGTACTTGTTTTAATGCTGCTGCATGAAATACAAAATCCACTGCATACATTGCATTTTTAATACTACCAATATCTCTTACATCCCCTATGTAAAACTTAATCTTATCATTTTTATATAATTTTCTCATATCATCTTGCTTTTTCTCATCACGAGAAAATATTCTTATTTCTTTAATACCTGTTTCTAAAAATCTATCTAGTACGGCATTCCCAAAGGATCCTGTACCACCAGTTATTAATAATGTTTTATCTTTAAACATTTTTAACATCTCCCTCTAAGTGCTTTAATAATATATCAATCGTTTTTCTAATATCATAATTTTGTTCTAAATACCTTCTTCCATTTATTCCCATATTTTGTCTAATATCTTTATCTACTGATAGTTTTTTTGCATGTTTAATGAATTCACCTACATCGTTACTCTCACACCACAAACCACTACCTGACTCTATTAATGTTTCTTTTATATCCGTATTGATATCCGTTGCCGCTAATATGGGTAATGAATTTTCCATATAAGAAGTAAGTCTAGATGGAAAGTTTGGTATTGTGAATCTATAGTCTAAAAAGATTAATCCCACATCTGCACAACTTATCAATTTATCGTATTCTTCCTTTGGTAATTTTTCATAAATACTTACTTTCTTAGGTTTATTATTTTCTATATAGTTATTTGTTTTATTAAACTCAGTACCACTTCCCACTATTAGTAAATGACCATTATCAACTTTATGGAATTCATCAATTACTTTGAGAATAAAGTCTATACCTTGAGGTTTTCCTAGATTACCCCCGTAAACGAATAAAGTATTATTTTCTGGAATATTATATTTGTCTAAAACTTCTTTGTTCTTTTCTATTTTTTCTTTATTAATCGGTTCTATAGCATTTGGAAATATCTCTATTTTATCTTTATCTATATATTTATTATGTTCTAAAACATAATCTAAATTCCCTTGAGACATACATCCAATAACATCTGAATCTTTATATAGGTTGATTTCTTTATTCCTAAACACTTTATATAAAATTCCATCTTTTTTCATTAAACCTATATCTACTGCATTCTGTGGGAATATATCTTTAAGAACTAAATATGTAATGCTATTATGATGTTTCTTATAATATCTGATAATTTTATTAAATGTTATAGGAGGGGTTGAATACATAACCATATCAAAATGTACATCTTTAAAATTATACTTTATAGCATTCAAATAGTGATTTTCTATCATTAAAGTTGATAACCCTTTTTCTGCAGAAGACTTGGTAGCAGTAATATTACCAGTTTTAACATGTAATATATTTACATTGCCTTGTATAGATAATTCAGTTGATAAGTTTTCACGTTTTTGTCTGGGATTGACTACAAATACATTTATTCCTTTATTGCCCATTTCCCGAACAAGATCAGTATAGATTCCTCTTTCATTTACATCTTCCATTTTTGATAACGTTAAAAACAATATATTCAATCTAGACACCTACTATTCATTAAATTTAATTGGCTTAGCTGGTGAACCAACAGCAGTACAATTACTTGGTAAATCTTTAACTACTACTGCGCCTGCACCAATTACAGTATTTTTACCTACTGATACTCCTTGAATAATAGCTGAACCTGTCCCAATGCTCACACATTCTTCCATTTCAACAAATCCAGAAATATTTACACTAGGTAAAACTGTTGTATAATCTCCAAGTATTGCATCATGACCAATCGTACAATCTAAGTTAATGATTACATGTTTTCCAACTTCAATATTTACTGTGATGATATTGCCAGCACATATAATTGAACCTTCTCCAAAGGTTACCTTATCTGAATAAATAACACTTGGGTGAATTAATACAGGGTATGTATTTTTACTACCACTAAGCTTTTTCATTACGTTTTTCTTAATTATTGGATCTCCAATTGCATTTACAACATATAATTCTTGTCCTCTAAGCCATTCAACATTACCAACTACTTTATATCCATTAATCTCAGTGCCGTGTAGCGTTTTATTATCATCCACAAAACCTACTATATCCCATTCATTATTCAGACTATTAATATCCTCTATTAACCAGGCTACTTCTCTACCAAAACCACCAGCCCCTATTATCACTATATCCTTCATAATGTTATTCCTCCATTTTCATGCTACCTTTAAATGGTTCAGTAGTAACTGAAGTACCTGAACTTATTCCTTCCTTTATTAACACTTTTCTTAAAGTAGTAATAATAATATTCCAGTCTCCAAGAAAACTTATATTGTCTACATATTTTACATCTAAATTGAATTTATCTTCCCATTCTATCGCATTTCTGCCACCAATTTGAGCTAATCCCGAAAGACCTGGTCTAACCTCATGCCTTCTTTTTTGATGCTCGTTGTAAAGTGGTAAATATTCCACAAGTAATGGTCTTGGCCCAATAATCGACATATCACCTTTAAGTATATTAAAAAGTTCAGGAAGTTCATCCAAACTAGATGCTCTAAGCTTCTGCCCAAAACTTGTAAGTCTAATAGCGTCTGGAAGTAGTTCTCCTATATCATCTCTTTCATCAGTCATAGTTCTAAACTTATACATAGTAAATATCTTCTCGTTTAATCCTGGTCTTTTCTGTTTAAATATTACTGGACTGCCCAGTTTATTTCTTACTGTAATAGCTACTGCTATTAACACTGGACTTAAGAAAACAATTGCTAATAATGATAATATATAATCCATGGGTCTTTTAAAAATTCGTTTGTAAAGCATCTATTATCACCATAATTTCTTAATAGTCTCAACTATTCTACTCAAATCCTCATCTGTCATCTTAGTATCACTAGGCAAACAAATACCATTCTCAAAAAGCTTCTCTCCGACATCTCCGCCAACATAATCATATTCAGCAAAGAACGGCTGCATGTGCATTGGTTTCCAAACAGGTCGTGATTCTATGTTTTCTTTCTCAAGTGCTTCCATTACATCTAAAGGTCTTACTTTGCCGTTTAACGTCATGCAAGTTAACCAATAGTTAGGTTCATTCCAATCATTGACAGGCATGAATTCAATACCTTCTAATTGACCTAGTTCCCTTTTGTAATATTCAAAAATATATTTCTTCTTGGCCACTCTTTTATCCAATACTTTAAGTTGCCCTCTACCAATGCCAGCCACAACATTGCTCATACGGTAATTAAACCCTAATTCGCTATGTTGATAGTGCCTTGCTTTGTCTCTGGCTTGTGTAGCCCAGAATCTGGTCTTGGCAATTTTATCTTCATTGTTTGAAACCACCATACCGCCACCTGAAGTTGTGATGATCTTATTGCCATTGAATGAAAAAACTCCGTACTCTCCAAAAGTACCTGTGTGTTTCCCCTTGTAGTATGTACCTAATGATTCAGCGGCATCTTCAATTACTGGAACATTATACTTGTTACAAATTTCCATAATTTTATCCATATCCGCAGATAATCCATATAGATGAACCACTAAAACCGCCTTAACATTTGGATATTTCTTAAAAGCTTCTTCAAGCGCATTAGGATCCATATTCCAAGTTTTGTAGTCACTATCAATAAAAACAGGTTTAGCACCTACATAAATAATTGGATTAGCGGTAGCTGAAAACGTCAATGATTGACAAAATACAATATCGCCTTCTTTAACACCAACTGATTTTAAAGCCAAATGGATTGCAGCAGTTCCAGTCGTAGTAGCTGATGCAGCTTTAGATCCAACCATAGCCGCGATTTCATTTTCAAAACCATTCACATTAGGTCCAAGTGGTGCTATCCAATTTGTATCAAATGCTTCTTTTACATATTCCATTTCATACCCTTCATCACTCATATGGGGCGAAGCCAACCAAATCTTATCTGCCATAATATTGCCATCCTTTCTTATTGTAAAGTTAAAATAAAAATTGAAAAAACATCATCCAAAAAACTGAATAATCTTACTCTTCTCAAATCCACTTTTTAGCAGTTGTTCCTTAATCGTATCTTCATATGTATAACTAGAAATCAATATCCCATCATACTCATACTTCTTTAAATCTGTTCTTGTAATAATCCCATGTTCTAAAATTGTCTTACCTCGTTTTTCTAGGTCGTCGTCTACTACTGCTACTACATTTAATCCTTTTACGGTTTTGTCGTTTATTACTCCTAGGATTATTTCTGCTACTTCACCTGCTCCGTAGAGGATTATATTTTTATATCCTTTTTTTACTACATCTTTAAGAAACTTTTCTATTCCGCCTTTAGCTAGTTTATGTAGATCCATCAGTTCTTCTAGGTAGCTTATATTAAGGTATTTTTTTCTTTTTATTCCATTCTTGGTTATATGATAGAGTACATTTTTTGAAGATTTATATTCTCTTTTTATATATCCATTCATTTCGCATTCATCTATATATGCATTAACCATAGAGGCCGCTGCACCTATTGTTTGACCTAGTTGTTTTTGTGTTGTCTTTGGGTTTTTATGTATTGCTTCTAAGACTAGGAGTTCTTTGTATGTATTTGTTGGTATGAAAAAGCTGTTGTTTTTTAATGTATCCATAGTATGCTCCTTTGTTCATTCGATTACTGAATGATTATATCATATCAATGCACAAATCTCAATAAAAAAGACAAAAGAAAGACAAAAGAAAGATTCTTACGTTTTACTCAGAATGACAACATGGAGATAGGATTCTTACGCTTTACTCAGAATGACAGAAAGAATAAAAGATAAGATTCTTTAGCTTTGCTTAGAATGACAAAATTGTAAGTCAATTGTTTGAATTTTTAGTTATATTGCTTGACTTTAATTGTTAAAGAATATAGAATTTAGATAGATATTGTGATTTGTTTAACAATTTAATGTCAATACATAAATACAATTCACAAATCACACTTGAAAGATTAAAAGATTAGATTCTTACGCTACGCTCAGAATGACAGAAATTAGAATTACATAAATCAATATAAAGGAGAGGATTGATTTGAGTAGATTAAGTATTATTACACAGGACAGGGCTCAGGCTACTGTCGAAGATATGTATAAGGATCTTGAAAAAAGAATCACTGCTTCGCCTCCAGGCTTATGTCCTATTGACCTGACTGCATCATTTTTAAAGATGGCGCATGCTCAGACTTGTGGAAAATGTGTACCTTGTCGTATTGGACTTGGACAGCTGGAGAGTTTGCTTGAAGATGTACTAGATGGAAAAGCTGAACTAGAAACTATTGATCTAATTGAAAAAACTGCGAGGAGTATTTATTATTCTGCTGATTGTGCAATTGGATATGAAGCAGCTAATATGGTTTTAAAGGGTGTTGAAGGCTTTAGGGATGACTTTGAAGAACATATACTTAGAGACAGATGTAACTTTTGTCTATATCAATCAGTTCCTTGTGTATCCTTGTGTCCTGCTGGTGTTGATGTTCCTGGATATATCGCTCTAATTTCTGAGGGGAAATATGCAGAAGCAGTATCCTTAATAAGGAAGGATAATCCAATGCCTCTTACTTGTGCTTATGTTTGTGAGCATCCTTGTGAGACAAGATGTAGAAGAAATATGATTGATGATTCTATAAATATCAGAGGACTTAAGCGTTTTGCAGTTGATAATGCTGGCCATGTACCAATACCTCATCCTGCTCCTTCTACTGGTAAAAAAGTTGGTGTTGTTGGTGGTGGTCCAAGTGGATTATCTGCTGCATACTACTTATCATTAATGGGTCACGATGTTGAATTATTTGAACAAAAGGATCATTTAGGTGGAATGCTTCGCTATGGTATTCCTAACTATAGACTTCCTAGAGACCTGTTGGACCGTGAAATCCAAACTATGCTTTCAAATGGAGTTAAAGTTAATTTAGGTATAGATATAGGAAAAGATATTTCAATTATTGATTTAAAGGATCGTTTTGACAGTGTATATATTGCTATTGGTGCTCAAATTGATAAAAAAATTGGTATTGATGGTGAGGATGCTCTTGGAGTATTTTCTGCTGTTGATATATTAAAAGATATCGGCGATGGAATTTATCCTGATTTTGAAGATAAAACAGTTGTTGTTTTAGGCGGTGGAAATGTGGCAATAGATGTGGCTCGTTCTGCTATAAGACTTGGTGCTATACGCTCTGACCTTATATATAGAAGAAGAAAAGCTGATATGCCTGCAATGGAAGAAGAAATTCACGATGCTGTCGCAGAGGGTTGTGAAATAATTGAACTTGCATCCCCAATTAAAATTGAAAAAGACGAGAATGGAAATGTATCTGGGCTTTGGGTTCAACCTCAAATAGTTGGTGCTATAAAATCTGACAGACCTATGCCTCGCGATGCAAAAGAAAATCCTATAAGAATTCCTTGCGATATGGTTGTTATTGCAATCGGTCAGGGTATTGAATCTAAGGATTTTGAAAAGGATGGTATTCCTGTAAGACGTGGTCTAATAGATGCACTCTCTTCTGCTGGTGTTAAAGATGTTCCTGGAATTTTCGCTGGTGGTGATTGCATTTCTGGACCCGCTACTGTTATTCAAGCTATTGCTGCAGGTAAAGTTGCTGCTGCAAATATAGATGAATACTTAGGTTATCATCATATTATTCAAACCGATGTTAAGATTCCTGAACCTTCACTTGCTGACAGAGCTCCTTGTGGTAGAGTTACTATGAGTGAAAGATCTGTATCTGAAAGAATCGAAGACTTTGATATTGTTGAACTTGCTATGAGTCTTGAAGAAGCTAACCAAGAATCTAATAGATGCTTAAGATGTGACCACTATGGTTTTGGCGCTCTTAAAGGAGGGAGGATTGAAAGATGGTAAATTTAACTATTAATAATAAAGCATTAAGTGTTCCTGAAGGAACTACCATAATGGAAGCAGCTAAAAAAGTCCATATCACAATCCCAAACCTTTGTTATTTAGAGGATTTAAATGATATTGGAGCTTGTCGTGTATGTGTGGTTGAAGTTGAAGGTGTTGAAAGATTAGTTACAGCTTGTAATTCTACCGTTGAAGAGGGTATGGTTGTCATTACTAATAGTCCAAAGGTTAGAGAAACAAGAAAAACAAATGTTGAGCTTATATTATCTCAACATGATGCAACCTGTGCTCTATGTGTAAGAAGTGGCAACTGTTCATTACAAGATGTTGCAACTGATTTGGGGATTATTGTTAATCCCTATCATCAAACATTTCCCCATGCTAAATGGACTAAGGACTTCCCATTGGTTAGAGATTATGAAAAGTGTATAAAATGTATGAGATGTATTCAGGTGTGTGACAAGATTCAAGATTTGCATGTCTGGGATATTGTCAATACTGGTTCTAGGACAAATGTCGACGTATCTGGAAACCTTAGAATTGAAGAATCTGATTGTGCACTTTGTGGTCAGTGTATAACTCACTGCCCTGTTGGAGCTCTTCGTGAACGAGATGACCTGGATGAGGTATTTGAAGCTTTAGCCGATCCAGATAAGATCACTGTTGTTCAAATTGCTCCTGCTGTAAGAGCTGCTTGGGGTGAGGCACTTGGACTTGATAGAGATTTTGCAACTGTTAAAAGACTTGCAGCTGCTTTAAGAGCTGTTGGTTTTGACTATATATTTGATACTAATTTTACAGCGGATTTAACTATTATGGAGGAAGGCTCCGAGTTTGTAAAGAAACTAGGTAATGCTGAAAATGAAACCTTCCCAATGTTTACATCATGCTGTCCAGGATGGATTCGTTTTATAAAGAGCCAATACCCTGATATGGTTTCTCAGCTTTCTACTGCTAAGTCACCTCAACAGATGTTTGGTGCTATTGCAAAAAGCTATTATGCAGAGCTTATGAATGTTGACCCTTCTAAAATCTTTAGTATATCGATTATGCCTTGCTTGGCTAAAAAGTTTGAGGCTAATCTTCCTATAATGAACGATGCTGATGCTGGTCAAGATGTTGATGTTGTCCTTACTACAAGAGAGGTTGAAAGACTTATTCGTTCTGAAAATATAAATGTTAAAAGTCTAGATGAGGAAGAATTAGATAGTCCTCTTGGCGTTGGATCTGGTGCTGCTGTAATATTTGGAGCTACTGGTGGTGTTATGGAGGCTGCTTTAAGAAGTGCATACTTCTTAGTAATGGGTGAGAATCCTGCTCCTGATGCTTTTATGGATGTAAGGGGTAGACAAGGTTGGAAAGAAGCTAAGTTTGAGCTTGCTGGTACTGTTCTTTCTGTTGCAGTTGCAAGTGGATTAGCTAATACAAGAAGACTTATAGAGGCTTTAAGAAGAGATGAAGTTCATTATGATTTTGTTGAGATTATGGCATGTCCTGGCGGTTGCGCTGGCGGTGGAGGTCAACCTATTTGGGATGGTCAAGAGCTTGCTGGTGATAGAGCTGATATACTCTATGGACTAGATGCTATTAATGATATAAGATTCTCACACGAGAATCCTTCAGTGCAAAAATGCTATGAGAATTATTTACAGAAACCGCTTTCACATACTTCTCATAAGTTGTTGCATACTGATCACAGTAAGTGGGAGTTGAATCCGAATAAGTGGGAATAAAGTTGATAGTTGAAAAGGAGGGCTGAGTTTTGCTCGCCCTTGTCTGTCATTCCGAGCTTGTCGAGGAATCTTAATGTGTTAGAGATTGACAGTGAAAGATCCTCACGCTACGCTCAGGATGACAAAGATTAAAGGATCAGATGCAAAAATAAAACGTTGGTAAACAATGGGGACGGTTCTTTTTGTCCCAGATGTAATGAGAGGATTAAGAAGATTAAAAGATTGGGAAGGCGAGAACGCCTTCCCTTACATATCAAAAGGAGACTTAAAATAATGAGATTTTGGAATAAAAAAGCACTAATTGGGTTGGTTTTGGTTTTAATGATGGGTGTAGTTCTTTCAGGGTGTAAAAATGAAGTTGTGGCTCCTGCTGCTCCTGTTAAATTTACATTTATGGAGGGTGTTACTGCTCTGACTGCTGCTTATATGATGGATGAAAATATGGATTTAGGTCGAGAAATCGAGTATAATATGGTTAACGCTCCAGATTTACTCTTAACTGATGTATTAAAGGAAGAAGCGGATATTGCTATTGTTCCTTCTAACCTTGCTGCACAGGCTTGGAATAAGGATATTCCTTATAGGATTGCTGGTACCTCTACTTGGGGTAATATATATGTAGTTGGTAGAGAAAGCCTTACAAGTCTTGACGAACTTAAAGGTCGAGAAATTTACCTATTTGGAAAAGGTTTAACTCCTGATTTGGTTTGGAATGTTATACTAAAGGAAAATGGTCTTAACCTTGAATCTGATATGAATGCGGTATATGTTGCTTCTGCTGCTGAGCTTGGACCTATGCTTATTGGTAAAAAAGCAGAATTTGCGATACTTCCTGAGCCTATGGTTTCGGCTGTTATGTTAAAGGATCCTGATCTAAAGGTTTTATTTGATTTAAATGAGCTTTGGGCTAATTCTATGGATTTAGAAAAAGGTTATCCTCAATCTAGTCTAGTTATTAAACAGTCGTTGATTGATAATGATCCCGAATTTGTAGCGAAGTTTTTAGAAAGTTATGAAGCAAGTATTGCTTGGGCTATGGATAACCCAGAAGCACTTGGTGATCTTTCAGATACTCTTGCTCTTGGAACTCCTAAACCTGCAATAATTAAAGGCTTGGATAGAATGAATATTGGTAATTTTAAAGTTGCTGATTCTATAACTGAGTATGAAGAATATTTTAAAGCTTGTATGGACTTTGCACCTGAGTTTATCGGAGGAGCGATTCCTGATGAAACAATATTTTACATCGAAAAATAAACTTAGTATATTATCCATAGCTCTTTTATTTGGGCTATGGATACTCCTATCTATGGTGGTGGATAATGAAATAATCTTTCCATCTATTTTTTCGACTTCTAAAAGCCTTGTTAGAATTGTTGTTTCTGATGAATTTTTCCCAACTGTTGGTGCAACTTTGATTCGTTCTATTATTGGATTTTTAATTTCAGTTGTTTTGGCTATTGTACTTGGTGGATTGTCCAGAATGTATAAAGCTATGGATGCTATTATACAACCTCTTGTTTCTATGCTCTCTTCTATACCTATTATCGCAATTATAATTTTGGCACTTATATGGCTGGATAATGATATTGTTCCTATTTTTACTGGCTTTGTTATGATTTTCCCACTTCTTTATGAAACGGTTGTGGGTGCAATTGATTCAATGGATAAAAAGCTACTCCAAATGGCAAGAATTTATGATAAGACTGGCATGGATCTTGTTCTTTACCTTTATATGCCTAGGATATTTGCTGCTCTTAGAAGTATATCTGGCTCAAGCATCTCAACCAATCTTAAGATGGTTATAGCGGGCGAGGTGCTGTCACAACCTTCATATGGTATAGGAACAGAACTGCAACTACAAAGGATTTATTTGGACACCTCAGGGGTCTTTGCGTGGATAGTTGTTATACTGTTGATTTCATGGGGATTGAGGGAATTCATAAATCACAGTTCACAGAACAAAATTAAAAGATAAGATCCTCACGCTTCGCTCAGGATGACAATAAATTGAAAGATAAATCACAATTAAAAGATAAAGATTAAAAGATAAGATCCTGACGCTTACGCTCAGGATGACAATAAAAAGCAGAGGCGTAGCTTTGGTCGACCGAAACGAGGTGCTATATATGGAATATAAGGTTAATAATATATATAAGAATTATGAGGGGGTACCTATTTTAGAGGATGTTTCTCTTTCTTTCCAGGATGGCAAAACTACTTGTATTTTGGGGCCTACTGGTTGTGGAAAGACTACTTTACTTCATATTATATCTGGGCTAGTGGAACCTGATACTGGTGATATAAATGGATTTAAGGATAGTCGGATTTCTTTTGTGTTCCAAGAAGACCGATTAATTGAATGGAAAACTGTGATGGAGAATCTCGTCTTTGTCTTAAAAGGTAAAATGGATAAAAATCTTATCGTTCCTTTTATTATGGACAAGTTAAAGAGTTTGCATCTGGATGAATATAAGGATTACCTTCCTGGTGAATTAAGTGGTGGTATGAGGCAAAAGATTTCTATCCTTCGCGCTTTCTCCTACCCTTCCGAGGTTTTATTATTGGATGAACCTTTTAAATCTTTGGATGTTCAGAGCAAAAGACAGGCTATGGATTTTTTCAAAGAACTGATGGCTATGGAGAAAAGATGTACTATTCTTGTCACCCACGATATTGATGAAGCAATTGAGCTTGGAGATGAGATAGTAGTTTATTACGATTCACAATTCACAGTTCACAAATCAGGATTGAAAGATAATTTAAGAGATAAAGTACAATTAAAAGAGAAATTGCTAAAGTACTTTGAAGAATAAAAGATAATATGCTCATAGTGGCATATTATCTTTTATTTTGAATTGAAACTATTTAAGTTTAGTTTATTTGATAAATCATTTAAAATTGCCATTCCTACGACTGAATTGCCTTTATCATCTATTCCTGGACTATAAACTCCGATTCCACGCCCTTTGTCTAACACTCCCATAATTCCTCCACCTACACCTGATTTAGCTGGTATCCCAACATCAATGGCAAATCTAGTACTATAGTTATACATGCCACAGCTAGTTAAAATTGCCCTTAGAAATGTTACCATTTTTTCATTTGAAACATCTGGGAAACTTAGGCCTTCCAAGCCAGTCGATATAAACCTACCAATATTTGCTAAATCTACAGTATCTACAACAATTGAACATTGTTTAAAATATACTTCTAACATATCCTCTATATTCCCTTTTAATACTCCTTTATCTTTCATTAAATATGTCATAGCTCTGTTTCTTGCATCTGTTTCGCTTTCTGATTTATACACATCATAATTAATTCCTATTGTTGGATTGCTAGCCATTAATCTAGTGATTTCTAGCAATTTATTTATTTTTTCTTCACTAGTTCCCTTTATTAAAGAAGTCGTTAGGATAGCACCTGAATTAATAAGTGGGTTTGCTGGTTTTGGGTTTCTTTCGATATCTAGTTCAATAAATGAATTAAAAGCATCATTTGTTCCTTCACAACCTACTCTTTCAAAAACAGCATTCATTCCATTCTCTTTTATTGCTAAAATCAAAGCTATAGGTTTTGAGATGCTTTGGATTGTAAACTTTGTATCATAATCTCCAAATTTAAATATCTTCCCATTTTCATCTACATATGAACATCCTATATCATTGATATTTGACAGTGATAAAGCTGGTATATAGCTTGGAAGCTTTGCATCTTTAATAAGGTGCCTATTCGCTTCTATTGTTTCCATAAAGAGCTTTTCCATAATACCCTCCTAATAATATCCAAGAAGAGAGCCTTTAACATGGCTCCCCCCAAAGGATCTTTTTTACTTTATTCTATTTCTCTTACTGTAACACTAAAACCTTTACCAAACATGTTTAGGTTAAACAACAAGTTTTTATCAAATTCAAACTTGTTCTCTTTAATGCTCTTTTTAATATCTTCGAATTTATTTTGGTATTCTTTATATATCTTATGTGAATCATATACGCTCGTTTTTTCAAATGTTATTGAAGAACCTGGACCCATTTGTGCTAGAGTACTTAAATCTGGAGTTATAACCGTTGCTATTTTAGTGTATCCTCCTGTTGTAGCTCTATCAGCCATCATAAGAATTGGAGATCCATGACCTGGGACTTGTATAGAACCAAACACTATACCATCTGAAATAATATCTGCTCCAGTTTTATGTGCTATTTTAGGCCCGTCTAGTCTATACCCCATTCTATCTGCTTCAGATGTGATTACAAAACTTGAATTTAAGAAGGTCTCTAAAGCTTCATCTGTAAAATGATCATCTTGAGGACCTAACACTACCCTTATATTATTATCCTTTGTATATATAGGAGTGTCTTTGTCCCTTAAATAGCTTCCTTTACTTGAAAGCTCTCTCTTTCCTAAAGGAATTTCATCCCCATTTGTTAACTTTCTTCCTTCAAGACCACCTAGGTTTCCTCTTACAAATGTAGACTTACTACCCATTATTTCTGGTACATCTAATCCCCTACTAAATGAAATATAGGTTCTAACACCATTTATTGCACCTGAAAAGCTGAGCTTATCTCCCTCTTCAACTAGTATGCTAGTCCACATTTGTATTGCTTCTCCATTTATTTTTGGACTCATATTCGCACCTGTTATTGCAATTATTTCATCACAACAAAATTCTATCTCTGGTCCTAAAAATGTAGTCTCAAGAACTGCGCTGTACTCATCATTATCTACTAACATATTAGCAATTCTCATCGCAAAATGATCCATAGCTCCCGCAACGCTCATACCAAATCTTTGATAATTCCATCTACCTTTATCTTGAATAGTTGTAAACAAACCACCCTTTAATATTTTAATACTATTCATGGGTTCTTACCTCCCCATTTAATATAATATTAACTTTATAGTCTTTATTATTTACAGCTTCTAATATTTTAAGATATTCTGATTCATCGCTGATTGGTGTAAACCTAATGTAATCTCCCGCATTTAACAAAACAGGTGGATCAGCAAGTGGATCATATAGCTTTATAGGTGTACGTCCGATTAATTGCCATCCTCCTGGACTGTCGATAGGGTATATTCCAGTCTGAGTACCTGCAACACCAGTCGATCCAGCTGGAATTTTCGTTCTAGGAACTTGTAATCTAGGCGCCGCTATTTTTTCACTCATACCTCCCAAGTAACCAAACCCTGGAGTAAATCCAAGCATATACAATAGATAATCAGTGGAGGAATGTATTCTAATAACCTCTTCCACTGTTATTCCATTATGCTCTGCTACAAATTCTATATCCGGACCATACTCTCCACCATATAATGTTGGTATTTCAACTATCCTATCTGAGTTAGCGGAATCTTCATTAATTGAGTTCCCAATCTCTGTCAATTTATCGATTAAACTATCGTATTCTATCAACAATGGATTATATATAACTTGAATCGATCTATATGTTGGTATCAATTCTAGAATGCCAACAATATCCGAAGCTTCTATCAAATTAAGGACATTCCTTATTTTTGAATTTATTATAGGACTGATACTGTTTCCAAATTCCATAACTAGAGAACTATCGCCTGCAACTAAAAATTTTATTTTATCATACATTATCCCTTTTTCTAACTCCATAATGCTTTAAGTCCTGATAGAGACATAGCACCTAGATAAGCTGTTATTAAAACAACTAAAATTCCTGCTATAAGTAACCATTTTGGATGCTTGTAATCTCCTACTATCTCTTTTTTACCTGAAGCAACTAACATAACTCCTAGGGTCAATGGTAATATCAATCCATTTAAAGATCCTACTATTACTAATAATTTAGCAGGTTTTCCAATTGTTATAAAAACAATAGTTGAAAGTGCTATAAATGCAATAATCCATTTGTTTACATTTTTAGATATCGATGGTGAAAATGTCTTTAAAAAGGACACAGAAGTATAAGCTGCACCAACTATCGATGTTAATGCTGCTGCCCAAATTACCAATCCAAACAATTTATAACCTAGGTTACCTGCAGCTTGTTGGAATGCTGATGCAGGTGGATTTGTAGGGTCCAATTTAAAACCTGTTGAAACAACTCCCAATACTGCTAAAAATAACAAAACTCTCATAATAGCTGCAATTCCCATTCCCATATACGCTGACTTGTTAATCTCTGCTAAATTCTCTTTACCAGAAATACCAGCATCTAGTAATCTATGACCACCAGAAAATGTTATATAGCCTCCAACTGTACCACCTACTAAGGTTATAATTGCTAGCATAGGTATCTCTTTAGGCATAAAAGTGCTTGAAATAGCTTCTGCAACTGGAGGATTAGTAGTAACTGCTACATATCCTACTAGTAAAATCATTGCACCTCCAAGAACCTTTGTCATTGTATCCATTGCTTTTCCTGCTTCTTTAGATAAAAATATTACTATTGCTAATATTGCTGATACACCAGCACCTATGGCAAAATTTGCACCAAACAAAACATTAAAACCTAGAGCAGCCCCACCAATATTACCAATATTGAAGGCTAACCCTCCCAATGCTACTAAAAACGCTAGAAAATAACCTAGTCCTGGAAGCACTTTATTTGCAACATCTTGACCTCTTAAACCCGATATACCTATTACTCGCCAAACATTAAGTTGTGCTATTAACGATAGAATCAGTGATGCCAAGATAACAAATCCAAAAGTTGGCCCTAATTGTTCTGTGAAAACAGCTGTTTGAGTTAAAAAACCAGGCCCAATAGCTGATGTTGCCATTAGAAATGCTGCACCTAATAATATTGATGCATTTTTACTTTTAACTTTCTTATTTCCCATGTATTTATCCTCCTATTTGAAAGTACCTATATTTTTAATTTCAATGCCTTCTTTTTCTAAACTTACTCTTATGTTTTTTACAAAATTAACGGCATTTGGATTATCTCCGTGAACACATATAGAATCAGCTTTTATTTCAATATCAGTACCCTCAATCGATGTAACTTTACCTTCATAAATCATTCTTTTAATTCTTTTAATAGCTTCTTCTTCATCATGAATCATTGATCCTGGTAATTTTCTATTTACTAATGTCTTATCTGTATTATATGCGCGATCTGCAAACACTTCATGTGCGACTCTCAAGCCCTTTTCTTCTCCTCGTTTAAGTATATAGCTACCACTTAGGGCCACTAGAATTATATTCTTATCATATTCTACTATGGCATCTACTATTGTATCAGCAAGTTCTGGCTTAATGCATGCAGTATTGTAAAATGCTCCGTGCAGTTTTATATGTTGTAGACTAGCACCTTGAGCCTTTACGAAAGAACTAAGTGCCCCTACTTGATAAAGCATATATGCCCTTGCTTCTTGTGGTGTGATATCAATATTTCTTCTCCCAAATGCCATTAGGTCTGGATAACCTGGGTGTGCACCGATTGCAACTCCATTTTTTATTGCTTCTGCTACTGTTTTATCCATTATTAGTGGATCTCCTGCATGCCAACCACAGGCTATATTTGCTGAAGTTACATATTTCATAACTTCGCTATCTAAGCCCATTGTGTAAGCTCCAAAGCTTTCTCCTAAATCTGAGTTTAAATCAACTTTCCACTTCAAAACTATACCTCCTTCTAATTGCATTTTTTGTTTTAGCCACCACTTAAAATGCTTATGATTACTACTCTTACAAGCAATAATTCCAAGAATAACACTTACTTTTTACAAATATCCATATATTGAATTATACATACAAATTACATATTTTACCACATATATTTACAATTATACTTTAAAGTTGAAAAACTCTGTAAACCTTGCAGCGCCTACTTAATCAACGAATAATGTGGCTTTTATTAGATACTGGTATTATCCTTGTAAATTTATGTCTAAACAAGCTATTATCTGTGATTCTGTATATTTATTGGATTATGTTTATTCTAGACTTTGTGATACAATTATTAATTGTATGAACATGAAAGAAGGAATGTATTTTGAAATACAAAAATGACTACCAAAGAGTTTTAAAAACCCATGAAAGAAAAATACCAGTTATTTTAAAAAGTCTTGTTATAGGGCTTGTCGCCGGAGTTATTGCTGTTTTATATAGGATAACACTTGGCCGTGCTGAACACTTAAGTCAAATTATCTATACATATATATCTGGACATATGTCTTTGGTTGTTCCTTTGTTTTTAGGACTTGCCCTTGTTGGGACATTCATTGGAATATTAATTAGAAAATTTCCTCTTACTAGCGGTAGTGGTATTCCTCAAGTAGAGGGTCAATTGTTAGGATATTTTAAGAATCCTTGGCTCTCAACCTTGATAGTTAAGTTTATAGGTGGTGCCCTTTCAGTATTTGCTGGGCTTTCCGTTGGTCGAGAGGGTCCCTGTATTCAACTTGGTGCCGCAGCTGCTCATGGAATTGGAGATAAACTGGCTGCAACAAGAACTGAAAAGAAAATCCTTATTGCTAGTGGTGCTAGTGCTGGACTATCTGCTGCTTTTAACGCTCCTCTTGCCGGGGTTATGTTTTCCCTTGAAGAAGTTTTTAGATACTTCTCACCAATTATTCTGCTTGCTACTATTGTTTCAGCAGTTGCAGCCGATTTGGTTTCTTCAAGTATCTTTGGTTTAGAACCACTCTTTGATTTTGTTATCGATCAGAAAATACCTTTAGAAAATTATTGGCTAATTCTTATTCTTGGAGCTCTAATAGGATTATCAGGTGCACTTTATAATTTTACACTTGTCAATGCTATTAGTCTTTATAAGAAGATTGGAAATTGGAATAAGCATGTGAAGTTAATTATTCCATTTATAATAGCTGGAATACTTGGCTTATACTTCCCTATAGTTTTGGGAGGTGGAGAGCATATTATTGAAGCTCTTTCCCTTAGTAAATCTATACAATGGCTCTTTCTTGTATTATTAATTAAATTTTTGTTTTCAATGATTAGCTTTGGTTCGGGTGCACCTGGAGGGATATTTTTCCCACTACTTGTTATTGGTTCGCTAATTGGATCTATTTATGGCAGTATTGTTATTTCTAATTTAGGAGTTAATCCTGATCTTTTCTATAATTTTGTTGTACTTGCAATGGCTGGATTTTTTACTGCAATTGTAAGAGCTCCTATAACGGGGATTATTCTTATAATAGAACTGACTGGATCCTTTAGTAGTCTTTTGCCACTTACAATTGTTTCAGTTATGGCTTATATAACTGCTGACCTTCTTAAAAGTGCTCCTATTTATGAGTCTTTACTCGAAATTCAAATTGGTGGAGAAAAGAATGAGCGTGGAGATACTGACAGATACAAGAAGGTTACATTTGAAACAATTATCCGACACGGATCTGCTTTTGAAGGCAAAAAAATTAAAGATATGAGTTTACCATATGGCAGTTTAGTTATTGCACTTAGAAGGCATGATGCGGAGATTACACCAAATGGTGATTCGGAAATTTTGGCTGAAGATACACTTGTAATTTTGACGAATTTGAGAGATGAATCAGAGATTAGAGAGATAATGAATAAAGAGTAAAAAAAGAAAGATTCTTACGTAGGCTCAAAATGATAGATTATTTTGTCATTCCAAGCTTGTCGAGAAATCTTAATGTATTGATAATAGAAAATTAAAGATCCTCACGCTACGCTCAGGATGACAGATTGTTTTGTCATTCCGAGTGTAACGAAGGATCTTATTTTTTTAATCTTTTATAAATTCATCATTTGGATATATCTGTATAGGACTACTGCTACTTCTGCTCTGGTCATTAATTGTTCACCTCTAAAAGTGTTGTCATCATAGCCTTTTATTAGTCCTCTTTCTACTGAAAATGCCACAGCATTTCTAGCCCATTCTGGAATATTCATTCCGTCTGTAAAGCTTATTGCTCCATTGTTTGGTAATACACTATTTTGCATTCTGTGTAGTATTAGTGCTACTTCATTTCTTGTTATACTTTCCATTGGTCTAAATTTACCATTGTTTCCCTCTATTAAGCCCTTTGTAAATGCTTTTCCTACATAGTCTGCATACCACTTAGTAGAGTCTATATCTGAAAACATTGCGGTTCCTTGACTTAGGGATTTATCTCCTAATGTTTCAATTACTAGTTTTGCAAATTCTGCTCTATTTATTAATCTATTTGGTTCAAAAGCTCCTGTTTCTGTTCCGGATATTATTCCTCTACCTGCTAACAATTCTATAGCATCTTTAGCCCAAAGGATATTTGCTCCTACATCGCTAAATGTTCTTCTTGGAGGAATTACATAAACTGGATTGTCTTCCTCATCTTCTTCATCTTCATCCTCTTCTAGATCTTCTTCATCTGGAAAATCTGGTACTTTTGATGAAGCTGAATTTGAATAGTACCATAGTATTTCGTCTCCATCATCTATGGTTGTATCAATCGCTGGATCCCCTGGTGCTTTTCCATTAACTGCAAACATCCATCCACTTAAGCCTTTATTTTTGATTCCCTCAATCTCTGTAACAAAACTATTATTTGATTCAACCTCATAATCTAAGCCTGTTTCCTCAAGTGCACCTAATGCAGTTAATTCAAATTTATCATCACTATATAATCTAACTGATTTTGGTCCATATATTACTTCACCATCATCATCTATTACTGCAACATCTACTTTTATTTTTTCGGTTGTTGGTGTTACATATTTTTGTATTGTTATTGTTTTTGGCAGTGTTCGAATTAATCCATTATCTGGATTATCTTCAGGAAACTCAGTTGCTTTTTTATGAGCTGCTATATAGTATGTTCCTTCTGTATCTATAGATACATTTACTTTGCCTTGCACATTAGTTAGTGTTTCTATAGCTGTCGGTGAGGTCATTTTGTTTTCTGCGTAATATATTACTGTAGCTCCTTCAACTGGAGTTCCATTTTTATATTTTACCGTAGCGGTAAATATATCTTTTGGTTCAGCTTTAGTTTTTGAAAGAGTTACTTCTCCAAGATTAGTTGATCCTGCACCGTATAATACAAAGGAATCTGTTTCTCCATAAGTAGCTTGATATGGTGTTACCATCCAATAACCACCTTTAGTAATTCCATTTATACTATCCACAAAGCCATAACTATTTACTTGTACAGTATAGTCAAACTTTTCTGCATTCTCTAATAGTATATCAGGATAACTCTTCTGACCTTCTATTTCTACACTAGTCTCAGGTAGAATCGTATAATCAGGCCCTTCGATTCTTATTTTAACTTTTCCCTCTAGATTTTCACCAATGAGAATAGGATTTCTATCTGGGTCAGCATCATAAAGCATAAAAGCCTTAAGCGCCCAGGCATTAGCCGTTATATTAGCACTGCTAAATTTCGCTGTTTCAGACAAATAATCAATTGCAGTTCTTGAAGAATCCGCATGATTCCAATATGTTGAATTTTCTTCACCTAACTTAAACATTGTAAATACAACTTCCGCAGAGTTAACTATTGGATCATTATACTGACCACTTCCAAAACTGCCATCAGCTTGTTGCTGCTCTTTCAGCCATATTTTCGCTTTATTTATTGCAACTGCTATCGCATCATCTTGAGTAGATAAATCTTTTAAATCAATTAATACTCTTGTTGCTTGGGCAGTACTTTGAAAATCACCAAAACTATTATCCTCTAGCTGAAGACCTAGTATATAATCCACTGCTGCTTCTATTTCTACAAGTTCACCTAATTTACCTTTTATGCTCAATATATTAAATGCTGGTAGATTAGACCATTGATGCCATTCTTTCACAACAAAAGCTCCATTTGTTGCGTTTTTTTGTCTTTCAATTAAATAATCAAGTAGTATTGCCGAATCAGTTGTTTTACCTAGTGTTTCTGCTCCTATATAAAGATTTGCTAAATGTTTAGGATCAAGAGGTTCCTCTGTTGTTTCTAATATTTTAGCATCAGCAATTAAGCTTTCAAAGCTATTTAAAACAATCTGATCTTCAAAATTCCAGCTTTCCACATCTACCATTGTATCCTTTAGAATAGAAATATGAAATCCATCCATATCACTTTGTCCGCTATTTACTACTAGACCTTCACTCTCAATAAAATCAGTAAAAATATAGTTAATATTACTTGTAGCTTTTTCACTATATAATGGGTCAACATACTTTTGTGCGCTCGCTGGTACTGCTGGCAATATAACCATAGCAATCATAACAATTGCCATAAGTAGCGTGGTGAATCTCAAAACTTCTTTGTTGTTTCTAAACATTTTACCCTCTCCCTTTATCTTATCTTAGCATTCCATATTTTATTCTTACTCTGTCCAACTTTTCTATCATAGGTTTTGATAAAAAATATATAAAAAATACTGTACTTATAGCGTGAACTAAGTCATATGGTATTCCGGTGATATATGATGCTAAAAACATCTGTATATTTGCTCGGTCTGTATACATTAAAACCGAAGCCATATTCATTATTCCACCATATACTAAAAACGTTGTTAAAAATCCATATATTGATAGACTTAATCGTGTTTTCTTTAGAATTCCTTTTTTTATTAAGATTCCTGCTAAAAATCCTGTTAATCCTAATGCAAACATCTGCCATGGAGTCCATGGTCCTTGTCCAAAAAAGAAGTTTGATACAAATGCACTCATTGCACCTACTAAAAATCCTGCTTCTGGACCAAATGCTATGCCTGAGATTATTACTATTGCCATCATTGGCTTAAATGCTGGTAACATAAAAAATATTGTCCTTCCCATTACTGCCAAGGCTGCAAGCACTGATATTACTATTAATTCTCTTGCTTGTGGGTCTCTGTTTTCAAATACCATAAAGAATGGCACCATTGTGTATATTATTAAGAACATGCTTACAAAATAATACTTTCTGTCATTTAAAAACTCCATTCCAAACCATATGGTTAGTGGAACTAGGACTAGTATAATAAATACAGAAACTAGAGATCTTTTTCTAATCCCTGGATGCTCTATATATTTATTGTTTTCTATAATCCATTCATTTTGCATAAAGCGATCACATCCTCTGTGGTTACAGCATTTTCGAATACATGCCTTGACATCCTATTTGCTCCTGTTGTATAGAAACTGTTGCCCGAGAAGAATTCTCTGGGGCTTTGTGTCGCTATTATTGAACCATTAAATATTAATGAAACACGATCTGAGTATTCTGCGCAAAACTCTATATCATGTGATACCATAACAATTGTGGTTCCTTTTTTCACTAAATCTTTTAGTATCTTCCCTAACTTTATTTTAAAGTGGCTATCTAGTGCTTTCGTAGGTTCGTCTAGAAGTAATATTTTAGGTTCTAAAAGTAAGACTTTTGCCATTGCAACCTTTTGCTGTTCTCCACCACTTAAATCATATGGGTGTCTTTTTAATATTTCTTCTAAATAAAACATTTCTATTACTTTTTTTGCTTTTTCTTCGCTTTTTTGCTCGTCTTTTTCAATCGATTTTAGCATTTCATATATATCTCTTTCAACGCTCATCTCAACAAAGAGAGCTTGAGGGTTTTGGGGTAAGAATGCAATATGTGAATCGAGCTTCATTTTACCTCTATATGGTTTATTAAGTCCTCCAAGTAAGGATAGCATTGTTGTTTTTCCTGTACCATTGCCTCCAACTATTGAGTGGAATTCTCCTTTTTTTATCTGGATTGATAGGTCTTTTATTACATCCTTTTCATTTCGGTCATATTTAAACCAGATATCAGTTAATTCCATTGCAATTTCTGTTTCTTTTGCTGGTTGTTCTTTTGAGATGATTCTTGGATATTCTACAAGTTTATTTCCCATTTTTTCACTTAGCCATTCTCTGCTACTTTTTATAGATAATGGGTAACTTTTTGTTTTGGCTGATTCTCCTTCTACCGCTGCAAATATATTCATATATGATGGCAGTGCTTTCGCCATTATATGCCCTGATTCTAGAATTATTCTACTCGCTTCTTTTGGTGGCCCATCTATTATTACTTCTCCACCATCCATTACTAGAATTCTATCGCTCATTGGGAATAGTTCTCCTAGTCTATGCTCTGAAATAACTATTGTAGTCCCAATATCCAGATTAATTTTTTTAATAGTATCTAAAAATTCTGTAGCTGCTAATGGGTCCAGTTGAGCAGTTGGTTCATCCAATACCAATACATCTGGCTGCATTGCCATAATGGAAGCTAGATTTAGGAGTTGTTTTTGTCCACCTGATAGTTCTGTCACTTTTTTCATAAACCAGTCGCTTATTCCAAAGAATGTTGCCATTTCTGCTACTCTAAGGCGTATTGTGTTGTTGTCATAGCCTAAACTTTCCAATCCAAATGCTAGTTCATGATAAACTCTATCTGTAACTATCCCATTTTCAGGGTTTTGGAGTATATATCCTATCTTTGAAGTTTGTGTTCTTAGGTCTATTTCTTCAATGGGCTGCCCACGAAATAGAATTTCTCCTTTTTTTATGCCGTATGGAGTTAATGCTGGTTTTAAATGTCTTAACAATGTACTTTTACCACTGCTACTTTCTCCACATATTGTTATAAATTCACCTTGTTTTATAGATAAATTAATATTTTTTAGTTGTCTTGTTGTTTCCTCTGGATATGAGAAACTTAAACCGTTAATTTTAAATGTTTCCATTTTAAGTCCTCCATTATCCCTATAATTATTGGTAAAAAGAAAATAATTGCAATGCTTAGATAAAATGGGATGCTATATATTGTAAATCCTGCCCATTTTACTGTAGGGTATATTCTAAAGTAAAATCTGCCTATACCTAATCCATATATAAATACAGCTATTAATACCACTAAACTGCTTGCAAGAACTCGATCTCTGCTGTCAAATCTAAATATTGAAAAGCTTGTTCGTCCTTTTAGTCCATATCCTCTTGCTTTCATGCTGTCGGATGTTTCTACGCCGTTTTCAAGCGCCCAGGTTAACATTATGGAAAGTATTTTTAGTCCGTTCCTTGCTCTCTCAAATATATTGCCTGTTCGAAAATCTCTACCTATTCCCCTTTGAGCATTTGAGATAATTTTTATTTGGGCTTTGTACATTGGTACCAATCTTAATATCATTGAAAATATTAGCGATGTTTTGGGTAGAATTCGTCCAAATAGATATATCACTTTATCTGATGATATTACTTCGTTATAGCATGAAAACCAAATTATAACAGAACCTATCATTAATGCTGAAAATATGCCGTATACCAATGATTCTAATGTTATTGGATTGCCATTACTAAAATAACCTAGTATTGTTGCGCCTTCATGTACAAATAATACGTTTATTGCGGCTGCAAATAACATCAAGGGTATCATATATACTAGGTTAAATTTCAATGCTTTTCTGCCTTTCAATCTGACCGAATATACAAATGCTGCTGCATATGAAAGTACTAGGATAAATGGATTTAGTAAGAATACTGTTGTAGTTATTACTACTATAAAAAATACTATATTTAAGATTGGATGATAAGTATAAAAAGGATCTCTATTCATCGAAATCAAACCCTAAATCCCTTCCTAAATCGCATGTATATAGCAACCTAACGGTATCCCCATCTTCTAATACATAGGTACTTGTCCCCAAACTTGGAGCTAGGTCGTTAACTGCATACATCCAACCACTTAATTCACCACAGTCAAATTCATATAGGTTTCCTATGCCTTCGATATAGTTTGAATTATAGATAGGGGTCATCACATATTCCATATGGATTTTGTTCTTTTTCATCTCTCGAAGTAATACATTGAAAACTGATTCTCCTTCATAAAATTCCACTTTTTGAGCAGGGAATATCCAGCCATCTTTTGGTACTAGCTCCCATTTTTCAGGATTCATTACATCCTTTTTATCAAGGAGTGTTTTAACAGAAACCGAAAGCGTTACAAACAAAGGGGACGGTTCTTTTTGTCCCGATGTTGCTGGGGTTTCGGTTGTAGTAGGTTCTGGCTGTGTTTCAGTTGTCTCAACAGGAGCTTCTACAGGAGCTTCTGCTTCCATGGATGTCTCATCAGGTTCTATTGGCCTTTCAGCTGGATCTGCAGGTTCTACTGGTGACTCCGCTTCTATTTCTAGAGTCTCTAAATTAGGCTGATTTTCCTCAGTCACATTTACTTTGGGAGTTTCTTCTACCGCTGAGCTAGTTTGGTTAACCTGCTCTTGATCAGGTTCAGTTGTTGGTCCTGAGTTTAACATTTGAATCCCAAGCACTAAAATAAGTACTAGAAAAACACTAGCAAGTAGAATCCATATTTTTTTATTCATAATAATCGATTCCTTTCATATTGGATATCTAAAGGTCTACCCCTATATATCCTCTAACAGTCTATATAACATTCCTGCTACTTCACTTCTTGTAGCTGGTCTGGTGGGTTCTATATTTATAATGCTATTTGGAATATATGCTTTTTTTACGGAAAATGCCATTTCTTCTTTACTCCAAACTGCTATCTTTAAATAATCTGGGAATTGGCTTAAGTAATTTCTTATTTCAGCCTCCCCCATTGTCACATCTATTCCCTCTGATTTTGCTATATTATACATAATTATCGCTGCTTCTTGTCTTGTAATATTATTTTGAGGCTTAAATGTATTGTCTGTGTAACCATTTATAAAACCTGATGATTTGGCTGCTCCTATATATCCTGAAAACCAATCAGATTGTTTTACATCTAAAAAACCATGATTATGTGATTCTTCCATATCAAAGGCTCTGCTTACTAGAGTGGCAAATTCTGCTCTGGTAATACTTTTACTTGGTTGGAATTCTGTTTGTGTAACTCCATTTATTACTCCCTCTTTATTAAGTTCTAAAATTGCTAGTTTTTCAGAGTCATTTTCTATATCGTTAAATGGATTTTTTATAGTTTCATTGCTTGTTTCATTGTTGTTATCAATGCTTATATTAATATCTGTCATATCAAATAGTGATGTCCTACCTTCTTTAAATCTTTGATATGAAACCAATGCATAAAAGGATTGTTCCGTTGCTATCTTATTTTCTTTTCCATCTTTAAGATGTGAAAAGCCTCCTAAACTAGTGTAGAAATTATCGATTAAATTATCTATTACATTTTTATCATTTTTAATAAATCTAGCATCGCTTAATGGATCAATTCCTAGTGATGTAAGTGCAACTATTACTTGTGCACTACTTTCAGCGTTTTCAACTGACATTGTTTCAAATCCAGCATTTGTACTTTGAGTATTTGATAGAAAATCTAGTCCTCTTTCTATATAGGGTTTAATATCTGCTCTATCTTTATATTTTGAAAGACTTGTTAAAACCATTGCTGTAATATCAGAATCTGGGTTTTCTGAGCTTAAGGACCAACCTCCACCCTGTATTTCATGTTCTAGAATATAATCTATAAGGGTATTTCTTGCAATTGGACTTGTATAGTCGTTAGAATCAATAGCAATCAATGCCCATATTGGTCCGTTTATGCCTTGGATTATCAAATTATCCATATCTGAAAGATTTTCTATTAAATTGTAGCCTGCTATATCTTTTGGATTTATCCCGAAAGATGTTAATGCTAATATTGTCTTTGAGTAATCTGTATACTTATTTGTTGTTAATATACCTTGTTTTTCATTGAGTTCTTCTTTTAAATCGTTTAAATACATTTCTGAAAGTTTATCTATATTTATGTTTTCATATCTAGCTAAACCTATAATGGGCCAATCATCTGAAAATCCATCTCTATTTTTAAGCATATAGTCTGCTGTCTCTTGTATAACTTCATCTATATTAGATGACTCATTTTCTGCATAAGTTTCTATAGGAAAATATAAACCTATAGCTAGAGAAATTAGTATTGCTATTGATAATATTATAGATAATCTTTTATTATTATTTTTCATTTTAATCCTCCTAAGATTCAAAAATATTAAAAAAGCATTTGCCGATATTTCCCAGCAAATGCTCAAACTTACATGTTTTGAATCATGTTAGATATTGTCATCTGTTTTAAGCAAAGAAAACAAAATGAGAGCATTGTCGGCAAATATCCTGACTTAGCTTCATCGCTCCCCCCGCCTTCCCATAATGTATAGTGGCTGATCTTTAAGATTCGTGGAGTTTGCTCTGCATTCACAGTGACTTGTTCGTGTGGGAATCGCACCCAACTTCCTTGCATGTAACAATTGTAATTACTTAAATTATACCTTAACTCTTTGATTGAATCAATGTTTATTTAATGGTTATTATTCTCTAGAATTCAATAAATTAAACCACCTAACAAATTTATCCATAATTTTATCTATATATTCTAAACTACTAGTATCTATAAAGTTATTGCCTTTATCAAATAAATCCTGCACATTTGGAATAAGAATATAATTCCCTGGAAGAACCATCGCTGCTATTCCTGGAGCATTTAAAACTTGTCTAATCTGGGTTTGGCACCTTGCTGTACCAACATTACCAGTCGACGCTCCAAGAATCATAACCGGTTTATCAGCTAATACTCGATCTACTCTTGAGCACCAATCAAGTGCGTTTTTTAATCCCCCAGGAATTGAGTGGTTATACTCTGGAGTTACTATTATTACTCCTTCTGCTTCTTTTATTTTATCTTTAAAGCTGGATACCTCAACTGGTGGATTCTTCTCGATGTCCTCGTTAAATAAAGGCAAATCATTTAATCTTATTATCTCTATATCATGATCTGTATTATTTCGTTTCTTTATTTCCTGTGCAACTTTCAAATTATAAGAATCTTTTCTAAGACTTCCTACTATTATCACTAACTTCATTGTATCAACTCCTTTAATTCTTTATACCCTCCTATTAAATATATTAACTAATGTATTAGTATAACTAATAATTTAAGGAATTTAGAATATAGTAATTAATGGAAGTATATATGCTTCCATTCATTTAGTTGTGTTATAATCTATATATTATATTTAGGAGGGCCTTTGGATGGATAAGAAAAAAGTTAAAGCGGTTTTATTGTTACTTTTTACAGTTATGATGTATGGATTGTCCTTTGTCAGTATTAAAATCTCCATGGTGGTATTCCCTCCAATTAGCATGGCTTTTTATAGATTCTTAATTGCTTGTTTTGTTCTTTATCCTATTTTACAAAGATTAAGTCCTGGAGAAAAGCTTAAAAAAAAGAATATTCCTTTAATGGCAATCTCAGGAATTCTTGGGATAACATTGTATTTTTATCTTGAGAATAACGGAGTGTTAAGAATTAGCTCTAACGACGCCTCAATTATTATAGCAATGATTCCTATAGCTGCCGCTATAGCTGAAAGTATCTTTCTTAAGAAAAAATTATCATTAATCTCATTATTAGCTATTTTCACTTCTATATTTGGAATTTATATGATTATTGGTGGAAAGTTAGATGGAGGAAGTGCTCTAGGATATCTTTATATGATTGGTGCGATTTTAGCTTTTACAGCTTTTTTAATTATAACAAAGCCATTATTTAATCTGTATTCGGATATTGCAGTTACCTTTTATCAAGGATTATTTGGAACAATTGCCTTTATACCCTTTCTTTTGTTCGAAAAAGTTAGGTGGGAGCTATTAACCCCCACTATCTTATTTCACTTTTTATTTCTTGCAATAGGTTGCTCTGCTCTCGGTAATTATTTTTACCTTTATGCTTTAAATAATCTAAGTGTAGCCACCGCCGCAATATTTATGAACTTAATTCCAGTGTTTACATTTATATTTAGCTACTTTATTTTTGGAGACACATTATCATTGCCACAACTAGTTGGCGCAATGGTTGTAATTATTTCTGTAAGTATTGTAACAATTCAAGATAGTAGATTAGCTAAAAAGAAACAGCTCCAGCTCTAAAAACAAAAGGGACGGTTCTTTTTGTCCCTTTTGTTTTATTTTGCTCCACTAGAATCTTGATATTTGCCTGTTATATGCTCTATATTGATTCCAAATACTCTGGTTGAAATTCCTGATTTCTCAATATATTTATAGCCTTCTTCTACAAAGTCTTTAGAATACTTACCTATTATAGCTTTAAGTGCTAGTATTTTTTCATCATCCTTTGATTCATAGGCCTGTCCAAATACAATTACACTTTTATAATCAGTATCAAACTCTGCTCTTAACAACTTCACATCGTCTACCACACAAAAACTTACTTTATCATTAACCTCTATATTATCTAGCTTTCCACCCTTAATTGCCGAATGAAAATATATTCTGTTATTGTAGTATACATAATTTAGAGGTGTTAGATACGGATAACCATTTTCACTTATGGTTCCAAGCACTCCATATTCTCCCCCTAATAGTAGCTCTTCACATGCTTGTTCATTCATAACTTTTTCTTTTCTTCTCATCTCTTTAAACATAGTTTAATCTCCTTTTGGGACAGAAAGAACCGTCCCTTTTGTCTACCTATTAGATTGGCCACTCTATAGTTTCTGGTTTCCTCAATTTTTGATGTTTAAATACTGGAATATTGTATTTGTCTCCAAGTATCCTAAGCTGTTCCTTATATGCACCTTTTAATCCATCATGCATTGCTATCCCTGAAATTTCACCTGCAATTGAATTTACGCAAAACTCCAGCTTTTCTTGCCCTGTATCCTTTTCATACTCTCCTGTTACTAGCCATTGATTTGGAATAATATGTGATATTCCATAACCATAGCTATCCCATGTATCAAATATTTCTGCTGAAAAACCTCTTTCGAAATGCTGACCTCCAGCACATAGAACATTCTTAAGTTTTAGTCCGTCTTCTTTAAATATTTCGGTTAGAGATTTCGCCAAGACTTTTACTGCTTGAGGATTCTTCCAACTTTGTTCACTGCTTCCAATTTCAATATCCATAATAGGCACAGGGTATTGTGGAATAAGTTCTGGACCACTATCCCCATACATCATTCCTGACCAATGGGTTGCCTCTGTTGTAACAGCAAAATCTTCTAAATTTTCTTCTACTCTATTTTTCTCCAATGCTACTAAAATATTATGCATAAATTGTGGATTAGCAGGACCGAAATTTCCTGAATCTACATCTCCCGTAGTATGCACCGAGAATATATGCTCTGGTGCATTTGCACCTTCATGCCATGTTACTATTCCAGCAACATCAAAATCTGAAAAATGCTCAAGCATGATTGGCAAATATCTATTATAATCATGACACAGGACTTTTTCTGTTCTTACAAAGTAGAATTCATCTCCTGCTTGATTTTTTTTCATAAGCACGGGTTTACCATCTACTATAATATTTGTTTCTATAAGCGTATTTAATTCGAGTAATGCTTTGAAAACTGGTGCTGCTACATGGTCAATATTCCCATCTGCTGCTAAATAAAATACAGCTCGTTTATTCATAGCCTGCCTCCTTTTGGGACAAAAAGAACCGTCCCTTTTGTTTTTATTCTTTTACATAGCCTCCGCATACACATACTGTGTCTGGGTCGAAACAGTATATTTCTTCTGCAAATAGAAATTTTCTCATTCCAATATAGATTTTACTTTTAGAATATTTAACTTCTTTATTTATATAGATGATGTAGTCTTCATTGTTTTCGACCTGGTATCCATCTTTTTTTGGTTTGCCAAAGCGTACAAATGGCAAATATGGTCCTGCACAACACACTTTTCTCATTGGTAAATCTATTGTTAATTCAGTTTTGTTTTTCTTTTTCAAATATTGTTTTAATGGCTCTGTTAAAATCACTTCCATATTACACCTTCTTTTTAATGTTTTTTCAATTTTCAAATTATAATCTTAAAAATATTGTACCATAATAATTACATAATTGTCACCAAGGTCAACAAACTGATACGTCAAATTAACTCGAATTTTTTAGAATAGCAAAAATAATTTTCATATATAATAGCTTTATTTCACTCTTAGTGTTATGATTTTATTAAAATATTCTAAATTATTAAAATACAGGGCATTGGTACTAATCTTTGCCTTAAACGAAAGGAGATTCACATTATGAATTATGTATTTATTTCTCCAAACTTTCCTACAAATTTTAAAAACTTTGCGATTGGCTTAAAGGCTGAGGGTGTAACTGTTCTTGGCATCGGCACAGAAAACTATGACAGCCTAGATATAGGTCTTAAGAATGCCTTAACAGAATACTACAAGGTTGATAATATGGATGATTACAATCAAATGCTTAGAGCTTGTGCTTTTTTGACTTTTAAACATGGTAAAATCAACTATATTGAATCTCATAATGAATATTGGCTGGAGCTAGATGCGAGGCTCAGAACAGACTTTAATGTTCCAGGACTTAAAACTATAGATCTTCCAAAGATTAAGCATAAGTCAATTATGAAAGATGTTTTTCGAAAAATTGGTGTCCCTGTAGCCAGAGGTAGTGTGGTAAAAACATTAGATGAAGCATTAGAACTTATAGCTGAGCTTTCCTATCCTATATGTGCTAAACCTAATCAGGGAGTTGGTGCAACAAATACTTACAAAATTAATAATGATGAAGACCTCCAATCATTTTTTAGGACTAAAACTAATGTGGATTATATTATAGAGGAATTTATTGATGGTGAAATTCATACTTTTGATGGATTTGTTGATAATACTGGAAATGTTGTAACAATGTCTTCAATGATATATTCTAAAGGACTTATGGAGACTGTTAATCAGGATTTAGATAGTGTTTTTTTCATTCAAAGAGTTATTCCAGATGACTTAATTGAAATTAGCAAAAAAATATTAAAAGCTTTTGATTTGAAAGCTCAATTTTTTCATCTTGAATATTTTAGATTGCTTAACGGAGATCTTGTAGCGCTTGAACTAAATGCTCGACCACCTGGAGGCCTTTGTTTAGAGACCATTAATTATTCTATGGACGATGATATTTATAGACAATACGCTCATATGATTGCAGCTAAAACTAATGGACCTATCTTAAATTCAAAACCTTATTACTGTGGATTTGTAGGTCTTAAACTTCACGCTTCACCTCCTATACATTATATGGAGGAAAACAGGGAAAAATTTGGTGATTTGATAGTTTATGCAGCGCCTAACCCCCCACTTTTTAAAACGGTAATGGGAGATTATGCAGTTATACTTAGACATCCTAATTTAGATGAACTTAAAAAAGCTATGAATTTTGTAAGAGAAAGATAAAATACAAAAAACAAAAGGGACGGTTCTTTTTGTCCTAGGACAAAAAGAACCGTCCCTTTCGTTTTGCTTTCGTTTTGAATCTTATAGGATATTTTTTAGCACTTCGTCTTTAAAGTAGTATATTGAGTCTCCATAATCTTCAGTATATATCCAGAGTTCTATATCGCTAAATTTTGTTGTTAATTTTGTTGTTTGATCTGGTTTCATCTTAAACTGCACTAGTAGCATATCTTGAGTCATCCCTGTCCAAGGCATATTCTCTTCTACTCTCTTCCAAGTTTTTACATCCCAATCAAATAATATACCTGGGCTTTTTTCTAGAACAGTATATATTTTATCTGAATCTCTGTTAAATACTGCTTCATTAAGTGTGTTAAACGAAATCACAGCATCATATCTATCGTTAATTTCTACTTTAAATAGTGTGTCTTTCGCTTCAATTTCTTTCTCATCCAACATACTTTCATCTATCATAGAATTTAATATTGAATTTTGCGTGCCAATTGCTTTTTTCCAAGCTTCGAGATCAAAATATTGTTCATTTATCTTAACTTTTACATAATTTCCAACTTCTGAGGTTTCTTCTATATCACTTAAATCTAAACGTTCGAGGTCTTGTTCTAGGTATATAGGATTTGTTCGATCCCATTTAGCTAGTTCATCTATATATATCCAATATGTGTCCCCTATAAATGATGACTTCTGTGACCAAGTCGACCCGTAATCTTTAAGTTTAAAATCTGGTACATTTTGAACTAGTGATCCATCTTTTTTAAATAGATTTACAAAGGTTACATTGTGATTTTCTCCTGTGTATCTAAACTCTTTTGTTTTCTCACCATTTATATACTTATTTTGATATTCCTTATATGGTTTTATTGCTTCAAACCCTCCATATCTCCACTCAACTATAGGTGATTTACTCAGTAGAATAAGCTGAGATTCTCCATTCCAAACTACATTGTAATCCATACGCTCTGATAAAAATCTTAGTGGTACCAATGTACTTCCACCAATAATCTGAGCTGGAACATCTAGGTCATAAGCTAATCCATTTAGAACAGCTTTGTTGCTATCTATCACAAATGTTATATCCATCGCTTCATTTCTTCCTCTTGCTGAACGCAAAGAGTCATTCCAGGTTACCGTTAAACCAAATGATTCAAATATTTTTCTCATTGGTACTAAAACTCTACCATTTACAATCTGTGGTGCTACATCAAATTCTAGTTGGTCTCCCTCCAAAATTACTCTAATTTCGCTTCCTTTTGTATAATCGATATTATCAAATGGGCTTTCTAATTGTGCTTGCACCCCTAGTGGTGAAAACAACATCACTAGAATTAGCGTAAAACTGGTTATAATTATTTTAGTGTTTTTTACCATAATCTCCCCTCCAAATATATAATGATTTCTCTATATTATATATTTACCCTTATTTTTGTATTTTTCTCACATAATATCGTTTGGCAAAACAAAACCGGCCATATGGCCGGTTTTGTTACTTTGTTGTTATTTGTTTCCATTTCCACTACTATTACTGTTTCCATTTCCATTGGAATTACTATTACTTTCCTTTTCGTTGTTTTGCTCTAATTCTTTCTCTTGTTCTATGTTTTTATCTTTCTCATCTTGGTCTCTAACTTGATCCTGGTCTTTAACTGGGTCCTGAACTTGGTCTTGATCTCTAATTTGGTCTTGATCTTTAACTGGATCATGAACTTGATCTTGGTCTCTAATTTGATCTTTGTCCTGACTTTGATCCTCTTCGTTAAATTTTACACCATTCTTCTCGCCTTTTTGATTTGAGTAAATTTGCATAATCTCTTGATTTGACATTCCAATATACTCATCCATTTCATCCTCATCATCAGGATCAATCTCAAGATTACGGGTTATTAAATTATATTTTCCAGGAGTTATATTAAGTTCTCTAGCAGCTTGAACCTTTTCATAACCCATTCCATTTGTTATAACTTTATCTTCATCATTGTTTGTATTTTCTTCTCTTTCTCTTTCTCGCTCTTCTTTCGCTAATTCATTATTATTGTCTTCATTATCTTGGATTCTTTCTCTTATTTGAGTAGCAAGTTTTTCTGCTTTATCTTCATCCTTTGCAACTGTTGTAACTAAACTCACATCGTCACTTTCAAGGCCAAGCTCATCTAGTATTATTTCTAAAGCTTCCATTATATCCATTCCTTCAAAATTAAAATCTTCAAGGTCTTCTTCATACTCTCCAAGGTCTATAGATAATATGTCTTTAGATCTATTAACTTCTATACTAATTTCATCTTCCCCTTCAACTATAACTTCATAAGCTTTAGAAGCATTCGCCCACGTACCTGTACCAATCATTGCAAATATAAGTAATGCTGCAACAAGTGTACTCAATTTGGTCCTTAGTGATACTTTGCTTTCTTTCATCTCAATTACCCCTCCTATATAATAGTTATCATTTTTCATTTTTTCGATGGTTCCGTCATCCTTCATAATTACAACATAATCTCCTTTTACTTCCAATACAACTGCTTTCATTAGATTTTACCTCCTTTAATATACCTTAAGTACTCTGAAAGATACGGATAATCACCAACCAGTATTTCTACCACTGCTATTATATATTTACGATGTCTCTCTATAATTTTTCGGGGTACCCCTGAATTTTTTTCTATTATTTTAACCGGTAGAAGAAATGAACTTTGAAGTTCTGTAATCAGAATCGGATTGTCTATAATATAGTTGATTATAATTTTACAGGCCATTTTTGTCTTATCTGCTTTAGGTGACTGTTTTTCTATATCCATAAAAGAGAATCCATATTTTTTTAAAGTGTCTCCTACTGCTTCAATTTCTAGTCTTAGATTTTCTTCATGATGAGTATTTGTTGCCTTTTCTTCATAAGCTTCAACATGAACTTCAGGGCCAAATTTGCCATTTGTTCTAAACCAATCAATTAACCTACTTCTAATAATCATTTCAGCAAATGACACAAAGCTTCCTTTTTCGATATCATATTTTTCAATAGCCTCCAAATATGCAGATAGTGCTATTGACCATTCATCATCACTTTTAGATACAAAATGTTTAGTGGTTTTTGATGCATTTTTAATTATAAAACCCTCCTGAGAAATAATAAATTCCTCTAAAGCTTTTTTATCTTTTCTTATATCAATTATCTGCTTGTCAAGCTCTCGCATTTTATACATCTCCTTGTATAGCTCTGTAATTATATTATATCAACTAAAATCTGAGATATTATTATTTTTGTATAACAGATAATTTACTAATTACTGAATCAAAAAAACCAAGTAAAATAATTACTTGGTTTCTACATATAATGTTTAAAATTAGCAAAATAACCATCACCTATACTTAAGCAGGAATTAATTGGAACACGGTAAATATTACTAAAGATATGGTTAAAAGACTTATTATGGTTGATGTAAAAACTGCCTGGGCTGCAAATTTTGGTTCATTATCTAATTCTATGGCAGATAATACTACATTTACGGCTGTAGGTGCTCCCATTGCTATTACTAGTACCCTTGCAACCATGCCAGTAACTCCTAGTATTGATACTACTATAAAGCCTATTACTGGAGCTACTATAAGCCTAATAAAGTTTGAAAGGTATAATCTTTTGCTCTTAAAATTAAATTTAGTTTCTGCTAACTGAGCTCCGAGCGTCAATAGTGCTACTCCTGAATAGCTGTCTGCTATAATACTCATTGAATCCCAAATAGGATTCCATATTTTAATCCCTGACGTCTTCATTATTACTGCAATTATCATTACATATATAAGTGGCATTTTCAAAACATACATAAGTGCCTTTTTAGGACCTCTTTTACCTGCACCTGCTGTAAATATACCTATAGTAAAAAATATAATATTTTGCACCATCATTATTATAACCTGAACAGAAATTGCCAAGGGGTCATTAAATAACAGCTGCATCAATGGCAAACTATAATTGCCAGCATTAAAATAGGTTGATGTATTTACAAATACGCTGGTTTCAGATTGAGTGTATCCTCTGAATTTTGAAATCAATAATGAAGTAGTCATAACTAAAAACATTACTATAACAGCAAATACAATTACGGTTCTTACAATACTTACACTAAGCTCACTTTCGTATATCTTTACAAATAACATTGATGGCATAAGTAAATAAAACTGTAACTTAGTCAGAGTCTTTATATCTATATGGAATACTCTGTTAATTGCTATCCCTGCTAAAATTATTAAAAATATAGTTATTATTACGTTTATAAATGAAAAATCAAAAACTGTCATCATCCATCTCCAGAATATATATTTTAAACAAGTTTCTTATAATTCTACACTCTACCTATTATAACAGTTTATTAAAACATTTTAAATAGAAGATTCTACTTACTACAATAAACTACAAGGACTCTTTTATGACTTTAAAACTTGTCAATATCCGTGCCATGTATTTTTTTATGTAATGCGTTAATCCATAAAATCTAGTATAATAAAGGCATGATTATGATTAAATACTAACAATCAAGGAGGGTGCAAAATGAGAAATCGAATAATATCTATGGTACTTATTATTTCAATGATTTTACCCGTTACAGGTTGTGGTGGTGGAGGTTCTACTAAAACTCAGAGTGATGAAGTTTTGGTAGAAGGATTAGTAAATGATGAAAACTTGATACTCGCATCAAATGGTATAGAGTTAAGGTTAAACTCTGTAAATATATCTGATGAAGCAAATGCCAAAATATCTAAGGTTTCTAATGCACCAGTCCTTGATGATGAAAGTGGGATTGTGCTCGATGTTTATGACTTTAGTATTGAGGGTGTTACAGAGTTTCCTGGGGTTATTGAACTCCTTATTCCGATGGATCTTCCAGATGGTGATTTACCAGGTGCTGCTTATTTAAATGAAACCACTAATGAGTGGGAACCAGTTGCTTTTAGTTATGATAAGGAATCTGGCTCTGTAATTATCTTAACTGACCACCTTTCTAAATATGGAGTGTTCTCAGTCTCTAGTGAGGGAACTAGGCGTGCAAGAGTAGAATTTCTAGGACTTTATGGAGATGATGAAGATAAAGATTTTCTTGCTGCAGTTGAGGAATATTCAATTGGAGGAGTCCCTGCAAGTCAGTGTATTGAGATTGGTTCAAGTGCTGCAGGAGATGCACTACAACTTGGTGGAGATTTTCTTGGAAATATAGCACAAAGTGCTGGATATGTTGCATATGGTGATGATGTATTGTCATCCCTCGGTGATCGTTTGGGAAGCTTAGGTTTATTGGTATCTGTAGTTCAAATTGGTACAAATCTTTATAATGGAAAGATAAATGATGCTATTGTAGGAAGCATGAAGACCTCTTATACTTACATAATGGGAAAAGTTGTTTCTAAATTAAGTAATTCTGTACTTTCAGCTAGTATGGCTTCTGTGGCTATCGTCGATTATGCGATTAATAAGTTTGGAACTACTGCAATCCAAGGTAGGGCTGATATCTATAGAGATGCTTATTCAATCTATTATATGAAAGGAGAAGATGGGTTTAAAACTTCTGCTGATTGGTTCCATACTTTTTATCCTATGTTTAAAGACCCTACAATGACTCAGGATGCATTAAAAGCTGAGATAGATAGGATTGTTAGTGCACATTGTAATGAGTTTTGGACTGGATCTAATAAGCTAGGAGTAGATTATTTTGTAAGCCAAGCTCGAGAAAGAATGGCTTGGACTGGTGGTGGAGCTGGTTTAAATCAAGATTTGAAAGACAGCATATCAACTGAAAAACGTTCAATAATGTATAATGATATTTTACCAGGAGTATTTTATCAAATTGCTCATAAAATCAATATGGAAAATGAAAATCGACTCAGAGCAGAATATAAAGATTTATCAAATTATTTAAACACCTTGGTTTCATTTAGTGTAAAGGATCCAAAACATGCTTATGCGAATCATCTGATTAGATTTTCTCCTTTAAATGACAAAGCTACAGTACAAAACTGGACTGGTAAATTTAATAAAGATGGTGAATTGGAAACTAATTTTACACTCTATGGACATATGTATGCAGGTTCTCCTAATAAACTAGATATTTTCTTACCTGATGCGAACATTGATAAAGATGAACCTATTAGGAGTTTGGAATTTAAAGTAACTCCGCCAATTGTAGAAATTGTACTTGGCGAAGAGATAAGTAATCTAAAGTATGAAAGTGGCGAAAATGGCACAATTCTTCAATTAGGACTCCATGCTGCACTTAGAGAAGCAAATACCATTAAAATTAGTAAGGATGGCGATTTTAGAGTTGAGGTTGGTTATGCAACAGCAAGTGGTTCAGCTAATGGTAAAAACTATACTAGCGAAGTTACCAGATTTTATATGGAAGGAAATATTGATCCTGGCAGCCTATCTGGTAGTGGTATTGCCAATGGTGCCTTTAAGTTTACAAGAAAAGAAATAAGCCCCCTAGAAGGTATTGAAGGTGAGGTTAAAGAATATATAACAACACACTCATATGATGATACCTTTGAGGGTCAAGTAAATATTACTGGAAGTGGAGATAAGATCTTTTTTAATTTTAATCTTCTAGGCTATCGAAATGGTTACTCTAAACTTCAATACCATTCTATTGATACTGCAGGAGTAGAATCTTGGGGAGATAACCCTACTGTTACAGATGAATCAGGTGAAATTTCAGCAGCAGGTAAATACACCTTTATAGTGGAACAATAGTAAAAAGAACCCCCCCCAGAAAAATTAATTTTTCTGGGGGTTACTTGTAATTAAGAACTACTCCTTGATCTCTACCATAACTTCTATCTCAACAGGTAGATTAAATGGCAATACACTTGTACCTATAGCTGATCTTGCATGCATTCCCTTCTCCCCAAAGACTTCTACTAATAAATCTGAAGCTCCATTTATTACACTTGGTTGCTCGTAAAAATCATCAGTACTTGCTACAAATCCTAATAATTTCACAAATTTTTCTATTCTATCTAAATCTCCCAACTCGTACTTTAATACTCCGATTATATTAATTATTGAAAGTCTAGCAGCATCATATCCTTCTTCTATCGTTAAATCTTTTCCTAGTTTCCCTGTATAAATTAGTTTACCATTCTTCATCGGTCCATTCCCTGATAAATAAATAGTATTTCCAGACCATCTGGCAGGTCGGTATGTACCCATAGCTTTTGGTTCTCCAGGTAATTCGATGTTTAGTTCTTTCAATTTCTTTTCAATATCTGACATATCAATTTCCCCTTCCTTATACTTGTTCTTTTAAATTATGCTCCATTTCATCTATTGCTGCATTATAAAACTTCTCTCCTAATTCTGCAGTTGCAAGGGTTGGATCTCCCAATACACCTATCTCTGATATTCCCACAACTCCTGAATTAAACATTTTTTCAACTATTTCGCGTGTTGGAAGCCCTACATAACCCGCCTTTGCTTTGTCCATCTTTACGAGTTTTGGAGCCAAATATAGCATAAGTGAAGTCTCAAAAGCACAAGCATGACCTCCACAGCTTCCGGGAGCCATTCCATATTCCTTTTCATATTTCATTAGAATTGTCATCAATTTATCTAATGTTAAAGCATTGTAAAAATAGGCATCCTCATATGTTGACTTAAACTCTTCAATTAGTTCTTTAGTAGTGTCCATATTCCCTCCGTGTGAAGCAAGAAAAATGAATTTTTTAAAACCGTGATGGATATAGGAGGATATATAATCTTCAACTACTCCCTTAAATATATGGGGTCTAAGTGTAAGACTACCAGGTAATGACATATGGTGTGCGGAAAGTCCTGGTATTATAGTTGGTGCTACAAGCGTCTTCCCAATTCTTTCAGCTAGCCCACAAGCTAAACCAGTACCAATTGTCTCATCGGTACATTCTGGCAGATGCAAACCATGCTGTTCCATCGCGCCTAAACTAATTATAATAGTATCATAGCCATTTTCTTTCTTTTCCTTGATTTCTGGCCATGTCATATACCTTAACTGTAGATTTTTTCCATTCATAATATGCTCCCCCCTGTTTCATTCTATAGGCAAAAGGAACCGTCCCTTTTGACTGTTGACTATTTGTATTTTAGCTTATTCCCAAATATATCAGATAAAAATTGCTTGGTTGCTTGAGTATCTTCAATACTATGTGTTAATTTTACAACTTTCCCATTGTTAAGTGAAAATTCTAATTTGCCACCAGCCACCCTATCTGGTTCATCATCGTCTCCTATTTTTCTTTTAGCAGACTTGAAATCCACTTCAGATATATCTGAATAATAAATTTTTAGATTGATGGGATCCTCCGATAGAATAATTTCCGTATCCATTGTATAGTATTTCTTGTTATATGTTGCCCAAAAATCCATCATTGCAGCACTTGCCTTTAAAAAACCTACCTTATTCTCTTTTATTTCAGCTGCAACTCTCTTACTCTCTGATTTTTGAAACTCAGGTGTTAGATTTGCCAATACTAAATGCTCAACTTTAAAGACAACATTACATACTACAGATTTTAATAATGAAAGTTTATTAGTCGTTCGTATTACCCAAAGGACTTTCTCTTTATTAACATCAGATTGCATATCATTGACCTCCCTTTTTAAATTCAGCATCACCCCATATTATAAATTTATTATATTGGATTATAGTGATAAAGTACAGGATGAGAAAAAATATTTATAAATATTTGTAATTTACATCTGAGGTAATGCTCGATGAATTCTACGAAAGTATGGGCTGGGATATTGAGACTGGACAGCCAACTGAGAAAACCTTGAAAAGACTTAAACTAAAATAAGCTGAAAAACCACTGTGCTATATCCATTTAAGGTATTGCACAGTGGTTAATATTTTGTTCCTATTGTCTATCTACGTACATTGAGTAATCTAAAACTTCTGCAAAGTGACAAGCAACGAAATGTTCGGGTTCAATTTCCCTGAATGCTGGGTTTTCATGATTACATATATCCTTGCTAAATGGGCATCTGGTGGCTAGTCTACAACCTACTGGTGGATTCATCAGGCTTGGGGGCTCTCCCTCAAGAATCAACTTTTTTCGACCTCTATCTTTTGGCGAATAAATAGGCTCTGACGTTAATAATCCTATAGTATATGGATGCATAGCATTTTTATAAATTTGTTCAACCTTTCCAAGTTCCATAAGTTGTCCAAGATACATAACTCCTATCTTATCACTAATATATCTGACGACAGATAAATTATGACTTATAAATAGATAGGTTAAACCTTTTTCCGCCTGAATTTCTAACAGTAAATTTAAAATCTGAGCTTGTACAGATACATCTAATGCTGAAGTAGGCTCATCAAGCACTAAAAATTCAGGATTTAGTATTATAGCTCTTGCAATGCAAACTCTTTGTTGCTGCCCGCCGCTAAGTTGATGAGGATATCTATAAAGCAATTCTTCTCCAAGATTAACAAGTTCCAAGGTATTCATGATATAAGAATGAATATCTTTTTTGGCTGTTCCATTTATTTCTAGAGGTCTTTTTAATGATTCATATACTGTGCTTCTAGGATTCAATGAAGCAGCAGGATCCTGAAATATTATGCCAATTTTTTTCCTTATAGATTTTTTTTCAGATTTATTGGCTTTGAATATATCAATATCATCAAAGTAAATGGTATTTTCAGTAGGAGTAGTAAAATTAAGTAACAGTCTGGCAACTGTAGACTTACCGCTCCCACTTTCTCCTACAAGTCCAACTGTCTCTCCTTTATTAATACTTAAGCTGATTCCATCAACCGCCTTTACATAATAAGACTTTTTTTTCAATAATCCCTTATCTATTCTATAATATTTTTTCAGATTTTCAATCTTAACCAAGGAATTCATTATTTAAATCCTCCTTATGGCATGCACAAAAGTGTCCTGATTCCCTTTCTGTAAGCATTGGATTTACTTTAATACAAATATCCATTACATAGGGACATCTTTCACTAAAACGACACCCCTCAGGTAGATTGGCAAGATTAGCTACACTACCTTCAATTACTTGAAGTCTACCTTCATTTTTTGTTATTCTTGGTAGTGCTCTCATTAGTAGTCTTGTATATGGGTGTTTTGGGTTTTCAAATATTGTAAATACATCCCCAATCTCAACTATCTCACCAGCATACATTACTCCAACACGATCTGCTATTTCTGCGACTATACCAAAGTCATGAGTGATTATCAAGATTGAGGTGTCATATTTATCCCTAAAGCTTTTCATAAGTTCAAGTATTTGTGCTTGTATAGTTACATCAAGAGCAGTAGTAGGCTCGTCCGCTATTATAAGCTTAGGGTTCCTTGATACCATCATCCCTATCATGACCCTCTGGCGCATTCCCCCACTAAGTTCATGCGGAAAACTATTAATCCTCTCCTTAGCATCTGTTATCTTTACATCGTTAAAAATATCTATTACTTTTTTAATGGCATCCTGTCGCGGAATATTGTCAAGGATTATCGCTTCTGCAACCTGGTTCCCTACTTTATATACAGGATTGAGTGAATCAAGAGGATTTTGAAATATCATCCCAATTTCTTTACCCCTAATTCTTACCATATCTTCCTCTTTTAATTCTAAGAGATCTTCTCCCCCAAATATTACATTCCCTGAACTAATTCTTCCTGGATGATTAACTAGTCTCATTAAGGCTTTGGCTGTTGTAGATTTACCACTACCTGATTCTCCCACAAGAGCTAGAATTTCTTTTTTTTCTATATGAAAACTAATATTGTCAACAGCTTTTATTTCTCCTTTTTGCATTTCGTAAACAACACTAAGATTATTTACAGTTATAAGTCTGTTATTATCCACTAATCCACCTCCTATGCTTTTAACCTAGGATCCATAATATCCCTAAGTCCTTCACCCAGAAGATTAAATCCTAATACAGTATATACTATTGCAAGACCAGGAAATATTGAAATCCAAGGTGCTTGATTCATATATGCAATACCTTCCTTCAATATAAGTCCCCAATCGGGATCTGGCGGCTGCGACCCTAATCCCAGAAACCCTAGAGAAGTGGTCGAAAGAATTGCAGTAGGAAGAGCTAATGTCGATAAAACTATAATTGACGATAGTATATTGGGGAGTATATATCTAGTCATTATACCTACATCATTTTCTCCAAATGCTCTTGCTGCTTCAATATATGAAAGACTCTTAATTGATTGAGTTTTAACTCTTACTATCCTTGTAAATTGCGCCCAGCTAACAACTGCTATTGCAATTATTACATTATTCAGGCTTGGCCCTAACATTGTTACTATTGCTAGAGCCATAATAATTGGTGGCAGTGACCAAGTAAGGTCTGTTACAAAAAGTATAAACTTTTCTAGATACCCTCCATAGTATCCTGCTAAGAGTCCCAATGAAACACCTATAAGAGTTTCAATTGCAACAACAATAAGCCCAACTTTAAGTGTAATTCTGGATCCATATATCACTCGGCTCATTACATCCCTTCCATATTGATCAGTCCCAAATCTATACTGCTCATTTGGTGACAAAAGCTTCTCCTGAACATTTATTAAATCATAAGAATAAGGTGCAATTTTGTCTGCAAATACTGCTAATATAAGGACTGAAATAAATATAAATAAGCCAACCATAAATGTTTTATTTTTTATCATGTCTTTTAATATACTTAAATACTTCATACTATCTCCCCCTTAAGCTCCTGTCTTACTCTTGGGTCAAGGAACGAGGAGAATATATCTCCCAATATATTTGATATTACTGTCAATATTGCAATTATAAATATAATTCCTTGTACAACTGGAAAATCCTGTGATGAAATAGATTTCCATAAAAGTGGCCCAACACCAGGCCATGCAAATACTGTTTCAATTACAACTGAACCACCGATTGTCCACGGCAAGTTGAGAAAGAACATAACTGTCACAGGTATAAGTGCATTTCTCAAAACATGTTTGATTAGCACTGAATTCCTTTTCATACCCTTAGCATATGCTGTCTCAACGTATCTTTCTCTCAGCACTTCAAGAACCTCTGACCTAGTAAGTCTTAATACACCTGCAAGTCCTGGAAGAGCCATTGTCATTAGTGGAAGAATAATAGATTTTATACCACTAAATCCTGAAATCGGTAAAACCTTAAGCCATACACCAAATATAATCATCAATAGTATTCCTAACCAAAATGGCGGGATTGACCAAAATCCTATCGTAAACGCAACTATTGATCGATCAAGTACTGAATCCTTTTTGTATGCTGCAATAAGACCTAGTGGAATTGCAATTATGTACTGGATAATCAATGCACCTCCAGTAAGCATTAATGTATATGGCAATCTTTCCTTTATAAGTAGAAGTACTTTTTGACCTGATACTATAGATGTGCCGAAATCACCTTGTATTATTCTAGACAACCAATAGAAATATTGCACTAGAACAGGCTTATCTAGTCCCCATAGAGCCCTTAATTCCTCAATCTTTTCCGCTGGTACTCTTGGGCTTGAAACTAACTCTATTGCATCACCTGGCATAAGTTGCATTATTGCAAATAACAAAGCTGTTACTGCAAAAATAACCAATATCCCTGCCAAGAGTCTTTTGAAAATATATTCTATAATGTCATTCATTTTGTTCCTCCTATTAAAAGATAAAATCCCCATAAGGGGAATTTATCTTATTTAATATCCAAATCATTCATCATAACTCTTTTCCCATCTGCTCCAAGTTTTATTCCTGTTACTTCTTTTCTTGCAGCCATATATTCATACTCTGAGAAAAGTGGAATTAATGGTACTTCAGCCATAGTAAGCTCTTGAACTTGTGCATACTTTGCAGTTCTTTCTGCAAGATCCATGATATATCTTCCTTCATCAAGATATTTATCTACCATTTCATTTTCCCAAGGTAGGTCAGCTGAGCTGTGTATTACGTAATAAAGGATATCAGGATCACTCCACCAGAAGAATCTTGTTGCCATATCAAACTCTCCATCTTTTATTTTTTGCTTTATATAAGGTGATTCATATTCATTAAGCTTTAAATCAACTCCTACCAACTTAAGCTGGGCTTGAATTATAGGCGCTGAATTTTTAAGTGCTGGTGTATCAAGTGCTACCATAAGTGTTAATGAAAGCTCCGTACCATTTTTATCTACGATACCGTCACCGTTAGTATCTTTATACCCAGCTTCTTCAAGTAGTGTTTTTGCCTTATCAATATTAAATGCATATTCCTGAGCTAGTTTATCTTCTGTTGCTTGATCAAATGTAAGCATTGACTCTGAAATCAAACCAAATCTAGTCTTAACAGTGTCATTAAGAACTGCGCTGATTTCATCCTTATTAATTGCAAGTGCTAAAGCTTTTCTTACATTTAAATCACTTAAATGTTCATTATTTGTATTAAGCGCTATATAATCTATACCAGTCTGAAGATATTCATACAAATTCAGATTTTCATTATTTCTGATTTGATCAATATTTTCAGATGGAATATCTACAACAAGATCTACTGTTCCTGCTTCAAGCTCACTTATTCTAGTAAAATTCTCAGGTATAAATCTAACTGTTAATTTGTCGATAAGTGCTGGTCCCTTATTATCAACAATAGGGTTAAAAGTTTGATAATTTGGATTCTTAACAAATTCTATTTGTGAGCCTTGTACCCAGTTATCTACTTTATAAAGACCATTACTAACTACGCCTCTATTAAAAACATCATTACCTACTTCAGCTGCTACATTTGCATCAATTGGTCCTCCATAAACGCTAGTCAATACTGGCCATAAAAATGCAGCAGCACTATCGAGCTTCAATACAACGGTTGTATCATCAACTGCTATAACTTCTTGAATAGGATCGAAATCATAAGAATAAGGACTAGTTTCTATATATCTTGCCATTGAAGCCTTTATTGCTTCTGCAGTCAAAGCAGCATCGTTAGAAAATTTAGCATTTGCTGGAAGATGAAAAGTTATTTCAGTCCCATCATCCGATATCTCAAAACTCTCAGCTGCCCCAGGTATAAGCTCTGTAAGTTCAAGATTATAGGTAGCAAGTGGTTGCGATACAAGATTATGTATCAGGTTATCCCATCTTATCTGTTGTACATCTGTTCCTTCAATCTCTTCAGGCATTGCTATAACTATTGTTTTTTCTACCTGCTCCATAGGTTGCTCTGACTCGGGTGATTCAGTTGGAGCTTCTGCTTGCTTATCTCCGCATCCAGTTATTGTCATAGACAAAACCAATATAAGTGAAATTATTCCAATAAATTTAAGTTTTTTATTCATCATATCCTCCTAGTAGTTTTTATTTAATTCAACAATTGCTTGTGCATATATTTTTGTACTCATTATCAGATCTTCAAGCTCAAGATATTCATCTTTTTGATGAGCAGTATCCTCTTTCCCAGGCATTATAGGTCCAAATGCAACGGCATTCTTTATAGCTCTCGCATATGTTCCTCCTTTTAAAGCTATAAGAGTAGGTTCTTCACCAGTTACTTGATTATAAGCAGTTGATAGCCGTTCTATAAGCTGATTTTCTTTGGGAACGTATAATGGAGTTTTATCCTCGATTTTCCTTGTCACGATATTGTATAAGCTTGCTTTCTTACTAATACTATCGAAAATATCACCACCCTTAAAGCTAACAGGATACCTTATATCAAGAATCACATTTGCAGTTTTATCTGTCATTTCAACAATCCCAGTATTTAAAGTAAGTTTCCCTGATTCTTCATCACATAAATCAATTCCTAGAGTCTCTCCTTCAGTTTCAAAACCAATATTATTAACTATAAACTTTATAAACCTTTGTTGAGACGTATTCATTTCCTCGATATTAGAAAGTAGCGTTAACATTTTCATTGCTGCATTTTCTCCAAGTTCTGGCTCACTACCATGGGCAGAGCGCCCTCTTGTAATTAAATTAATAAGCGCCGAATCTTTTTTAATTTCAAAATCAATATTTAATCTCTTGCTTAATATATCCAATCTCTCAATAAACTTATCAATATCAGCAGTTCCTATCTCAAGATTACATTCACATATTTCAGGAACCATATTAGCTCTTTGTCCACCTTTAAGATTTATTATTTTTACCTGATTTTTCGGAATATCAGAAAAGTTTTCATCTATTTGAACTCTCAAAATACCTTTTTCTCTGTTAACTATCGGGAAGGGTCCATCTGGAGAGAAACCACAAGAAGGCATCTCCTCTACAGCAAAATAGTGACTCATACATTCCCATCCACTTTCTTCATCACATCCTAGGATTATCCTAAAACGTTTATTCATCTTTAGTCCACTATCCATAACTGCTTTTAAAGCATATATTGAAGCTATAACTCCTCCCTTGTCATCATTTACACCTCGACCATAAAGCCTTCCATTATCTAAAGTAAGGCTGAATGGATCATAGGTCCATCCATTACCTTCAGGGACAACATCAAGATGAACAAGTATACCAATTAACTCGTCACCTTCTCCGTATTCCACATGGCCCGCATAGCCATCAATATCCTTTGTCTTAAATCCAAGTTCCTTACACAAATTAAGAGTATAATCCAAGCTATGCCTTATCTCAACTCCAAACGGAGCATTTTCAAGAGCATCAGACTTTATACTTCTAAACTCTACAAGATCACTTGTCTTTTTAATAATATCATCCTTCATTTTGTCAATTCTACCCATTAAATTCATCGTATATCCCCCATGCGCTTTAGCCTAATATCGTAGTAAAAATTATTATAAGTATATATCAATATTTTTGATTTAGCAATAGGTTGAAAACCCTTTCCTGATAATTTAATAAAAAATTAATACTACTAATCAATAACTAGCTCTAAATATAAACATATTATCAAATTTAAAATTGAAAAGTATTTGATTTAACACTTCTAAAATGAGGTAATAATATAACAAAGGATAGATAATTTTTATATGTCGATCTAAATGATTTGATATATTAACTATTGTCAATACAAAACACACTCAAAAAAATATTATATAGAAAGAGGTAATTCTATGAGTACACCTGTAATAACTGTAAAATACGAAGTAAAGCCTGATAAGCTGAATGAGTTCATTGAACTTATACAGAAAAATTCAGAAAATAGTCTGGCTGAACCAGGTTGTCTAAACTACGAAGCTTCAATGGCTGGAAATAAGGTTTTTCTTTATGAAAAATACAAGTCAGAAGAAGACTTCAAACACCACACCACAACTGAGCATTTTGCGAATTTTGGTAATAAGACTAAAGATCTTTTGATAAACAAAGAAATCACAATGTATAATGGACTTAAATAAAGATGAAAAAATCGAGTAGGAGATAATTAATTATTTTAATTATCGTCCTCTCACACCACCGCACGTACTGTTCAGTATACGGCGGTTCATTAAGACAGTCTCACTTTTTCATACTGTGAAGATAAACTTTTAAAA
>Ga0265295_1000233_pt1 | contig 116362 bp, 124 predicted proteins | sample Munlansysbiofilm_FD_192503 | JGI IMG/M metagenome (GOLD analysis project Ga0265295, IMG submission 192503) | Leachate microbial communities from a municipal landfill in Southern Ontario, Canada - Methane capture system biofilm | ecosystem: Engineered > Solid waste > Landfill > Unclassified ...
GCGTTTGAAAACATTGATTCCATACTACGTGAAGATTCTCGCTCTTGAGAACCGTAGGGTGTAGCCATTTCACGTTTTTCTTCAATAATGCGTTCTTGCACTTCAGGTCTTTTTTTCTTAACGATCACTAAACCTCTACGTTTTCGTACATTCGTGGGATCAATTTTTTCATCCATTTCTAATTCTTCATTGTTTTCAGAAACTTCTTCATCTTTTTTATCAGCTGAGGATGAGGAAGCAGGTTCTAATGCGACTGTCTCAAGTTCTTTTTCTTTAACTGTTTTTGTCTTATTTGGAGCAGCTACTTTTTCAACAGAAGGTTTTTCAATCACAGAAGGTTTTTCGACAACTTCAGCCTTTTTAACCTCAGGAGCTTTTGTTTCAGATGAAGGCTTACTCGCGTGTGCATTTTCTCCTGTCAATACATAATTCATTAATTTTTCGGCATCTTCTGTATTGATAGAACTTGAAGGGGCTTTAACATCAAGCCCCATATCAACTGCCTTTTCAATAATATCTTTACTTTTCATGCCTAGTTCTTTTGCTATTTCAGTTATGCGAACCTTATCCATTCGTAGCTGTCTCCTTAAAAGTTTTACCAAAATCCATCATTGCTTTGTGATTTGTTTTGCATTTATTGTTGAGTATCTTCACAACTTTCTTTTCATTGTTTGTCATACATGCCTTGCAGATATAAAAGCTTCTTCCTGTTTTAGAAAAAAGTACGAGTTCTCCATTGATTATTTGCAATCTTTGTAAACTTTCTTGTAAAGCTCTCTGCCTACAAACAATGCACATTCGTATCGGTTGACTCATTTTTGCGCCTGATTATATCAAAATTTAGCTGTTTTTCAGCTTTTTACAATCTGAAATCCATGATTATCTAATTCAAAGATTTCAACCCTAAACATTTCAAAACTATTTTTAAGAGCCGTAGCTACTTTTAATGCATCTTCACTTTTAACTAAATTAAAGAAAGAAGAACCGCTACCAGAGAGCGTACTCATTAAAGCACCGCTTTTTAAAGCAATATCACGCACTTCAAAAAGTTCTTTCATCTGTTTCATCCGACGATGTTCATGCATACAATCCTTTGAAGCGACCCTTAGATAATCCCAATTTTCACTAAAAAATGCCGCTGTTAGTAAAGAAGCCCTCGAGAGGTTATAAACCACATTTTTCATCATATATGATTTTGGCAAAAGTGTTCTTGAGTGTGCCGTTGACATAGGACGATCAGGAATAAGCATCACCACTTTAAGTGCAGAACTTAACTCTTTTTTTAATGTTTTCACTTTTCCATGTTCAACAATTGAACTTGTAAAACCCCCAAAAACAGCAGGTGCAATATTATCTGGATGTGTTTCATATACAATAGCCTTATTTAAAATACTCTCTCTATTTACCTTAATACCTGCCATTGTATACGCACTGGCAATTGCGCCAACAATCACAGCTGAACTGCTACCCATACCTCTTGAAAAAGGTATATTATTATAAAATTCAAAACGAAAAGGGTCTTTTTTTCCCACTAATTCTTGATAAATATCATAAAAAATGGAAACAAAAATGTTGTTCTTTTTTAACTTTACGTTTTCTTCACCCTCGCCTTTCACTGAAATACTTTGATAACTCGAAGGTTTAATAGAGACTTCATTATAGAGAGCTATTGCCAATCCTAAACAATCAAATCCTGGCCCTAAATTTGCACTGGTTGCGGGAATTCTTATTTTCACACACGACTCCTAAACTGCTGGTAACATATAAAGTGGTTCAACATCATCGCTAAAAAACGCTTCATTTAAAACATCAGGTAGCATAAATTTTTGTTCTATATCATCATTAAAACGTTTTGTACTAATAAGACCTTCTGTTTTAATAAAATAAAGATTACGCATTGCTCGAATGGGTCTGCCTTCATTAAACCTAAACCCATCACAGGCGAAAAGAGGAATGTTTAAAGAGATACTCAGTGTTTTTAAAAAAATATACGTTATTTTAATTGCCATAAAACTGCCTGGTCCTCTAGCAAAAAAAATTCTAGCAAGACAATACTCTTCTAAGATTTTTTGAAAGAGTAAGGGTAAGGCTTCACTGGTTTGTTCTACTGTTTCAAATGTTTTAATCAGTTGATTATTTTCATAAATCCCTACATGTAAAGGTGAAGTAAGTGTAATAACAACAATGTCAACAGCCGTTTTTATGCGTATACCTTTTCAAACTCATATGCTTTTTCAGCACTCAAGGTTCTAATTTCATAATTACTTGGGTCTCTTAAAATTGCTTTTGTAAGCTCATGATTAAGATTATGACTGCCTGCATGAGACGTATAATCCCCTAAAAAGGGTGCGCCAAGTAAAGAAAGATCCCCAATAGCATCTAAAATTTTATGCCTTACGAATTCATTAGAAAATCGCAATCCTTCAGGATTTAAAATCTTTGTCTCATCCATAACAACAGCATTATCCAAAGAGCCTCCTAATGCAAGACCACGAGAACGTAACATTTGTACATCTTTTAAAAATCCAAACGTACGAGCCTTAGCTATCTCTTCAATAAAATTTCGTTTGCTAAACTCAAACGCATACTCTTGCTTACCAATAGAAGGATGATTAAAATCTATCATAAAATTATAAGTTGGTTTTAAACTCGGAGTTACCCGTACAAATTTTGTACCCTCACTCACTTCTACTTCTTTTTTAATAACCAATACCCGCTTTGTTGCTTCTAATTTGCGAATTCCAGCTTCATCAAGCATCATACAAAAACTTGCACTACTTCCATCCATAACAGGAACTTCCGCACCATCTACAACAATGCGTATATTATCAATACCATAGGCATAGACAGCAGAAAGTAAATGCTCAATCGTAGAAATATAATAGTTTGAATTCCCAATAACCGTTGCCATTTGTGTATTGACAACATTTTGTGGCAATGCTTGAACCGATAAACCAACATCGTCTCGATAAAAAACAATGCCACTATTTGCCTCCAAAGGCTCAAGCCGTATTTTTATAGGTTCACCTTTATGTAATCCTATTCCAATACCACTCACTGCTTTAGCTAATGTGGTCTGTTTCACACTATTTCCTTTATTTCAATTACATGGTCGCGCATTATAATTTTTTGAAGTACGTTTTGTTTCAACGCTTCTCTATCAATAATTTCGCCATTAAAAATTAAATGTCCTCTTGGACTAATACCACTTAGCACAATATATTCACCATCGCACTGGACTAACCCATCTATGATACCATAAATACTCATACTCTCTTCACAAAAAACTTTAGCACCACTATTTACCCGACCAAAAATAACGATAGGCAAAGATTCAATAATCTCTTCACCCGAACGAATAGGACGATCAAAAAGTTTTAGTTTTAAAGCCACTTTTGTTTCGATACTCGCTTCTTGTGAAACACTCTCTTTTTGAGAAATATTTTCTACCAAAGGCGACTCTTTTTTAATACCACCAAAACGAATATTACATTCATTAATTACTTTATAGCATACACCACTTTGTTCTAATACAAAAGCAATATTTTTTGTAATATTACCTTCAACAAGCAAAAGAAATTCCTTTAAAAGGAGACTATTTTTTCTAAAATAGTCTAAAAAAACTGCTTCATCATCAATTTCAATATGAAACACTCGTACATTTTTTTGTGCTACTTTCATCGATCAATCATCTTCTTTGCAGCATCTATAATACTAAAAATACTCTCTTTAAGCCATACTTCATCCATCCACTCTTCAGGCCTTACATCCACCCCTTGTACATACATACCAAAGTGCAAATGATCCCCTAAAGCAAGCCCCGTAACACCCGTTTTTGCAATCGATTCTCCAGCCTTTACCATATCACCCTCTTTAATCATGTAGCTTGAACAATGACCATAAAGAGAATAAACACCTAAGCCATGAGAAATAATAATATTATTGCCATAAATACCGTTTTCACGAGCAAAAACAACAACGCCATCATTAGACGTTTGCATAGAGGCTTGTGCATTACTTGCAAAATCTAATCCTAAATGGAAGGATTGACTCACAGGCTGTTTATTATATTCATAAAAACGATGATCTCCAAAGCTGGCAACCACTTGTCCATTTCTCAAAGGATAAAAAGGCTTGAGATAAAAACCTTTTATCAAGTCAGTAGGTATATTTGAAGTTACCTTTAAAATAGCCTCTTCATTACCTTTACGCATCTCTTCATTAACGTATTTAAATTTTTCTAATGCCAAAAGTGAAGATTGTGCTGGAGCCATCTCTGAAATAAGATCAGTAATTTTACCTTCTAAAAAACGATCACTTAGCGCAATCGTTGATGTTTTATATTTTTTATCTTGAAGGAAATAGGCAATATGTGATCGACTGATATTTCCTGCTCGATCCGTAGCCACAATAGATGCACTAAAATTTTCAACCGTCGTAGGCCAAGCAACAAACGAAATATAATAGCCCTCTTTATAAAAAGGTGTTGGATAGAATTTTTTTTCAAAATTTGTTTCAATATACAACGATTTCATAGCTTCGTCGTATGCTCTAAACACAACCGTAGCAACACCACCTTTTGTAATTTTATATGAATTATTGACAATAGTCACTTCAGGACGTTTAGTATCAACCTTAATGACGGTTTTCGCATACGCACTATTCCCTGCAAAAAAGTTCCATTTGCTTTTATCAACTACTTTAATACTCAGTTCAAACACTTTCTGAGTAGGATTAAGTCCTGCTTTTGGGAACGTCACATTTAAATCAACAATCTGTTGCAGAGCAGTTATCTCTTTTGACTCAAGAACAATCCTTTTCTCGCCATCAAACAAAGAAATCTCTACAAAACGAATACCACTTTCATCTGCAACTTGAATCTTAAGAGGCTCTTTTAAGTTCCATTCAATCTCTTTTGGAAAAGCAATTTCAGGAACTTCTCTTTCAAAAGAACTTGAAGTAAAAATATAAACTATTCCCCCTAAAAGTGTTACAAGAATAAATCCTAAAATCCATGCTGCTACCGCAGATTTGCTTTCTCTTTTCATAAAGCTTTCATCCTTTTTATTTTTTCTACAATTTCATTTCGAAGTATTTTTGGGTCACACGGTGCCACTTCAAAACCAGCAGCTGTTTTATGACCACCCCCATGGTATGCTAAAGCAATTTGTGCAACATTGAGGTCTTTACTACGTAATGAAATTTTATATCCACCCTCTTTTTCTTCTAAAATCATAATGGCTATTGTGACATTTATAATACTTCGGAGCATATTGACAATATTTTTCGTATCATGTCGCTTTGCACCTGTTGCTTCAAGCGATGCCTTATCGAAAATAATCGTGGCAATCGTTCCATTTTCATGTAAATCAAAATGATTCAACATATAGCCATATAATCTTATTTTTGCAAGAGATTCTCTTCTTTTGACCTTAGACGCAATTTCCTTAGGATTCGCTCCGCATTTCACCAATTGTGAAACAATTGCAAATGTCAACGCATCCATATCTCCATACAGAAAAAAACCTGTATCATCTGCAATTGCGGTATAAAGACAAGTTGCACAGGTTTTGCTCATCAAAACATCATTGGCTTTTAAAAGCTCATAAACCACCATACCTGCACTGCTAAAATGATCTATCACCACATCAATCGTACCAAAATAGTGATTGGTTAAATGATGGTCAATGTTCACAATATCATAATTACCTCGAGAAATTTTAAGCCTATCAAATGTTGAACAATCACAACTGATGACCAAATCAAACTCTTTGGGTAATGTATGCTTTACTTTTGCAAAGTTTGGCAAAAAATCATAACAAAGCGGTAGCTCTTTTGATGCATTATAGAGTGTCACTTTTTTACCTGCATTCGTCAATGCATCATACAAAGCAAGAGCACTTCCTAATGTATCCCCATCGGGATGTACATGCGAGACAATTACACTATGCTTAGCTTCTAGCATACGTTTCCACGCCTGTTTGTACATTTCAACTCCACTTTATTAAAAATGCAGATTATACTTAATTTTTACTGAAAAGTTATTGAGAGTTTGTTATCGTGCTTTGTTTGAACTTTTATACACAAAGGCCAAAACCTCAGCAACGGCTTTGTAAAGATTCTCTGGAATCATTTCACCCATATTGCATTTTTTATACAATTCTCGCGCTAAAGGAGGATTTTCAACAATTTGAATATTGTAATTCATCGCAATTTCTTTAATACGAAGGGCGACCAAATCGGTTCCTTTTGCAATCACTTTTGGAGCCGCTTCTTTTTCTTGATTGTAACGAATAGCGACTGCGTAATGCGTTGGATTTGTGATAACAACATCCGCTTGTGGAATCTCTTGCATCATGCGTTTTCGAGTCATTTGCATTTGAATTTGGCGAATTTTTGCTTTAATTTTGGGATCACCTTCCATTTGCTTATATTCATCTTTAACTTCTTGCTTGCTCATGCGTAACTCTTTGAAATAGTTATAACGCACAAAAAGGAGATCAGCTAAGGCAAGGACTAAAAAAATAATTAAAATAACTGCTGCTAAAATAAGCATTTTCTCTTTTAACCACGATAACTGATCAAACAAAGGAAAATAAATAACCGTAGGAAGCTCTTTCGTAAAATCCCATAAAAAAATATATGAAACACCCATAACAACACTTACTTTTAAAAGTGTTTTAATCGTTTCAATCAATTTTTTAAGCGCAAAAAGATTTTTAAATCCTTTAATAGGATCCAATTTACTAAAATTGGGCATCAAAGGTTTTGTCGTAAATAAAAATCCCGTTTGCATAACATTGGCAAGAATACCTGCAATAGCAACAGCTAAGGCTAAAGGAATCACCATAAAAACAACTTCTCTTAAAGAAATCATAGACATCTGTAAGGTAACTTCTTTGGTGATTTCCGTTCCAATTAAGGATTGATAGTAGTGATAGAGGTAAATAATTCGAGATTCAATCCATGACAAAAGGGCAAGAAAAGATCCCAACGCAACCACAAGGGTTATAAAAGCACTGGTGTCTTGGCTTTTAGGGACATTTCCGTCTTTTCTGGCATCTTCTATCTTTTTAGAGGTGGCTTCTTCGGTCTTTTCTTGATCATCTGCCACGGTACACTGTTCCTAAAATTAAAGCACAGTTTTATGGATGATTTTCATTGAAAAATCAAGCCAAACTGCTTGGTGGATAAGACTCCCACTGCTAATAGCATCCACGCCTGTTTTGGCATACTCAATGATATTTTGCTGTGTAATATTTCCACTGGCTTCTAAAAGGACATGTGAAAAATGCTCATTTTTATACGTCACAACCGTTTTAATATCTTCATGAGACATGTTGTCGCACATCACAATATCAGCTCCACACTGCATCGCGAACTTAGCAAATTCAACATCCTCACACTCAATTTCAATCTTACATGTAAAAGGGAGTTTCGCTCTAGCTTCCACAATAAATTGCTTCAAATCATCAATCGTTTTTAAATGGGTATCTTTGAGCATCAAACAATCATCCAATCCCATACGATGGTTATTTCCACCACCACAGCGAATAGCATATTTTTCAAAAACTCGAAGATGTGGTCTTGTTTTGCGTGTGTCTAACAATTTAAGAGCATACCCTTCAAGTACTTTTTTATATTGTGAAACATTCGTTGCAATACCGCTCGCATGTTGCATTAAATTTAAAAGTGTTCGCTCACACCGTAAAATATTTTTTGATTTTCCCTCAATAAGTGCGACTAAATCACCTTTTTGCAAACTATCACCATCGTCAAAATAGAATTTAACATCCAGTTTATTCATTTTGCAAAGAGCCTTAATATAAGGCTTACCCGCAAAAATACCCACATCTTTACAGATAACATTAGCACTAGCAAAACTGTCTTTACCCACAAGTGAAAAAAGATCTCCTCTTCCCACATCCTCTTCAAGTGCTTTTTTAACAAATTTTTTAATCATATCTCAAACATCCGATTCAGCGCTTCATACGCCCATTTTCGAGTCTCTTCAGAAATACTTATCTCATTTTCAAAACGCCCCTCTTTAATACTCATTAACGTATCATAAACATCTTGAAGGGTGGTTTCATTCATCGTTGGACACTCAGGTTTAGACGAGGAAAGGACATATGTATTCTCTTTGCGTAGACGTTGAATCATGTTGTACTCGGTACCAATGGCTACTTTTTGCTCAAGAGGGAGGTGCTTCACATAATCAATAATTTGGCTGGTTGAACCCACAAAATCAGAAGCATCACACACTTCCACTTTGCATTCAGGATGCGTTGCAATTAAAATATCAGGATACTTTGCTCGATAAAATGCAATATCTTCTACATCAAAAAGTTGATGGACTGAGCAAAATCCATTATAACAGATAATATCAGCCTCTTTTGGATCAGTTCCATCTCCTACAACACAAGACTGAAGCCCCATCTCTTTCGCAATATTTTGTCCCAAACAACGATCAGGAACGAACAAAATCTTTTTCCCACTCTCTAAAGCTTTGGTAATAATTTTCTTCGCATTGGAGCTCGTACAAACAAATCCGCCCATCTTCCCCACAGCCGCCTTAACCTCAGCAGAAGAGTTAATATAAGTCACGGGTAAAATATCGGATTTTGCAATACCTGATTGCTCAAGTAACCTAACATTTTGATCAAAATAATCCACATCAATCATCCGAGCCATTGCGCAACACGCAATTTTTGGCATAAAAACACGTTTTTGGGGTGCTAAAATCTTCACGCTCTGTCCCATAAAGCCTACACCACAAAAAATCAAATAGGGATTAGCATCTTTCGCTGCCCATTGAGCAAGCTGCAAAGAGTCTCCCATAAAATCTGCGAGTTCAAACACTTCATCTTTTTGATAAAAATGCGCCACAATACTTACATGTAATTCTTGTTTGAGTTTGAAAATTTCTTCTTTTAATGTTTCATTATTCACCCTAAAATCCTTTGGCTCTATCGAAAATATGCATTATAGCGTTAAAGAAATAATAACAAAATTATTGCTATACTACCCCATTTTCAATGAAGGATTTTGTGTGGATTTTCTTTTTAATATTAACGTTCAATTTTACATTTTAAGTTATCTTGTGGGTGGCATTCCTTTTGGTCTGCTGTTTGCAAAACTCTTTACAGGCAAAGACATTAGAGAAAGTGGAAGTGGAAGTATTGGCGCTACCAATGTTCTACGTGTTTTAAAAGAAACTAACCCAAAATTAGCAAAAAAACTCGCTATTTTAACGGTAATTTTAGATGCATTCAAAGGCATTATTGTCCTTTTAATTGGCAAAATAATTGGCTTGGATATTTCAACACTTTGGGCAATTGCTATTTTTTCAGTCGTCGGTCATTGTTACAGTCCTTACTTAAAATTTGAAGGAGGGAAAGGTGTTGCTACAGGTGCAGGCGTTCTTTTAGTGATGCTTCCCATTGAAACGCTTATAGCATTTGTGACATGGTTTATTGTTGGCAAAGTACTTAAAATCTCTTCGCTCTCCTCTTTGCTTGCACTCGTTGCGCTCATTGTTTCATCGTATGTTATCCATTATAATTTAGAAGGCATCCAAACGCACGCTCCCTTATGGATTATTGCTTTTATTATTGTTTATAAACATATTCCTAATATTATTCGACTCTTTCAAGGTCAAGAAGTTAGAGTTATTTAATGCGTATTTATATTAAAGATTTGAGTTTTGAGGCGATTGTTGGCATTCTTGAAGAAGAGCGTCACACGCCTCAAAAAGTGCTTTTACATGTAAAGATAGATTACGATTACAACGAGGGAAATTTCATTAATTATGCAACAGTTGCTCAGTTTTTAGAAGCGCAAATGCAAGAGATGCGCTACACTCTTTTAGAAGATGCCTTAAAAGATTTATCCCAAAAATTGAAAAATTTGTATCCTCAAATTTCCACCTTAAAGCTAAAAATTCTAAAGCCAACCATTCTTTCAAACGCCTTAGTTGGGGTCTCTCACAGCATAAAATATTGAGAAAAATTAAAATTTAATTAAAAAAACTTTAAATCTAGCTAAAATTGTGATATAATCCCGTTTAAATTTTAGCAACTAAGGAATTTATAATGCGAATTTTAATCGTTGAAGATGAAGTAACCCTCAATAAAACTATTGCAGAAGGCTTACAAGAGTTTGGATACCAAACTGATAGCTCAGAAAATTACAAAGATGCAGAATACTACATTGGTATTCGTAATTATGACCTCGTTTTAACTGACTGGATGCTTCCAGACGGTGATGGTGTTGATTTAATCAATCTTATTAAACAAAAATCTCCTCGTACCGCAGCAGTGATTATTTCTGCAAAAGATGATAAAGAGAGTGAAATCAAAGCGCTTAAAGCAGGTGCGGATGATTATATTCGTAAACCATTTGATTTTGATATTTTAGTTGCTCGTATTGAAGCTCGTCTTCGTTTTGGCGGCACAAATGTGATTAAAATTGATGATTTAACCATTGATCCAGATGAAGAAAAAATTACCTACAAAGGTCAAGAGATTGAACTTAAAGGTAAACCATTTGAAGTCTTAACACACCTTGCACGTCACAGCGACCAAATTGTTTCTAAAGAACAACTCTTAGATGCAATCTGGGAAGAGCCAGAGCTTGTGACACCAAACGTTATTGAAGTTGCTATTAACCAAATTCGTCAAAAAATGGATAAACCATTAGAAATCTCAACCATTGAGACTGTAAGACGAAGAGGTTACCGATTTTGCTTTCCCAAAAAAGTATAAGAGATAGTTTTATCTTACAATTGGTGTCTGCTTCGGCGACACTGATTGTAATCTTCTCCGTCATCCTTTACAATTACATCAAAATCTCTATTTTTGAAGACATTACCCAAGAATTAACGAAACAAGCCAAAATTATTGCATCCTCACGAACAAGTTCGGTAGAATACATGGGAATCAATATTTTCAATCCTTCACTAAGTTCCATTAATAATCCATCTGAAATTCAAGTAACGATTGCTATTAGAGTAAATCAAGGCAACAGCATCTCTTTTGAACACAGTGAAAAAAACAACCAAAAACTTCTTACTATTTATTATCCTTTAGAAAAACGACCTCATCACTTTGTTTCGATCACAAAAAATATATCTAACACGGATGTTTTACTGGACAAAATTTTTAAAAATGTTCTTATCATCAATTTAACAGCCATTTTCCTCATTCTTTTTTATGCGCTTTTTCTCTCCCGTATGCTGGTACTTCCTATTCGCTCGCTTACAAATAAACTTGCTAATATGAATGAAAATTTTTTACAAATTATTGATACACAAAAACTTCCTAATGAGTTTCAACCGTTAGGTTCTAGCATTAATAAATTGGTTGAGCGTATTCAAATTTTTGTAAACTCACAAAAAGAGCTTTTCATTGGTGCCGCACACGAGCTCAAAACACCCTTAGCGGTTATGAAAACAAAAAATGAAGTCACCCTTCTCAAACCTAGAGAAGCAGAAAAATATATTGAAACACTTAAAAGCAATAATCAGACAATTAATGACATGAATAAAATGATTGGCAATATTTTAGAAATTGGTAGACAAGAAGGGGCACAGTTTGAAAAGCCTATTGAAATTGATTTAGTCAAATTTTTAAAAGAGCAAATTAACAACTACACAATTCTAGCAAAGATGGAAGAAAAAGATATCGTAGCAAGAATTGCACCAAAATATTATAAAACAATGATTCAGCCGACGCTATTGGTACATATTTTGCAAAATTTTGTCCAAAATGCCATTAAATTTACACCAAAATATGGGAAAATAACGGTTCAAGCCCATCTGAATACAGAAGGTTTTTTTATCTACGTCATTGATGAAGGGACGGGTATTGATGAGAGTAAAGATCTTTTTGCTCCTTTTAAACGCTATGGAAATCAGACTGGCGCAGGGTTGGGACTTTTCCTTGCTAAAAATGCAGCGGACGCACTAGGGGCAAAAATAACTCTTAAAAATCGTGAAGATGCACAAGGTACCATTGCAACTCTTTTTCTCCCTTCAAGAAAACATGCTCTTTAAATTTCGTTAAAGTATTTTTAGTGTATAAACTCGTCAATAAATTTGACTTCAATAAAGGAAAATAAGTATGTCTTTAATGATTACGGAAGAGTGTATTGCGTGCGATGCCTGTCGCGATGAGTGTCCAAATGGAGCAATTGAAGAGTCTGATCCAATCTATATCATTGATCCAGATATCTGTACAGAATGCGTAGGACATTATGATGAACCAGCATGTATTTCAGTTTGCCCAGTTGAATGTATTGTGCCTGATCCTGATAACATAGAAAGTGTTGAAGAGTTAAAACTCAAATACGAACAACTTAATAGCGACAATTAATGTCCAAGCGTACAGCCATTATTGATATAGGTTCTAACTCAGCAAGAATGGCGATCTTTGAAAAAAGTAGCCGTTTTGCTTTTCATTTAATCAATGAAACAAAAGCCCGAGTGAGAATTGGAGAAGGGGCTTATAATTTTGGTGGTTTTCTGCAAGAACCCGCTCTTAAACGAGCGTTTAACACGTTAGAAGAATTTAATTCAATTATTAAAAGTTACAAATGCAACAAAGTGCTTTGTATTGCAACCTCAGCCCTTAGAGATGCTCCTAATGCATCTACATTAATTAATAAAATTCGTAATGAATTGCATATAAATATCAAAGTAATAGATGGCAAAAAAGAGGCATACTATGGAGCCATTGGCGCACTCAATTATCTCAAAGAAATTCAAGAAGCTGTTACGATAGATATTGGGGGAGGCTCCACAGAGCTTGCAAAAATTGAAAAGGGTATCATCGTTGATACTATCTCATTAGATATAGGAACAGTTAGGCTCAAAGAACTCTTCTTTGACAAAAAAACACCTTTAAATGAGATTCGCTCTTTTATTGCGGAGGTCATTGAAAAGATTCCTGAACATTTTACATGTAAAAACATTATTGGTATTGGGGGGAGTCTTCGTTCTCTCTCAAAAATCATTATGGAACGAACCAATTACCCGCTTAAAACTGTTCATGGATTTGAATATGAACTTTCTGAACATATGCCTTTTATTGATGAGATTATTAGTGCAGATGTCTTAGGTTTAAAAGCCCTTGGTGTACGTAAAGATCGCTATGATACGATGAGAGAAGGGTGTATCATCTTTCAAGCAATTGCTCAAAAATTTGAGGCTTCTACACTCATTACAAGTGGTGCGGGCATTAGAGAAGGGGCTTATTTATCTGATTTATTGCGTTCAAACCAACACAAATTCAATTCGGATTTCAAGCTGAGTTTAAAAAGTTTAAAAGATAGATTTTGCTTTACAGAAAAAGAGAACCTTTATATTAAACGTTTAGCTATCTCTCTTTTTGATACCTTGTCTCCACTGCATGGCATTAATCCTTCGTTTAAATATGAATTAGGTGTTGCATGTGAGCTTTATAATATTGGTATCTCTTTAGGGTTTTATCAAAATCAATTGCATAGTTTCTATTTTGTTCTTAATAATCTCAATTATGGATTTTCACATCAACAAAAAATACTAATCGCAATGCTGATTAAGTACCATACCAATAAACTTCCTACAGCAGAAGACATCTTGCCCTACAAAATGCTTTTGCCTGATATTAAAACATTAAATTGGCTTAGCTTTTTGCTTTCACTCACAAAAGCCATCAGTAATGATAAAACGCAAAGTAACATAGCCTTTAGCTATCAAAACCACACTCTTACGATTGAATCAGAGAGAAAACTTTTTCTTGCACGAGATCAAATCAAGCAATTACTTAAACCTGCTTCATTTGCCATTATTATTAAATAAGATTAGAAATATTTACGAAAGAGACGAAGAAGAGAGACTCTTCTTCGTTTTAAAAGTAGTAATTAAAACTTCTGACCAATAGTAAATTCAAATGACGCTTTATCGTCACCACTCTTATCCATTACAGGTTGTGCAAAAATCAAACCAATAGGTCCAAGCGGTGAAATCCACTCAAGCGCAACACCCGTACCACCACGTTTAATATCAAGGTCATCTTCTCCGATCATACCATAATCAAAAAAGAGCGCTCCACGCATTTTAAGTCTTTCAACGAGTGGGAAGCTAAGCTCAATTGAGTTGACGAACATGGTATTGGCACCCAGTAAAACATCTTTTCCTGGAATTTTTGGGGAAAGCGAGTTGGATTCATATCCACGAACGGTTCGAACACCACCCATGTAAAACTTCTCACCAAAAGAGTATTTTTCATCCGCATCATCAATAGCAAGGTATTTAAATTGTGCTTTATAACGGAAAATCAAATCATAATCAATCACATCTTGTAAACCATAATAGTAGGCAAATTTATTGACACTGCTCGCAAATTTTTCATCACCACCAAAGCCTGCAACTTCCAGCGTACTGCTTGCTGAAATACCGCTACGAGGTAAATAATAATCATCGGTATTGTTAAAAGAGATACCTGGGACAAAGGAGCTTTTAATCGTTGTTTCATCCGTAAATTTACCTTCGTCTTTTAAATATGTTAACAACTCGCTATCAAGATTAGATAATTTATTTTGTTCAATAATATATCCCAGTGACACACCCCAATGGCGTGCGATTTTGCGTCCTAAAACCACATTGATTCCATATCGTTCTTCATCGTAGTAATCAAAGTCGTTATCAGCGGCATAAATTCTACCACTTAGACTATACACAGAGTCGAACAAGCGAGGATTTGAGAGTGAAATACCACCGTTTAACTCACTATCACTTCGCTCAATGTCAATACCAGCTCTCAGACCTGAACCAAAGATATTACCATCAGATAAATTTGCACTTAACAAAAGACCATCAGAAGAGCCATAACCAATACCACCACCAATAGAACCTGTTGAAGCTTCTTTAACGTTGATAACTAAATCCATCGAATTTTTACTTAAACGCTCTTCTTTAATTTCAACATCTTCAAAATAACCTGTTCGTTTCAATGCACTTTTGGTATCCGTGACATCTGTTCTTCTGTACAATTCACCATCAGCTAAGTAAACTTCACGTCGCACAACTCTATCTATTGTTCGGCTATTTCCAGCAATACGAACCGTGTTAATGTAAACCTTTTCACCAGGAAGAACACGATAGGTAATATTAGCTACATGATTTGTTTTATCACTTTTAACATCAGGCATAACTTTAACAAAGGCATAGCCTAAATCAGCTACTTTTGTCTCTATGAGAGCCATATCTTTACGTAATTTTGCAACATTAAAGACTTTTCCATTTTCCAAAAACATTTCTTGAATGATCTCTTCTTTATTCACAAGACCTTCTGGGATTTCAATGGCAATAGCACCCACTTTATATTGCTCACCCTCATTAACACTGTAAACCAAATCCGCTGAGTAACTATCGAAATATGTCTTTAAAAATGGCTCACTTACTTTACAATCAAGATACCCTTTTTGCATATACGTATCTTTGATTCTAGCAGAATCATGTTCCAAATCATTTAATCTAAGCTTTCCATCATTAAAACCCCACATCCATGGAAGCCATTCTTCAGATTTATTGGCAATATTGGGTTCAACATCAGAATAGTCTAGTTCTTTTGAACCACACAATGTCACATTTTTAATGACAACATTTTCACCACGGTTAATGACAAAATCAAGGGAAGTAGAAAGGTTCTCATTAAGAGGATTATTTTTAACTTCTACAACTGTATCAAAATAGCCTTTATCTTCATAAAATTTTACAATTTTTTCTTTAGCAAGTTCAGCTCTTTCAGGATCATAGACTTCACCTTTTTTAACACCTGCTATTTTGTTCATTTCTTCAACATCATTTTCACTAACACCTGTAAAATCAACTTTTGCGATAACTGGCTTTTCTTTAACATGAACGACTAAAGCACCCTCACCCACATCTTCAATCCATATATCTTCAAAATAGTTTTGTTTATAAAGCATCTTAATCGCTTTATCAATCTTTTCCATATCAACAGAATCACCCACTTTCATGTCAATCATTTCTGAAGCCATTTCTGGAGAGAGACGGATTAAACCATTAAATTGAAGACTTTTTAACGGTACTGCATACAAAGATGTTGCAACAATAAGAGACAAAGCAGTTATTTTTTTCATTCTGGTTAACCCTATAATAGAATATGATTTTTAGATATTTTAAAATATAATACCATCTCTAGAATTAAGCGCCTATTAAAGGTATTTATAGCTTTTTACTAGCTTAGGACGGGTCTAAAAAGGAACAAAATGATCATTGGTATTGTAGGATTAGGATTAATGGGTGGCTCTTTAGGATTAGCCCTTCAAAATACAAAATTAGTCTCAAAGGTTGTTGGATTTGATCACAATCTCAATCACTGTGAAGAAGCACTAAAATTAAATTTAGTCCATGAAATTGTCTCTTTTTCTGAGATTAAAGCGTGTGATGTTATTTTCTTAGCCATCCCTGTTGGCGGAATCATAAAAGCCCTCCAAGAGTTACAAGACATCTCAGCGCATACAACAATTATTGATTTAGGAAGTACAAAAGCTGAAATTGTTGCATCCGTTCCTGAAAAAATTAAACACAATTTTATTGCTGCTCATCCTATGACAGGAACAGAAAAGTTTGGACCAAGTGCTGCCATTCAAAATCTCTATCACGATAAAGTTGTTGTTCTGTGTGATACGGATCAGAGTGGAGATTTACACAAAAATAGAGCTATTCAAATTTTCTCACACATTGGGATGAAAATTGTTTTTATGGATCCTATCTCGCACGATGCTCATGCAGCATTTATTTCCCATCTCCCTCATGCACTCAGTTATGCATTAGCCAATAGTGTTATGGGACAAGAAGATCCTAAAAGTATTTTATTGCTCGCAGCAGGAGGCTTTCGTGATATGAGTAGGGTTGCGAAAAGTTCACCGCAAATGTGGTCAGATATTTTTAAACAAAATAAAAAAAATGTTTTGAGATCAATTGAAATTTTTGAGGAAGAGCTTAATAAATCGAAAAAAATGATTGAAGAAGAGAATTGGGAAGGATTAGAAGCATGGATGAGCAAAGCAACAACGCTTCATAAAATTTTATAAATACTCTTTACATGTAAACATAAAAAACTATGTTTACATGTAATCTTTTAAATCTTAATTACCACCAAATCTCACTAAAGCACTTGCCCATGTAAAACCACCACCAAAGGTATCTAATAACATTAAATCACCTTTTTTGATACGCCCCGCTTCGTATGCGTCATTCATCGCCATAGGAATAGAAGCAGCAGAAGTATTTCCATATTTGGCTACCGTTAAAACTGTTTTTTCAAGTGGAACATTGAGTTTCGTACGAACTGCTTCAATAATACGCATATTGGCTTGATGCGGAATAAAATGATCCACTTCTGCAACACTCACTTGATTCTTTTCTAAAATATCAATGACATCATTGGTCAAAGTTTTAACGGCAATTTTATAAACATCATTGCCTTGCATTTTAATAAAATTGAGTTTGTTATCCAATGTTTCTTGAGAACAAGGATATTTTGAACCACATCCTGGTGTAATTAAGAGTTCACCATAGCGACCATCCGCTGAGGCATGAATATCTAAAATGGCTTCATTTTTATTTTCAGTAGCGCTAATAATAGCAGCTCCAGCACCATCTCCAAATAAAATACATGTTCCTCTATCCGTATAATCAACCATGCTACTAATTTTCTCAGCACCAATCAATAAAATATTTTTTTTCATTCCTGATTCAATAAACGCTTTTGCCATAGAAAGCATATAAACAAAACCGCTACATGCTGCACTGATATCAAATGCCATGACATCATTTATTCCAAGCTTTCCAGCAATCACACAAGCGGTTGAAGGCATACAGAGATAATCAGGAGAAAGGGTTGCACAAATAATTAAATCAATCTCTTCTTTAGCAATACCAGCACGATCAATTGCTTTTTGTGCTGCTTTGACCCCTAAATCGCTGGTTGACTCTTCTGCTGAAGCAATACGTCTCTCTTTGATACCTGTACGTTTTTCGATCCATTCATCACTGGTTTCTACCATCTCTTCAAGATGAAAATTACTTAAAATTCGAGACGGAGCATAGGCTCCAATGGATTTTAAAGATGCGTACACATATGTCCTTTATTATAACTCTAGTTGTGCAAGTTTAGATTCAATATCAGCATTAATATTTGAACTTGAAAAATTAATGGCTTGAAAAATTGCATTTTTAACTGCTTTTGCATTGCTTTTACCATGCCCAATAATAGCACAGCCATTAATGCCAATCAGTGGAGCCCCACCATATTCAGCATAATCAACTTGCTTTTTAAGTACCGTAAAAACTTTACGCATTAAAACTGCACCCGCAATAGCTAAAGGTGAGCGTCTTACATTTTGTTTAATAATTTTCGTAATAGATTCAGCAACTCCCTCACTTGTTTTCAGTAAGATGTTACCTACAAAACCATCACAAATAATCACATCAACAGAACCATCAAAAATATTATTTCCCTCGACATTGCCTACAAAACTTTTTAACTGTTTTAACAATGTAAAAGCTTCTTTGGTAATTTCATTACCTTTACTCTCTTCTTCACCATTTGAGAGAAGTCCAACTTTGGGATTGCTTACTTTTAAAATATCTTTAACGTACGCTTCTCCCATAACTGCAAACTGTGCTAAATGCTCAGCCTTACAATCTACATTTGCTCCAACATCAAGAACAAGGCTTACTTTTCCATGAACTGCTGTTGGCATAATCGTAGCAATTGCAGGACGCAAAACACCTTTAAGTCTTCCAATACGAAGCGTGGCTAAACTCATAGTGGCACCACTATGCCCCATAGATACAACAGCATCTGCAATTTTATCTTTTACTAAATCAACGGCTTTATAGATAGAAGTTTCTTTACGTTTAAGCGCATTGGTTGCTGCTTCGTGCATATCTAAAATATCTGTTGATTCAACAAAAGAGATTCTGTCCAAATATTCATGAGGAATGAGAGATTTGAGAACCTTAACGTCCCCAACTAGAAGTGCTTTAAACTCACGCTCTTTGAGCGCATGTAGGGTTCCTTTAACAATAGGAGCGGGACCAAAGTCTCCGCCCATCGCATCAATTGCTATGCTTAGCATATTAATTTTTATATTCGCCTGTTGTTTTGTTCACTCGGTGAGGCATTTTCCATGTTCCATCACTATCTTTTACAGGCATTGGAAGAGTCACTTTATAGTGTGTTCTTCTTTTTGCAGCTCTTGTTTTGCTGACACGTCTCTTAGGTACTGCCATTTTATTCTCCTTATAGTTGTTCGCATTTTCCACAATAGTGGTAGTCGCTTTTGAAAGATTCAATTTCACTTTGAAGTAGTGTATCTACTTCAATAAAGCCATCAAAAAACTCTATAACATTTAAAAGCTCTTCACCTTCTTTGTCTTCATAAAGACCTTCGCTTGCAAAGACTTCAACACTCTCTTTTACTGCCAATGTAAAACTTTCACCACATCGATCACAGGTATGTAAAAGAGTTCCCTCCATAACACCACTGCACTTAACCAACATTTTGTCCGTTTTTACAACTTCGCCACAAAATTTAACTTCATCTAACGATGTTTCAAAATGAATCCCACTGTTAGGAACTTTTTTGAATTCAATCTGCATTGAAATTAGTTAATTTCTCTTCGTGCAAAAAAGAAATCAATTTCAATTTTTGCATTTTCTAAACTATCGCTACCATGAACCGCATTCGCATCAATACTCTCTGCGAAATCTGCTCTAATAGTACCTTGTGCTGCTTCTTTTGGATTTGTTGCACCCATAAGATCACGGTTTTTAAGAACAGCGTTTTCGCCCTCAAGTACCATAATAACAACAGGTCCACTAATCATAAATTTAACCAAATCACCAAAAAATGGTCTGCTTGCATGAACAGCATAAAAAGCTTCTGCATCTGCTTGGCTTAATTGTACTTTTTTCATTGCGGCAATTCTTAAGCCATTTGATTCAAATCTATCAACAATTTTACCAATAACATTTTTTGCTACTGCATCTGGTTTAATAATGGATAATGTGCTCTCCACAATTCTCTCCTATATATAATTGAATTTCTTAACTTTGTAGGGAATTAGAACGGGGGAGTATAGCAGAATTTTTTTTTAATATCAATTAAATTATTTTACTTTTAGCTAAAACACAAGAGGGAAGTTCCCTCTTGTATGATTTTTTATTCAGCACAAGGTGTTGTGCCTTTTCTCATATCTGCACCAATTTCATCACGACTTGGTTGACCAGGATATGGAGTATCCCAAACAATACAACCCTCTGTTGGACACGCTTCTGCACACGCAGGTGCATCATGATGACCTACACACTCAACACATTTGTCTGCATAAACATAATAAATATCAGCACCCGTTGGGTTATCGCTATCATCTACAATTGCCTCTACGGGACACTCATCGATACAGGCGCCACATGCGATACAAATATCTGTAATTTTTACTGCCATAATTTCTCCTTGATTTGGTATTTTTTATTAACTAAAAACTATATCGAAACAAAATTAAAATTGATATTAACCCAATTTGCTAGTTAAAAACTCAAAAATGACTTAATTTAACCTGCTCCAACAGGCACCACATGATCCATAACAGACTTTTTCTCAAAACCGTTTTGATAATACTATTTTACACTGCCTTCATAGCATAAAAATAGCCTAAAAGAAAAATTTATCCTTTTTTCTCTCTCTTCTTTTCTAAATATTAAATCAACCTTTATAAGATACAATTAATCCTATTTAATCAAAATAGTTTTTATATTTTTTTATATAATTTCTTCGTCAATAAAATTTATTATTAAGGATTTTCTATGCTAGTAACTAATAAAGCCCCAGATTTTACAGCAACCGCCGTTTTAGGCGACAATCAAATTGTTGATAACTTCAATTTATATGAGAATTTAGGATCAAAAGGTGCCGTTTTATTCTTTTATCCTTTAGATTTTACATTTGTTTGTCCGTCAGAAATTATTGCATTTGATAAAAGACTTGAGGAATTCACAAGCCGTGGAATTAATGTTATTGCTGTTTCTGTTGATTCACAGTTTTCTCACTTTGCTTGGAAAAACACTCCTGTCAATCAAGGCGGTATTGGACACGTGCGCTTTCCAATGGTCTCAGATATTACCAAACAGATTTCACGTGATTATGATGTCCTTTTTAAAGAAGGTGTAGCACTTCGTGGTTCTTTTTTACTGGATCAAGATGGTACGGTAAGACATGCTGTTATTAATGATCTACCTCTAGGTCGAAACATTGATGAGATGATTCGTATGATCGATACCATGCTTTTTACGAATGAGTACGGTGAAGTATGCCCTGCAGGTTGGCAAAAAGGAGATCAAGGCATGAGAGCAAGTACAGAAGGTGTAGCAGACTATCTTGCGAATAATGTGGAAAAACTCTAAATTTTCTTAGCAGAGAAGCCAAGCTTCTCTGCTAAGGCTTAATGCTCTTTCTGACACAATGAACAAAATTCAACACTTGCGATAATGTCCATTCTTTCAATTTTAATGTTTCGCTTCTCTTCAAGACATGCTTGATATTGATATAAACTTTCGTCACAATCAATATCTTCAATCGCACCACATCCCTGGCAAACAAGATGAATATGTGGACGTGAATAAACGTCATAACGCATTTTCCCATCAGCAACATTTACCTCAATAACAACACCTTTTTCTTTAAGTGTTGCAATGTTTTTATAGACAGTTGCCAAAGACATTGACGGGTTTTCTCTTTTTAACGCCTCATACAAATCATCCATTGTTGGATGGGTTTTGCGTCCCAACTCTTTTAAAACGGAAATTCGCTGAGGCGTTGCTTTGAGTTCTTTTTCTTTTAAAAGTTGAATTACATCATACATAGCTATACACCTCCTTCCAAAATTTTTCTATAGTATTCCATAAAAGAGATGAATTTAAATAAAAAAAAATCAACTAATATTTTTTATTTATTAGTAAATATCTTTCAAAATAGACTCTGCTATGTGATTAGGTGTTACGCCTAATCTCTCTTCAACTAAATGTGTTGCCCCATGGGTAATAAAAGCATCATCGTATTCAAAGGTTTTGATCTTTACATGTAAAACATGTTTTTCTTTAAATGTAGCAAGTAAAGAACCTACACCACCAATTTTAACACTTTCACTTATTACATACCATTTACAATAATGCTCACAAAGCTCTAATAATAAATTTTCATCCAAAGGTTTCACAAATCGTAAATCAATAATGCCAACATCAATACCTTTTTCTTCTAAGATTTTTGATACAGCAAACGCTTTACCTACACCATTACCATAACCTAATAGTAAAATAGTATTTTTACCCTCTTTTAGCACTTCTGCTTTTCCATATTCAAAAGGTAAAGGAGAGGTATCTGTACACTTCAAAAAAGCCCCTCTTGGATAACGGATAGCCAGAGGTCCTTGATGATGATAAGAGTATTGTATGGCTGCATGCATAGTTGCTTCATCTCTGGGTGCCATTAACGTCATATTAGGGATAGCACTTAAATAGGAAATATCAAAAGCCCCTTGATGCGTTTCACCATCTTCTCCCACAATACCTGCGCGATCAATTGCAAAAACAACATTTAAATTTAAAATACATGCATCATGAATCACTTGATCATATGCACGTTGTAAAAAAGTAGAGTAAATACTAATATAGGGTTTAAATCCTTCTTTTGCCATGGCACACATAGAAGTTACTGCATGTTGTTCAGCAATTGCCACATCCCAAAAACGGTTCGGGTATGCCTGAATTAAAGGCGTAAGACCTGTACCGCTTGGCATAGCAGCTGTAACACCCACAACATTCTCATACTCTTTTGCCAATGCCATTAAAGCTTCTGAATACATTGTTGTAGCATTTTTGCTCACCCCTTGTTTAATGGCTTCACCACTTGCCACATCAAAAGGTCCTACACCATGCCATTTTTCATAATACCCTTCAGCCATTTCATACCCTTTACCTTTAAGGGTTTGTGCATGAATAATCACAGGTTTTTTAAGGCTACGTGCTGATTGCATCGCTCGAATCAAGCTCTCTACATCGTGCCCATCAATCGGTCCAATATAGTCAATTCCCAACTCTTCAAATAAAATACCTGGGGTAATCAGCTTAAAACTTTCTTCAAATTTCTTTGCCATATACGTTGCGCTCTCAGGTAAATACTGTAAAATTTGTTCGGTTGTTTTTTTGATTTTTTGATAAAAATCACCTGCCATAGCACTGGATAAAAATTTACTGATTGCACCAATCGGCTTGGAGATACTCATTTTATTATCATTAAGAATAATCACCACAGGATAACGTCTAAAGCCAAGCTCATTTAATGCTTCATATACCATCCCTGCACTGAGTGATCCATCCCCAATGAGTGCTACGGGTAGACGCTGTGATTGCTCATTTTTTAATGCAATAGCTTTAGCAGCTCCTACTGCTAGAGAAATCGACGTAGAACTGTGTCCTGCAACAAAATAATCATAAGGGGATTCATCAGGTCTGGTATAACCACTAATACCATCAAGTTCTCTTAGTGTATCAAAACGATCCCATCGATCTGTAAGCAATTTATGAGTATAAGCTTGATGACTCACATCAAAAATAAAAGGGTCTTTTTTGACATCAAAAACATAATGCATCGCAACAATCAACTCAACTGCACCAATGTTGCTACTTAAATGCCCCCCATTGTGACTGACTGTTTGAATAATTTTCTCTCTAATCTGCTCACAATACGCCTCTAATTCTTCAATAGAGTATTCTTTTAATTCTTTCATGAGATCCAATTCTTCTTAGTTTTCGTGTAATAAATATTTTACTTTTTCTAAACGCATGGCCAAATTTCCATCTAAATTGCCTACATCACTAAAAACCACCACACCACCTTGTGCGATGGCATCATCACCGATCACTTTTATTTTTTCTTCATTGGCATATAACTCTTTCAGTGCTTCAAGGTCTTTTGGATTCACTCTAAGTTCAATCTTCACGGCATCTTTAACCTCTTGAAGAAGTGCTTTTGAAAGAGAAGCTGCAATGTGAGAGCTAGAGAGACTTACCTCTTTTTGGATCACTTCTTTAGCAATTTCAAATGCACTGATACTCATTTCACTCTCAACTTTTCCTAATCGTTCTTCAAAGCTTTTGTATAAAGTATCTAAGTGTGTAATGGATTTTAAATAACGTGATTTAACTTCGGCAAGCAAAGATTCACTCTCCTCTTTTGCCTTTTGATACCCTTGCGTGTATGAATTTTCACGTTCACGCTCAATAGCTTCAGTTAAGCGTTTTGAGAAATCTTCTTCTTGCTTTTCAATCTGAATTTGTAACTTAATAACATTGGATGTAAGTTCATCAGTTTTTTTCAACAATTCTTCTATAAACTGATTTTGTTTTCCCTCTTCAATGCGTGTAATCGAAACGATTTCATCGCTTAATGGCACCGATTCACTTTCCGTAGGAAAGACTGTCTCTTCGACTACATGTAAAGGTGTTGGTGTATCTGCAGCAGAGCCTAAAACTTTAAAACGATACCGTTGTATCGAGTGCTCTTCCACTCGTTCTTTACCAATAATATTTTCAGTCATATTAACCTATCATTTCCTCGGCTTCACCAATTTGGAGAACACCTTGTTCTGCAAGTTTTTGCACCTCTTCGACAATTTTTCGCTGTGCTTCTTCCACATCTTTCACACGCACAGCACCTAAAAAGTTCATCTCTTCCACAAAAGCTTCTTGAGCACGCTGAGACATATTATCAAAAAACTTTTGTTGCAACTCAGGAACAGCTCCCTTTAAAGCAACCATTAAATCTTTTTTATCGGCAACTTTAAGAATTTCACGGACTGAATTGCCATCTAACTTCATAATATCTTCAAATGTAAACATCATATCTTTAATCACAGAAGCGAGTTTCTCATCAGCTTGTTCAATATAAGCAATAGTGGTTTTAGAAGCTTTTTGCCCTAAACGATTTAAAATTTCAGCTACAGCACGAGGACCACCAACCTCTACTTTATAGGAGGTTAATGATTCTAATTTATTCTCTAAAACGGCGGAAACACGCTTCACCACAGAAGGTGAAATTTCACCTAAATTCGCCATTCTAATGGTGACTTCACTGCGGACTTGATCAGGAAAATAAGAGAGTGTCTCAGCAGCACTGCTAGGATCCATATGCGCTAAAATAAGTGCTACTGTTTGAGGGTGTTCATTAATAATAAAATCACCCAATTGTTGTGGTTTAATTTGAGAAAGGTAGCCAAAACTTTGAGAGTTTTCCATGGATTTGGAGAGTTTATCTAAAATCTTTTGAGCACCCTCTGCCCCAAATGTTCGGTATAAAATCTCTTTAGCATACTCCAAACCACCACTTCTAATGTATTGATTGGATTGCAAAATGACATAAAACTCTTCTAAAACAGCATTGGCAACAGATTTATCAATATTTTTTGCCGTAGCGATATGTTTTGAAATATCTGTAACAACATCAATTTCCATGTGGGAAAAAAGATTGGCTGTAGCATCTTCACCAAGCTGAATCAGTAAAATGGCTGCTTTTTCAGCCATTGTCAATTCATTATAAAGGGTTTTTTGCTCTTCAGTGAGTTTCATTATCCAATATCCCTAACATTGTTTCTAATTTCATATTCACCCTCATTTCGAATCATAGACTGTATAATGCCTGCGAAATCTTCACCTTTTTCATCAGCAATGTGTTTCAGTTTTTCAAGGAGAACATCATATTTTAACGCTTCTTCATTAAAATCTTGACCAATACCTAATTGATCTTCCACTTTTTTACGAGCTTCTTTAAATTTCTCTAACGTATCCTCTACACTTTCATCATCTACTTTAACAGCTTCTACTTCATCCTCAAAATCATCCAATTTTGTTTCAACCATTTTCTGACTAAAAGGAAGAATAACTTTTTTATAAAAAATAAATAATAAAATAGCAACAACAACATATTTCAGCAAAGGAATTAAAAGGATAAAGTAACTAAAAATTTGTTCTGATGTACTTTTAGGAGGTAGCCTTGTTCCATCATTTGCAAGAGGTTTAAACTCTAAATTACTGACGGTTACTTCATCGCCACGTGCAACATTGTATCCAACTGTCTGCCTCACCACATCACGAATGGCATCCATCTGTTCTTTACTTAAAGGAAAATACTCTAATTCACTTTTTTTATTCCCATTAGCATCGAGTCCAAATTTATAAGTGCCATCAACCACAACTGCGGCGCTTAAGCGCTTTATTTTCGCAAATTCATCTTTGGAATTAATAACTTTTTTAGAGATTTCATAATTGGTTGTTGTGGAACTTTTTTGGTAGGTTTCACTTTTTTTATTACTCTCTAATCCCTGAACAGGTCCAATATTGCTAATCGCTCCTGGAACACCACCCACATCTTGAGGCTCTTTTCCCTCGCGTTTTTCTTCCACACTCTGCTCACTTCTAGGCACAGAATTAGGATCATAAATTTCACTGACAAAATCTTGTTGTGAAAAGTCAAAATCAATGGTAACTTTAGCATTCACCTTATCGACGCCACCAATAACAGGGGCAAGGACATTGATAATTTTCTGCTCCATTGTCTGTTCATACTCTTTCTTATAACGCATTTGGCTTTTAACCAATTCGCCTTGAAAAAGATTATTCTCTTCATCACCCAATGGCTCACCATCTTGATTGACAATAGAAACATTCTCCGCTGGTAAATTAGAAATAGAGGCAGCTACTAAATTTCGAATACCTACAATTTGTTTAACCGATAAGGACATCCCTGCGCGAATATTAAGAACAATAGAAGCCGTTGCGGGTGCTTGTTTTTGAGCAAAAACCGTCTCTTTTGGAATAGCAATATGCACACTCGCATTAGCAATAGGTCCTAAGCCCTCAATCGTACGTGCCAACTCACCTTCTAAGGCTCTGACATACTTAATTTTTTGCTCAAAATCGGTTGCACCAAATTCAGTTTTATCAAAAATCTCAAAACCAACCTTACTATTTTTAGGAATACCAAGAGCCGCAATAGCAATACGCTGTTTATGGACAACTTCATTAGGAACAGCAATGGTTCCTTCATTGAGCACTTTATAAGGAACTTTTTCTTTTTCAAGTTGTTGAATGATTAATGCAGAATCACCTGCGGTTGTCTTTTCAAATAAAATACTATACCCATTCATGGAAGAGGTATTGGTGTTTTTATAGAGCATCAAGAACACGAGAAAACCAATCAAAACAATAATAGATACAGCCGAAACAATTCTCTGACGTAAGGTTAAATTTTGAATCAGCGTTGCGATTTGATTTAAAAGTGTTCTAAGATCCATCTATTATTCTCTTACATGTAAAGTGTTTTAAACGCTTCAAAAAAGCGTGCGTTTTGATCAGGAGTACCAATAGTCACACGAATAGCATTCATACCGTATGAACCTAAATTCCTTACGATTATACCTTTTTCCATCAATTTTTGAGCAATTTCTGCTGAGTTTTTACTGACATCAAATTCTAAAACAATAAAATTGGTATAACTCTCAATAATACAAAAACCTAACTCTTTTGCAAAAGCCTCATATGCCTTCATCTGCTCAAAGTTCTCTCTTACCGAAGCTTCTACAAATGCTTCATCACTTAGCGCAACAATCGCTGCTTTTAAAGTCAAAGTTGTGATGTTAAAGGGTGCTCTTAATTTCAAAAGTGCTTGAATAATTTCAGGTTGAGCAATGCCATAGCCACAACGCATCCCACCTAAACCATAGGCTTTAGAAAATGTTCCCGTATAAATAGCATTAGGATACTTTCTAATAATATCGCTAGGGATAATTTTTTTGGCAGAATCTTTAAACGCTGCATACTCTTGATATGCACCATCAATAATCACTAACGTTTCCGCTCTTAATTCATCTAGGAAAGCATACACATCTTTGACATCTATACATTCACCTAAAGGATTGTTTGGAATACATAAAATAACAATTGAAATATCATTATTGGCTTTATATATCTCTAGCATCTCTTTTAAATTATGCTGTGCAGAAGGTGTTTTAAGAACTTTTGCCCCTGTTTGAAGTGTATAAATCTCATACATGGCAAACGTAATACCTGCTATTAATACTTTTGTATTTGCATTGGCTTTGGCATGAATAGCAAATTCAATCACTTGATCGCTTCCTGAGCCAATAATAATATTTTTATCACTTACATTATATTTATTTGCAAGCGCTTCTTTGAGTTCATACATACTATCATCAGGATAGAGATTCATTTTTGAAGCTTCTTCTTTTACCGCTTCTATTACCTTTGGGCTACATCCCCTTGGATTTTCATTACTTGCAAGCTTAATAACATCTTTTGCTTCAATGCCATACTCTCTTACCACCAATTCTATAGGTTTTCCCGCTTCATAGGTTTTTAAATCATCTAAAACTCTGTTAAATTGCATCTCTTATCCTCCACAAATATAGCTTCCCAGCCATTTAATATCGTATCTGTCTTTGTTCTCTTCAATCACTTTTTGAACATTTTCATCATCAATGTGCCCCTCAAAGTCCATATAAAAAATAGACTGAAACCCTTTTTCTTTTGTTGGACGTGACTCGATTTTCGTTAAATTCACTTTTTGGTCTTGAAAGGTTTGTAAAAACTCTACAAGTCCTCCTGGTTTATCATCGGTTTTTGCCAAAATGGAGGTTTTATTGCGAATCCCTTTTTTGTTCTTAAAATCACTCAAAATTAAAAAGCGCGTCTGATTTGCCATATTATCTTCAATTTTTTCAAAAAGGATGGGGAGATTGGATAATTTAGCGGCAATATGCGAACAAATCGCAGCAGAGTCATTATCGTGGATTGCTTTTTGTGCTGCTTCTGCCGTTGATTTTGTGGGAATAAATTCCACTCCTAAAAGCCTGTGTTCTTCTAAAAACTTCCGACACTGATTATAGCCTTGGGGATGTGAATAGATACGTTTAATTTTTTTAATGTCCTCACAAACAGTTGCAAACGAATGGTGAATATCCATATAAAGCTCTGCAACAATTTTTGAACTAAATTTTCCTAGACAATCCAGCGTTGTTCCCACCGCTCCTGCGGTATTATTTTCCACAGGAACGACGCCGTATTTGGCTTCACCATTTTCAAGAGCATGAAAAACTGCTTCAATGGAACTGACTTCAATGTAACCTCCCATGGCTCCAAAACGACTCTCTGCCGCTTGATGGGTATAACTTCCCTCTGGTCCCATAAAAGCAATTTTTTCTGGAAACTCAAGATTACGGCTGACCGCAAAAACTTCTAAGAAGATAGCGTCAATGGCTTTCTCATTCAAAGCACCTTTATTCAAGGACTTCAAACGATCCAAAATCTCTTTTTCCCGCTCAGGTCGATAAATGGCCGTTCCACTGGTTTGCTTTGCTTTGCCAATCTCTTTGACCAAATCCATACGCTCATTGAGCAATTTTAAAATCTGATCGTCAATGGCATCAATTTCTTTGCGATAGGCTTCTATCGTTTGCATTCTTCACCCTTAATATACCCAATATTTGGCACAATCACATCCAAAGAACTCTTTACATGTAAAACTTCTGCCTCACTTTGACATTTACCACTGAGTACTAAAATCGTTTTCATACCCAACGCTTTTGCTCCCACCAAATCCCCGATAGCATCATCGCTAATAATCGTAATCTCATCAAAATCTTTCACATTGGCTTGATTCTGTAACCGTGCTAACGCCTCTGTGTAAAAGAGTTGGCTAGGTTTTCCTACCACACTATACTTCGCACCTGTGGCATACGAAAGCATTTCTAAAATCGCTCCAACGCCGGGATAACGACGTTTATCTTTTGCGTAAATACTCGTAGCATGCATCCCCACTATTTTAGCGCCTCCTAAAACCAGTTCTATCATGCTTGCATAATCATTTGCATCAAAATCTTTTTTGCTTGCAATAACAATGGCTTCAGGCTTTGGAGCATTTTGCTCATACCCTAATGTCTCCATCACATCCACAAACTCTTGTGCACCAAAGCTACGAATGGCTTTTACATGTAAGACTTTTTCCAGAGTCATAAAAGGATCAAGATAATTATTTTTTGGAATAGAAAAACCCAAATTACATAAAAATTGGTGAAATTCTACACTAGGAATTTTAGTGTTATTGGTAATCACCACATAAGGTATTTTAGAAGCATTTAAAGATTCAATGAAAGCGATAGCTCCCTCGATGGGTCTCTTATTCACATCATCGATGAGTGTTCCTTGCACATCGATTAAATAACTCATAGACACGCTTTCTCCAATGCAATCACATCTTCAAACATTTCACGCCTACGAATCAAACGATCTTCTTCATTTTCCAGTGCCACTTCTGCCACACGTGAACGGGTATTGTAATTGCTACTCATGGTAAATCCATAAGCACCTGCACTTTTTACGATCAAAACATCATCATGCGCTAAGGCTGGCAATTCAATATTTTTAGCCAAAAAATCACCACTTTCACACACAGGACCTACCACGTCACACACGCTTTTCTCCACATCCTCTTTTCCTTCAACCTCAATCGCATGATACGCTTGGTAAAGGCTTGGTCGAATCAAATCATTCATTGCCCCATCAACAATGACAAAACGCTTATAGCCGTTATGTTTTTCGTACAATACCTTGGTTAAAAAGTAGCCACAATCACCCACCAAATAACGCCCAGGCTCACACACAAGTGTGACATCTAAGCCACCTAGAGCAGCAAAAATGGATTGAGCGTATTCGTAAAGTGCAACGGTCTCTTCCTCTTTGTACTGAATCCCAATGCCACCACCAACATCGAAAAATTTAATATCAATTTTAAGTGCTTTTAAATTACGTACTAAATTGGCTAAAACCTCAGCTGCTTCTTTAAATGGATTCACATCTGTAATTTGACTGCCAATATGAAAATGAATACCCACAGGATCGAGTGAAGCGCTATTTTTCGCATGAATGTACATACGCTTCGCACTTTCAATATCCACGCCAAATTTATTTTCATGTAAGCCTGTCGAAATGTACGGATGGGTTTTAGGGTCAATGTTAGGATTGACACGAATGCTAATGCGCGCAACAACACCTAATTTTTCAGCTATCATTTCAACGCGATTCATCTCTTCTTCGCTTTCAAGATTAAGCATTAAAATATCATTGCGAAGTGCTTCTTCAATCTCATCGTCTCTTTTTCCCACACCACTAAAAATAATTTTGTATTTTGGAATCCCTGCGACTAAAGCACGTTTTACTTCACCAATGGAGACACAATCACATCCTGCACCCAAATGTGCCATATGTTTAAGAACAGAAAGGTTGGAGTTGGCCTTGACTGCAAAACAAATCAGTGATTTACGTGCCTTAAAAACCTCTTTAAGTGCTGTAAATTTTTGCGTAATCGTATCGAAGTTGTAAACATACAAAGGGGTACCATATTTTTGTGCTAAAGCAGAGAATTTCGTCATTTTAAACCTTATGAGAGATAACAATAATTCTTTATTCTATCAAAAAGTTAAGCAAAAAATAATTAAAAGAGTCCTAAGAAGGTTTTGAATAATAATAAAGCGCTAGTAATGCCAACAAAATAACAGGTGCTAAAATGGCAACTTCAGAAAGCAATACGCCATTAATCGCCAAACGGCTTAATAAAAAGAGTCCACTCCAAACCAATAATGTTAAAAAAGCAAAAGAAGAAGCGGCTAATACCGTATTAAAATAACGACTCATTAAAGGTGCTTTATAAAATAAAATGACAATTAAAAAAGGAGCGAAAAGTGGAAAAAAAAGCTGATAAAAAAGTGTGGCTTTAATTTTATGAGTATTCACTTCTTGTGTGGCAAAAAAACGTAAAGCGTCAATACCATCACGAATGGATAAAGAAAACTCACTTTGATAAATATTATCCATAATTCTAGGTTTAAAATTTTCCATTGCCTTGAGACTTTCAAGATACTCTCTTGAAAATCCTTTATCATCTAAAGAGCTAATATGAGGTTTATACACAACCTCCACCTCTTTGAGTAACCAAATATTTTTAATAAATGAAGCTGTTTTTGCACGAATAATACGACTCACATCAACATTATTGATTTCAAAAATTGTCACATCATAAGCGATTTGTTTTAATGGATCTAATTTTTTAAAATAAATATATTGGTTGTCGTGTTTAATAAACAAATCTTCAGAATTACTTGAAATACGATTATACTTTTTGAGATTTGAGCCATACTCATAAGCATAAGCAAACTCCGTAAAATTGAGAGAAATATAGAGTAAACTCAGTAATAATGACGTCAAAAACAAAGGACGAATTAAAGCTTTTTTACTAATGCTTGAGGCATACATACAAATGAGTTCATTGGTTTTAAGCATATTAAAATAGGTCACAATCATACCAAAAACAATCGAAAGAGGCAGAACATAATTAATCGCATTCATCGCCTGAAAAAGTGCATAAAGGAGTTGAAGATTTGCAGAACTTGGTATATTTTTATAATTGGTTAAGAGATCAACTCCTACATAAAAAAAATCCAACCCTAAAAAGATAACTAAAAAATTTTTGAGATAATTTAAAATGACGTATTTCTCAAAAAGTTTCATACTTTATCCTCATTGCATAACGTTTGTTTGAGAGAATAGTGTAGCGAAACTTCTTTTAAATCCTCATGGAGCAGTGCTTTCACACTCTTCTTTACATGTAAAAGTAATTCAGGTAAACATTCTCGCTGACACGCTGAAAAATCAGAAAGCACATACTTAGCCACATCGCTTTTATGTGTGGGTTTTCCAATGCCAATGCGTACCCGTATATACTCAGCGCCCATATGTGCATCAATCGATCTTAGCCCATTATGACCACCGTGCCCTCCACCTATTTTAAAACGAAGGGTTCCAAAAGGGAGGTCTAAATCATCATGAATCACAATAATTTGATCAGGTTTAAAATAATCACTCACCGCACGAACACTCTCGCCTGAAAGATTCATATAGGTTGATGGTTTAAGAAGCAACATGGAAGGAGCTTTAAAAAGCTCTCCTTTAAAAGGAGTTTTAGTAATTTTTTCTGCAAGAGGATGGTCACCGAGCAAAGCATCGATGACCATAAAACCAACGTTATGTCGATTATTTTTGTATTGGAAGTCAGGATTTCCTAATCCAACGATCAGCGTCATTAAGCGTTACTTCGCTTTAATAACTCCGGCAACAGATACACGTGTTTCATCCATAACTTTAACGTTTGCTGGAACAGGAATATCACGTACAAGAATGGTCTCACCTACATCAAGATCACTTACATCAACAGTAAAGTCATTTGGTAAGTTTTCTGCTGTACATTTAACCGCTAAACGTTTTTTAGACTGGATTAAAACACCTTTGTTTTTTGTACCTTTTGGGATACCTACGGTTTTTACAGGAACTAAATACTTAGTCAAAACACCTGGAAGTGCCATTCTTAAATCTACATGTAAAAGATTGCTATTTACTGGGTCTTTTTGGTAATCTTGAATGACGACATTGTATACTTTACCTGCAACGCTTACAGGGAAAATAAGTGTCTCTTTACTTTTTGCTGCTTTAATGAATTCGTTTGCTTTAAATGCAGCATTGATGTTTTCTTCACCCTTACCGTAAATATTAGCAATTAGATATCCATCTCTACGAAGCGCTTTAGTAGCCTTTTTTTCGATACTATCTCTAATGATGCCTTCTAACATGGTTTTCCTTTATAAAAAATAAGGTAATGATTGTACTAAAATGAACCTAAAAGCTGTATAAATTGCTTATTTTTTTAAATCGATAATATCATTATCGTATGCCTTAAGCTCTTGAATATTATTAGGAATATCATTCTTTCGATTCCCTTTTTGTGCTTTTTCTGCATCATAAAAATCAAGTGCCATCGTAATATCATTACGACTTGTAGAGGCGATAATTACCTCATCACGTGCAATTTTTCCCTCTGCATAAAGATCTAAAAGCGCTTGATCAAACGTTTGCGTTTTATACACCTCTTTTCCCTCTTTGAGAGCATCTGGAATCTCTGTTTCACGCCCCTCTAAAATCAAAGATTCAATACGTGCATTTTTAACTAAAATTTCAACGGCGGCTGTTCGTCCATGATCAACCGTCTTAACAAGTCGTTGCGCAATAACGCCTTGCAAAACCGATGCAAGTGACATCTTAATACGATTTTGCTCACTACCAGGGAACATTCCAATAATACGACCTATGGTCTCTTTCGCATCTACGGTATGAAGCGTTGAAAGGACTAAGTGACCTGTTTCAGCCGCATGCATCGCCGTTTCAATCGTCTCCAAATCACGCATTTCACCCACCAAAATAACATCAGGATCTTCACGAAGGGCTGCACGCAAAGCATCAGAAAAAGAGAGAGCATCTTGACCAATAGCTCTTTGATTAACCACACAACCATTGTCTTTGTAAATAAATTCCACAGGATCTTCAATCGTAATAATATGTTTTTTTTGTGTTTTATTGATACGATTAATCATTGACGCAAGCGTTGTTGTTTTACCACATCCCGTAGGCCCAGTCACTAGAACCAAACCACGAGAAAGATCACACAAAGAGTTAATAACCAAAGGTAAATGTAATGCCTCAACCGTCGGAAGTACCATAGGAATCGTTCTAAATACAGCTGAGACACCATCCACTTGAAAAAACATATTCACACGAAATCGATATTCATCGTTTAGTTTAAAGGTAAAGTCAATATTTTTCTTCTCAACCAATTCAGGAAATCGTCCACGAAGAAGCTCTTTCGCTAAGGTTAATCCCTCTTGATAACTCAAAATTTCTTTTGAAAAAGGAAGAATTTCCCCATTAATACGCCCTCGTATGGTCGTTCCTGTCTTTACATGTAAATCGCTTCCCTTGTGCTCAACCAGTTTACTCAAATAAAATTTAAGCTTTTTGGTCATTTCAAACGTGAGTTCACTAATATTTACACTTTCAGCCATAAAAACTCCTTCTTATTTGAGTTCGTTTAATATCTCCACAAAGGCCTCTTTAAAGGCACGTAAACCTTCATCCATAAGCTCATCACACACATGATTGATATCAATATCATTGGCATGCAATGCGTTAAAAAAGTTTTCAATCATCTCTGGAGTATATTCAATTGGTAAGAGTTCATCGTTAGATGAAACGAAAGCATGTATCGTATTAAGTGGTGCTGTATTAATCGCATTTTTAACTAAAAGTTCTTGAATATAATAATCTTCTTTTAAACTATCACCTTTAACCCCGGTGCTTGCAAAAAGGGCTCTAACGTTCTGTAACCCATGCCCTTCAATGACATCATAACAACGAAGGGCATTCATAATCCCCACACGTCCCGTTGGGAAATCAATGGTTTCAAGTTTTGCATCTAATTTACGATCAAAACGACTGACAAAGATGCTAATAACCGCTTGAGGAAGCTTTGAAATACTCTTGCTTTCTAACAATGCATTGGCTCGTGCAAACGCATCTAAACACGCTTTAGCTTGTTGATGTGAAAAAACAAGTGTTGCATTGACATGCATTCCCTCACTTAAAAATGCTTCCATAGCAACAAATCCCGCTTCAGTCGCAGGTACTTTAATCATCACATTAGGATAGCCAATAGCTTTATAAAGTCGTTTTCCCTCTTCAATCGTCGCTTGAGCATCATCGCATAAAAAGGGATCAACCTCAATACTAATAAACCCATCGTTATCCTCTTCATAAGCACTTAAAAGTTTACTAGCAGCACACTGAATATCTTGAATAGCTAATGTTTCATAGATCTCTTTTGCAGGTCGACCCTCAAGAAGTGCTTTTGCCTCTTTATACGCAGGCGAACCTAAAAAAGCGCTCTTAAAAATGGAAGGATTACTGGTCGCCGCATTAACAATCTTTTTTTCAATCAAACTCGAAAACTCATTTTCTAAAAAACTTCTCTCAACAAAATCACACCATAGAGAAAATCTTAATTCATTGTTGTACATATTCACACTCTTTTCTAAATAAATTCAAGTAAATTGCGCATATCTTTCTCATCGATCACAATATTAGCCGCATTTTTCAAAATGGGCTTTGCGCAAAACGCCACTTTTTTATGAGCGTGTTCAAACATGGAGAGGTCATTCGCTCCATCTCCCACCGCCATTGTATTTTCCTCTGTTACATGTAAAAGATTTTGCACTCTTTTTAACATGTCACCCTTGGAAAAACCAAACATCATATCGCCACCCACAAGCCCGCTTAAGTGATTGTCTCTTACATGTAAAATATTTGCAAAGTCTGCATCAAAGCCTAAAATCGCTTTGGCAGGCGTTGTGCCTATACGAAATCCTCCACTAAATACTATCACGGTATACCCATTGGCTTTGAGTCCTGCAATTGCTTCACGTGCACCATTCATTAAAGGTAAATGAGCACAAATCTCTTCAGCTTTTCTCGCATTCATCCCTTTTAAAAGTCCGACACGTGTTGTTAAACTCTCGAAAAAATCAAGCTCTCCACGCATCGCCGCTTCCGTAATCGCAGAGACTTCTTTTTCTACCCCATGCTCTTTTGCTAAAAAATCTATCGTTTCACCATCCATAAGGGTTGAATCAAAATCAAACACACACAATTTCATTCTCACTGCTCCTTCATTACGAATAAAGGTCTTATTATAGCACTCCAAACCTTAGGCAACATTCCAACACGTTTTCAGTTATAATACAAAAAAATTAATCGTACGGATAGCCTTATGTTAGAATCTTTTATCGAAAAACTCAAACATGATAGCCTCTTAACACTAGAGACAACACCCATTCATGAGCCTACCTTTGAGCCTATTATTGAGAAAATTGCACAGCTTGGGTTGGATAAAAAAGTGGATGGTTTTAGCACCACCGATAACCCCTTAGCCCGTTTAAAATACAACGCCCTCTTTGGTGCTTTAAAACTGCAAAACCGTTTTCATAAACCTGTCATTGCAACCATGAGCATGCGTGATCGCAATAAATTAGCCCTGCAATCAGACCTTTTAGGCGCTAATGAAAACGACCTTCGCACCATTTTATGCCTTACAGGTGATCCAGCAAGTGCCAGTGACCAACCTGCTCTTAAAGGTGTTTTTGAAGGAAACAGTACCCTTTTAATGGATATTATTCAGTGCTTTAACGCAGGGATTGATTATTCAGGCAAACCTTTTAAAACACAGCCAAAACCCATTTATCCCTTTGCGGTTTGTAACGCTCACGCCAATACACCTCGTCATTTAATGAAAAAAATGGCAACGAAAATGAGTCATGGAGCTGTAGGTATTATTACGCAACCCGTGTACAGTATGGAAAATGCTAACATGCTTGTAGAACTCTTAAAAGAGGCGAAAAAAGAGATAGGAAAAGAGGCGCATGAGGCCGAGCTTATTTTAGGATTTTTCCCGATTATCAAACTTCGCACCGCACAGTTTTTGAGTGCGCACGTTCCAGGAGTGCATGTTCCCACACTTTGGATGGAAAAACTAGCCCATGCGAAAAAAATCAGTGAAGCAGAAGAAAATAAAGTCGGTTTTGAGCTTTCACTCCAAACATTTCGTATGCTGAAAAAAGTTCACCCTAAAATTCATATGATGAGTGCGAATAACTTTGAGTTAATTGCAGATTTATTAGCAGATTAATCTTTACATGTAAAGAGCTAAGCCTTTTAGGACTTAGCTCTTTACTAAGCTAAAAATCACGTTTTAAAAGCGCTTCGACCTTTAAAATCGTCAAAATATTTTCTTCTCGCATACCAATACCATACACTAAACCCTTTTCTGCATGAATCGTTTCAGGTGGTGGTCCAATACGATTCCCTTTAATACGAATGGCTTCAGTGAGTCTATCAATGACAAACCCTGCGGTATTATCATGCCCTTTCATCACAATATAGCGTGTATCCTCTGTTGGCTTAACGGAGTCCATTTTAAATTTACGGCGCAAATCAATCAAAGGAATGACACTTCCTCGAAGATTAAAGACGCCCAAAATATAATCAGGCACACTCGGAACTCTGGTGTATTCAATCGGTTTAATAATCTCTTGAATACTCAAAATGGGCACTGCGTACTCTTCTTGACCAATAATAAATCCAACAAGCTGAACAACATCGTCCTCTTTTTTATGAGGCTCTTCAATCTGTTTTTGTTGTTTTTGGATAATTTGATTTAATTTATCACTCATCGCACTACCGCCTATAATTTAATATTTTTTCGAACAACACTCTCAAGATACTCAGGAGAGTATGGCTTGGTGATGTATTCGCTCATGCCTGATTCAACACCTCTTAGCCTATCAGATTTTGAGGTACGTGAGGTCACTGCTATGAGTGGAAGATTTTTGTATTTTGAATACTTACGAATTTCACCTGCAAGTGTGTAACCATCCATGCGTGGCATCTCAATATCAATCAACACGGCATCAATACTCTGTTCTGAGGATTTAATCATATTGAGTGCTTCTTGACCGTTGCTTGCCTCAATGGTTTTAACCCCAATAGGCTCCATTGATTTTTTCATGATATTTCGATCCATGGCACTATCATCCACCACTAATACTACATAATCACTCGGTACAGTTTTCGTTTTAACAACCGTTTCTGCACTGGCACGAATATCAACATTAATCCCTTTGGCAAGATTCATCAATGCTGCAACATCCACAATCAATGTCACACGTCCATCGCCTCGAATCGTAGCACCAGCAATGCCTTCAATCCCTTGCAAATAATCACCCAAAGATTTAATAACAATCTCTTCTTGACCCACTAAAGTATCAACAACAACACCTAATTTAGATTCTGCAAGGCCTATGACAACGACATAGGTATGCTCTCCGCCCTCATAGACTTGTTTGACCCCAAAAATATCAGAGAGTCGAACTAATGAGAGCACTTCATCCCGAAGTCTTAATACGTTTTTACCCTCAATGGTGTAAATCTCATCGAGTGGAATACGCACAGTTTCTAAAACAGAGGCTAAAGGAATCGCATAATACTCTTCTTGCGCACCAACTAATAAAGCTTGAATAATTGCAAGAGTTAATGGAATTTTTAAACGAATGACCGTTCCATGACCCAATTCACTATCCACATCAATAATACCATTGAGTTTTTCAATATTCGTCTTAACAACGTCCATGCCTACGCCACGTCCTGAAACGTTGGTCACCACTTTCGCCGTAGAAAGCGATGGTTTAAAAATAAGCGCATACGCTTCTTTGTCACTCATACCATCGGCTTCTCTCTCGGTAATCATCCCTTTTTCAATTGCTTTTGAACGGAGTAAATCAGGATCTAAGCCTTTACCATCATCGGTAATTTCAATGACAATGTTATTGCCCTCGTTGTATGCTTTGAGCTGAATCAAACCTGTTTCTGGTTTACCTTTTGCACGTCTAGTCGCAACATCTTCAATACCATGATCGCATGAATTTCGAATAATATGCACCAGTGGATCACCAATTTCCTCAACAATCGATTTATCAAGCTCTGTTTCCTCACCTGAAATTTCAAGCTCAATTTGTTTACCCAGCTCACGAGAAAGATCACGTACCATCCGTGGAAATTTATTGAACACTTTAGCAATGGGGAGCATTCTGGTTTTCATAACTGCAATTTGTAAATCTGTAGTGACCAAAGAGATAGACGAGACGACTTGATTGAGTTCTTCAAGAAACTTCTCACCCTCATAACGCTCTTCCACATCGTCATAAATTTTAAGCAATCTATTTTTACCTAAAACCAACTCTCCAATTAAATTCATTAAATGGTCAAGTCGTTTGACTTCAACACGAATGGTCTGCTCCATTGAACTGGATGCATCTTTTTTAGCTGGAGTAGAAGACTCAGGTGCAGCTCGTTTGACACTTGCTGCCGCAACTTTTGGCTCTTCCTCTTCATTTTTATCTTCCTGTACAGAAGATGCTGCATTCGTGGAAACAGGCGTTGATACTGTAGCTTGAGATTTACGTTGACGGTCTTCTTCTTTACGCATTTTAAGAAGTCTCTCAATCTCCTCTTCAACCTCTTTATCGCTGAGTTTTGAATAATCCACATTATCTTCATCCATCGGTGTTTCCACAGGATCCATCTGAGCAGGTGCCACTGGTGCGCTTACTTCATCCCCATTAGAAATAATGTCTAAATGACGACAAATATCGGTAATGTCAATGCCAATAGAAGTGTCATTGCCATTGTCTCGAATCGCATGAAGCAAACTTTTCATCATATCAATGGACTCTAAAACGACATCCATCACTTCGTGTGATAATTTCACTTCACCGTGACGTGCCTTATTTAAAACATCTTCCATATGATGCGTCAAACCTGTGAGAACATCAAAATTTAAAAACGATGATGACCCCTTAATCGTATGCGCAACCCTAAAAATGCTGTTGAGTAGTTCCAAATCATCAGGATTGGATTCTAGCTCTACCAAGTTTTGATCAAGTTGTTCAATAAGTTCGAACGCTTCAACCAAAAAATCTTCTAAAATTTCTTGAATATCTTCCATCGTTCTACCCCTATTGTGCTGTTTTCACGTGTGCTTTGATGACTTTTGAGACTTCTTTATAGAAGATAACCGCATCAAACTTTGTTAAATAGGCTTCACCGCCCGCCTCTTTGCCTCTAATCTCACTAAAATGGTCGCTAATAGATGAGTTAAAAACAATGGGAATATTTTTAAACCGAGGGTCTTCTTTAACATTGGCTGCAAAATGAAAACCATCCATTTGTGGCATTTCCACATCGCTAATGATAATTTTAACCACATCGGTTAACTCTTCCTGGTATTTTGCATACAGCTCATTCAGTCTTTCTAACCCTTCCATGCCATCTTTTGCCTCGACCACACGCATACCCATTTTACGAAGCGCATCACTGACGAGCTTTCGAGCGGTCATACTGTCATCCAAAATCAACGCTGTACCATCAATTTTTTGAATTTGATCATCTTCCACATCAATTTTTGGCTGGTAAATACCCAAAGATTGTACAACGCTTTCAAGGTCTAAAATCAACAAAACCTCATCATTTTCAATCCGTGTCACACCCGTAATCTGACTCTTATCCAATGAGCCCATCCCTGCGACAAACGATGCTGGTTCAATGTCTTTCCAACTAATACGACGAATGCGTTTGGCTTCATGAACAACAAAACCAATTAAAATATCGCTAAATTCGGTAATAATAATACGTGGCTTAATCGACCCATCATCAGGCTCTTTGATGTTCATCCATTTGGCAAGATTGACCACAGGAATCACAATGCCACGCAAATCAAAAATTCCCTCAATATAATCAGGAACACCTGGAAGTTCTGTAAGATTTGGGATTTTGATGATTTCGCGCACTTTGGCGACATTCACACCATAAATTCCCTCATATACCCCGTTTTCTTCCTTTTTAAAAATACGGAAGTCAACCAGCTCCATCTCATTAGAGCCTACTTTTAAAATACTTTCTTTCGCCATTACTGCCCCTTATTGACTTGGACATGACCTCAATTGCATGGGTGCAAATGGTGTCTCTAGTGAGGATTGTACACTAAAGTAGCTTTGATTGCACGCAAAAGATGAAAAATTTATATAATGCACACCAGACACCATAAAAGCGTGATTCTGATGGTAATGACCTTCTGCGATAACCTCCGCTTTGGGGTAGAAAGAGAGCTTGCGTTGTATGAGCGTTGTAAAATGAGGAATGCGTTTGCATAAGTTCTTTTGAGTTTGGGATTTTTCAATCGCCTTTGAAATGGCTCCATGACTTAACCCATCACAGCCATTTAAAAAACGCAACATCAGAGGATTTCGAATCAAAGCCGTGTAGAGACGGTTGAGCCAATCGTTACCGTATTTATCGCCATGCAGTAACAAACAGCTTTGTCCGCTAGGAAGTTTACATGTAAGAGGTTGTTGAGAAAGAGGTATCACCTTTACATGGTTAAAGAGTTTTGAGAGACAAAAGTCATGATTGCCCTCAAAATAGTACACTTCACAGCTTTGTGCAATCTCTTCTAAGAGGGCAATATAGTGGGCGTATTGCTTGACGCCATGGTCTACTTCACCAACTAACAGGTCGAACATATCGCCCATTAAAAAGAGTTGGGGTGGAGGATCTTTCTTTACATGTAAAAGGTATTCAAAGAAAAAGGAGCGATCAGCACTATCGTGTGCATCGGCGATAAAATGCGCTCCTTCTTGAATGATAAGATTAGGGGACATACGCAATAATAGGGATTCCAGCGCTCTCTTCAAACCCACACATAAGGTTGGCATTCACCACCGCTTGAGAAGAAGCACCTCTAAGAAGATTATCAATCGCTGAAGAGACAAAAAGTGATGTCCCTTTTTGGGTCACAAACAAATCACAAAAGTTCGTTCCTGCCACCGACTTAATATCCACAGGATTTTCTCTTACTCGCACAAAACGAGCCTCTTTGTAAAAAGATTGAAGGACGGCTTTAGCATCAATGACTTCATTCGTTTGCAAATACGCACTCACCAACATCCCTCGACTGACAGGCAAAAGATGGGGAATAAAATTGACCTCAAAAGGATGCCCGCTTACTTGAGCAATCTTCTCTGCGATTTCAGGCTCATGACGGTGTTTGAGAGGATTATACGCAAAAATATTCTCATTAATCGTAACAAAATGCGATGTTGCAGAGAGTTTTTTACCTGCCCCTGAAACCCCACTTTTCGCATCAAGAAAAATGGGTGCGTCTTTTTTGAGGTACGAAAGAAATGGCAAAACCGCTAAGAGTGAAGCGGTAGGGTAACAGCCTGGATTGGCAATCAAACGAGCTGCTTTAATTTTCTCTTTATGAATCTCAGGAAGCCCATAGACCGCCTCTTGAAGATGCTCTTTATCTTGATGTTGACAGTAATTTTTTTCATACGCTTCAAGCTCTAAACGATAATCCGCTGAGAGATCAACTACCTTTACATGTAACTCTAAAAGCTCTTTGGCAAAGCCCATCGCCGCTTGATGAGGAAGGGCTAAAAATGCCAAATCCGCATGTTTTGCTACCTCTTTAGCATCGGCTTTAAGCACCTCTTGCTCAAAGACACCCACCAAACTTGGATGCAATACACTCGCCTTAACGCCACCTTCTGTAGTGGCAATATAGGTAATCTCAAAATGTGGATGAGAAATGAGCATTTTAATCAGCTCTAAGCCTGTATACCCACTCGCCCCAATAATCGCTACTCTCATTTAGATTTTACCTCAAAGCTAATTTCACAATACGTAATGTTTAAAATGGCATACTCTTGCGTTCCTACGGGCAATTTAATCATCACTTCCTCATCCACACAACGCCCCATCAACTGTTTAGAAAGCGGTGAATGATACGAAATAAGACCTGAATCAGGATTGCTCTCCGTACTGCCTACAATACTATACGTTACCTCTTCATTGGTTTCTAAATTCTCTAGCGTAATGGTTGAGCCAAAACGCACTTTGTCATGCTCATACGTGCTAGGGTCAATCACTTGCGAGCGCGATACCAAATCGCTAAGTTCTGCAATACGAGAATCAATAAACGCTAATTTCTCTTTCGCCGCATGGTATTCCGCATTCTCTTTTAAATCGCCGTGGCTTCGTGCGACATCAAGCTCTATCACCGTCTCTGGACGTTGTCTTTTTTTTAAGTCACTCAGTTCATCGGTTAATTTTTTATAGCCATATTCGGTCATGGGTTCTTTATTATTCATTCGTATACTCCTTATATCCTTCCAATAATTATGCCTTAATAATACTTATCATTGCCTCTGTGGCACCGTGCTTTAACATGCCTCGAAGCTCCTTCGCCTGCGTTAAAAACGCCTCTTTATCGACATTTTTATAGGCATGAAGCAAACCCTCAACACTCACCTCTTCTTGCAAAAGTTCTTCATGCAAAGCGGGTTTATTCGCAAAATCAAATAAAATATTGGCTAAGCCCACATGCTTTAATTTCACAAAATGCTTTGCAATCCAAAAATCAATCGCCTTAGCCCTGTAAGCCAATACAAATGGCACACCAACCAGTGCTGCTTCAAGGGTTGCTGTGCCCGAACAAATAAAGGCAAACTCGCTTTTGGCAAATGCCTCATAGGTATTTCGGCAGATTTTAAAATCGTGAATATCCCCGTAAATCTCAGCAATCTCTCGATAATCAAAATGGGGAGGAATCACCAAAATCTTCTCTTTATCCACCAATTTCGCTGCCACCTCTTTGTAAATGGGAAAAAGCGTTTTAATCTCACTTTTACGACTTCCTGGTAAAAACGCAACCACGCCACTCGTGTCACACTGGAGCTTAAAGAGTGGAATCTCATCTAAAAGAGGATTGCCCACATAAGTCGATTTGGTGTAAAACTGATCTTCAAAAGGAAAAATGGAGGCTAAAACATCGCAATAACGCTCCATCGCTTTGACACGTTTGGGTTTCCACGCCCACACTTTGGGCAAAATATAATAGACAATCGGCACATTAGGATTAATCGTTTTAATCGCTTTGGCTAAAGGCAAATTAAACGCGGGTGAATCAATTAAAATAACTTTATCCACGAAAAAACTCATCCGAGCCATAATTTTTATCGCTTTTTTAGCCTTACGAATTTTAGGCAATGCGTCCAGAAAACCCATAATGGAAAATGCTTTTGAAGGCATCACGGGGTTACCAAAACGTTCATCAAAAACGCCATAAATTTCGCACCCCTCTATTCCTTTTAAAATAGGCTCTAAATGGAGATTGGCAGAAGGTTCAAGCGCAGAAATCAATAATTTCACAACAGTGCCTTTTTTAATTCTTTATGACGAAGTCTATACAAAAATCTCTTAAAAATAGACTCGCTTTTGTGCTTTAAAGGAAGTCTAACATAAGTCTCTTTCGTTATAATATCCCAAAAACAAGGTTTAGAAATGAAACGCATTTTAATTACGAATGATGATGGCTTTGAAAGCGCAGGGCTTCACGCACTTGCTCGTGCGCTTCGTCCTTTAGGGCATGTGACTATTGTCGCTCCAAGTTCCGAAAAATCCGCCTGCGGACACTCCCTTACCCTGACCCGTCCGCTTCGTTTTATCTCTCTTGAAGATGACTTTTTTAAACTCGATGATGGCACACCCACGGATTGTATCTACCTCTCATTGAACGCTCTTTTTGAAGGAGAAAACAAACCTGATTTAATTGTGAGTGGTATCAACAAAGGCTCCAATTTAGGCGAAGATATTACGTATAGTGGAACAGCCAGTGCGGCTATGGAAGGCGCTTTGCATGGTGTTCCCTCGATTGCGATTTCGCAAGTCTATGTGGGAGGACCTCAAAACATTGAACTCACCCATGGCTACGATTTGGCAGAGAAAACGGTGCATGATTTAGCGAAAAAAATCCTAGAAGGAACATTTCCTCTAAGTGAGCGTCGCTTTTTAAATGTCAATATTCCGCCACTTATGCCTGATGAATGTAAAGGGTATAAAATTACCCGTGCGGGACACCGCATGTACGGTAATGATGCGCACTTGCATCGAAATCCTAGAGGTGAGGAGTACTACTGGCTAGGCGTGCACACGTTAGAGTGGAGAAAGAGTGAAAAAAATGACTGTGACCTCAGCGCTATTGAAGCGGGATATGTCTCTATTACACCAATTCAGCTCGATATGACTGCGCATGATGAATTAGAAACCTTAAACCACTGGATAGAACATGGATGAGCGCTTTAGCAGAGTTCGCTCTGTTTTAGAACATGATTTTGAAAAACTCCAAAACGCAAATATCCTTCTTTTAGGAGTGGGAGGTGTCGGGAGTGTCTGTTTGGACGCACTCTTTCGCACAGGTATCGGGCGTATTACCATTGTGGATGATGATGTCTATGATATCACCAATCAAAACCGCCAACTAGGAAGCGAAGCGGTGGGTGAAGTCAAAGTCTTGCACCTTGCCTCTTTGTATCCTAATGTCACACCTATTCACGCCCTTATCGCCCCATCATGGGTGGAAGCATTTAACTTTTCACCCTACGATGTGGTCATCGATGCCATCGACGATATGCCCGCCAAAATTGCCATTGTTCACAAAGTGAGTGAAAAACTTTTAAGCTCCAGTGGCAGTGCCAAAAAAATCGACCCCACACGGATTCGCTACACCTCCATCTGGAAAACCCACGGCGATGCCTTAGCAAAAAAAATGCGTTATGAGCTTAAAAAAAGTGGCTTTAAAGGAGACTTTCTCACCGTTTTCTCCGATGAGGAGCCTTTGTGCAAAGCGCTAGGAAGCCTAATGTGCGTCACAGGAGCTTTTGGATTTACACTCGCTTCGCTTGCGATTCGAAAGATTATAGGGAAGCTATAAGCTTTACATGTAAGGCTTATATTTCTTAATAGACTCTTACTTTGCGCTTAGTGAAACACCTAATACTTTTGCAATTTTTTGAGAAACATTCCATACAGAATGAAGGGTTTGACCAGAAACTCTAAACGACTTTCCCTCTGTTAAGATAATTTTTTTATCCCCCAAATGTATCTCAATTTCACCTGAAATAACGGTAAAGAGATGATCGTGTTCATGTGTATGATCTGGTAATGGACCACCACCATTTGGCTCAATAAATGCAATCGCACAATCCATAATTTCTTCATCAATGTTGGATGAAAGCTTCAATGCTTGAAAGTTAATATGATCTTTAGGCGTAACCATCAACCCTCTCCCTAAAATTTTTTATGACACTATTTCTGGGAGATTGTATATCAAAAAATTTAAAATTCAAATAAATACTTAAGAATTTATTTTTCACATTGGAATCTTTACATGTAAAACTATTTTTGCACATATGTGCATATTTACTCTTGACATTATGCACATATGTGTATTATAATGGCTCTAATTTATTAAAAGTGAGACCTTATGGCACGGAATCCAAAAGCAAGAGCGGTGAGTCACCCTCCCTTATTTACCACCTTTAAGCCTGCAGGTGTTGCAGGAACTAAACTTGAAACCATTATCCTAGAGCTTGATGAGTACGAAGCGATTCGATTGGCGGATTATGAAAGCTTAGAACATGAAGAGGCATCTGAAATGATGGGAATTTCTCGCTCAACCTTCACGAGGTTAGTAGAGCGTGCCCGTAAAAAAATGGCGTTGATGCTTGTTGAAGGCTCTAAAGTGGTGATTGATGGAGGAAGTGTGCATTTTAAAGAAAATGTTTACCAATGCAAAGCCTGCAACCATCGTTTTCGTGTCAATATTTTAGAAGAGAAAAAAGAGTGTCCTTTGTGTCATTCAAGTGAATTGGTTGATTTTGCCAAGGGCTTTGGACATGGAGTATGTTGTCATACAGGAGAGGAAAGAGCATGAAAATAGCCATAGCCAGTGGTAAAGGTGGAACGGGGAAAACAACCCTTTCCACCAATCTTGCAACATTTTTAGGAGAGAGTCAAAGCACTGTTTTGGTTGATTTGGATGTAGAAGAACCCAATTCCAACCTCTTTTTACAAGGCGAACTCTTACGCAAAGAGGATAAGATGAAGATGATTCCTCGTTGGGATAGCACTTCATGTACTCTATGTGGTGAATGCGTTGAAAACTGTAATTTCAACGCCCTTCTTTGCATTGCGAATGAGATTTTAGTCTTCCCCAATCTCTGCCACAGTTGCTACGCCTGTTCGGAACTTTGCTCACTGGGTTCACTGCCGATGGAGCCTCAAAAAATGGGCGAACTGAGCCATTTTCTTGCAGGAGATATTGAGTTTGTGGAAGGTCGTTTAAATATCGGAGAAGAACAAGCCGTCTCATTGATTGCGCAGACTAAAAAATATGTTGATCAACATTTTGATGATGAAACCATTAAGCTTTTTGATTCACCTCCTGGTACTTCTTGTCCTGTTATTGAGGCGATTAAAGATGCAGATTTTGTCATTTTAGTGACTGAGCCCACTCCTTTTGGTTTGCACGATTTAACCCTTGCGGTTGAGACGACACGCATTTTAGGAAAAGAGTTTGGGGTGGTCATTAACCGTTATGGCATGGGAAATGAGGATGTTGTAGCGTATTGCCAAAGAGAAAACATCCCTGTTATCGGGAAAATTCCTCATTTGATTGAAGCAGCAAAGCTCTATTCGGCGGGAAAACTTATCTATAAAGAGATTCCATCTTTTAAAGATGAAATCGAAAAAATAGCTTTACATGTAAAAGCACGTTTTCAAGGAGCTGCGCAATGAAAGAGATTGTTGTTATTTCAGGCAAAGGTGGTACGGGAAAAACCTCCATTACCGCAGCGCTGGCAAGTTTAGCCAAAGAGTCCTGTGTGGTTGTGGATTGTGATGTGGACGCAGCGGATATGCATCTTTTACTTCAGCCAGATTTTGATCACAAAGAGGATTTTTACAGCGGTGTTTTAGCCCATATTGATCCTGATACCTGCCGTAATTGCGGACGATGTGCGAAGGTGTGCCGTTTTGATGCGATTGTCTTACAAAATGGTCGCTACGTTGTCGATGAGCTCTCCTGTGAGGGATGTGGTTACTGTGAAAAAGTGTGCCGACTTAATGCCATTTCCATGAATGAGCGTTTGGCGGGAGCGTGGTTTGCCTCTCAAACCAAATACGGAAGCGACATGGTGCATGCAAAACTGGGTATTGGCGCTGAGAATTCAGGAAAACTGGTCGCTAAAGTCAAAAAAGAGGGCAAAGCCATAGCTTTAGCAAAGAACAAATCCTTGATGATTGTGGATGGCTCACCGGGCATTGGCTGTCCGGTGGTCTCTTCTTTAAGTGGTGCTAACTTTGCTTTACTCGTGACGGAGCCAACCCTTTCAGGGCTACATGATTTAAAACGAGTCTATGAAGTCGTAAAAAAATTTCGTATTAAAGCGGGATGTATTATTAACAAAGCCGACTTAAATCCTGAAGTATGTGCGCAGATTGAAGCCTTTTTGAGAGAAGAATCCATTTTACATGTAAAGAGTATTCCTTACAACAAAGCCTTTACACAAGCGATGGTTGAAGCAAAAACCATTACCGAATACAGCAATGAGCCTTTAAAAAAGTTACTTGAAGAAAGTTTTGAAACCATAAAAAATACATTAGGAGTATAAAATGAAAATAGCTTTTACAACCAAAGACCCTGCATGGGAATCCATGATGGAAGCACGTTTTGGACGTACGTATTATGTCCTTGTTTTTGATGAGCAAAGTGGTCAGATTACGATTCATGATAACCGTGACATTGTCAATCAAGAACACGGTGCAGGTCCTAAAATGGCAAAAGTAATGGCAGATTTAGGTGTGGATGTCATCATTACAGGCAATGGGCCTGGAGAAAATGCCCGTGCGGTATTGGCACAAATGAATACGGTTATTTATGTGGGTGCGGGTGAAATGAGTGTAGCAGAAGCGTACAAAGCCTATCAAGATGGCACACTGGAAAAGTTTTAGTTTAAAAGCGTTAAAATAACTATCTCAAAAAATAAATAAAAGGTTAAGTTATGATTATTGTATTTCCTACAACTAAAGATGAGGGTTTGAGTGCCAAACGTGGAGCACACTTTGGTCGAGCCAATTTTTATACCGTTGTAAAAGTTGAAGATGGCATCGTCAAAGATGTAAGTGTTCATAAAAATCCTGGACATGTTACTGGTGCATGTCAAAATGCCGTGAGCAATATTCAATCTATTGGAGCAGATGTTCTGATTGTGGGAGGTATTGGTGGAGAGCCTTTGAAAAAATTTCTAGCTCTTGGTATTGATGTCTATTTTGATGATAAAAATGAGATTTTAGAAGACTCTTTACGTGCGTTTTTAGCAGGTAATGTTGCTAAAATTGACCCAAATCATACCTGCAGTAGCCATAAATAAAAGAGTAAGGCTACGCCAAAACGTAGCCCTTACCGCAATCGCTTCTTTTTCACTCTTCCTAATCTGTAAATCATTGAAGGTTTATCTTCAAAAAAACCTTTACATGTAAAGACAATCACATCCGCTTTTTCTTTGGCAAATGCTTCATCAAAACCTTTTCCACTGGGATTTGAAGAGGTCGAGTAACTCCATTTTAGTTTGCGTAAAAATTCCAAATGCGCTTCATCTTTCACCACACGAATCGCTAAGCCACACGGATACGCAAACGTTGTTTTTTTGGAGCGTCGTACACAATTTTTATGGAGTGTTGGAACTCTTGTGAATGAACGAAGGATAAAGAGCGAATCCACACTCATCAAAAACGATTTACCGCTTGGGCGGTTTTTCGTTTGAATGAGCGCGTCTACATTTTGGGAGAGAAACCCCGCTGTTGTCTCTGTTTGGGCTAGATATACCAGCTGGGGATTCATGATTTTTAGTTTAAATAATCTTGTAACGCACGTGGCTCAAGTGCGCTTTTATCTTGAATGTACTCAATGGACTCTGTCGCAGCAGCAGCGGCAGCAACGGTGGTAAAATAAGGGATTTTAAAGCGAAGCACGGCTTGGCGAATTTTCTTCGCATCGTCTTTGCTTGATTTAGCATCGCTGGTATTAATCACCAAAGCAATGTCCCCATTTTTGAGTTTATCTTCAATGTTTGGACGGCCCTCGCTGATTTTATAGACAAACTCAGCCTCCACACCCGCATCTTGAAGCGCTTTGTGTGTACCACCTGTGGCAACGACTTTAAAGCCTAATTGAACAAATTTTTCACCAATTTGTTTCGCAAAACTTTTGTCAATATCGACCAATGAGATAAACACAGAGCCACTCTTTGGAAGCACGTTAGCCGAAGCGATTTGACTTTTTGCAAATGAAGCTGGGAAGTTTTTACTAATACCCATGACTTCGCCTGTTGATTTCATCTCAGGTCCTAAAATGAGGTCTGCGCCTTGAAGTTTATTGAACGGGAATACCGCCTCTTTCACCGCAACATGATCAAATTTTTTAGGTTTTAAAATGCCATTTTCTTCTCGTAACACATCAAATTTATCGTAAAATTTAAGCGCTTCTCTAAGATTACCTTGAAACATGACACGAGTGGCTATTTTTGCCATTGGCATACCTGTTGCTTTACTCACAAATGGTACGGTACGACTCGCTCTTGGATTCACTTCAATCATATATACATCGTCTTGATAGATAGCGTATTGAATGTTCATTAAACCTACAACACCTAAATTAAGAGCAATTTGTTGTGTTTGCGCTTCAATTTTTGCCAAAATGGCATCGCTTAAACTCACGCTTGGCAGAGAACATGCGCTATCGCCACTATGAATTCCCGCTTCTTCGATATGTTGCATAATGCCACCAATGTACACATCTTTACCATCACAAATCGCATCCACATCCACTTCAATAGCACGGTCTAAAAACTGGTCAATGAGAACAGGTGAATTATGGCTTACACTCACCGCTTCGTTCATATACGTTCGAAGCTCACTCTCGTTGTAGACGATACGCATCGCACGTCCACCTAGAACATAACTTGGACGTACTAAAACAGGATACCCAATCTCTTTAGCTTTCTCTATCGCCTCTTCTTCGCTGGTTGCAGTTGCGTTATTTGGTTGTTTGATGTTATTTTCGGTAATAAATTTTGAGAATTTTTCTCTATCTTCTGCCATATCAATCACACGCGCGGTGGTACCGATGATTTTTGCACCCATAACGGTCAATTTCTTCGCTAATTTAAGCGGTGTTTGTCCACCAAAATGAACGATAATCCCATCTGGATTCTCTTTTTCAACCACACTTCTTACATGTTCAAAATCAATCGGCTCAAAGTAGAGAATATCGCTGGTATCGTAATCGGTTGAAACGGTTTCAGGATTACAGTTATACATAATGGTTTTAACACCCATGTCATTTAGCGCATACGCTGCATGCACACAACAGTAGTCAAACTCGATACCTTGACCAATTCGGTTAGGCCCACCACCAATAATCATCACCTTTTTTTGGCTCTCTTCACTCTTTACATGTAAAGGAAGTTTTGTCACATTGGTAGTAGAGTAAAGATACGGTGTTAAGGCTTTAAACTCTGCCGCGCAGGTATCGACTTCATTGTACTCAAAATCAATGCCAAGTTTAGTTCGTGCAAAATAGATATCATTTGAGGTCAGTTCTAAATTGTCTTCTTGATTAATAAGTTTTGCAATCATCTTATCCGAAAAGCCCATCGTTTTAGCCTGACGCAAAAGCTTTTCATCATTTAAAATAAACATATCGATCTTTTTTTCAAAATCAATAATCTCTTTAAACTGATTTAAAAACCACGGATCAATCTTACTTAACGCAAAAATATCTTCCACACTGTACCCACGACGGAACGCTTCACCTACATAGAGCATTCTATCCGCATTGGGGCGACGAATCTCATTTTTGAGTTTTTCTTCATCCACTTTCATACTCTCAAAACCACTAAGATTGGTCTCCAGTGAACAAAGTGCCTTTTGGAACGACTCTTTAAACGTACGACCAATCGCCATGACTTCACCCACACTCTTCATTGAAGTAGTCAAGGTTGAGTCCGCTAATGGGAATTTTTCAAAGGTAAAGCGAGGCACTTTTGTCACAATGTAGTCAATCACAGGCTCAAAACTTGCCGCTGTTCCTGTAATGTCATTTTTAATCTCATCAAGCGTAAAACCAACCGCCAAAAGTGTCGCCACTTTGGCAATAGGATACCCTGTCGCTTTAGAAGCAAGTGCTGAACTACGACTCACACGAGGGTTCATCTCAATCACCGTCATACGACCTGTGTTAGGACAGATTGAAAACTGGACGTTACTTCCACCCGTATCGACGCCAATCTCACGCAAAATGGCAAACGAAGCATTTCGCATACGTTGGTACTCTTTATCTGTCAATGTGAGGGCAGGAGCAATGGTAATACTATCTCCCGTATGCACACCCATTGGGTCTAGGTTTTCAATGGAACAAACGATAATGCAGTTATCCGCCCTATCACGAATAACTTCCATCTCGTACTCTTTCCAACCTAAGAGTGATTCTTCAATCAAAATTTCATTAATTGGACTCGCATCAAGCCCTGCCATTGCCAACTCTTTAAACTCATCAATATTATACGCAACACCACTACCGCCACCCGCAAGAGTATACGAAGCACGGATAATTAGTGGAAATCCAATTTTTTCAGCCGCTGCATAGGCATCTTCCATATTATACGCATACGCACTAATAGGTAAATCCATCCCGATTTTCAACATCGCCTCTTTAAAAGCTTGTCTATCTTCACCTTTCTTAATGGCCGCAGGATTTGCCCCTAAAAATGTGACATTGTTGAGCATCCCTTTTTCATGCATAGTCATGGCAACATTCAGCGCTGTTTGCCCACCCATGGTTGGAAGTACAGCATCAACACTCTCTTTTTCAATAATGCGTGCAATCACTTCTGGAGTAATAGGTTCGATATACGTTCTATCTGCAAACTCAGGGTCAGTCATAATCGTTGCAGGATTTGAATTCACCAAAACAACACGATAGCCTAACTCTTTAAGTGTTTTTGCTGCTTGCGTTCCCGAATAGTCAAATTCACATGCCTGTCCGATGACAATTGGACCTGATCCAATTAATAATATGGTTTTAATATCTTGACGTTTTGGCATATTTTTCCTTTAATCTACATGTAATATTCAAGCCAATGTCCGAAGAGACTGGATTCAATATTCATTTTATTTAATCACATGCATATACGACGGTACATGCGGTGTAACATACGGGGTTATTACCACTGTTTTTGAAGACTCTTCTTCAATCACTTTAGAAACCACACCTACTTTTATTCCTTCAAAAAAGATCCCATCAAGACCACTTGTTACGACTTCATCACCCACTTGAGGTTGTAACCATTGTGAGATATATCTCACCAAAACCTCTTTACGATTTCCTTGTATAATGCCTTGCATTTTACTCTCACCGACATAAACAGCAAAAATAGATTTTGGATCACTTAACAATAAAGCTTGTGGATGACCATCATTGGCAACAACAATTCCTGCTGCATACCCTTTTTGTAAAAGTCCATAAATTCTACTTTGATTAAAGTCATCAAAGCGAAGCCACACTTTTCCATAATCATTTAAATTGGCATACCCAATAGACTCAACTAACGCCACACTAGGATGATACCCTGTTGTGTTATGTTCTTTGAGTAAATCATTTAACTTACTTGCGAAGGCAATCGATAAAACAGCTGATTTTTGTAATGTTTGATTTTCAACGCGCAAACGTTTAATCTCTTCTTGTTGACTAATATGCTCGGTAATCTTTTCCGTAATGGTTCTTTTAATCTCAACATACATTGCCAAAATTTGATTTTGTACCCCTGCGATAACATTTCGTGCTTCTGTGCCGTATCGAAACGATACAAACACAAAAGCAACACACAAAATCAGAATTTTAAGTTTATTCATTCGATAATTGCTGTAAAAGGTCAATCTCTTCGAGTGCTTTACCTGTACCTTTAGCCACCGCTAAAAGAGGCTCATCTGCAACAAATACCGGCAATTTGACAATATCTGAGAGGTACTTGTCAAATCCACGAATCAAAGCACCACCTCCCGTTAGAACAATACCATTTTCAACAATATCCCCCGCTAGATCAGGAGGCATAACTTCAAGAACATCTTTAAGTGCATCTGCAACTTCTTTGAGTGGCTCTTTAATGGCATCTCTCACATCTTCACTACTAAGTTCAATACGGCTAAGTAAACCACTGACTTGATCACGTCCCTTCACAACCATAGAAAGAGGCTCTTCAATAGGAATTGCTGTACCAATTGAAATTTTAATCTCTTCACCTGTTCGCTCACCAATCAATAAGTTATACTTTTTCTTAACATAATCCACGATCGCCATATCAATCTTATCACCAGCCACACGAATGGATTTACTAATCACTAATCCACCCAAAGAGACGACGCCAATTTCGGTTGTACCGCCACCGATATCGACCACTAAACTTCCTTGAGGTTCACGAATTGGAAGCCCTGCACCAATCGCAGCCGCCATAGGCTCTTCAATCAAAAAGACTTTACGTGCACCCGCACTCATAGCAGATTCACGGACTGCTTTTCGCTCCACTTGTGTTAAACCATAAGGCACACAGAGAATAATACGTGGACGCAAAAAGCTTTTTCTACGATGTGCTTTTTCAATGAAATAACGAATCATCTTCTCTGTCATATCAAAATCAGCAATCACGCCATCGCGCATAGGACGAATCGCTTCAATATCACCTGGTGTTTTTCCTACCATGTTTTTTGCTTCTTTGCCCACTGCTAAAATATTTTGCTTACCATAACGATTACGCTGTACGGCAACAACAGAAGGCTCATTAATAATAATTCCTTTACCTTTTACCAGCACAAGTGTATTGGCTGTTCCAAGGTCAATACTCATATCGCTTGAGAAAAACCCTATCAACTTATCTAAAATCATCTCATCTATCCTTTTTTATGCGCTTTTTTTATCTTTTTTGATGTAAAGAGGTTTTTCGCCTTTTAAAACAGCATCTTGAGTGACAATCACTTCATATCCCTCTAATTCTGGAAGTTCATACATCACATCCACCATAAGCTCTTCCATAATACTTCGGAGTCCACGTGCACCTGTTTTTCGTTTAATTGCAAGTTCTGCAACTGCTTCTAATGCCTCTTTTTCAAACGTTAACTCGACATTATCAATCGCAAATAATTTTTGATATTGTTTGTAAATCGCATTTTTAGGCTCCGTTAAGATACGCACCATATCTTCTTTGGTAATCGAAGAGAGTTTTGCAGTTACATGTAAACGACCAATCAGCTCAGGAATCAAACCATAATGGACTAAATCATCAGGCTCTACCATATCAAAAAGGCCTTCTTCTTGACTTTTACTACGCTTTTCTTGCTCAAATCCTAAAACATTTTTACCAATACGACGTTTAATGATTTCTTCCAATCCATCAAAAGCACCCGCACATACGAATAAAATATTGGTAGTATCAATTTGAATAAACTCTTGATTAGGGTGTTTACGTCCACCCTTAGGTGGAATATTCACCACACTACCCTCGATGACTTTTAAGAGTGCTTGTTGAACGCCCTCTCCTGAAACATCTCTCGTAATCGAACGGTTTTCACTCATACGTGCAATTTTATCAATCTCATCAATAAAGACAATACCTTGCTCTGCTTTTTTAATATCACCATTGGCACCTTGCAGAAGTTTTGTCAAAATATTTTCGACATCTTCACCCACATAACCCGCTTCTGTGAGGCTAGTTGCATCTGAAATCGCAATAGGCACATCTAAAAAACGTGCCAACGTCTGTGCCATCAAAGTTTTTCCACTTCCTGTTGGTCCAATGAGCAAAATATTTGATTTTGAAATTTCTGTATCATCAGAAATCGAACTTTGTTTAAAAATACGTTTATAATGATTATAAACACCAACCGAGAAAATCTTTTTTGCTTGGTCTTGCCCAATCACAAAATCATCTAAAACTTTTTTTAACTCTTTAGGTGTCAGCAAAGTTGGATTGAACGTCTCTTCTTGCATTTGCCCTGAAACAGACGCATCTGGAATCTCTCCAAAGAAAATCTTATAGGCTGAAATCACACAATGTTCGCAAATAAAAACATCATCACCCGCAATTAAACGGGTATCATTACTCTCTTTGGTTCCACAAAAACTACACTCTCTATTCACCATTATTTTTCCTCTCAAATGGAATCCCACGGGTTGATTCAACAATAAAACGACACATCTGTAAGACTTTTTCATTGCTTTCATTGGCTAAAAGAGATGCTGCTGTTTCTTGAAGTGGTTGTCCTGATTCAAACAATTTACGATACGCCAAACGAAGAGCATCAATATCTGCACGCTCAAAATGACGACGTAAACCATTCAGATTTAATCCTCTAAGCACCGCACGATTTCCCTCCGCTAAACAAAAAGGTGGAATATCTTGTGAAAGTGCTGAGGCTCCTGCGATCATTGCAAAATCACCAATTTTTACAAACTGGTGAATCGGTGTCATACCACCGATAACGGTATAATTGCCTATTTCAACATGTCCAGCAAGCGTTGCTGCATTGGCTAAAATACAATGATCACCAACATGAACATCATGCCCAATATGCACATACCCCATAAACAAATTGTGGTTTCCAATGACTGTTTTGCTACCACCACCTAGTGTACCTGGATTAAAAAGGGTAAATTCACGTATTTTATTGTAATCACCAATAATCAGTTCGACCTCTTCTCCTGCATACTTTAAATCTTGAGGAATCGAACCCAATACGGCATGTGAAAAAATTTCATTATGTTTACCAATTGTCGTATTGCCACAAATGTGTGCTCCTTGAGCAATTCTGGTTCCTTCTCCTATTTTCACCTCTTTAGAGATAAAACAAAAAGGGCCCACCTCAACATTGGCTTCAAGCAATGCTCCCTCTTCCACAACGGCGGTTGGGTGAATTTTTGGCATTTTATTTATCCACAATCATAGCTTTAAGTTCGGCTTCAGCAACCAACTTATCATCCACATAAGCTTTCGCATCGAGTACCCAAATATTACCTCTGTGTTTTAACACATTTAATTGATACACCAATTTATCCCCTGGTCGAACAGGATTTCTAAATTTCGCATTATCAATGCTCATAAAATAAACTACTTTTTCTTTCGTCCCTTCTTGAGCCTCTTCATCCATGCTTTTAAATGCTAAGACGCCACCTGCTTGTGCCATACCCTCAATAATCATCACACCTGGATAAATCGGATGATCAGGGAAATGACCTTGAAAAATCTGTTCACCAATCGTAACATTTTTATACGCTTCTATAGAACTGCCTGAATGCAACGCTGTTACTCGATCAATGAGTAAAAAAGGGAAGCGGTGAGGGAGTATTTTTTGGATCTCTACAACATCAATTAACATCTTTAAAACCTTCTAACAAAATTCTAATATTTTAGCCAATTAATACTAAATTTTCTCTAATGTCAGGATATGTTTTACTTTGGATAAAGAGTTCATACGTCTCAATTTTTATTTCATCTAAGACAATCAATGGACTTAGAGAAGCACATTCTGAGCTTTGATAAGCCCTTCTGAAGCCTAATTCTATTTCAATAGTTGGGGGGTTTTGTAACATCTCTTTTACAGTTTTATATGCTGTTTTTGCTTGAGTATTAAACGTTTGTAATGCAATAAAACGAGCCTCTTCTTTTGCCAAATAAGCAATACCTTGTGAAATAAATTCGACGTGTGTTTTCATGTACTCTTTTTTACATGTAGAATAAAATAATATGTAACTAGGAATCACTTCTTGATTGTTTTTCACCCACGCACGCAATACTCTGTAATTCAAAAATTTTTCACGCACCAACCTAAAAAGAGTCTGCTTTGCTTCATGTTCCATTACTTTTTCATACAATGCTATGCGCTCTTCAATGGAAGAAGGAAGTATTTGTGGTCTTAAGGGTGCACTTAGTTCATCCAGCCATCTGTTTTGTTGCTCTCTTTGTACCTTCAATGCAAAAAAACATCCACAATAATCTTGATGGTAAAGCATATCTTTTTTTGCTAATGCAAATTGTTCTTGAGTCCCACCCTTTTTTCTAAAATCAGGCGCAATACTTTCTAACTGGTATTTTTGGGCAATAAGTGCTAACGCTTCTTCTAACTGAGAGAACGATTTTTTTGGGCTTGTTAGCAAGGTTGTTGTTATTACTTTTTCACCTAATTCTAGGGATTTTTTTGCTGTTTCTTCTAACCTGTTATCAAAACAAATAGTACACCGTTTGCCCTTTTCTGGCTCACGCTCAAACCCGCGAATCGCTTCAAGCCATCCCTCATAATTGTATGTGCCTTCATGCAGTACAATTCCTAGTTTTTGACAACTTCGTTTCACATCCAAAAGCCGTAATTGATACTCACTAAAAGGGTGAATATTAGGATCATAAAAAAATCCTATTATAGTCTCATCAGGACATGTTTCTTGTAATTTTTGTAAAAAGAAGTGGCTGTCAACAGAGCAGCAAATATGAACGAGCATCGTATGTCTTTGTAAGATTAATTTTCAAAAATTATACCACACCCTTGTTTTACAAAAAAGTTTATTTGATTTTGTAGTATAATAATTTAACCTTGTAGAGGAGGATTTGTTATGAAAAAATCTTTTAAAAACGTGCTATTTTGGCTTATTTCTCTTTCACTCTTTTACACATTGAGTGGTTTTGTTATTTTACCATGGTGGGCTCGCACACAATTACCCTCTCTTTTAAAAGAAAAAATCAATCTTCCTATGAGCGTTGAAAAGGTTACCTTTAACCCATTTACATTTGAATTACACGTCAACAATCTTGCCCTCAAAGATCATGCAGAAAACAATGTAACATGCATTGAGCATCTTTATCTTAATTACGAGCCTTTGCTGTTATTTAAAAAAGAATTTTTTATCAAATCACTCTTGATTAGTAAACCGTTTGCAGACCTCAAAATTGATGAAAATGGCACATTGAACCTTTTAACACTTTTTCCAAACACCTCTTCTCCTGAAAATAATGAAACATCCAACACACCACTTACAATGCCTTTCATTATCGGACACGTTGAAATCCAACATGCCACTGTCAATTTTAGTGATCAAAGTGCACAAGAGCCTTTTCATATAGCTATTGGTCCTATGCATTACACTGCCAATAATCTTAGTTTTTATAAAGACGATTTAAGTGTCCATGCGCTTCAAATTGCCCTACAAAATGAAGAAAAAATTTCACTTGCGAGTAGCATGTCGCTTGAACCACTTAAATTTCATGGGGAACTCACAGTAAAAAATCTTTCTTTAAACGCTTTTTGGAGCTACCTTTTACCCACGATTCCTGCAAAACTTGATGAAGGAGCACTCTTTTTACGTATTCCTTTTTTAATCGACTTAAGCAAAGAAAGTCCCCATGTATTCATTGAAAAAGCCAATGCGGATTTAGAAAATATCGTTTTAATGGATGGCGATAAAAAAGTCATAAAAATCCCTTCTTTTAAAGTCAATGGCATAGATTTCGACCTTCAAGAATCACGTATTAATATCGACAATGCTCTTATTTTAGATCCTTTTGTTGATCTGCATTTAGACAAAAATTATATGCCCAATATCATGCACCTCTTCATTCCTAAAAATGAGAAAAAAAATCAAAGCGCGACGCATGAAAAGACGCCCAATAAAAATCCATGGAAATTTGCTCTTAAATCTTTAGGAGTGAATAACGCATCAATTGATATAACAGATCACAATGTAAAAAGTGAACCTGCTCATTTTTCTTCATTCACATTTAAAACCAACACCATTACGCACGATATGAATCAGCCTATTTCGTATGAAATGAACACAACGCTGGATAAAACAGCACATATTGCCCTTAAGGGATCTGTTGTTCCTGCAACCATGCACGTTACACTAGATATGCATACGAAAGCACTCTCTTTAGCAAAAGCACACCCTTATCTCATACCTTTTACGACCCTTATTTTAAAAGAGGGGCTCCTCTCTTTGAATGCGAACATGCAAGCCTCTTTTGGTACAAAACCTTTTATAAAAATTGCTGGTGATATGGAGATTTCAAAACTTTCATTTTTAGATCGTTTTAAAAAAACCATTATGGCATGGGAGAAACTAAACATCGATTCTATCGACTATTCTTCATCGCCTGCTTCTTTACATGTAAAGAATGTTTTCATCACAAAACCCTACGTTAATTTAGATATTAAAAAAGATCAGAGTACTAATTTTTCTCATCTTACAAAACCAACGCCAAAAGCATCTTCTCACAAAACGACCACGTCTAAAGAGGCGCCTATGCATATTGTTATTGGCAATATAACCATGAAACAAGGAAGTGCAAATTTTAAAGATGCTTCTTTGCCTATTCCTTTTGCAACCTTTATCACCCGTTTAAATGGCAATTTCTCAAAACTCGATACGAAAAACTCTAAACCCTCTATCCTCAAGCTAGAAGGAAAAGTCGATAAATATGGCTACGCAAAAATTGACAGTTCCATTTTGCCTTTTGATTTTAAAAACCGTGCAAATCTGAAAATTATTTTTAAAAATCTTGACATGACCTCTTTTACGCCTTATTCAGGAAAATTTGTGGGCTATGCCATTAAAGAGGGAAAACTTTCGATGGATCTTTCCTATAAAATTCGAAAAGGATTAATGGAAGGTGATAATAAGATTAATCTTGATTCACTTACTTTGGGTGAAAAAATTGAAAGTGAAGATGCCGTCAATCTTCCCTTAGGACTTGCCATTGCCATTTTAAAAGATTCAAAAGGACAAATTGACATCAATTTACCCGTGAGTGGAGACATGAATAGCCCAGAATTTCGTTATGGAAGTATCGTATGGCGAGCCATTGGTAATTTAATTGGTAGCATTGTCACGTCTCCATTTAAGCTTTTAGGCTCTATGCTTGGCATAGAAACCGAAAATCTTAAAAGTGTTGATTTTGCAGCAGGTGAATATGCTTTGATTGAATCTGAAGAAGAAAAAATGGAACAGTATCAGCAAATTTTAGAAAAAAGAGCTGAACTCAAACTCCTCGTTACTCCTAGCTTTAATGAGATTATTGATACCCAAGCACTTAAAGAACAAAATGTCACAGCACAACTTGAAATCTTAAGCCGTAAAAACAGCAAGACAGAAGATAGCTACAGTAAAACGATTCAAAAACTTTTTCTTCAAAAATATTCTAAAGAGTTGTATAACCAGCTTCTTAAAACCTATAAAGAAGAAAATCTTGCAAGAGGTGTAATTAATGAACGCTTGATTGATAAAATTGCTGAGACGATTCCTGTGAATGCAGATGATTTAAACACGCTCGCACACAAACGTGCAGAAGCAATTATTCAAAATCTTATTACAAAACACAAAATTGCCCCTGAGCGTCTTCTTAAACAAGAAGTACAACCCAGCGAAGCTTTACGGGATCAATGGATAGGATGTGCTATTTCTGTGAGTAATTAACCTAAGGCCTTTATGCCTTAGGTGATTGTAAAGATACTAACACTTCTTTCACAGCGTTTGCATGCTCTTTTACTTTTACATTTGTCCATATTTGTGCAATATTTCCTGCTGGATCAATTAAAAATGTTGAACGCACAATGCCCATATACTCTTTGCCATAATTTTTTTTCATCTGCCAAACGCCATAACGTTCTGCCACTTCTTTCGTCTCATCCGAAAGTAAAGTAATCTCTAAATTTTGTTTTAAAATGAAATTTTGATGTGATTTTGGACTATCAGGGCTAATACCTAGCACGACTGCATTTAAATCTTCAAACGCAGGAAGTGCTTCTGTAAAATCACACGCTTCGCTCGTACATCCAGGAGTATTATCTTTAGGATAAAAATAAAGAACGATCCATTTTCCCTCCAAATCACGCAAAGAAATTTCCACAGAATCTTGATTAAGAAGACTCAAAGAGGGGGCTTTATCACCAATTTTTAACATTTATTTTTCCTTTTTTTCTTTTTACATGTAAAGATTAAAATCTAAAGCTTTGTCACAAAATTATAACGCATTTTCATACTAAAACTATCTTTAATTAATTTTTGGCTACCATAGTATCTCTTTAGAAAACGACATGTAAGAAGGTAAAAAACATGGATAAAGCACAATACATTTGGATGGATGGTAAACTGGTTGCATGGGATGATGCAAAAATACACATTTTAACACATACGCTTCATTATGGTAATGGCGTTTTTGAAGGAACCCGTGCCTATATGACTGAGAATGGTTTAGCGATTTTTAAACTTAGAGAACATACAAAGCGTTTGCTCAATTCAGCAAAAATCACGCGTATCAAACCTACTTTTTCACTTGAAGAGTTAGAAAAAGCACATATTGAACTCTTAAAAGCCAATGATTTTAAATCCAATGTCTATATTCGACCGCTTATTTATTTAGGATACGGCGTTATGGGCTTAAACCATGTTAAAGCACCTGTGAACACAGCGATTGCTGCATGGCAATGGGGAAGCTATTTGGGTGATGAAGGCTTAGAAAATGGCATTCGTGTTAAGATTTCCTCTTTCGTGCGAAACCCAGCAAAATCGGTGATGGGAAAAGCCAAAGCAGCTGCAAACTACCTTAACTCTCAAATGGCAAAATACGAAGCCATTGAAGCAGGCTATGAAGAAGCGCTTTTATTGGATGATGAAGGATTTATCGCAGAAGGAAGTGGAGAGTGTTTCTTTATCGTCAGAAATGGCGTTTTAATTACACCACCAAATGATACATCCCTTGAGAGTATCACTCAAGCAACAGTTCTTGATTTAGCACGTGAAGCAGGAATTCCAATTGAGCGCAGACGTATTAGCCGTGATGAAGCGTATATCGCAGATGAAGCATTCTTCACAGGCACAGCCGCAGAAGTTACCCCTATCAAAGATATTGATAATTACATTATCGGTGATGGAAAACGAGGAGCAATGACCAAACAGCTTCAAGAGGCCTATTTCGATGTTGTTTATGGACGTAATCCAAAATACAAACATCTTTTAACGTATATTTAACCAAAGGAAATTTATGCCAGCAGATTTGAATGATTATTTTAAAAAGAAAAACGGTGGAGGCAATTTTGGTGGTGGGGGTGATAATGACAATCGCACACCTTTTAATGTTGAACCTCCTGATTTTATGAAAAATCTAGGTAAAAAATCTGGATTGCTCTATGTTTTAATTGCCATTGTAGTTCTTGCCGTCGTTGCAAAACCCTACGTTATTATTAACTCAGGTGAAATGGGTATTAAAGCAACAACTGGTAAATTTGAGTCAACTCCAATGGAGCCAGGTTTTCACCTCTTTATTCCATTTATTCAACAAGTCTTTATTGTCGATACAAAAGTGCGTATTATGAACTACTCTTCGACAGAAGATTTAGGAGAAGTTGTACAAAGAGGCTCAGGTATTAAACGAAATGCTGCTATTTCGGTACTTGACGCAAGAGGTCTTCCTGTTTCCATTGAACTTACCGTTCAATACAAGCTCGAACCAACAACAGCCCCTCAAACTATTGCAACATGGGGTATGTCATGGGAGGATAAAATTATTAATCCTGTTGTTCGTGATGTCACACGAAGTGTTATTGGTAAATTTAATGCCGAAGAACTTCCTCAAAAACGTAATGAAATTGCTGTCAATATTGAAGAGGGGATTCGTAAAGCCATTGATGCTCAACCTGGTCAACCTGTTGAATTACTGACTGTTCAATTACGTGAAATCGTCTTACCTGCTAAAATTAAAGAGCAAATTGAGCGTGTTCAAGTAGCGAAACAAGAAGTAGAACGAACCCGCTATGAAGTAGAACGTGCTAACCAAGAAGCCCTTAAACGTGCAGCCGAAGCTGAGGGTCAAGCCAAAGCACGAGAAATTAACGCTCAAGGTCAAGCTAATGCAATTAAAATTGAAGCGGAAGCAGAAGCGTATGCCAATAAAAAGATTAGTGAGAGTATCTCTACACCACTCTTAAATCTTCGCCAAATTGAAGTTCAAGGCAAATTTAACGAAGCCCTTCGTGAAAATAAAGATGCTAAGATTTTCTTAACACCTGGTGGTTCAGTGCCAAATATCTGGGTGGATACAAAAGATAGTCAAAAAGCAGTTAGTATTGCCAAATGAGTGCAGAATTATTAAATACAATCACGTGGGATAAAACGCCCCTACTTCCTGTTATTGCACAGGAAGTAGGAAGCGGTGATGTTTTAATGTTAGCCTATATGAATCAAGAAGCACTTACATTAACCCTTCAAACTGGATTTGCTCACTACTATTCTAGAAGTCGTCAAAGTCTTTGGAAAAAAGGTGAAACCAGTGGCCATGTGCAATATGTAAAAGAGGCGTATTTAGATTGTGATAGCGATACTATTTTACTTAAAGTAGAACAAAAAGGGGTTGCTTGCCATACAGGCCGTAGCTCATGTTTTTTTAACCGTATTGATATTAATGAAGCACCTAAAGAAGAGGCAAAAGAAATTGCAGCTTACTCTATTAGTGATAAAATTTATCATATCATTCAAGAACGCAAACATGCTGATCCCAAAAGCTCTTATGTTGCATCCCTTTTACAAAAAGGGGATAATGCCATTTTGAAAAAAGTTGTAGAAGAAGCAGGTGAATTCTGTTTTGCATGCAAAGATAATGATAACAAAGAGATGATTTATGAAGCTGCTGATTTAGTATTTCATACTTTAGTTGCACTGGGAGCTAAGAATATTCATCCTTCTTTAATTTCAAAAGAACTCGAAAGACGTTTTGGTCTTAGTGGCATAGAAGAGAAAAATAGCCGCAATGAACACTAATGCCCTTAAATTATCATTACTTACCTATTTTCAAAACTTTGAACTCTATGATTATTTAGCCTATATTTGGTTAATCATTACTTTTTTAATTTTGATTTTTTTGGCGATCATTATCGCCAAAAAATCTTCAACTCTCTCATTAGTTGTTATTATCGTTGCTCTTCTTTTATTATCAATTTCTCCTTTTTTTATTCAAAAAAAACTCAACGAAGTTTTGCGCAAAACAGAAACAAACATTACATCGCTTAAAAAATTAAACTTTTCACCATCACTTATTTTAGAAACAACTATTTACAATAAATCAAATAAAGATTTTCATATTTGTTTTTTAAATACTTCTATATTTAAACAAAAAAAACAAACAGGAATCAAAGCCTATTTGAACACATTAAAACCTCTTGCAAATCAGTCGATTGTAATTACAGAGTTCATACCACAACAAGGCTCACTAGAACATCAGATTGTTTTTGACAATTTTGAGTATGAAGGTGATTTTAATGCAACGCTAAAGGCTGAGTGCTATTAAAGGAAGAGAATGACCTATTTCACCCTATTTCATTGGATTGCTATCGTTATTATTGCTTTATTTTTTTCATTGATTCTTTGGCTTACCATTCGTAAGAACGAAGGAAAAAGTTCCCTTGCCCCCATATTAGCGAATTTATTCATTACGGTTCTCTTTACCTCTTTTATTTTTTATGCACTGGATAAATATACAAAAGTTGCGCGCTTAGAAAATATGGTTCAAAAAAAAGTTTTAATTAATGAGTCCTTTTCCATCTCTGGTCAAATTCGCAATATTGGACAATTTGAAATTGCAAAATGTACCCTAGAAGTTAAAATCTTTAACGCTTCATTGGAGAGGATAGGAGCGAATTCAGCTATTTTTGTTCCAAAATCTGCTTTGCAAAATTTATTTAAAAGAGAAAATAACCCGATTATAGAAACCACGAAGAAATTTGTTATTGCAGAGAATTTGCACAAAGGCGAGATACGTAATTTTACCGTCTTTATGCCTTATCCACCCTCATTTGAGAAGCCTTATACGCGTTATGAGCTTTCATGTCATTAATAATTAATAGAGTAACCCTTCATTCTTAAATGCTTTTCGAATTGCTTTCATTTGTTGATGTTTAACATAACACCATGAAGGTGATAAGAGTGTATCATCTTCAATACCAGCGCTCACACGTTGCACCATCACTTTTTCTGGTAAAAGGTTAATTGCTTTAATCAATGTTTCAATGTAACACGCTTCTGATATGGGGCTAAATTCACCTTTTTTAAAATCATTTGCCAATGCAGTTCGCTTCACAACATAAAGTGGATGAAATTTAAAAGAATGAACGCCAAGATTTAAAGCGAATTTAACACTTTCTAAAGCCATTTCAGGTGTTTCACCAGGAAGTCCAAAAATAATATGCGCACATATATTGAGTTTATACTGATGTGTCAATGCAATGTATTTTTCAATATTTGCTCTACCATGTCCACGATTAATACGTCTTAATGTTTCATCTGATGAAGATTGCAAGCCATATTCCAACCAAATTTCATAATGCTTTGAAAGTTCTGCCAAATAAGCAATCACCTCTTCACTAATACTATCGGTACGTGTTCCAATGCTCAGTCCAATTACCCCTTCAAAGCTTAAAGCTTTACTATACAAAGCTTTTAAAGTCGCTAAAGGGGCATAAGTATTCGTAAATGATTGAAAATAAATAATAAATTTTTGTGCGCCAAATTTTTTTGAAAGTCTTGTTTTTGTTTTTTTATATTGCGCTTCCAATTGAATTAATTGAAACTCTAAATAAGGATTTTCTGAAGTGGGATGAAGAAAAAAACGCTTTGATTGATTGTGCTCTAAATTAGGACTAAAAGACTCATTTTCACAGAAAACACAGCCACCTCTTGCAACTGTGCCATCAATATTTGGACAGGTAAATCCAGAAATAGAAATGGGGATTTTATAAACACTCTCCCCAAATTTCTCTCTAAAATACCGCCCTGCGGTTAAAATTCTGCGCATTATTTAATAAAATAATTTCCATCAAAGCTAACCAATGAATAGTTCATATCGTTGCCAATACTCTCTTTAAGCGCTTCAATGCTTAAAAAAGCCAATGAATCTGCTTCAATATACTCACACACCTCTTCAACGCTTTTATTGGCACTAATAAGCTCTTTATAGCTTGGGGTATCAATGCCATACAAACACGGATGTTCAATCGTCGGAGCCGCAATACGCATATGCACTTCAGAAGCACCCGCACGTTTGAGTAATTTTACAATCTGACGTGACGTGGTACCTCTTACGATGCTATCATCAATTACGACAATTTTTTTGCCCTCTAAAATTTTATGAATCGGAGAGAGTTTGAGTTTCACTTTGAGATCACGCACCGCTTGCGTTGGCTCAATAAAGGTTCTGCCTACATAATGATTTCTCACAATAGCCATTTCAAAAGGAATACCACTCGCTTGTGCATAGCCCAAAGCCGCACTCACACCACTATCAGGAACAGGCACAACAAAATCAGCTTCAACAGGAGAAAGTTCTGCTAATTTCATACCCATTTTTTTACGGGTTGCATAAACATTTTTACCTTCAATGACACTATCAGGTCGTGCAAAATAGATAAATTCAAATGCACAAATGTGTGGATCAGGCTCAAAGAGTTGAATACTCTCAAACGTATCTTCACCTTGATGAAAAATAACCATTTCACCAGGACGCACATCCCTTACAAATTCAGCATCAACCAAATCAAGCGCACACGTCTCACTTGCAACGATATACCCACCCTCTTTCAATTTTCCAATAGACAAAGGACGCACACCATAACGATCACGCATTGCAAACATTTTCGTTCTACTTTGAATTAAAAGACAATAGGCACCTTTAATTACATGTAAAGCTTCAATAATACGATCTTGGAGTTTACCTTTTTGACTTCTTGCAATAAGATGGATAATATTTTCAGTATCCATAGACGATTGAAAAATAGCACCCTGCTCAATCAATTTACTTCTAACTTCATGCTTATTAATCAAATTTCCATTGTGAACAATAGAAATATCGCCTAACTTATAGCTAGCAGCAACAGGTTGGGCATCTCTTACTGAATCGTTCCCTGCTGTAGAATAGCGGTTATGTCCAATTGCCATGTCTCCTTGTAAAAAAGAGAGTTTATCTTCATTAAAAACTTCTGTTACTAATCCATTGTCTTTAATGGTACGAATTTTTTTTCCATCACTTGCGCTAATCCCCGTTGCTTCTTGCCCACGGTGTTGCATAGCAAAAAGGGCATAATAAGCTATCTTAGAAGCATGTTTTACATCAAATACACCAACAATCGCACACATCGTTTATATCACCTTTATTTAAAGACCTAAACAGTCACTAATTGTATAGAGACCATTAGGTTGATTGATGATCCACTTTGCAGCTTTAATAGCCCCTTTTGCAAAGGTATCACGACTGGTTGCGGTGTGATTCATTTCAATAAATTCACCGTCATTGTAAAAGCCTACGGTATGACGTCCTACAATGTCACCTCCACGAAGCGCCATAATAGCAATCTCATCTTTACTACGCTCGCCAATAAGACCATTACGTCCACTCACACGGACATCATCTAAATTCAAACCACGCCCACGAGCAGCATGCTCACCCAATGTCAAAGCTGTACCACTAGGAGCGTCTTTTTTAAAACGATGGTGTTGCTCAACAATTTCAATATCAAAATCACTCAAACTTTTAGAGGCAAGTTCAACTAAACGATTCAATACGGCTACACCTAAAGACATATTTGTTGAGTAAAGAATTGGCATATTATTTGCTGCTTCTTTAAGAAGATTTTGCTGGTGCTCATTAAGTCCTGTTGTTCCAATAACCAAAGGAGTTGGCTGTTTTAAAGCGCTTTCAAGTAATGTTTCTGTCCCCATCGCAATTGTAAAGTCAATCACAACATTACTCTTTTGTAAAAGAATCATTACATCATCTGTCACAATCGTTTCTTTAGGAGCAGTAAAACTAAACTCCTCGATGGCATGCAATGCATAAGGTCTTGCATCTTTATCTTTGACTAAATTATCAATTAGTAATCTACCCACTCTCCCTGTTGAGCCATGAATTCCAACATTTATCATTCGTATGATGTCCTTTTTAATGATTCACATATTCTAAGGCTTGAATGCCCGCTGTCGCACCATCACCTGCTGCACAAACTACTTGTTTTGAAGCCTTTATTCGAATATCTCCTGCTGCAAACAATCCTTTGATAGAGGTATGCATATTCAAATCAACCACAACATTACCATTTTCATCCATATCACATAAAAATGTGCCATCTTCTTGTTTTAAAATACTATTGTTTACATTCATCCCAACAAAGACAAAAACACCAGGGACAGAAATATCACGTTCATGACCAGCATTATCAACAACAATGAGTCCATTGAGTCCCATTTTATCACCGTAAGCATTTTTAACACTGGAATTAAGTACAAGTTCGATTTTTGGATTGTTTTTAACTTTTTCAATCGTGCTTGGGCTTGCTCTAAAAGTATCACGTCGGTGTACCAAATAAACTTTTGAGCAAATATGTGAAAGATAGAGCGCTTCTTCAAGAGCCGTATCCCCACCGCCTAATGCCACAACTTCTTTATTTTTATAAAAAAATCCATCGCATGTTGCACATGTGCTAATCCCTTTGCCAAAAAATTCTGCTTCACCTTCAAAATTTGCACGTTTTGGTGTACTACCCGTTGCGATAACAACACTTTTTGCATCTTCACTTTTTCCGCCAGCTAATGCGATATGAAAACTGCCATCTGTATTTCTAGAAATTCGTGTTACTTCATCCATAGCATGTTTTAAACCAAAACGCATACACTGCTCTGCCCATGGAGCCATAAAATCTAAACCGCTTAAAATTTGAGCCGATCCTGGATAATTTTCTATTTCACTGCTACTAGTAATTTGACCACCAGGAAGGCCTTTTTCAAACATAACAACATTTTTTAAACCGCCACGTGTTGCATATAATCCAGCACTTAAGCCAGCTGGACCGCCACCAACAATTGCAAGATCTAACATGATTTTTTCCTTATTTTTTTAGACTATTGACACAATACAGTTTAAGTTAAAAAGAAATAACGCCATATATAGCCAAAAAGAAGTAGTGTAGTTTTGAGAAAGCCTAACGACTTTCTCAAAATTTTTTAATTAAAGAAGTGAATTAACTTTATCCGCTAAAACTTGTTTTGATGATGCACCAATCATCTGATCAACCAACTCACCATTCTTAAAAAATAAAATAGTTGGAATAGAACGAATACCATATTTAATAGCAACGTCTTGTTCTTCATCTGTATTGACTTTGCAAATTTTTGCTTTTCCATCAAAATCATTTGCTAATTCTTCAATGACTGGAGCAATCATTCGACATGGTCCACACCATGGTGCCCAAAAATCTACTAAAGCGACACCTTCAGCTACGGTACTATCAAAATTTGATGCGTTTAACTCTAAATATTTTCCCATTATTTTCCCCTAAAACGTTATTTTATAGATACTCAATTATACTCACTCTAACTTTAAAATTTCCATAGCAGAGAAAGTTATTTTTTTAGTAACTAATATTTTTTATTATTTCAATTTGCTCATTTTTAATTAATATTGCATCAATTTGATAATCATACTGCATGGGATGTAGTAAAAAATAATAATTTATCGTCATAATAATTTTTTTCATTTTAGAAGGAGTAATACGAACAATAGGGTCATATTTTTGTGAAAATTTAACTTCAAAGAAGTGAAGAACGCCCTCTTTTAAAGCAATAATATCAATCTCACCAAATTTAGAATGAAAATTACGCTCAAAAATAGTGTAACCATTTCTTTGAAGATACAAAGAGGCTTTTTCTTCAGCCTCTTGACCTATCTTAAGACTCATCTCTTATGCTTCAATCCGTATCATAGCGGGTTTATTTTCAACAAAATCTAGTAAACTAATCTCTTGAAGTGCTTTTTGAATATCACTCTCTTTACATGTATGTGTTGAAAAAAGTAATACCGCACTCTCTTCTCTTTTCCCATCTTGTTTTTGTAAGAAACTACTAATAGAAATAGAATGCTTGCCTAGAATATGTGAAATTTTTGATAAAACTCCAATTTTATCTGCGACCGTTACTCGAATATAATATTGCGTAATAATGTCATCTTGATTCATCAATGTTAAACCACTTTTCTCTAATGGCTTGATAAATCCTAACATAGGTGAATTTTGGGCATGGCGTGCAATATCAATTAAATCAGAGACGACAGCACTTGCAGTCGCACTTCCTCCTGCACCTGGACCATAATACATGGTCTCTCCTACTCTATCACCAATAACACTAATGCCATTCATAACGCCATCAACTTTTGCAATCATTTGTTTCATAGGAACAAGAGCTGGATGGACACGAAGTTCTACTTGTTCTCCACTTTTCTTGGCAATCGTTAAGAGCTTAATGTTATACCCAAACTCTTTTGCAAAATAGATATCTTCACTGTTAATATGCTCAATGCCTTCAATTAAAATCTCTTCAGGCTTCACATTAATACCATATGCGATACTGGCTAAAATCAGTAATTTGTGTGCGGCATCAAATCCACCTACATCAAATGTTGGATCTGCTTCTGCATAACCTAATGCTTGCGCCTCTTTAAGGACATCTTCAAATTCAGCTTTTTCATTCATCATTTTGGTGAGAATAAAGTTACATGTACCATTCATAATGCCTTTAATTGCTTCAATATGATTGGCACTTAGTCCTTCACGAAGAGCCTTAATAATAGGAATCCCACCTGCTACACTTGCTTCATATCCAATAGGGGTAGATCCTGCTAAATCACGTAATTCATAACGATGATACGCGAGTAATGCTTTATTGGCAGTGACCACTGCTTTTTTATTTTTAAGTGCTCGTGTAACAATTTTATATGCTTCATCCACTCCACCCATTAGTTCTATGACAATATCAATATCTGGATTTTCAAGAACATCATCAAGATTTGTACTTAAAGGAATTGAAACATCCCTTTTTTTTGTTATATCTCTTACGATTCCTATAACAGGAACGATTTTTTTGCCACTACGTGCGGTAATAATATCTTCATTCTCTTGTAAAATCTTTATCACATGGCTTCCAACCGTTCCAACACCAATAATTCCAACTTTGATCATTTTTTAACCTTCTAAACTCTTCAAATACTTTTTCACATTACGTGCTGCTTGACGGATTCTATTTTCATTTTCAATCAAAGCGATTCTAACGTAACCATCTCCTGCCTCGCCAAAACCAATGCCAGGACTTACTGCAATTTTTGCCTCTTTTAAGAGTTGTTTGGCAAATTCCATACTTCCTAGATGAGCGGCGACTTTAGGAATCTTTGCCCAAACAAACATGGTTGATTGAGGTTTTTCCATTTCCCATCCCGCATTGTTAAAACTCTCAACCAATACATCTCGACGTTTGCGGTATTTTTCTCTGATTTCATCCACACACTCCTGTGGACCATCAAGCGCAATGGTGGAAGCTACTTGAATAGGAGTAAACATACCATAATCAAACCATGATTTAATTTTTTGTAATGCACCCACAAGTTTTTTATTCCCAACAACAAAACCCACACGCCAACCTGCCATGTTATAGCTTTTTGAAAGGGTATAACACTCTACTGCTACATCTTTAGCCCCTTCTACTTGTAAAATAGAAGGTGTTTCATAACCGTCAAAAGAGAGATCAGCATAGGCTATATCACTGATGATATAAAAACGCTCTTCTTTAGCATAGGCAACCAACTCTTCATAGAAAGAGAGGTCTGTGGTAACACATGTTGGATTGTGAGGAAAATTGACGACCACAAACTTAGGTTTAGGGGCAGACTCACGAAATACTTTTTTCAGTTTAATAAAAAACTGCTCTTTATCGAGTTCATACTTTTCATTGTAATCTAAACTAAACTTATGAACATTGCCTCCTGCAATCATAAAAGCGTAGGCATGAATAGGATATGCAGGATCTGGGACAACAGCCACATCACCAGGATTGATAATCGCTTGTGCTAAATGCACAAATCCCTCTTTACTACCGAGTGTTGCAACGGCTTCCGTATTGGGGTCTAGGGTAACACCATATTTGCGTGCATACCAGTTACAAATTGCCAATCGTAGTTTAAAAATACCCTTACTCACAGAGTAACCATGTGTTCCATCTTTTTGAGCCGATTCAACCAATTTATCAATAATATGTTGAGGTGTTCTTCCATCTGGATTACCCATGGAAAAGTCAATAATATCATCGCCTGCATGACGAGCCGCAAGTTTCAATTCATTAATTTGTGCAAAAACATATCCAGGTAATCTATCAATCGTATTAAATCGAATTTCATCAAACATTTTTAATCCTTTTACTCTTTTACATGTAAAGATAATCCATGCCTAATATTATCAAGCATCACCATATCACTAATTTTAAGGTAGACAGCCCCTTGAGGTACTTTTAGTTTTAGCGTTCGTGCGGATTCCTCTGCTTTCACACTACTAAGAAGATTTAAATTCTCATCAAAAAAGACAACATCAGGAAACCATCGATCACCTGAATGCGCTGAAAGGATAACCTCTTGAGCATTTTTAATATCTATCCAATACGGATTTAAAGGTTTTCCCAAAGAGGTAGTCACACCACTTTCCACTTTTTTGGCACTTAGATAGGCATTATCTGAATTAATATCATAGAACCAATAGTGGTTCTCATTTTTTACAATATTTGTAATAACACATCCTCTTGCCTCTAAAATACCTGCAAAAATTTCAGGATCAAGAATATGCTCTGTTTGAAGATATATTTCCCAAACAAACCCACCACTATCTCGTAATGCATTATTGGTTAAAAAATAGTTATACCCCATTAATTCTAAAGATTCATTAATAATTTTAAGGAAAATAAAGGGATCTTGTTTGGTACGAAATGCTAAGCGTAACTGTACAGGATTAGCATACAGCAATTGAAGTAAACCATTTTTCTTCAAAACCGAAACAACTTTTATACTGTTAACCTCTCCATTTGGATTGATAAACTGAGCATTTTGTGCAAAAAGGACTTGAATCAAATTTTTTTGTGTTTCATATTTTGAAGTACCAATAAAACTTCTTATTTTTTCATGAAGATCCGTTGAGCCAAAGAGTGAAAGGGTTAAGCATAAAATGAGAAAAAGTTTTTTCACCAGTTTTTACCTCGATTCAGCTCTACAAATTTCTCTTCAGAAATTTTTTGAAGGGTTCCATTTTCAACCAAGAAACGAGTAGAACCTTGTTCTTTAAAATCCTCTACATTACCATCATAAGAGAGTTTAAAAAACCCATGTCCTGTTTTAATAATCTGCTTTTGATGAAGGTCAATTGTAATGTTATGATCACTCGAACTCTCTTTACGTGTGTTTGTTTCCAAGTTAACAATACCAACCCAAATGCGCTTCATGGGGAGAATCATGGCTTTGCTCGTATTTACATCACTTTTTATAGGAGTATTTGTTTGAATCTCAAGAATCGGAGCCGTTGCATTCGATTCGTTAGACTCTGCTTTACGCGTTAAATTTTCATCAATACTCACAACTACTGCTTCGATACTGCTATTCGTACTATTGGTTTCGATGATGCGCTCTTCCACTTTAACACCTAACGAAGTAGTGGCTTCTTTGACAACAGAAGCACTTTGATAGGCATTATTTGTTTGAGGGATTTCTGTTTTTACTTTATCAATAATACTCGGAATTCCTACATCAATCTTAAAAACGGAAACAACAAAAAAAGCACCCGCAATTAAAACCATCAATAAAAAGAACCATGCGGCTTTTTTATAACTTCTATCACTTCTAGCGCAAATAAAAATTTTATTACTCTGTGTATCTTCTTCGTTATCTTGCTCTGCCCAGTAATCGTGATAGCCCTCAAGCCACTCTGTAAAATCTATATCATATTCACGAGAGAGAATTTTAACAAATCCCAAAGTATTAATTTTATTAAGCTTATCGTACTGTGCATTAAGTATATAAGCCAACTGCTTCACTTCAATATGCGTCTTTGTGGAAACTTCTTTTAACCCAATTTTCTCCAACACCTTAACATCGTTATCCATTGGCAATCCTATCACACAGTACAGCAGCCGCTGCGTTCACATTTAAAGAGTCAAATGCTCTTGCCATTTTGATAGACACAATCGTATCCAATCGTTCTTTTACTTTAGGTGATAACCCTTTCCCCTCACTCCCCATAATTAAAGCACGTTTAGGAGCAAATGAAACCTCTCTTACATCGGTACCACCCATATCAGCACCATAAAGCATAAAGCCCATTTGCTTAAGTTCATTCAGCATATCTTTGGTTGAAGGACATAGTGCAATGGGAAGCTCAAATGCAGCAGCACTACTGGTACGCAAAATTGCCTCTAAATTGCAAGTTTTCATCCCACTTAAAATGAGCCCATTTGCACCAAAAGCGTACGCACTACGAACAATGGCACCAATATTTCCAACATCAGTGACTTCATCCAGAATCACCAAGAAAGAGCCATGTTTGATTTCAGTAAAAGGGGTTAGCTCAAAATCCTTAATCTGAGCAATAAATCCTTGATGATTTCCACCATGACAGAGTGATTGTGCTTTTCGTTCGTCAATCGTGCAAATGTTTTGCGTTACACGAGCAATTTGTGAAAAAAGCTTTGGGTCACATTTTTTGGGTAAAAATACCGTCTCAATCCTTGAAGAATAGTGCTTTAACAAATGTAAAAAGAGTTGCTTTCCATAGATTATCATGGTAAATATTGTATCCAAAATGGCTTAAAATAATACGAGCTTAAAAGTGAAATGCTCTTTTTCGAGCTTTACATGTAACAAAAGAGGGACGTTAATTTTGAAGTTTGGTATACCACTCTTTAACACTTTCTCCTGTGAGTTTAGAGAGAAGTTTTGCTTTTTGCTTTGGAGGAATATCTAAGCTTATAAGATCTTCTTTAGTAATGGCTTCGCCTCCTTGATGCACCTCAGGAATAATCACAACAACCCATTCTCCTTTAAGATTTGCACTCTGAAAAGCCTCTTTGACTTCCAATGAGGTACCAAAAAAACGTTTTTCATGTAATTTTGTTGCTTCTTTAATCGCAAAAATCTTGCGATCAGGTGCAAATTGTGCGAGCTCTTCAATCAATTTATCAATACGATGTGGTGATTCATACAAAATAACAGCATAAGGAGCATTCAGTGCCTCAAAAAGTTCATTTTGGCGTTCCATTCCTTTGTGTGATAAAAAGCCATAAAATAAAAACTGATGAGTTTTACAACCACTACACACATAAGCAAGCAATGCGGCATTGGCACCAGGAAGAATTTCATAGGGAAGATTATGCTCTTGACAAAAGCGAATCAAAGCACTTCCTGGATCACTAACACCAGGCATTCCAGCATCACTAAGATATCCCACGTTTTCATCAAAAATAGCGCGATTGCCACTTTTTAAAACAGCCTCTTCGTTATGCGAATGCATGGAAATAAAATTTTTAACATTAAATTCAATGTGATGTCTTTGAGAGAGTAAAGAGAGAAGTTTTTTAGTGATGCGAGTGTCTTCACAAAAAAGAGTGTGACACTCCGATAAAAGCTTTAAGCTTCTAACGGAGATGTCATCAAGATTTCCTATGGGAGTAGGAATAAAGTAAACCAAAGTATTTAAAAAAAATTATTTAAGGTTATATTTTTTCTTAAATTTCTCAACACGACCTGCAGCATCAACAATCTTCTCACTGCCCGTAAAGAAGGGATGACATGAACTACAAATATCAATTCTTAACTCTGCTTTGTTAGACATAGTTTCAAAACTATTGCCACACGCACACGTTACAACACATGGTACATATTCTGGATGAATATCTTTTTTCATACTATTTTTCCTTAATTGTTTATCATAAAAATAAAATCTATTATTTGGCGCATTCTGCCAAAGGGTGCAAATTATAGCACAAAAGATTCATTATTTCAAGTCATGCCAATATTTTCGAAGCAACGGCAATCACAGCGGTTTCACTTCGCAAAATCGTTTTACATGTAAGTCCAACCGTTGGCTGATTTTGAAGTAAAATTCGCTCTTTTTGACTAAATCCACCCTCAGGTCCAATCAAAATCGATTCAACTGATTCATGCTCTTTAAGTTTTGTCTCTGAAAAATCTAACACATAACTCGTTGAATAATGTTCTAAATAACTCTGCAGCGTTGGTAGGATTTCAATCTCCATCCATTTACTACGTCCACATTGCTGAGAAGAATTGATAAGAATACGCTTCATACGTTCAAAATCGAGTTTATGATTTTTTTGTGAAAATTCTGCATAAAAAAAGGTGATTTTACTGACCCCTAGTTCATTCAGCATTGGCAGTGTTTTTTCGATAATTTTTGGATCAATCACACTCCAGCCTATGTGCAAACTATTTGAAGGCAACAAAGCCAATATCTCTTTAGAAAGCAGTGTCAATGTTGCCTCTTTTTTACCGATATCAGAAACCTCATACCAATAGATAAAATCATCTTCTAAATTTCGCCAACAAAGCTTCTCTCCAACACCCATACGTCGGACTTTAAAAATATGTTCATACGCTTTAGTCTCTAATGAAAGAGTAGGTGTACCTGCGTGTTCGTGATAGACAAACTGCATCTTAATGCACCGTGTAAAAGAGTGCACTTGTCGCACAAAGGGCAAGAAGATCAAGCGTATATTTTTTGATTGCGTACTGCTTATAGGCTTTTTGCGAAGCCTCTGTACGTTCTAGTTTTTTGTAGATTTTATGTCCTCGAATACCCAAAGCCACAATGCCAATCCATACAATAATCATGACCGCAACAGAAAGAGAAAAATAAAATTGACGAATAGCCATAATAATAATGCCTGTAAAAAAAATCGCCGAAAGGACAATGTAATATTGTGGTGCGATAAGTTCTAAGCGTTTAGAGAGTTTGAGAAATGTTTTATCACTGTTTAGTAAATACAAATTAAAGGCAATCAGTACCCCTAAGAGGCCAATAAAAATAAGATGCAGCTGACTTGAGAGGCGTATTAACTCTTCCATGATGAAAAATCCTTCACAAAAATAATTCAAAAGTCTACCATTCTTAGTATAATATTGCCCATAAATCATAAGGTTATACTATGCCTATTTCGTATCAAGAAGCACTTCAAATCATTCAAACATCTATCAAACCTTTACATGTAAAACAGACTTTACCTCTTTTAAGCGCCTTGCATCGTGTTTCCAGTCAAGATATTCACGCAAACTTTTCACTCCCAAAATACCCCATGAGTTTAAAAGAGGGTTATGGGATTGCTTTTAAAGCCCACACGACGCATTACCCCCTACTTCAACCTCCTTATCCTCTTTCCATTCCTTTGGGTTATGGCGTTAAACTTTCCACAGGCTCTCCGATTCCAGAGGGCATTAATGCCATTATTCCCGAAGAAGACGTACTCGTTGAACGAGCAAATAAGATTCAGATATCTTTACATGTAACGCTATTTGCACATATGAAAAAAGAGGGAGAAGACATTACACAAGGAGAAGTATTGCTCAAAAAGGGGGAGCGATTAAGTGCCCAAAAAATAACGGCCCTTGCTTCACAATGTATTCAAAACATTCACGTTTTTAAAAAACCGACCATCAGTCTTTTGAGTATTGGTGCCCAATTGGTTAAGAAAGAGATTTGCAATTCAAATGCGATGAGTTTAGCTGCACGCATCTTAGAATTGGGAGGGAAGATTGGGGACATTCACCTCTGTGATGACAATGAAGATGCTATTTTAAAAGCTATGGATACATTAATGCCCACCTCAGATGCGATTATCACCACCGGTGCGCTCAGTCGAAACGATAGTATGTGTTCCTTATTGGAAAAAAAGACGCTCTTTCCTCTTTTTCATCATGTCTCCATTTCACCGGCTAGACCAAGTGCTTTGAGTATGCTTCATAAAAAACCTATTTTACATTTGCCAGGATTACCCTTAAGTTGTACCTTAGGTTTTGAAATGCTAGGTGTGCCACTGCTTCGACACATCCAATCACTCCCCTCTCTTTTGCCTACTTTTATCAGTTGTGTGAATCAAAAAAGAATTACATGTAAGGATTCTTGTATGAGTGCGATTCCTGGATACAGCGATGGAAATCATTTTGTCAGTGCGCCCCATTATGAAGCAGGAAGACTCAACATTTTAAGTCAGTGCAATGGCTATGCTTTAATTGAGAAAAGAGCATCTATTGAAGAAGGAGAAGAGATTCCCTTCTTCTTTTTTACTCATCCGCCTGTTTCGTAAAAAGCACGCTTAGAGACTTCATTGTGGTCATCATCGCTCCACTTGTTTTTTTCAGGTTTATTGCGTAAGACCTCTTTTAAAATTTCAGCAGCTTCCTTGATATCGCCTTTGTGTACAGCCTCTTTGATACTCATTGCCTCATCAAAATATAAACAAGGTATCAACATTCCTTCTGCGGTTAAGCGGATGCGATTACAATCTTCACAAAAATCGTGTTGATGAGGATCAATCACCCCAAAAATATAGCCATCTTCCATTTCAAAAAGATGTGCAGGGCTAGGACCTTGTCTTCCAATAGCTTTAAACGGGTATTTCTGGGCAATAATTGCTTGTACTTCTTCCCCACTTAATCCTTTGAGTTGTGCTTTGGCATGAGTATTTTCCATATATTCAATAAAACGAATCGACATTCCCCTAGCCTTAGCATATTCAAGAACATCTAGGACTTCATCCGCATTAATCCCTTTGATGGGTACCATATTGATTTTGACTTTAAGTCCCACACGAAGAGCCTCTTCAATGCCTTCTTGCACCCTACTAAGGACATCTTTTTGTGCCATTTTTGCTGCCACATCTGCTTTAAGACTATCCAGTGAAATATTCACCCGTTGCAATCCCGCATCTTTGAGTTTTTGTGCCGCACCTTTGAGTAAAAAACCATTCGTTGTCAAGGCCAAATCCAAACCACTTTTATGCGCGTTAATCATACCAATAAATTTATCCAAATCCGTTCGAAGCAGAGGTTCTCCGCCTGTGATACGAATTTTAGTAATGCCTTCATCAATCGCCACTTTCACAAATAAAAATAGCTCTTCAAAATTGAGTAAATTCTCTTTTGGCACCCACGAAAAGGGTTTTTCTGGCATACAATATTGACATCTAAAATTGCATCGCTCTGTGACTGAAATTCTTAAATACGTTACTTTTCTTCCAAATCCATCAATAAGCATCAGATTCCTCGTTTGTAAAATACTCTTCTTAGAGACTTATAAAAAGCTTGTGGGGCATATTATACATAAATATAAGACGTATGCAAGAGAGATTTTTAGCATCAGAATTTTGAAGCTCTTTCTAAAATGAAGTGGGATACACTACTTTTAGATTTCAAACTTTCCAAGGAGTTTAGGCATGAATAAACCTATTCCTAATCAAAAAGAGCACGCTGTAAGTGCGGATGCCTTTTTAGTTTCAAAAACGGATACGCATGGGAAAATCACCTACTGTAACGAACCTTTTTTGAAAATTGTTGGTGCCAGTGAGCAAGAACTTTTGGGGAAACCTCATAACATTATCCGTCATCCTCAAATGCCTCGTGTTATTTTTAAACTTTTATGGGAAAAGATTAAAAATAAAGAAGAGATTTTTGCTTATGTTAAAAACTTGAGTTTTGATGGCGGATATTATTGGGTGTATGCCAATGTTACAGCCTCTAGTGATGCAACAGGTCAAATCGTTGGATACTACTCTATTAGACGCAAAGCCAATCCAAAAGCTTTAGAGATTATCAATCCCTTGTATGACAAACTTTTAGAGCTCGAAAAAACAGGAAGCATGGATGCTTCTTTGAATTATTTAACCCGTGTACTAGAAGAGAAAGGAATGAGTTATGAAGAATTCTCAAACACGTTACAACGCTTATAATCTACCTTTTTTAGGCGTCATGCTTGTGCTTATTGCAGTGAATTGTTTTATTGATTTTGAAGGTAGTTTTGCAACTTCAACCCTTCTTTTTGGTGTGGCAGCAGGCTCTTTTTTCGGTAGTCGAAAAACAATGCAATGCGATGTTGAATTATACGAAAAAACACTCCGTGTGATTCAAGAAGCAGCCCGTGGCAATTTAGAACCCCGTGTTGTCAATATTGATCCCAATCAACCTATGGCACCAATTGCACTAGGTATCAATGACCTCTTAGATCAAATGGAAGCCTTAATGCGGGAGACAAAAACATCCATTGAATCAGCAAGTCAAGGTAAAACCTATCGTAATATTTTTAACGAGGGTTTTCGTGGTCTCTTTGCGATTAATGCTCGTTATATTTCAGAAGGCGTTCGTGGAGTTGTTGAGGGACAAAAAGGAAAAGCCAAAGGTGCTCTCTCTTCTGCCTTTGCTGATTTAGGAAATGGAAATAATGGTGTTTTGAGTATTCAATCTGATCTTACAAACAGTATTAAAGAGATGTCAAATATTACAGCCATTGCCAACACAACCGCACAAAAATCTGATGACAGCCTGCAAACGCTTAATGAGCTCTCCGAAGGCATTAAAGAGTTATTGGAACTTTTAAACAGTACCAATGAAGCGATTAATTCATTAAGCCTTCGTACCTCTGAAATCTCATCTGTAGTCAATCTGATTAAAGATATTGCCGATCAAACCAATCTCTTAGCCCTTAATGCCGCTATTGAAGCTGCACGAGCAGGAGAACATGGACGTGGATTTGCCGTCGTAGCAGATGAGGTGCGAAAATTAGCAGAGCGCACACAAAAAGCAACCCAAGAAATTGCCATGACGATTCAAACCTTACAGCAAGAAACCAATGGCATTCATTCTAACTCTGATCGTATCAGTGCCATTGCAAATCATAGCGGAGACAATGTCGTACATTTTGAAGAAGCACTTCGTGCTTTTAATGAAGATGCTAATATTACCGCCGATACCTCTTTTAGACTTGAAAATAAAATCTTTACTATTTTGGCTAAAGTAGATCACATGGTGTACAAAACTAAGGCATATTCAGCAATTTTAAATGAACAAAAAGATGCCAAATTTACGAACCACCATGAGTGCCGATTGGGTCAATGGTATGATGATTCTTTAACCAAAGAGCGCTTTAGTTTAACAAAATCGTATCCATTACTTGAGAATTCACATAAAGAAGTTCATGGATATGTTCATGAGAATATGAACGCTTTACAAGAAGGATATACGCACGATTCACTTTCATTTTTTATTCATAATTTTAAACGCATGGAAGAAGCAAGTAACACACTCTTTAAACTACTCGATAATATGATCGAAGAGACTGCATCACTCTCTCGTAAACATAAATAATTGATAACGGGTTTACATGTAAACCCGTTATTTTAAATTAGCTAGCTTTAATACCAAATCAACTTCACCAATGCCAATACGCAAATCTTTGGCAATCTCAGCTTCACTTTTGCCTTTTGAATAATGCGTAATAATCATTTTTTCATTTGAACTCGAAGGCGAAGAGGAGACAAAACTCATCTCTTTAGTACGACTCTCAATTCTATCAATACGGGTACTTTGCTCATCTTTGAAATGTTGAATAATAGATTCAATCTCTTTAAGTGAACCTACCACAGGAAGAACACTTTTGCGAATATCCTCATTCACACTATGCATTATCTTTTTTTCAAATTCCTGCGCATCGAATTCTGGTTTTTTTTCAACACTACGCAGTTCATTGAGGGCTTTATTGAGGACGTGATTTTGGTAATTAAGTTCCTCGATACTTTTTTCATAAATAGAGAGTTTTTTATTGACTTCAATATCTCGGATATAGACCATTAAAAAAACAATAATGACCAGTGCAGCTAATCCACAAAATGCCAATACTTCAATATTCACTTCCGTTTCCTTTCATTTGGCGAATCATCGCACGTTCACAGGCCATCATATAAGCACTCCAATCATCTTCATCATCTTCATGCATCAAAACAATTTTTCCTACACACTCATCTATGGCTTCAATAAAAAGAGGTATGTGCCTTTGTGGAAATATAGGCATATCAATGCGAGCATAATATGTTTCATTCATCACCAATACATTTGAGTCAAAGCGAACATACCCATGCCCAATAGCACCAAGAATCGCTGAATGTTCAAGTGTTAATAAAAGTGGTTTATCACTGGTGAGTACATGGGTTAACTTATCGACTTTTCGATGCAATTCAAGTAAAAGGGTTAAAAGAACCTGATCGCTCTCTTCTGAGGCTTTTCGAATTTGAGAAGATTTCAGCCATAACCCCAAAGGATCATCATTAATTTTCATTAGAGCATAATACTCTTGCAAAAAAGTGGCATCCTGCGGAGAACCTTTTTCATAAACGACATTTAAAACCGTAGGAACAAAACGAATGTTTTCCATTTCAGATCCTATCTAAAAAAATGAGTATCAAAAAGATAATGCCCAAGTAGCCATTGAGGGTAAAAAAAGCACGGTCAATTTTAGAAAAATCTTTTGCCACAATGCGGTGTTCAAAAAAGAGCACAATAGCCGAAACCAAAACGCCTATGTAGGCAAAAAATCCTAATTCTGCGGTGATGACAAAAAGTAGCCAAAAGAGAATCGTCTGAGCATGAAAGAGTTTAGAGATAAAAAATGTCGCTTCCCATCCAAAACGAGAAGGAATAGAAAAAAGTCCATTGGCTTTATCATACTCCATATCTTGTAAGGAGTAGAGCAAATCAAATCCAGCTACCCAATACATCACACCAATAGAAAGTAGTACCGCCCATAAAGGGATAGAAGCCTCTACCGCAACGGCACCTGCAATAGGTGCTAACCCCAAAGAGAGACCTAAAACCAAATGCGCATAGGGAGAAAAACGCTTAAAAAGTGAATACCCACCCAAAATAATCAAAATAGGAACGCTCAAATAAAAAGCAAGCTCATTAATAAAATAAGCAACGACAACAAAAAGCAGTGCGTTAAAACCAATAAAAAAAAGTAAATTTGAAGCCCCTATGCGCCCATCGACACTGGGACGATTTGCGGTTCGTGGGTTATACTTGTCAATATCTCTATCTGCATAGCGATTAAATGCCATGGCAAAATTACGAGCACTCACGGCGGCTAAAAGCCCTAAAAAAAGAAGTTTAAAACCAAACCAAACCGTATCATTTTGTGCTTTTGAAGCAACAATCATTGCGATAAAAATAAAAGGAAGCGCAAAAATGGAGTGTTTAAAAACGATTAAATCGCCAATATCTTTAAGCTTTTGCCAAAACTGTTGCAATACAAACCTTTACATGTAAGATGGACTGATTTTACAACAAAACCCTTTAAAAGTGTTATAATTGCCCCATTAAACCGCACAAAACAAAGAGACTATCATTGAAAACTATTGCCATTTTAGGTCCAACCGCTTCAGGAAAAACAGCTCTTGCTATTGAACTTGCACGCATTCATAGTGCATATATTTTATCACTGGATTCACTGAGTATTTATAAAGAAATTGATATTGCTTCTGCAAAACCAAGCGTAGCGGAGCGTCAAGGTATTGTTCATTTTGGCATGGATGTACTTTTCCCCAATGAGCATTTTGATGTCACGATGTTTTTTAATCTTTACCGCGAAGCAAAAGAGGCGTGCAAAAGAGATAACAAAAATTTAATTATTGTAGGTGGTACGGGCTTTTACCTAAAAGCCATGATGGAAGGTTTTAGTTTAAAACCTGAAATATCCTTACATGTAAAAAAAGAAATAGAGACTAAATTGCGTAATTTAGAAGCTTCTTATGCTCTTATTGAAATGCACGATCCTAGTTATGCCACAAAAATTGCACAAAACGATAGCTATCGTATTGAAAAATGGCTGGAAATTTTTTTAGCCACACAAGAGATTCCCTCAGACTACCTTGCGCAAACCAAACAGCCCCCTTTAATTCAAGATCTTGAGCTTTTTGAAATTGAAACACCTAAAGAGGTATTGGCTCAAAAAATTACTTTACGCACACAAATGATGCTTAAAATGGGTTTAATTGATGAAGTTTTTTCTCTTGAAAAACGCTACACACGAACGCCTCAATGCATGAAAGCTATCGGGATTAAAGAGGTACTAGATTACTTCGACGGTAAATACACACTCACACAACTAGAAGAACGTATTTGTTTAAATACTCTGCACCTAGCCAAACGCCAACGTACCTTTAATGCATCCCAATTTGAGGCACATCCCAAAGGTGATGTTAGTACACTTAAGCCTTTAATTGAAGCCTTTTTACATGTAAAATAATTTTACATGTAAAAAGATCAAAAGAGTTTTAGATTTTCCTCACAAATACGCTTCCACGAACTGCTCTCATTGTTTTCAACACACTCTTTAAAATAGCCTTTTGCTTTTTCACTCTCTTTGAGCTTAAGACTTAATTCACCCGCATGGTAAAAAAGGCGGATTTTATCATCATGACTCAAAGATGCTTTCATTAATGACTCGGCGAGATTTAATGCTTCTTTTTCACGACCTAGCCGCTTGAGTGCTTCTATATAACTAAATTCAATACGAGGCGTTAGTGCAGAGACATTAAATTTCTTTTGCAAATCTATAATCGTCTGTGCGTAGTTCACCAATAAAAGATCATTTTTCGTTTCACTAGCAATCATGACAATTGCATCATAAATATCCAAATTATTCGCTTCATCTGGATATAAAATTTTGATACTCTCCGCCAATGAAATCGCTCCATCACTGTTTTTAAGCTTAATCAATGCAAAGAAAAGAGTGCGTATGGTTTCTAAGCCAATTTTCTCTCTCAGAGAGAAAGAAAGGGTTTTTAAATCTTCTTTAAAATCAACCACTTCTTGATATTTTCCCATTTTAAAAAGGGCTTGAACCTCTTTTTGTGCCCATTGATAACGACTCTGTAACGTGCTATCTTGTAAATGGGCACTGCTTATTTCATGCGCTCTTTCATAACGTGCGGTTGCCATAAAACACTCAAACAGTGGCTCTTGATACAGTGGCTCATCTATTAAAAGCTTATACGTCTCAATAAAATAAACACTGCTTTGACACTCTTTTTTGCCCAAATGTTCTACACTCAGTGCTTTTGCAGCCGCATAAATCAATTCAGCGCCTTTGAGCTCAAACTGATCAGGAACGTTATTTAAGGCCTCTTCAAGTTCCAAAACCTTCGTAAATGCTTTTTGTTTAAGGAGCAAATTGGCTTTTTCCAATAAAGCCCTTTGTCCTATTTCATTATTGGTATACTTCTCAATCAAGTTATCATAATAGGCTACTAGTTTTGTTTCATTATTTTCATGACGTTCAAAGAAAAGAGCATCTAAACTCTCCGTAACCTCCTGAACATACTGACCCGTTGTTTTGAAGGTTTCCAAATACTCTTTATAGCGTAGGTGTGCGGCTTCTACTTCATTGGCTTTTGCATGCCAATCCCCACTCTCTTTCAACCATGCTTCTTTGTTTTCATCCCTTGCTGAACTCCCCTCCAATAAAACATCAATGACTTTAGCAGCCAAATCATAGAGTTTATGCTCAGCTAATCTTCGTGCCAATTTATAACTTGCTTCTTTATCTTTCAGTAGAAATTGTGCATTTACATTGAGTACTTTAAAGAGATACTCTTTTGCTTCTTGCATTTTTCCTGCATCCATTTGGTGGTCACCCAAACGAATGGCTGCTTCTGAGGCGATATCAAGGTCTTGCGCACTATAAAGCACATCTAAGTAAAGTTTGAGTGCCTTATCTTTCTCTTTTTTTAGAAATAAATTATCCGCAAAAAGTAAAATAGCCCGTTTGGTAAAAGGGCTTTGAGGATGTTCGTCCACCAAAATATCAATGATATAATTTGCATCCGATTTTGAGCCCATTTTCAAATATGATTTTGCCATCAACATTAACACTTCAGGCAAATTTTCATCACTGGTAAACTCTTTACTCCACCGCTTTGCAATATCTACCACATCGCTTTCGTTAAATACCAGTTCAGGACTTTCATCGTTTCTTGCACTTAAAAGTTTATCCATAGAGCGCATATGAAAAAGTTCTAATTCACTACGAAAAATAGAGTTTGGATAGAGTGTTAAAACCCGTTTGACCTCTTTAATAACACTCTCATAATACCCATCATGATACGCTTTTTTAATCTCCAAATAAAGCCCAATATCCTTGCTTTGCGCATACGAAATAGGTGCTCCATTTAAATCAAGTGCCCCAATATAAGGACGTTGGTATTTTGGAAACGCTACTGGAAAATCCAAATTATCGTGAACAACCTCTTTTTCAAACAAATCTTTTTCTTGCAACAAAACTGTCCAATGTGTATAAAGCGTCTCTTTTGCTTTAGCAGAAACTTCAGCGCTATTGTATAAACGCTCTTCAACAGGGATAAGCTTTGAATCTACTTTCGGCTCAATCACAATATAAAATTCACCCTCTTTTTCATAAAAATCAAGCTGAGCAAATTTCATTTTTTTAGATTCAATTCGCTTATTAATTGGGCGACTAATATGACAAATATAATGTTTTTTATCCAGAGCAGAGATAATTGTTTCACAACCAAAAGGAGTGGCATCCATAATATGCAAAATAGCATACTCTGTTTTACTCTCTTTTCCACTGTTAAAAATAAGCTCCAGCGAAAAGAGTTGTGCCGATATTAGAAGAAGAATAAATAGGGATTTCATGCCTGCATTATAGCAAAATAAGGGGATTTTCACCCCTTATTTAAAAACCACTGGCACTAACGTATTTTGTGAGTATTTCCAAAAGAGGTTCAACAAAAACAATGGCAAACACTGTAATCATTACAGCAACCCCAACAATCACTTTTAAAGGAGTTGACGCATTGGTGGCATAAAGCGTTGCATCTGCCATAACAGGCTCTTTTAAAAACATATAAACAGCAAGTTTCATGTAATAATAAACTGCTATGGCGCTATTGAGCGCAATGATGACAGCTAAATAGATATACTCACTGTTAATCGCTGCACTAATGAGGTAAAGCTTACCCCAAAAGACCGAAAAAGGAGGCATACCTGCAAGTGCAAACATAAAAATACCCATAATCGTTGCCGTTGCTGGCATAAGCTTCACCAATCCAGAAAATTTGGTATAAGGGTGTTGGTAGCGCTCATCCCAAAGATTTTTACGGTGTCTTACAATCCAAAGCATCGTAAATGCACCTAAATTAGTAAACATAAACAGTGTCCAATACAAAAAGAGTGCTGTATTAGACTGTGTGGTTCCAATTAAAATAGCTGCCATCATAAAACCTGCATGCGAAATAGAACTAAAAGCCAGCATACGTTTGACATCTTCTTGAACCAAAGCTGTGATATTTGCTAACGTCATCGTAAGAACAACAGCTGCATATAAAATATGCTCCAACCAGACAACGCCTGAGTAGACCAACATTTCAAACAAACGCATAGCAACGACAAACCCTGCAATTTTGGGAACAACTGCCATATAGCCTGCGAGTGGTGCAGAGCTTCCTTCGTATACATCAGGCGTCCATGTATGTGATGGAACCAATGAAAGTTTAAATCCAAGAGCTCCTAACATAAAAATAGTACCTGCTAAAATGCCTACTAAAGGTTCAAAATTACGTGCTTGAAGGGCTTGCTCAATCTGATAAATTTCCACACTCCCTGTCATGGCGTAAAAAATAAGCGCAGATAGGGCATAAAATCCAGCAGCAAGTGCACCCATCGTAAAGTACTTAATCGCTGCTTCAAACGCTTTAGCACGATTGTGCATAGCAATCATGGTGTATAAAGCAAGACTTGACGTCTCTAAACCTATAAAAATCAAAATAAGATTGTCACTCACAACCATACACTGAAAACCAACAATCATAAACATAAAAAGAGCATAAAATTCTGCCATTTCAAACTCTCTAAAATGGCGATGGCTTAATGAAAGCGGTAAAAAGATGGCTGAAGCCACTAAAATAATCACTTGCGCAATAAGTGCAATACCATCTACTAACAAAACATCAAAAAAAGCACGGCTTGGACCATTGTAACCAATAACCGCACCTAAATCCAGAAGAATAAAAAGTATAGTAATCATCGTTAAAAAACTACGATTTAATCCTTTGACCACTAAATCAACACAAATAAGCCCTAACGCACCCAGTGTTAAAATTGCCATAGGAAGAAGAGCAGGTAAATTGAGACTTGCCACATCAATTGAGATCGTTTCCATTAGTGTGTTCCTCCTATGCTATTTGCTTTCATAATAAGCTCTTTTGTAGCAGGTTCAATAGCTTTTTGATCCATTAAAACAAGCATTTTTTGAACACTCATATCAATCGTTGAAAGCAATGGCTTTGGATAAATACCCAAAATTGCGACCAATAACACCAAAGGAATTAATGCGCTTAACTCTTTTGCATTTAAATCTTTAAGGCTACGATTCTCTTCATGCACAACCTGACCAAAAAATGATTTTTTATACAGTACCAGCATGTAGACTGCACCCAAAATAATTCCTGTTCCAGCTAAAAGTGTCAAAATCCAACTAATACGATAAAAACCAACCAAAGATAAAAACTCACCTACAAAACCAACCGTCAGTGGTAAACCCACAGAAGCCATGAGCATAATCCCATAGACCGTAGCAAAATTTGGCATAACTTGCGCCAAACCTCCAAAATCTCGTATCATTTTAGTATGGCGACGGTCATAAATAACACCGACTAACATAAACAAAGCACCACTTACAATACCATGACTCAGCATTAAAAAGATTGATCCTGTAATTCCTTCTGCATTCATGGCAAACGTCCCTAAAATAACAATTCCCATATGCGAAATAGAGCTATACGCAATCACTTGTTTCATATCTTCTTGCGCATAAGCAATCATCGCTGCATAAATGACCATAATGATACAAATAATTGCCACTGGAATCAGAAAGTAAACCGTCGCATCAGGAAACAGTGGTAATGAAAAACGCACAAAACCATAACTACCCATCTTAAGAAGGACTGCTGCTAAAATAACAGAGCCAATTGTTGGAGCTTGACCATGCGCATAAGGAAGCCATGTATGAAAAGGAAACATAGGCACTTTAATAGCAAATCCTAAGAAGAATGCACCAAAAAGCCATAGTTGTGCCCTAAACGGTACTTGCAACAAATACCAATCAGGTAATGCAAAACTCCAAATACCTGTCGCTTCATAATACAAAAAGCCCATATACAAAATACCCACTAACATCAATACTGAACCCGCAAACGTATAGAGAAAAAACTTAATTGCAGCATACATACGCTTCTCTCCGCCCCATGCACCAATAATATAGAGCATCGGCACCAAAGAGAGTTCCCAAAAGGCATAAAACCAAATCACATCCAAAATAAGAAAAACACCTACCATTGTCATTTCTAAAAAAAGAACTGAAATAATGAGGTTTTTAATATCTTTTTCAATGCTCAAACCAATAAGGGCAATCATCGTAATAAAGGTTGATAAAACCACTAAAAAGAGTGATATTCCATCCACACCCAAATAATAACTCATGCCATAACTTGGGATAAACGCATAATATTCTACAAATTGATACCCTGCATTCGTGCTATCAAAACCTATCCATAAAATTAAGGAGAGACAAAATTCAATCACACTCACACTAATGCCATACGCCCTAATACTCTCTTTTGCGACCAAAAAGCCTAAAAGTCCTGCCATTGCTGGGAAAAAGACTAAAAGCGATAAAATATGTTCCATGCTCTAACTCCTACCTAAGCCATTGGTCTATAAAAAAGTGCTAACACAAGCAAAACAACTATTCCCACAACCATCCAACGTAGCATGTCGGAGAGATTTCCACTTTGCATTTTTCGACTTTTCTCACCCGTTTTATAAATCGTCCTTGCGATACTGTCTACCGTAAAATCAACCACTTTCATATCAATTTTTTGCCATACAAACTGCGATAAAATCGTAAAAGGTCGCATAATATAAAGCTCATACACTTTTGGAATATAGTATTGATTACTGAGAAGTTTATAGAAAAATCCTTCTTCCCACGTTTTTGAAAATCCACCACGCTGATACTTATAAATGGCAAAGGCTATACCACCAACGGCAATACAAAGCGTTGCACCAATTAAAATAATTTCTATACCATGAGAAATATGAATTTCATAACGTGCCAAAAGACGTGTTGTAAAGCCTTCAAATTGGTGCTCAAACCATCCTGCAATCACCGCCAAAAGACCCAAAGGCAGTAATGCATAAATCACAAAAGGTTGCGCTTCGTGTGGATGAAAACCATGTTTAATATACTCTTTCTCACCAAAGAAAACGAGCATCACTAAACGAAAACTATAAAATGCAGTCAAACCCGCTCCTATAAACAAGGCAAACCATAAAAAGTAAGCCCCCTCATTAAACGCCACTTCTAAAATTTTATCTTTTGAAAAGAAACCAGCCAAAGGATAAATACCCGCTAATGCAACCGAAGCGACACTCATTAAAATGGCTGTGGCTTTCATAGAACCATAAAGCCCACCCATTTTTTTAATGTTCAACTCATCGTGCATCGCATGCATGACATTACCTGCTCCCAAAAAGAGAAGGGATTTAAAAAAGGCATGAGTCATTAAGTGAAAAAGCGCAATCCAATACGCCCCAAGACCTGCAGCAACAAACATATATCCAAGTTGCGAAAGAGTCGAATAAGCAATAATGCGTTTAAGATCATTATTCACAAGAGCCATGGAAGCTGCAAAGAGTGCTACAAAAGCACCTAAGGAAGCAATCGCAAAACCAACATCTGGAATCATACTGTAAAGCTCTCCACAACGAATCACCAAATAAACACCTGCGGTTACCATGGTTGCAGCATGAATCAGTGCTGAAACAGGCGTAGGCCCTTCCATCGCATCGGCTAGCCATGTGTGCAGAGGAAACTGTGCAGATTTTCCCATCGCTCCAATAAATAAGAACATTCCAATTGTTGCGACTATAACACTGTCTAAATCCTTCAGTGCTGCAAAAACCTCTTCATACTGTAAAGAACCCACGTTCCAGTAAATCAAGAAGAGTCCCATCAGCATTCCAAGATCAGCAATACGGTTCATAATAAAGGCTTCATTGGCTGCCCAAGAAGCTGAGTGCTTGTGGTACCAAAAGCCAATCAGTAACCATGAACAAAGTCCCACACCTTCCCAGCCAATAAAAAGCCCTACAAAGTTATCACTCATCACTAAAATCATCATCGAAAAAACAAAAGCAGAAAGATACGAAAAGAATCGATTAAAACTCTTATCATGATCCATATATCCAATAGAGTAAATATGCACAACCGTTGAAACAAGCGTCACAGTTACCATCATAATCACTGAAACTTCATCGACAACAAATCCAAAAGGAATGTACAAATTACCAGCAACAATCCAGTCCATCATATTTACATGTAAAGCACCATAGGTATTAACATCCATCAGTAAAATAAAGGATGAAATCATAGAAATTGCAATTAAAATTGAAGCAACAACACCTGTGAAAAGCATCTTAGGACGTGTAGCAAAAAGAGCGACAAATAATGAACTTGCTAATGGAGCAAAAAGGGCTATGTAAAGATATTTTTCCATGTTTTATCCCTTCATCATTTGGAGGCTATTTAAATCAACAGAGCCATTGCGTTTGTACCATAAAATCAAAAGCCCCAATCCTACTGCTACTTCACTGGCTGCTACGGCAATAATAAAAAAAGCAAACATCTGCCCTGTAAAATCTCCATAATACTTTGAGACCGCAACAAAACCAATATTAACGGCATTCAATAAAATCTCTGTGGAAAAGAAGAGCATCAAAAGATTGGTTCTTCGCATAACACCGACCAAACCAATAGCAAAAAGCAATCCCGTTAAAATGAGATAATGGGTTAACGTAATCATTTGCCCTCCTTTAGCATTTCACATTCATCCTCTTCTATGGCTAAATGCTCATCCATTTTTTTACTTGCCAAAACAATACCTGAAATCATCGCCACTAAAAGCATAATCGCCGCTAATTCAAAAGGAACTAAGTATTTGGTAAATAAAATAAGTCCTACCATCTGAATATTTCCTACATTTTCAATGGCAGGGTACGAAGCTTCTATGCTCTCTGAAACCAACGGTATGCATAAAATCGCTACAATCAAAATGGCACTTAAAATGGAGAGTGTGTAGGCGATTTTTTTCGAACGCATCTTCTCAGAAACATCCCGTGTGGTATCAAAAAACATCATACCAAACGCATACAACGCCATAATCGCACCCGAATAAACGACAATTTGGACGACCCCTAAAAACTCAGCGTCTAAAATAAAAAAGAATCCCGAGATAAAAATCATCCCACCTGCGAGTGCACTCATGGCATACAAAGCGTTTTTACTCATCACCACAATACCAAACATACCCAATGTGAGTATGGAAAAAATATAAAATGCTACTGTTTCATACATGGCAACCTCAATACGCTAATGGTGTTTTTTTAACGTTTTCATCGGCATGGTCGCTTAAAGCACCAAAGCCTGAAAACTCTTTTTGCTCTTTGGCTCTAAAGGTATCAATAGGGGTGAGCATATCCTCTTTGAGTCCAAAATGAGCCCGCTGTTCACTGGCGTTTTCATACTCTACGCCATGAACAATGGCAAGCTCTGGGCACACTTCTGCACAATACCCACAAAAGATACAACGCCCAAAGTTAATGCTATATTCGCTCACCTCTTTACGGCTTTTCTCATCAATGCGTGTCTCCATGCGAATACAGTTTGCAATACAAATCTTCTCGCACAAACCACACCCAATACAACGCTCGCTTCCGCTCTCAAAGAGACGAAGCAGACGATGAATCGCACGGTACCGTGGTCCCATTTCCATCTTTTCAGCAGGATATTTAAGGGTGTGAATATCAAAACGTATCATCTCACGAAGCACCACCCAAAGTCCGACAAACAACTCACCCTTAAGGGTTCGCTTCACCACTCTTTGAAACACTTCCCAGCTATTTTCACTCTTTTTTTCACCCTCAAAAAAGATATAATCCCCGCTACAATCGCGTTTTTTAAAATCATTTAGTGTCATCTAAGCCTCCTAAATCAGCACAAAGCCCGTGATCAAAATATTGACCACAGCAAGAGGCATCATCACCTTCCAACAAACCCACATTAGCTGGTCAGGTCTGACGTGTGGCCATGCCGCTCTGACCCACAAAAATAAGAAAATCCAAAAAGAGACTTTTAAGAGCATCATCACCGCTCCTGGAATAAACCCTAAAGGAGCATATCCACCCATAAAAATGATGCTCACGAGTACCGAAATGGTAATCATATTGGCGTACTCCCCAATAAAAAAGAGTCCCCAACGCATCCCTGAATACTCCGTAGCATACCCAGCAACCACTTCGGCTTCAAACTCAACCGTATCAAACGGGGCACGGTTGGTCTCCATGAATCCTGCAACCGCAAAAAGTACAAATGCTAAAGGTTGTTTCCAAATCAACCACTGAGTAATGCCCCCACTTTGATAGTCGTTAATATCGATTAAGGAGAGAGAACCAATCAGCATAATGGGCGCTAAAATCGAAAGCCCTGAGACCACTTCAAAGGAGAGCATCTGCACCACCGCACGAGCTGCTCCTAAAAGTGACCATTTATTCGCACTGCTCATACCCGCTAACAAAGGCCCATAAATGCCCACCGATGCCACGCCCATCACGTAAAGAAGGGCTACGTTAATGTCGGAGATAATAGGATGAATGGTGTACCCAAACAGGGTAAACTCAGGAAAATAAGGCACGGCTGCCATGGCGACAAACGCACTGGTTGCTGCAACAACAGGCGCTATCATAAAAATAGGCTTGATGGCATTTTGAGGAATAATATCCTCTTTGGTAAAAAGCTTAATTCCATCGGCGGCAAGTTGTAACAAACCATAAGGACCCACATGCATCGGGCCAAGACGTCGTTGCATAAACGCCAAAACCTTACGCTCAATAAAGGTTGCAAAACCTGCCATCGCTGCTACCACTGCGACAACAATGACCGCTTTTACCACGGTTTCAACAATGACTGCTGTTTCAAACATGCGCAACTCCTTTCATTGTTACACTCGCAAAACGATACCCCTCTTGAAAAAACGGTATGACATCGATTTTAGTATCAAAATCTGGTAAATAAGGAATCATTCCCCCTATCATTGGCTCCTCTTTGAGCGCAATGACCAGCTTTGCTCCCGCATCGTTTTCAAGGGTGACCATATCGCCACTTTTAAGATTTTTAGCCTCTAAGAAATCTTTGGAGACATACAAAGCACCCGCTTCATTGAGCTGATGCGCTTTGTTGGTAAAGGCACTAAATTGGTGGACTGGATTGGCAAGATAAACCATATCCCCCTCTTTACATGTAAAGCTCTCAAGTGGCTCAACTTCATCGTTACATGTAAGCTCTTGTGTCTCTAAAAGATAGCCTCGATTTTCTCTTCCATCGTTTTCATATTGATTGGGAAGGTCATCAAATTTTTGGGCTTTAAACCCTTTTTGAGCAGGTAAAGCAGGCGTGTAATCAATCGTCCACTCCGCCTCAAGTCCTAATGCGTTGGCAATATCATTGAGACAATAGCCTTTAAAAGGAAGAGCTGCATTAGTAGGAACCACTCGCTTATTCATAGAAGTGAATGTTCCCTCTTGCTGATTGAGCGCGGGCATCGCCAAATCCCCTTTGCCCAAAGCGCTTAGTGTGACATCCCCTTTTGTGTTATAGCCTAGGATGTAGTTTCCTTTTTCCTCATCCAAATCACAGATGAGTGAAACGCCTAAGGTGTTGGTTCGTGAAGGAATCATCACCACGCTAAAGGGCGTAAAACGCTCAATAAGCCCTAAGAGTTTTGCGATGTTTTTCGCTCGTGGATGGGCATAAACATCTTCTCCCACCATCAGGCTAAAACTATCTTTTTTATCAAGCAGTTTCGTGATTTTATCACTCACATCCTCCTCAGCGCCTATCAGTGAAACCAAAGCGTTGGTATCGATTTCTATCTCTTTTTCGACCACTTTGCTGACACTGGTGATGACCTCTTTTTCTTCACCGCTCTCCTCATCTTTCACCATCTCTTTGACATCTTCTTTAATGTTTTCTTGAATGGTTTTTTTCTCGATGGTATGAAACGTTGCTAAGTAATCTATCAGTGCTTTTGGCATCGCCTCTTTATCGCCAAAAAGGTCTAAAAGAAAGTACGCAATCGCCTCTTCAGCCCCTACCTTATGTGTGATGGAGAGTAAATTTTTCGAATAGCTTGAAACCACAGGATCAGCAATCGGGTGAAAGTAAAGCCCTGCACCTTTATTCATGCCTATCGCATTGTTCATCGCATAACCCGCATTGGGGCTATCGGTTTTGATGGCACTCCCAAAGCTCACGACAAAGTTGCTAGAGCGAACACACTCCAAATCACCACTGTAAAGGCTTTTTCCTGAGGTACTGGCGTAGTGTTTGAGAAATGTTTGGTATCGTTTTGCTTCAGGGTTAATCAGTTTATAGCCATATTTTTCTTTGAGCTTTTGTAAAATAAGCGCTTCTTCGTTGGTAATGTAACTCTCAAACGCAATCGTATCGACCTTGGTTTTTAAGCTCTCCACAACCGTTTCAAAGGCCTTTTCATCTTTACATGTAACCTCATTTTGAAAGTCAAAGCCATAGCGTGCGGCAGCATGAAGCGGTGCGTAGTTATGCTCACTGCTCACACGGTAAATTTTTGGCTCAGGATTGCTGATGCTGGTCTGTTTGACATCGTAAAAAAGAAGCGAACAGTCACTGCTATGAGGATTGGAAGCGGGGATTTTTTTCAGCTCCCACGCATTCGAGCTGTACTGAAAGTCTGAGCCCACAAGCGCACCCACAGGACACACCGCCGTACACTCACCACACTGCGTACAATCCAAACTCTCCGCCCCACTGGCAATGCCAATAATCGACTTTTGAAGCTTATTCCACATGGCATACGCATCTTTTTCGGTTTTATCTTTCCATGCTTTATCCAGCTCTGCGCCACCTCGAGGAACGGTTTTAAGGGCAGACTCACCTATCATGTCTTTACAGACGGTCACACAGCGTTCACACACAATACACAAAGAAGCATCGTAATGAATGCGCCCCCACTGTTTGGTTGGGCGGTGCGTGTCTGCGATGCAGTGATGTTGCGCATCCACGCCCATGTGTAAGGTGTAGTTTTGAAGCTCACACTCGCCACTTTGGTCGCACACGCCACACTCCAAAGGATGATTCACATCATAAATCTCCATAATGGCACGGCGCTCTTTTTCAATCTCTTCACTTTTGGTGATAACATTCATCCCCTCTTTAGCTCTAGCATTACAACTATACGCCCGCTTACCATCAATATCCACCAAACACAAACGACACGCCAAAGTAGGTGAACAGTTGGTCACATAACAGAGTGCTGGGATAAAAATGTTATTTCTACGTGCAACGCCTAAAACGTATTCGCCCTCTTTGGCAAGACACGCTTTTCCATCAATCGTTATCGTAATCTCGTTCATGACAGCCTCACTTCACTATTTTGACAACATGGTAGGGATACGCCCCACTGAGTTTTGCACAGGGCATTAATCCAATAACCCCTTTAAGCGTTTCATCTTTAACGAAGGTACACGCATGCACTTCTTCGCCTATTTTCACGCCAATGCTTTCATTTTCTTTGACTTTCGCTGCCATTTGAAACTGGGATGATCCAATCAATACGCCCTCTTTTTCACCCGCCTTCAAAGGACACTCATACACCACAACCCCATCAAAACTCTTAATATCCGCAACCTCATCCATCATCTCTAAACTATCATTGAGGCTCACATCTGCTTCTGTTGCACCCACAACCATCACATGAGCTTTTCCATAACGGGCGATCAGTCCTGCGAGTTTGGCGATATGAGAAGCTCTTGGATGAGAAATGACATCATCTCCTAAAAGGAGTAAGACCTTATTCGCCTCTTGATACAAGGCTTCAATCACCTCAATCTCCTCTTCGCCCACGTTGCTCTCCGCACTCAAGTAGCCCTCATCTAGCTCTTCAAAATAATCTTCAATCATTTTAGGCATCTTTACATGTAAAAGAAAACTTTTGGCTAAAAGCGTAAAAACACCCTCTTCCGAGCCCACTTCATAACGGCTAAAAAAAGCACTTTTCTCAACCAGTGAAGCCTCTTCCATGCTAAACAGATAGACCAATTTGGCATCGCTGTTTTGAAGAGCGTGAAGCAGTGCTTCATCATGGCGTGAGGGCAAAACACCCACGGAGATAATCACATCAAAATCGTTACATGTAAAAGCAAAAGCCTCTTTTTTTGCTTGTTGCAAGGCGTGTATAAACTGTTTCTTTTCCATTATGCTACTTCACTTTTTACTTTTTTAACCACAATCATCCAATCCGCTTCGTTGAATTTAAGAGAGTTCATCAGCGTCCAACCCGCCTCTTTAATGACATCGGCACTTTTTTGAACAGGAGAAAAATCGCCTATTTCAAACATAACAATAGAAACCTCACCCAAAGCGCTTTCCTCAATAATTTCAAGCATACGTCCGTAAAAATCATCTTTTAAATGTCGTAAATCATAGCGTTGCATGCCCTCTCCTTATCTGTCAATTTCGCCAAAGACGATGTTCGCATTTCCAATAATCGCCACCACGTCCGCCAAATACTCACCCACCAATAACTCCTGCAAGAAAGCGGTGTGAAAAAAGCTAGGCGTTCTTAGTTTCAAGCGGTAGGGATAAGGATCACCTTGGGAGTTAATGTAAAATCCCAATTCACCTTTAGGCGACTCGGTTGCAACATAGACTTCACCTACAGGCGGTCGCATCCCTTGTGTGACAAGGACAAAATGTTGCATCAAAGCATAATTTTGCGTCATAATCTGCTCTTTAGGAGCACTGATATACTGTGGCGCGTGCGCCATAATTTCAGGGCTTGTCTCTTCATACATCGGAATAAGTTGCTTTAAAATGCGAATGCTCTGTTTCATCTCTTCCATATGCAATTTATAGCGTCCGTAACTATCACACGTCGTACTCACAGGCACATCAAACTCGACCTCATCGTAGAGTTCATACGGTTCTTCTTTACGAATATCCCACGCAATGCCACTGCCTCTTAGCATCGGGCCCGAACAGCCCCAGCTTTGCGCCTGCTCAGGCGTAACCACACCCACACCTTCCAAACGCATCTTCCAAATACGGTTCTCATCCAACAATGCTTCATAATCGGCAATATCATGGGGTAAACGGTTAATATAACGATTGAGATTTTCCAACCAGCCTTTAGGTAAATCCAAAGGAACACCACCAATACGAACCGAAGAGTGTGTCAGTCTTGCTCCACAATAATCCTCAATCAAATCCAGCGCATACTCCCTCTCTCGAAAGGTGTATAAAAAGATAGTCATCGCCCCAACATCAAGCGCATGGGTTGCTAACCAAAAAAGGTGCGAGGTAATGCGATTTAGCTCCAATAAAAGCATACGAATCACTTTTGCACGTCTAGGCACTTCAAGACCTATGAGCTTCTCAACCGCTAAGGCAAAACCGTAGTTGTTTGAACTAGCGGCAATATAATCCATCCTATCAGTGGTCGGCAAGAACTCATTGTAAATCATATTTTCAGCCATCTTCTCCATTCCACGGTGCAAATAGCCAATATCAGGAGTTGCTTTGCTAACCTTCTCGCCATCGAGCTCTAAAATCAAGCGTAATTGTCCGTGAGAGCTGGGGTGTTGAGGCCCAAAATTGAGAATCATATGGTTATCTTCACGCTCAAAAGCGATGTTCTCAAAGAAAGGTTTTAGACGATTGACTTTTTGCATGATTAAGGTCTCTCTTTCACGATTTTCGCATCTTCTTTTTTCAGTTTTTTCACAATAAACACGCCACCCTCTTCTTGATAATCGGTATGCGTTTTTTCACTGCTAGGTTCTGCACCAAAAGGGACTTCATGGTGAAGATGCGCAAAACGATACGTATCGTTCACATCCACACGAGCACTGTCTCGCTCTTCTGGCCCAATCACTTCACGGTACTCTTTACCAAAAATTTTATCAATCTCGTACCACTGCGCAACCTCGTCACCTTGAAGTGGATAGGTTTTGCGAAGCGGATGGTCATACCAATCATCTGGCATCAAAAGACGTTTCATATACGGATGTCCGCTAATGATGACACCAAACATATCGTACATTTCACGCTCTGCCCAATCCGCACTTTTATAAATGCTACTGACACTTTGAAGGGTCTCTTTCTCTTGGATAAAACACTTTACACGAAGACGTTTACGTTTGCTGGTGGAGAGGAGTTGGTAAAAAATTTCAAACTCCCCGCTTTTAGCCAACCAATCAATCGCACTGTGCTCACTTAAAAAATTGTAGGAGAGTTCCTCTTTTAAATAACGCAAGAGAGCAACATTCTCTTTGGGCTCAATGTAAATCACCAATTGACCTCTTTGAATATACGCCTCTTGAATGGAAAACTTCTTTTGCATCATGGCAAGGTCTTTGGCAAACACCTCATCACTCTCCACCGCTTCTTTGGGAATTTCTGGAGCTACAAAATAACGGTCGTTGTAGTAAGCTTTTTTTTGTACGTTTTTTTTATCGCTGTAAACTCTCATCATACCAACCTTTTAGGTGCAAGTTTACGAGAGGCTTTCTCGGTTCTAATCTTCTTTTGTAAAAGCATCAGGGCATATTGAAGGGTTTCAGGACGAGGTGCACACCCTGGAAGGTAAATATCCACAGGTACAATTCTATCCGCACCTTGTACCGTAGCATAGGTATTAAACATACCACCCGTATTGGCACAACTGCCCATGCTAATAACCCATTTTGGATCAGGCATCTGGTCGTACAAACGACGCATAAAAGGGGCATGTTTTTTGGTCAATGTTCCTGCAATCACAATCACATCGGCTTGTCTAGGGCTGGCTCTAAAAATCGTTCCAAAGCGGTCAAAGTCATAACGACTCGCACCCGTTGCCATCATCTCAATCGCACAACAGGCAAGCCCATAGGTAAGAGGCCAAAGGGAGTTACTTCTGCCCCACTGCACCAATTTATCGACGGTGGTCAAAGCAACAGGCAGTCCTGCTTCTTGGAGGTAATTTATTTTATGCTGTGCCATTCAAGCGCTCCTTTTCTCCATGCGTAGGCAAAACCTATGCTTAAAATCAAAACAAATAAAATCATCTCAACAAACCCAAACATTCCAAGCACTCTAAAGTTCACCGCCCACGGGAACATAAAAATAATTTCCACATCAAACAAAATAAACAACACCGCAAACAAATAGAAGTGTGCGGAGATTTTATTGGGCTGTTTGGTTACTTCTGGGCCACACTCATAAATGGTGAGTTTGAGCTTCTCTGTATCCAAACGTGCCATCTTTCGACTCACAGTTCGTGCTAATACCGTGATACCATAAAAGACAACTGCACAAAAAACGAGTAGAAAAAAGGCTCCAAAAAAAGGATGTGAAAAATCCATGTGCGACAAAGGGGTCATCTGCAATTCCTTTACTTTTTTTACCACAAATCCATCTGAACACTCTTTACATGTAAAGTGCTCAAAAAGGCTTGTGTGCCTTTATTTCATAAAACCAACAGGCTTCGTATCGCCAAAAGCGCCTTTGGTCTCACGGTCAATCGATAGTTTAAAATCCTCAAAGGTAAAAAGTGGCTCTTCTTTGGTGGCAACTTTCAAAGCGGTATTTTTAAGTACCACCTTAATCTGCCCACCTGTAAGCGGATAAGAAGCCAATCTTTCAAGATCAAGCCCCTCTTCATAACGTGCATTTTGAGGTAAAAGCTTTTTCCACAATTCCAAACGCTGAGTAAAATCAGGCTTTTCAAAGGCTATTTTATAATCAAAGCGTCTTGAAAATGCTGGATCAATCGTCTCTAATAGATTGGTCGTTGCAATAAGTAGTCCATCAAACCTCTCAATCTGCTCTAAAAAGATATTTTGCATTTGGTTGTGCATTTTATCAGCACTTGCTCCACTCTCGGTTGAGCGAGCACTTAAAAACTGATCCGCTTCATTGAGCAATAAAAGGGGTTCACTTTTGGTTTTTTTGCACAACTCTTTGTAGGTGTCAAAAATATTGCGTACATTTTTTTCACTCTCCCCCACGTATTTTGAGAGAATCTTAGAACAATCAAAACTAAGTACTCTTTTTTTCATAGACTTGGCTAAAGAAAGAGCCGTCATGGTTTTACCAGTACCCGGAGGTCCGTAGAGAATAATCTTCGCATCAATCCCGCTACGTCTCTCTTTGATGCCCCACTCTCTAAGCAGTTTCACCACATTTTTATCAATCTGTTTGAGTAAATTATCCAAAACCTCTTTGGTTTTAGGGTGTAAAATGACATCTTCGAGCGTTGTTTTAGGATCAATCAGCTCAAAAAGCTCTTGCTCACCAATCAGCATGTCAAGTTTAATTTTTTTATTTTTCTTCTCTTTGTTAGGGTGCATAATTTTTTGCAAAATCTCTTCGGCAATGAAAAAACTACGTGTCACACCTCCAAAGGTGCTGAGCATTTCATCATAATCAATAATGAGATTTTCAATGAGTTTTGAGCCCTCCTCGAGTAACGAGCGGTTTTTAATCTTTTCATAATCATCTAAACTGATGAGATTAATGAGCGTATTCATATCTCGCAAACTCTCAAACTCTCCTGCATATTCCTCTTTAAGAAGGGCTAAGAAAATAAGTTGTTCCTTAGGGCTTAGTTCATTCTCTTTAAAAATACTTTCAACGATAATCTCATTTTGTGTTACTTTTATACGCTCACTAATACGACTCTCTAAAAGTTCAAGTTTATTTTTAAGTCGCCCAATACTGGGTGAATTTTCGGTAGCATTGTATTTGGTTTGACTCAGCTTTTGGTAGAGTTCAATACGAAAAAACTGATCCTTTAAATATTCAAGATGATCCTCATAAGGTGTCACATCTGGTAACACAACCTCAAGTGTTCCTTCCTCAAGGAGTTTTAGAAATGCGGAACTCAGTGTGACACTACTGTTTAAAAACTCTAATTGCGAAACATCCATAATCTTAGAATTTAAAAAATTATTCTGAACAATCCATCCTTGCTCAATTAATTCTTTCACTAAAACAAGTTGGTGTAAATGTGCATAATTTTTATTTCCAAAGAGTTTAATCAGTATTTCTGAAATATCCAAATCAACCGAGCCTTGCACATATTCTTTGGTCATAAGTTGCAAGAGCTTTGCTTCTTCAAGCGAACACTTTAACTGCTCATAAATATGACATTTTTGAACATTTTTACACTCTAAAAAATCTACCAAATACTTCAATACACACCCTTTCATCCCACTAAATCATACGATCATACGCTTTGGGGTTTATATGATGACAAGATGATAATAAAATAACCCTTTGGTTATTAAGTTAATCTCTCTTTTTTACGCAAAAGTGCCCCTGTTTCCACCTGTTCTTTTAAGACTCGCTTTAGAACCTTCCCTGTTGCATTTTTAGGTAGCTCTTCTACAAAATAAATGTGTTTGGGTAATTTGAAGTTTGCGAGGTGATGTTTTAAATACGCTCGTAGTTCCATTTCATTTAATTGAATATCCTCTTTAGGTTGAATAAACGCGAGGACTTCTTCATCTTTGGTCTGCTTATCTTTAAGTCCAATAACTGCTACAGCGTCTACACCTTCGTATTTGTAAATCACCTCTTCGATTTCTCTTGGATAAATATTAATCCCTTTAGAGATAATCAAATCTTTCTTACGATCCACAATGTAAACAAAGCCATCTTTGTCCTTCTTACCCAAATCACCTGTTAGCAACCAACCATTGCTAATCGTCTCATCCGTCGCATCGGGATGATTAAGATAGCCTTGCATCACACAATCACCCTTTACCATAATCTCACCTACTTCACCCATAGGAACTTCCATCCGTTCTTCATCCACTATTTTAATCTCATAGCTAGGAAGAGGCAGTCCAACGGAGAGCGGTTTTTGATGATCCAGTCGGTTTACACACACCGCAGGTGAACACTCACTTAAACCATATCCCTCTAAGAGTTTGGCTTTTTTAAATTTGGCACTAAAATCATTCAAGGCTTGTTCACTCAGTGGCGCACTGCCTGAGATAAAAATGCGTACTTTGTTAAACCACATAAAATACCATGGAATTTTTGCCTTCAACAAGGCATTGTAGAGTGTAGGAACGCCTAGAAAAATGGTGACACGTTTTAGCAATGTTTGTTTGAGTACATTGGCAAAAGGAAAAACAGAGCGCACAATGACGATGCTTGAACAAGTAAACATCGGTAAAAGCACCATAATCGAGAGTGTAAAGCTGTGAAACATCGGTAGAAAAACAATAAACCTATCGTTACATGTAACTTTAAAAGAGTCTGCTCCACTAATGGCATTTGAAAAGAGATTGCGGTAACTAAGCATCGCCCCTTTAGGTTTACCTGTTGTTCCTGAAGTATAGACGATACAGGCGGTATCATCAAGCTTAGCCTCACACGCTTCTTCTACATCCCTAAGCGTTGTCGCTAAAATTGTCTCGAAACGTTCCTCATTTTCATCCAAAGGCGCTTCTATCCAAATAATACGCTCAATTTTAGTGCGCTCTAACAAAGGTTTTGTCTCTTTAGCAAAAGCATAGGAGCTTACAAGCATTTTGGCATCGCAGTCATTTAAGATGTACTCAAACTCCTCTTCTTTTAAGAAGGTATTGAGAGGAACGGCAATAGCGCCTAGTTTAGTGATAGCATACAACGCCACCACAAACGCTTCACAGTTCCCTACAATCATGGCGACTTTGTCACCTTTTTGAATGTTGCTTTGCTTTAAAAAGTGCGCAAACGAATCAATCGAATCTTTGAGTTTGGCGTAACTTATCTTTCTATCATCCATAAAAATAGCTGTTTTTCGAGGTGCGTTTTTTGCATTCGCACACATCACCTCATAAAAATTTTGATACGGATAACTGAGCATATCTAAAACTTATATTTAAGAGATGCCGTGACAAGATGTGCGGCTGAATCACTAAATTTGCCATTAACCCCTGCTGAGTTAGTCACACTCCTATCTTCTTTGTCACTGTACAGATACGCTAAGCCCATTTTCATCTGCTTACTTAAGGCATACTCAAAACCCGCAGAGTAAATCTTCGCATCCGAATCAGGAAGCTCAAAGCCCATGGTACTGCTAGGAACAGGGGTTTTATCAATCGCAAAACCTGCCATGAGTTTGAGTGCATCACTGTATTGGTGACTAATACCGATACGATAAGCATTGGCATCTTTCCAGTTTTTATCTTTTGGGGTATCAAATGCGCTTGCAGTGGTAGCATCAAGTGTCACATCATAATCAAAATCTAAATCTTTGTAGCTGGACCAATAGGTACGTTCAAAAACAAACTCAAAGGTTGTCTTATCCATTGTATACGCTGCTGCTAAAGCTAAAGAAGCAGGCAAAGGAATCGTAACTGACGCACCAATACCCTTGTAACTTCCTCCTACAAAATGGTACAAATCTGCTTCACCTTTTACGGTTAAATCGATTTTTGAGCGATATGTTGCCGCTAAGGTTAAATCTTCAATCGGTTTATAACTAAGAGCGAGGTTATAACCAAAATCAATCGAATCCCCTGTTAAATCTCGTGTTACTAAATTGTTGTAGTTACTTTTAACCACACCATCAGTATAGACTCCTCGCAAACCAAAGCCCAAAGCTAACTGGTCATTCACTTTATAACTTGCCGTAGGATTGATCTCCACAACTTTTAAGGTGAACTCCTCAGACGTTTGCATCTGATAGCTCTCATCCCAACGCTTTGAAAGCCCAGCAGGGGCTATAATAGAGAGACCATAACGCCAATTACCGACCATCGGAGAGACATAATGCAAATTGGGGAGTAAAAAGTTCTCCTCTTTTGAATCGCCATTTTGTGCACTATTCCCGCTATCAGTATAGTCCACTTTAGGGAGATTAATATACGTTAATGAGGTTTCAATATAACCACCCTCTGCCATAAATGCCATATTGGCAGGGTTATAATAACTCGCATCAGCCCCATTGGCACTGGCGACGTATGCCGCACTCATTGCGACAGAATTTAAAGATTGCTCAGGAATTCTATAGCCTGAAGCTAAAAGGGTTGCGGTACTAAGACTTAGTAACGTAGCGACTTTGAGGGTTTGTTTCATTCAGTTTCCTTAAAAAATTAGTCAATTAGGCTATAAAGAAGTGCGATCTCTTCTGCCCAAATAGATTCGTCTATCGTTTCAAGTATTAAAGGGATATCATCCATGCGAGCATCATTCATGATCAATTTAAAAGGCGCTAGTCCTAGCTTCCCTTTGCCTAAAGAGTCGTGTCTGTCCACATGTGAGCCCAAATCAGGCTTAGAATCGTTAAGATGCATTCCTTTGAGGTACTTAAAGCCCACGATTGTATCAAATTTATGCATCGTTTGCCCATAGGTTTCTTCTGTTCTAAAGTCATACCCTGAGGTAAAAAGATGACACGTGTCAATGCAAACACCCACCCGCTCTTTATCGATAGCGTTTTCCATCAAATAACTAAGGTGTTCCATTTTGTAACCTAAATTGCTTCCTTGTCCTGCAGTATTTTCGACAACGAGTGTCACACCACTGGTTTTACGTAACACGTCGTTCATCGAAGCACTAATCAGCTCCAAACACGCCTCTTCACTGATTTGCTTTAGATGGCTTCCTGGATGAAAGTTCAACTTATCAAGCCCTAACGCCTCACAGCGCTTCACCTCATCGATAAAAGCGTTTAAAGACTTTTGCCGTGCTTCTGCTTCTGGATGCCCTAAATTAATCAAATAACTATCGTGCGCTAAAACGTGTTTTGGAAGAATTTCTGCTTTTTCCAGTTCAACTTTAAAACGCTCAATATCTTCTTTTGTAAGCGATTTTCCTTCCCATTGGCGTTGATTTTTCGTAAAGAGAGCAAAGGCTTTTGCCCCAATTTTCGCTGCATTTATAGGAGCATTAAATACCCCTCCACTGGCACTCACGTGTGCCCCAACATATTTCATTATTTTTCCTTTTAGGGTAGTCGTTTGAGTCGAATCAAAATACCGTTTTGAGTATCTTTGAAACTTGAGTGTACATTTTCGACTTTGTAAAGAATATGGCTCGTTTCAAAAATCAACTCTTGTTCAAAGCCCTGAGGTGTTTGACGCAAAAACTTACCATCATAAATTGGCTTTTGCGCCATAATGTCTTGCATGAGTTCAGCATAATGTTCCGCTTGAAAAAAATTCTGGTTAAAAGCTAATCGATCTAAACACTTTCCATCCATACAGACATAATTTCCCATCACTTCTAAATGAAATAAAAGATTTCCTGCTGAGAAAATTTGCACGCTATCGTAAGCATTTCCGTGATTGATAAAACCTGTATCGGAGAGTGCGATTTGTTTATTTTTAATGGTAATCACATACGCTTCTGAACGTGTAATCTCTTTTTTAACAGCACAGCCACTCAAGATAAAAAGAAGCAATGCGATACTGACATGTAAAAACCATTTCATGATTGACACGCCTTGCAAATGCCTTTAAGCACAATGCTTTTCACTTCACCTTCTACCTCACCAAAATCCACATCCATACAGATAATTCTATGACACTGTTCACAAATAAAATGCGCATGGGTTTTGCCTGAAAGCTCAAAATACCACTTGCGATCATCGCCTTCAAATTTATGTACCATTCCTGCTTCTTCAAAAAGTGCAATATTGCGATAAAAGGTCGCTTTATCCATAGCACTGTCCATTTTTTCTTTAATTTGCTCATAATTCATGGGCTGTGTTGCCGCTTTAAGCACCATTAAAATTGAAAAACGTGCGGTTGTAAATTTAATGTCATATTTACAACACAATGCTTTTATCTGTTCGTTCATCACCCACTCTTTACATGTAAATTGTCGTGAATGGTATCCAATTTTTTATTAAGTCACAACTAAGTTGCATTTGATTAAGATTCTGCGTATTTTATGCAACTTAGTTGCAAAGGAGATTTTATGAAACGTGTTTTGTTACTTTTTACACTACTTTTTAGCACCTTTTTGTATGCTAAACCAACTGTTACGGTGAGCATTGTACCTCAGAAGTATTTTGTCGAACAAATCGCAAAAGAGCTTTTACATGTAAACGTTATGGTAAGCCCCGGCTCAAGCCCTCACACCTATGAGCCAAAGCCTTCACAAATGAAAGAGTTAGCCAACTCAGACGCTTACTTCAGCATTGGAGATGGATTTGAAAAAGCATGGCTTCCTAAATTTAAAAGCACTCATCCCAAACTGCTTATCGTCGATACCATCCAAGGACTTGAAAAAATTCCTATGGCAGAGCACCACCATGAAGAAAAAGCTCATCAACACGATGAACACGGTACACCTGATCCACATGTTTGGCTTGATCCTATTTCTGTAAAAATTCAAGCTAAAAATATTTACGATGCCCTCGTCAAACTCTACCCTTTACATGTAAAAGCATTGACAAAGAATTATGAAGCATTTAATGCCTCTTTGGATACGCTCGATGCGACCATCCAAAACAAGCTATCAAATGTTAAAAATCGAAAATTTATCATTTTTCACCCCTCTTTTGGCTACTTCGCTAAACGCTACAATTTAGAGCAGATTGCGATTGAAGTGAGTGGAAAAGAGCCTAAACCTAAAGAGTTGGCACGCATTATTGAAGAAGCAAAAGAGGAGAATGTTAAAGTCATTTTTGTCTCTCCTCAATTCTCACAAAAAAGCGCACAAACTATTGCAACCCAAATCAATGGCAAAGTCTTAACCATCAACCCTCTTGCCTACGAATGGCGTGAGAATATGCTTAGTGTGGCTGAAATCTTCGAATCAGAACTAAAATGATATAATCGCTTTATGCAAAACGATATCGAAATCAACAACCTTTTTTTTAGCTACGATGGCGCATCTGTACTGGAGGATATCACCCTTCAGTACAACTCTAAAGACTTTTTAGCCATTATTGGACCTAATGGTGGAGGTAAAAGTACTCTCTTAAAAATGATGATAGGATTACTCAAACCCTTGCATGGAGAAGTGCTTCTTTTTGGGAAAAACCCTTTACATGTAAGCCATGAGATTGCTTATGTACCACAAGATACCATTGCGAATAAAGACTTTCCCATTAAAGTTTTAGATGTTGTTTTAATGGGAAGACTCTCCAAATCCAAATTTTTCGCACCCTATTCCAAAGAGGATTATGCTATTGCCTATGAAATGTTAGACAAAGTGGGAATGAAAGGCTTTGAAAACCAAAAGATTAATACCCTATCCGGCGGACAGCGCCAACGTGTTTTTATTGCCCGTGCTTTAGCGTGTGATGCCAAAATTATCTTCCTAGATGAACCTACGGCTAGTATTGATACTGCAGGGCAAATGAGTATGTTTCAACTGCTAAAAACTCTTAATAAAACGGTGGGTATTGTGATTGTGAGTCACGATGTCAACGTGGCGCTCAATTATGCGACCAAAGTAGCGCATGTGAATAAAACACTTTATCTTCATGATGTTTCAAAAGAGGAATCGTTTACACTAGCTCAAAACCCTAAAGAGCATATTTGTCCCGTAGAACTTATCTGTGCACGCCGTTGCAACCATCTTCACAAAGAGCTTTTATGATAGATTTATTCTCATTTGATTTTATGCAAAACGCCTTGTTTGCTTCTGTGTTAGTGAGTGTTATTTGTGGTGTTATTGGAACGCTGATTGTCATTAACCGTATGGTTTTTATTGCAGGTGGTATTGCACACGGCTCGTATGGCGGGATTGGGCTTGCTCTTTATTTCGGTATTGCCCCCATGCTGGGCGCTTCTCTTTTTGCACTGTTTCTAGGGCTACTTATTGCCTATATTACACATCAAAACAGCACACGTATTGACTCACTTATCGGAGTGATTTGGGCGTTTGGTATGGCACTGGGTATTATTATGACGGATTTAACACCTGGCTATAATGTGGATTTAATGAGTTATCTTTTTGGTGCAATTTTATCGGTTTCGAACGAAGATCTTTATGGCATGAGTGGTATGTTTGTTTTAGTGTTAGCGTTTGCGTTACTTTTCTACAAACAACTTTTAGCCATGAGTTTTGATGCACAATTTGCCAAACTTAGAGGTGTCAATGTCACCTTGCTTTATTTTGGGTTAGTGCTGATGACTGCTTTGGGAGTTGTTATTGTTATTCGTGCAGTAGGTCTCATTTTAGTCATTGCCTTACTCACCATTCCTCCTTATATCGCAGAAAAAATGACCAATTCCATGGGAAGTATGATGCTCATCTCTTCTTTTCTTTCTGTTCTTTTTTGTGCAATAGGCTTAATACTCTCCTCTTTTTTTAATCTTAGTGCAGGAGCATCTATTATTATGGTGGGAAGTATTAGCTTTTTCATTCAATTTCTTTACTCAAAATGGCGTGCACCTAACTAAAGAGAGCGCTGCTTCGTTCGATAACGCTCTAAAAAATAACTACCCAATTCGGCGATTAACATACCACTTAAAATAAGCATTGCGCCACCCACTTGAGAAGGTGTTAAAATTTCATTCGCAAACCAATACCCAAATAATCCTGCACTTACAGGCTCCATGGTGAAAATAATGGCTGTTTTAGCTGCCGTTGTAAAGCGCTGCATCGCTGTTTGTACCCAAAAAGCAAAAATGGTTGCAAATAAAACTGTAATAACAATCGAATTAATAAATAACGTATCCACATGAGGAGGTGTTAATGTTCCTTCTAAAATAAAACCTCCTACTAAAGAGCCAACAGCCACCGTTGCAAATTGAATACAAACCAATAAGTAAACATTGTGTTTCGTGGAATAATATCCCGTAAAGACTATATGTAACGCAAACATAATGGCACAAATAAACGCATATCCTTCTCCTAAACCAAAACCAATCTCACTGTTCAGTGTTAAAAAATAAAGTCCAATTGCAGCAATCATCGCTCCTAATAAAGAAAAAATAGAAGCTTTATGTTTAAATACTATATATGCAATAAAAGGAACAACAATGACATTAAGCCCTGTGATAAAACCTACTGTTGAAGAATAGGTATAGGTCAGTGCGAATGTCTGAAAGGCATACCCCATAAACATAAATGCTCCTAAAAGAACACCCGCTTTTAATACTTCTTTGTTGAAATACTTCAATTGTTTCCACGAAATCAAAACCATAAAAATGGCAGCTACAAAAAAGCGCCAAAATAAAAAGGTATAAACAGGTGTTTCATTAACCGCTGCTTGCACCACAAAAAAAGTACTTCCCCATGCAATTGCTACCAAAAGAAGCAGAAAATCAGCACCCAACTCTTTTAATTTATAATTTATCACGAAATCAACCCTATTTTTGTAAGATAAAGCACATATTATAATACAATGAAATAAGAAAATTGCAGAAGAGCTGGATGAAAATTTATCCAATTAAAAGATTTTTTCTTATGCCTATCAAAAGATGGTGCTATAATTATATTCTCGTGACAAATTAATATTATTAGGAGGTTTTAGCGATGACGCAGCGCATTTGGATCTCTTTTGTAATTTCTCTGCTTTTCTACTCTTTTCTCAATGCAGCAGAAGATGGTAAAGCACTTTATGCTCAATGTGCAGGTTGCCATGGAAAAGATGGAAAGAATAAAGCTTTTGGCAAAAGTGGCATTATTGCAGGTCAAAGTGTCACATATTTAGTTGAAAGCATTCAGTTTTACCGAGACAGTGAGTTTAAAGCACATGGAATATCTTTGGTTATGTCAAAACAAACCAAAACAATGCGTGATCAAGATATTAACGCAGTAGCGCATTATATTTCAAAACTACCCAAATAATATCTTCAAAAAAGGTTGACACTCCCTATGAAAAAAGTTGTTTATTGTATCTGTATTTCTATAGCATTGTGGGCACTTCCTTCCTCTTTATCAGCAAGTACCGTCAGAGGGAAAGTTTATTATTCGAAAGTTCTTAAACCTGTATGTGGATTTGATGGAAATCATATGGGGAAAAAACATACAATGAATGAATGGAGACATTTTTATAACAATAACCAACTTTTGCTGGCTATTAAAATATTTTGTCCAAAAGCACCTGAGATTACTGATCCAAATGATCTTTTAAATCTTTACCATTTTTTGAGTTCCTTTGCCAGCGACAGTGGAAATGTTCCCTCTTGCAATTAAAAAAGAGTGTTCAAAACCTTTATCTTACTTTTATATACAACTGCTACAATTATGAGGTATCCTGAAAAATTTCTTACTTAAAATAGATAAGAGTTTTTGTAAAATACATTTTGAAAAAACTTTGAATAAAACGATAGTAATTTTTGAATGAAAGGTTTGAATGAATCAAACAATTGTACATATGGAGAATGTTGATAAATATTATGGTACGTTTCATGTACTTAAAGGTATCAACTTTTCTGTTAAAGAGGGTGAAATTGTTGTAATCTGCGGTCCAAGTGGCAGTGGGAAATCAACACTTATTCGCTGTATTAATAAACTTGAAGAGATTGATAGTGGTAATATTCGTGTCGATGGCTACGATTTATACAACAAAAAAACAAACATTAATAGCGTTCGAGCTGAAACAGGAATGGTGTTTCAGCACTTCAATCTTTTTCCGCACCTCACTATTTTAGAAAATATTACAATCGCCCAACGTAAAGTCAAAAAAACCAGCAAACATGATGCTAACGAACTTGCCTTAAAACTTTTGGAGCGTGTTGGATTAGTCCATAAGGCTGAGGGATATCCTAATGAACTCAGTGGAGGACAAAAGCAACGTGTTGCTATTGCAAGAACCCTTGCCATGCAACCTAAAATTATTTTATTTGATGAACCAACTTCCGCACTTGATCCTGAAATGATTGGAGGCGTTTTGGATGTAATGCGAGAATTAGCACATGAAAATTATACTATTGTCTGTGTCACACATGAAATGGGCTTTGCTAAAGAAGTCAGCAATCGTATTGTATTTATGGATGAAGGAAAAATTATTGAAGAGGGAACACCCGAAGATTTTTTCACCAATCCAAAAACAGAACGTGCTCAAAAATTTTTACAAGAAATCTTAACACATTAAAAATCTTCAAAGGAGAAGTCGTAATGAAAAAAATCTTAGTAGCATTCCTCGTAATGCTAGGCATTAACGCTATGGCAGATGATATTAATCTCTGGCAAAAATCCACCCTTAACAGTATTGTTCAAAAAGGGGTTTTAACCGTTGGCTTAGAGCCTGGCTATATGCCTTTTGAAATGAAAGATAAACAGGGCAATATCATTGGTTTTGATGTCGATATCGCAAATGCAATGGCAAAAGCTATGGGTGTTAAACTTCAACTTGTCCCTACGGCATGGGATGGCATTATTGCAGGACTTTTAACAGGCAAATATGACATTATTATCTCTGGTATGACAATCACACAAGAGAGAAACCTCAAAATAAATTTTGCTGATCCTTACCTGAGTGTTGGACAAACTATTCTTGCACCTAAAAAACATGCGGGTAAAAAATGGAGTGATTTGGATAAACCTGAATACACTATTGTTACAAAAATTGGAGTCACTGGTGAAATTGCAACACGTAAAATGTTCAAAAAAGCAAAAATTAGAACATTTGAAACAGAAGCAGATGCGGCACAAGAAGTTCTTAATGGCAATGCAGATGGTTTAGTTTACGATAAACCTTACAATGCTATTTTCTTCGCTGAAAAGGGCAAAGATGCTTTAGTCCATTTAAGTGATGAACTAACCTATGAGCCTCTAGGCTTCGCTATTCGCAAAGGTGATCCTGATTTTCTTAACTGGCTTAATAACTTCTTGAATCAATCAAAAAATGATGGAACGTATAAAAAAATCTATGACATATGGTTTAATGAAACCGCTTGGCAAAAAAAGGTAATGTAAACAGTGGCAAAAGAGAAACAACACTTTTTACACAATAAAACATTCGGTCACATCGTGGCCGTTTCGTTCTATATCATCTTAGGCTATTTACTTTTTACTGCCGCTTCTAATATGAATTATATTTGGAAGTGGAGTGGTGTTCCTAAGTATTTTATGTATGAAAAAACTGACACAATTACTGCCCCCCTTGATGGAAAAATACGTATTCAAGGGACAAAAGTTATTATTGATGGTTATGATGATAGCAAAGAAGTCGAGATTGAAAAAGGCTACATCCTTCAAGTTCAAGAAGGAGATAGTATCTATGAAAATGATACCCTAGCGCATATAACCTCTATGCAAATAGGTCCTTTACTTGAAGGCTTAATTGTAACGCTTGAAATTTCAGGAGTTGCAGCCATTCTAGCATTTTCGATAGGCTCTTTATTGGCATTTATGCGTATTTCAAACTACCAATTCTTAAAAGATATTGCAACTGTTTATATCGCTATTATTCGAGGGACACCTCTTTTGGTGCAAATTTTTATCTTTTATTTTATCATAGCAACTATTTTTGAACTTGAACGTTTCTTTGCTGGAGCCATCTCTTTAGGTCTTTTCTTTGGAGCATATATCGCAGAAGTTTTACGTGGTGCTATTCAATCTATCGATAAAGGACAATACGAAGCAGCTAAATCATTGGGGATGAATTACCCTCAAACCATGATTTATATTATTATGCCTCAAGCACTTAAACGTGCCCTTCCCACATTGGTAGGTGAAATGATTGCATTAGTAAAAGATTCTTCATTGGTTTCTGTTATTTCTATTACAGATTTGACAAAGGTCGGACGTGAAATTGTTGCCAACACCTTTTCACCATTTGAAACATGGCTTATTATTGCCGCAGTCTATTTTGCTATTACATTTTTACTAACGGCCTTAGGTCATAAAATTGAAAATAAAATGAAAAAACAAGGGGGCATGTAATCAAAAGATTAGATGCTTAAATACTATATTCTTGAAGCGCTTCATTAAGTTCTTCAAGAATCTCTTTTTCTCTTTCTGTAATATAATTTAAAATCTTCTTACTCATTGAACGATCAGGAAAAATACGCATACAATAGCGATAAGAGTCATTGTATTCAATAATATTAATTACTTCACCTTGTATCTCAATTTTTCTATCTGCACTCATCCCATTAAGCTCAAAATCTATTATCACTTTTGCACCAACAAATACACCATTATTTTCACCACTTACAACCCCTAAACCATTCATAGAGAGGTCATAAAGCCTTCCGCTCGTTTGAAGATTATTAAACTGGTGTAAATGCACCGTTGCAATAATATCTGGATGAACTCGAATGGATTCTCTTTGCAATGCTGGCATATTGAGTAAATAGGTAAAATTGTTGAGCGTCACCGTATTATTGTGAAAATGGTAAGCAAGCACATCTGCTTTCATATGTTTTGCAAAATAATCATTTTTAACCAAAAAGGCGTGATTGTCTAATTTGATAGCAATGGCTTGCAGTGCATCAACTTGAAACGTTACACTTTCATCTTCTATGCTCACAATACTCGCTTCTGAGCTAATAGGAACCCCTTTATAGAGATTTAAAAAAATAATCTTTTCATCTTTTTGTTGCATAGTACGAAAAGCTTCGAGAATCGTGTTAGTGTGAGAGAATAAAACATCATTATTTTGAGAAAAATCAATACAAGGGGATGAAGAAAGAGGTCTGTTTTCCTCTTCACATACTATAATAAAACGCTGAATACATTCACACAAAAGTTCTAAATAAGAGACACCTGGATGCTCT